>Ga0126376_10002399_pt1 | contig 10569 bp, 6 predicted proteins | sample PanSoiMetPlot_15_FD_92760 | JGI IMG/M metagenome (GOLD analysis project Ga0126376, IMG submission 92760) | Tropical forest soil microbial communities from Panama - MetaG Plot_15 | ecosystem: Environmental > Terrestrial > Soil > Tropical forest > Bulk soil | place: Panama | collected 2016-02-17 | reverse complement strand
CCCCTCGGGTCGAATTTCTCGATGGTTTCGAATACCCGGTCGGAGCCGCTCGGATGATCTGGTCGCGTTATAAGGGCCTTACCGCCGGCGAGAAGGACCGCATCCCGCACCGCCTCAGAGTCGGTTGCGACCACAACCGGACCGCAATCGGCCTCGACCGCCCGCCGCCAGACATGGACGATCATCGGCTCGCCCGCGATATCCGCCATAGGCTTGTCGAGCAGCCGCGTCGCTTTCAGCCTTGCCGGGATGACGATCAGGCAGTCCATGATAGGCGTGAGGTAGCACGGGAAAGAGTCCAGCGCGACAATGGGCGCGACGTGGATGTCCGAGTTGCAACAAGCGCATACGCCCTATAGTCTCGCGCCCCGTCGCAAGAGCTACGCGGCAAGTAGCCCTGCTGGGGGGATTGAGGATCATGGATTATTACCGCCTGAATCAGATCGCGATGGCCGTGCTCGGTGCCTTGCTGCTGTTCTTCGGCACCAAGACCATCGTGAATATCGCGTTCCAAGAGCATAAGCCCGAGGTCGCAGAGCAAAAGCCCGAAGAGAAGAAGCCCGCCGGAGGCGGTGGCGAGGCTGAGCTTGCTACGCTGCTTGCGAGCGCGAACGAGGCGCACGGCGCCGACGTCGCGAAGAAATGCTCGATCTGCCACAACTTCGACAAGGGCGGTCCGAACATGATCGGACCCAATCTCTACGGCGTGCTCGGCCGGAAGGTCGCCTCGCATGAAGGCTACGAATATTCCGACGCGCTGAAGGCGAAGGCCGGCGAGCTCGGCAATTGGGACTACGCCAAGATCAACGCCATGATCACCAACCCCGGCGCGTTCGTGCCCGGAACCAAGATGGCGCTGTTCCCCGGCCTGCCCGATGCAAAGGAGCGCGCCGACGTGCTCCTGTTCATGCGCAACAAGAACGACAGCCCGCCGCCGCTGCCTCAGGCACCCGCCGGAGGCGCTCCAACCGCTGGCGCGGAGCAAAAGCCCGCCGAAGGCGGAAAGCCGGCATCCGCGGCCGGTGGCGGCGCTGAGATCGACAAGTTGCTCGCATCGGCAGACTCGAAGCAGGGCGAGGCCGACGCAGCTTTGTGCAAAGTCTGCCATACCTTCGATAAGGGCGGCGCCGTGCTGGTTGGGCCTAATCTCTATGGCGTGGTCGGGCGGAACATCGCCTCGGTCGAAGGCTTCAATTACACGCCTGCGCTCAAGGCTCATCAGAAGGACGGGGTGTGGACTTACGAGCTGCTCGACACATGGATCACTAATCCCCAGGTTTTTGCGCCGGGGACGATGATGGCCTTCCCAGGCATTCCAGATGCGAAGAAGCGCGCCAACGTCATCGCCTTCCTGCGCTCGAAGAGCGACAACCCTCCGCCGCTGCCTGCTGCGGGAGGGGCCGAGAAGAAACCGGAAGAGGCTCCAGCTCCGGAGGCGCCTGCACCCGCACCATCTGCCGAGACGCCTGCACCGGCGGCGCCTGCACCGGCAGCATCGGCTGAGACGCCAGCGCCCGCGCCAACACCCTCAGCACCGGCGCCATCGGCTGAGACACCTACCCCGGCGGCGCCAGCGCCGGCACCATCGGCTGAGACGCCTGCGCCAGCACCGTCAGCACCGGCGCCGTCGGCCGAGACTCCGCCAGCGGCACCAGCGCCAGCTCCGTCGGCTGAGACACCTTCGCCTACTCCTGCTGCTCCGGCATCAGCGCCCTCAGCCGAGACGCCTGCACCATCGGCAGAAACACCTCCGCCGGAGACGCCTCCACCTTCGGCGGAGACTCCACCGCCATCGCCTGCACCATCGGCAGAGACGCAGCAACCTTCAGCCGAAACGCCGGCGCCTTCAGCCGAGACGCCGCAGCCCTCGGCCGAGACACCTGCACCATCGGCAGAGACACCCGCGCCTTCTGAAGAGACCGGCAAGTCTGAGGGCGAAGGTCCGTTCACATCGCAGCCGCAGCCGGTCTATCCGGAGGGGCCGCCTCCAGGCCAATAGTCCAATAGGAACCCGAGGCGGCAGGGAATTTGCCCGGAAACCTTGCCCTGCGAGGTCTCTACACCCGCCGGGGACATGACCGATAATTCATTTGGTCATGTCGGCCGCCATGCTAGCTTTCTCGGGCCTTTTGGCGCCGAGAGCGCCTGCCCTTTAGCGCGGCACTACGTCCCGCGCTCGGCAGGCTCTTTTCCAGTCATATGGAGCGCGTCTTCGCCACCATGACATTGCTTCGTCTCGCCGCCGCAGCCCTATTTGCATTCGCCTTCTCTCTGTCTGCTCACGCAGAGGATGCGCCCGTTCACCATCACGCGCTCTCGCTGATCGGAGAGCCGAAATATCCCGCCGACTTCACCCATTTCGATTTCGTCAATCCCGACGCGCCCAAAGGCGGCAGCGTGCGCATGGCCGATATCGGCTCTTTCGATAGCCTGAACCCGGTGCTCTACAAGGGTGAACCCGCCGCCTGGCTCACGCTCGTGTATGAGAGCCTGATGGCCGATAGCCTGGACGAGCCTTCTACGTCCTACGGGTTGATCGCCGAATGGGCCTCCTATCCGGCCGACTACTCCTCGGTCACCTTCCATCTGCGCAAAGAAGCGCGCTGGCATGACGGCACGCCGATCACACCAGAGGACGTGATCTACAGCCTCGAGGTGAACAAGACCGCCAACCCGCGCATGGGCTTCTACTACAAGAACGTGGCGCGGGCGGAAGCGACCGGCGACAACGAGGTGACCTTCTATTTCGACGTTAAGAACAACCGCGAGCTGCCCATGATCATGGGCCAGCTCACCATCCTGCCGAAGCATTATTGGACGGAGAAGGACGCGAGCGGCAATCAGCGCGACCCGATGAAGACGACGCTGGAGCCGCCGCTCGGCTCAGGTCCGTACCGCATCAAGCAGGTCACGCCGGGGCGCTCGATCACTTATGAGCGCGTCGCCGACTATTGGGGCAAGGACCTCCCGGTCAACAGGGGCACTTGGAACTACGATGAGATTCGCTTCGACTATTACCGGGATCAGACGGTGGCCTTCGAGAGCTTCAAAGCGGGCAATCTCGATTACTGGCAGGAAACTAGCGCCAAGAACTGGGCGACGGCCTACGACTTCGCCGCGGTGCGCGACGGCTTCATCAGGCGCCAGGAGGTCACGATCAAGCGCACGCAGCCGATGCAGTGCTTCGTCCTCAATCTGCGCCGGCCGCAATTCCAGGACCGCCGCGTGCGCCAGGCGTTCAACCTCGCCTTCGATTTCGAGTGGGCCAACAAGAATTTGTTCTATGGCCAGTATGCGCGCGTGGGCAGCTATTTCCAGAACGGCGAGCTTGCCGCTCCACAAGAACTGCCGCAGGGCCGCGAACTCGAGATCCTGAACGAGGTGAAGGACGGCGTGCCGCCTGAGGTGTTCACCGAGATGCACAAGAACCCGTTGAACAACACGCCCGACGACATTCGCGCCAATCTGCGCAAGGCTGCGGACCTCCTCAAGGACGCAGGCTGGGAGGTTAAGAACGGCGTCCTCACCAACACCAAGACCGGGCAGCAGATGAACGTCGAGTTCCTGATCGTCTCCCAACTCTTCGAGAGGATCGTTCAGCCTTATCTGCAGAATCTCGCGCGGCTCGGCATCAAGGGCACACTCCGCATGGTCGACTCGTCGCAATATACGCGGCGCCTCAACAGCTTCGACTACGACATCGTGGTGGGCACCTTCGCCCAGTCGGACTCGCCGGGGAACGAGCAGCGCGATTTTTGGGGCTCCGACGCTGCTAGCCGCGAAGGCAGCATGAACCTGACCGGGATCAAGGATCCGGCGATCGACAAACTGGTCGACCACATCATCTTCTCCAAGGACCGGGCAGATCTCGTGGCAGCGACGCACGCGCTCGACCGCGTGCTGCAGTGGAACGAGCTCGTGGTGCCGCAGTGGTACTCGCCTAACGTGCGCATCGCTTACTGGGATCGCTACGGCCAGCCAAAGGTGCTCCCCGGCCTGACCCCTGGTTTCATGCAGGTGTGGTGGTTCGACCAGAAGCTTGCCGACAAATTGCCGGGGCCGTCGAAGCTCTGATGCAGCGCCGCGCGCCATGGCGATCGATCGGTTGCGGTGCGCTTCTTCTGTTAGTGGCGCTGACCGCGCCCACTGCCGCCTCTGAGCGCAAGCACGGGCTGTCAGCATTCGGCGATCTCGCCTATCCCGCCAATTTCGACCATTTCAACTATGCCGACCCGAATGCGCCCAAGGGCGGCACCTTTTCGCTGGTCGGTTGGGGCGGCGTTGCGACCTTCAACAGCCTTAACAACTACATTCTCAAGGGCGACGCGGCGCAAGGCCTGGAGCTCCTGTTCGACTCGCTGATGACGCCGGCGGCCGACGAGCCCGACGCCGTCTATGGGCTCGTCGCGGAGAGCGCCGAGGTGGCCGACGACAAGATGTCGGTGACCTTTTATCTCCGCCCAGAGGCGCGGTTCGCCGACGGAAGTCCTCTCACCGCCGACGACCTGGTCTATTCCTTCGAGGCGCTCAAGACGAAGGGCCACCCCATCTATCACCAGATGCTCGAAGATGTGGTGAAGGCTGAAGCGCTAGACACTCATACCGTGCGCTACACCTTCAAAGGCGCTCTCGTGCGCGATCTGCCGCTCACCGTCGCGGGGCTTCCTATCTTCTCCAAGGGCTATTACGCGACGCATGCCTTCGACCAGACGACGCTAGATCCGCCGCTCGGCTCGGGGCCTTACGTGGTCGACAGCCTCGCGCAAGGGCGCACCATCACCTATCGCCGCAACCCCAACTATTGGGCCAAGGACCTGCCGATCAATCGCGGGCGGTGGAACTTCGACAAGATCCGCTTCGAGTATTTTTGGGACCGCACCGCAGGCATGGAGGCCTTCAAGGCCGGTGCCTACGACTTCCGCGAGGAGTTCACCTCAAAGGTGTGGGCGACCGAGTACGACTTTCCAGCGTTCCGCGACGGCAAGGTGAAGAAGGAGGTGCTGCCCGACGAGACGCCTTCAGGCACGCAAGGCTTCTTCCTCAATACGCGGCGCGATACGCTGAAGGACCCGCGTGTGCGCAAGGCACTCGATCTTGCCTTCGACTTCGAGTGGACCAACCGCAATGTGTTCTATGGGCTCTATACGCGCACGGTGAGCTTCTTCGAGAACTCGCCGATGAAGGCCGAAGGCACGCCCTCTGACGCCGAGCGCGCGCTGCTCACAAATCTCGGCGTGTCTGTTTCCGACGAGGCGCTTGGACCAGCTTACATGCCCCCCAAGAGCGACGGCTCGGGCCAGGACCGCAACCGCCTGGTCGAGGCCGGCAAGCTCCTCGACGAAGCGGGATGGACCATCAAGAACGGCGTCCGCGTCAACGACAAGGGTGAGCCGCTCAAGCTCGAGATTCTGTTCTTCGAGGACGTCTTCCAGCGGCTGGTCACGCCGTATGTGAAGAACCTCAAGCTGCTCGGGATCGACGCTCGTCCGCGCATGGTCGATCCGGCGCAATACCAGCAGCGCCTCAAGGATTTCGACTTCGACATCACCACCGAGCGCTACCAGATGCGCAACACGCCGGGGGTCGAGCTTCGCAGCTATTTCGGCTCGCAAGCAGCGCAGATGACCGGCTCACTCAACCTTGCCGGCATCTCCGATCCCGCCGTCGACGCGCTGATCGAGCGCGTCATCGCCGCCAAGAGCCGGGACGAGCTCAACACGGCAGCGCGAGCGCTCGACCGCGTGCTCAGGGCCGGCCATTACTGGGTGCCGCACTGGTACAAGCCAGCCTTTAACGTCGCTTACTGGGACAAATTTTCCAGGCCTGCGGTGAAACCGCGCTTCGACCGAGGCATTCTCGATACTTGGTGGTATGACGAGGCCAAAGCTGCCAAACTGGCGAGAAATGTTGCGGCGAGCCCGGATGATTCGACGCGTTCCGGCACGCGGAGCCCACTTCTGATCATCGCCGCCTTAAGCGGGCTCGCGCTCGCAGGGTTCTTCATCTGGCGATCGAGAAGGCAAACCAGACCCCAATGACCGCTTATATCCTTCGCCGCCTGCTGCTCATCATTCCCACCATGTTCGGCATCATGCTGGTGACCTTCGTCATCATCCAGTTTGCGCCGGGCGGGCCGGTCGAGCGCCTGATCGCCCAACTCAGCGGCACCGATGTCGGGGCCACGTCTCAGTTCAGCGGAGGCAGCGGCGATTTCATGGGCCGCGCTGGACAGGGCGCGACGCCGGGGGACATATCGGCACCGTCGAAATATCGCGGCGCGCAGGGCCTCGATCCCGAATTCATCAAGAGCCTGGAGAAGCAGTTCGGCTTCGACAAGCCGGCCTATGAGCGCTTCTTCCTGATGATCAAGAACTATCTCCTGTTCGATTTCGGCCAGAGCTATTTTCGCGACACGAGCGTGCTCAAGCTGATCGGCGAGAAGATGCCGGTGTCGATTTCGCTCGGGCTGTGGATGACTCTGCTCTCCTACGCCATCTCGATTCCACTCGGCATTCGCAAGGCGGTGCGGGACGGCTCGACGTTCGACGTGTGGACGAGCACGGTGATCGTCATCAGCTACGCGGTTCCCGGGTTTCTGGTCGCCGTGTTCCTGATCGTGCTGTTCGCCGGCGGCTCGTTCCTGCAGATCTTCCCGTTACGCGGCCTCACGTCGGAAAATTGGTGGTCGCTGCCCTGGTATTCCAAAATCCCCGACTACTTCTGGCATCTCGTTCTGCCGATGATCGCCATGACGCTGTCGGCGTTCGCCACCACGACGTTTCTCACCAAGAACTCGTTCCTCGAGGAGATCAGGAAGCAATATGTGATGACGGCGCGGGCCAAGGGACTGCCTGAGCACAAAGTGCTGTACGGACATGTGTTCCGCAACGCCATGCTGATCGTGATCGCGGGCTTTCCCGGCGCGTTTATCGGCGCCTTCTTTACCGGCTCGCTATTGATCGAGACGATTTTCAGCCTCGATGGGCTCGGGCTGCTTGGCTTTGAGTCGATCGTGAACCGCGACTATCCCGTCGTGTTCGCCACGGTCTACATCTTCTCGCTGCTCGGGCTCTTCATCAATCTCATCTCCGACCTCACCTATACCTGGGTCGATCCGCGCATCGATTTCGAGACGCGCGAGGTGTGACGCCGATGGATGCTCCAACCGATACCGCTCTTGTCGAGGAGGTGACCGCCCAGGGCGTGCCGGTGCCGCGCCCATGGTTGTCGGCGCTGCAGCGCAGGCGCTGGGACACCTTCAAGGCCAACCGGCGCGGCTTCTGGTCGCTGTGGATCTTTCTTGCACTGTTTGGCGTGAGCTTGTTCGCCGAGTTCATCGCCAACGACAAGCCGATCCTGATCAAATACGACAACCACTATTATTGGCCGATCTTCCAGTCCTATCCCGAGACCACGTTCGGGGGCATCTTCGAGACCGAAGCCGAATATCGCGATCCCGCCGTCAAGGAGATGATCACCAAGGGCGGCGGATGGGTGCTGTGGCCGCCGATCCGCTTCTCCTACAACACCCAGAACAAAAATCCGCCGATGGCCTTTCCGGTGAAGCCGACCTGGGCTCTCACTGATGAGGACTGCCAGGCGGCGGTCGCGCAGGGCTTCCACCCTTGCAATGCCGAACTCGAATGGAACTGGCTCGGCACCGACGACCAGGGCCGCGACGTGGTCGCCCGCGTCATCTATGGATTCCGCATCTCGGTCCTGTTCGGGCTGGTGCTCACGCTGTTCTCATCCATCATCGGCGTGGCGGCAGGAGCGGTGCAGGGCTATTTCGGCGGTTGGACCGACCTCCTGTTCCAGCGCTTCATCGAGATTTGGACGAGCATCCCACAGCTTTATCTGCTGATCATCATCGCCGCGGTGATCGAGCCGAACTTCTGGATTCTGCTCGGCATCCTGCTCGCCTTCTCGTGGGTGGCGCTGGTTGGCGTGGTGCGCGCAGAGTTTCTGCGCGCGCGCAATTTCGAATACATCACCGCAGCCCGCGCGCTTGGCCTTTCCAATACCAGAATCATCTTCAAGCACCTCCTGCCGAACGCCATGGTGGCGACGCTGACCTTCATGCCGTTCATCTTGAACGGCTCGATCACTACGCTCACATCATTGGACTTCCTGGGCTATGGCCTGCCGGTTGGGTCGCCGTCGCTGGGCGAGCTGCTCGCGCAAGGGAAGGACAACCTCCAGGCACCGTGGCTCGGACTGACCGCCTTTTTCGTCATCGCGCTGATGCTGAGCCTTCTCATCTTAGTCGGCGAGGCAGTGCGCGACGCGCTAGACCCGCGCAAGACTTTGATGTGAGCCGTTATGGGATCGCATTTGCACCACCGTCACGATCATGGCCACGCGCACGCGCGCGGGGGGCATAGCCATGCGCATGGCGCGGCTCACGCCGATAACGAGCGGCGCATGGGCCTTGCTGCCCTCATTACCGGCGCCTTCATGTTTGCCGAAATCGCCGGCGGCATCGCGGCCGGCTCGCTCGCGTTGCTTGCGGACGCGGGCCATATGGTCACCGACTTCGCCTCGCTTGCACTTGCCTGGTACGGATTCAGGCTGCCGCGCCGGCCGGCGGACTGGAGACGCACTTTCGGCTTCGACCGCTTCCAGGTTCTGGTTGCCTTTGGCAATGGCTTGGCGCTGTTCGCCATCGCCGCGTGGATCGTCTACGAGGCAGCGATGCGGCTGATGACCACGCCAGAGGTCTCAGGCGGCATCATGGTGGTCATTGCTGTGCTCGGACTGCTCGTGAACATCGCGGCCTTCTGGATGCTGCAAGGCGCCGACCGCGAGAATCTTAACGTTCGCGGCGCCACAGTGCACGTGCTGGGCGATCTGCTCGGCTCGATAGCGGCGCTCGTCGCTGGCGGAGTGATCCTCGCAATCAGCTGGACGCCGATCGATCCACTGCTGTCGCTGGTGGTCGCCGCCATCATCGTGCGCAGTGGCTGGCAGGTGGTGGCTGAAGCAGGCCATATCCTGCTCGAAGGCGCACCTGGCGAGCTCGATACGCGCGCCATCGGTCCCGACCTCGTCGCCAACGTCAAAGGCGTCGAGGGCATCCACCATGTGCATGTCTGGTCGATTACACAGTCCCGCCGCATGGTGACGCTGCATGCCTGCATCGGCGAGCGGCAGAATTCCGACCAGGCGGTGCGCGATATCAAGGCGCGGCTCAAGGAGTGTTTCGGGCTCGATCATGCCACCATCGAAATCGAGCGCGGGGTATGCGCCGACGCCGAACCTGAGCGAGTTAAGAGCGGAGCGGCTTGATGGAAGCGAGAAACGGCCAGAGCCCTCCGCTCCAGCGCGAGCTTATCAAGGTTGAAGATTTGTCGGTCGACTTCCGTGGCGGCGGTAAGATTACCCACGCGGTCAAGCATGTGTCCTTCGACATCGGCAGGGCCGAGACGGTGGCTCTGGTCGGGGAGTCCGGCTCCGGGAAGACCGTCACCGCGCTCTCGATCCTCAAGCTTCTGCCCTACCCTTCGGCCTCTCACCCCTCGGGAAAGATCTGGTTTAAGGGCGAAAACCTGATGTCGCTGCGCGACGCCGCGCTGCGCTCAATCCGCGGCAACAACGTCTCGATGATCTTCCAGGAGCCTATGACCTCGCTCAACCCGCTGCACACCATCGAGCAGCAAGTCGGCGAAATACTGAAAATTCATCGCGGGTTGTCGGACCGCGCGGCGCGCGAGCGCGTACTCGACCTGCTCGGCAAGGTTGGCATCGACGACCCCAAGGGCCGGCTCGCCTCTTATCCGCATCAGCTCTCGGGCGGGCAGCGGCAGCGCGTGATGATCGCCATGGCGCTCGCCAACGAGCCTGATCTGCTCATCGCCGACGAGCCGACCACCGCGCTCGACGTGACCATCCAGGCGCAGATCCTCGATCTGCTCGCCAAGCTCAAGGACGAGTTCCATATGGCCATGCTGCTCATCACCCATGACCTCGGCATCGTGCGGAAAATGGCCGACAGGGTGTGCGTGATGAACAATGGCGAGATCGTCGAGCGCGGCGCGACCCAGCAGATCTTCGCCTCGCCGCGGCACCCTTACACCAAGCATCTGCTCGCCTCTGAGCCGAAGGGCGCGCCGCCGCCGGCCAACGCCAAGGCGCAGACCATTCTCGAAGCCAAGGACCTGAAGGTGTGGTTCCCTATCAAGCGTGGCTTCTTGCGGAGCATCGTCGGCTACATCAAGGCGGTTGACGGCATCGATCTCGCCGTCAAGGAAGGCCAGACGCTTGGCGTGGTGGGCGAATCTGGCTCGGGCAAGACGACGCTCGGGCTTGCGCTTCTTCGGCTCGTCTCGAGCGACGGCCCGATCGTCTATCTCGGCAACCGCATCGACGGCTACGATTCGAAGCGCATGCGCCCGCTTAGGCGGCACATGCAGATCGTGTTCCAGGACCCTTACGGCTCGCTCTCTCCCCGCCTTTCGGTAGGGCAGATCATCGAGGAAGGGCTGCTGATCCAGAATCACGGGTTGAGCCAGGACGAGCGGAATGCGCGCGTGGCCCGGGCGCTGAAGGAGGTCGGCCTAGACCCAGCCT
>Ga0126376_10002398_pt1 | contig 10569 bp, 8 predicted proteins | sample PanSoiMetPlot_15_FD_92760 | JGI IMG/M metagenome (GOLD analysis project Ga0126376, IMG submission 92760) | Tropical forest soil microbial communities from Panama - MetaG Plot_15 | ecosystem: Environmental > Terrestrial > Soil > Tropical forest > Bulk soil | place: Panama | collected 2016-02-17 | reverse complement strand
GCTTACAGCCTTCGCTGCACGCCGCAAGTTCATGGCGCCGTGCGCGATTCCCTGCTCCAGGCGCGCGATATGGCGCAGGTCGAGCTCAACAGCGCCACCGACAATCCATTGGTTTTTGTAAAGGAACATGGTGAAGGCGACATCATTAGCGGCGGAAACTTTCATGGGCAGCCGCTCGCCATGGCTGCGGATCAAGTCGCGATTGCCCTCTCAACACTGAGCGGAATCTCCGAACGCCGCATAGAGCAGATGACCAATCCGCTCACCAGCATGCTGCCCGCATTTCTTACGCCTGAGCCGGGTCTCAACTCCGGCTTCATGATCGCGCAAGTCACCGCTGCCGCGCTGACCAGCGAAAATCGTGCGCTCGCGACGCCCCATTCCGTTGACTCCATTTCCACTAGCGGCAATCAGGAAGATTACGTTTCCATGGGCATGAGCGGCGCTCGCCGCCTTCAGCCGATGCTCGAGAATCTCCGCAATATTCTTGCAATCGAACTTCTCTGCGCCTGCCAAGGCATCGACCTGCTCGCCCCACTCAAAACCGGCACAATCTCAACCAAGGCCTATGACGCCGTCCGCACCAAATCTCCAAGACTCGTCGCTGACCGCCCTCTCGCCTCCGAAATTACGGCCGTCGCAGGCCTCATCGCTTCCGAAACCTTCTCTAAACTCGTCCGTTAGTGTTCTACGTACCCGATCTAGACTGCTGTCGGTCGTTCCTCGTGCCTTTTGCGCGGGGAATCTGCTTTTTCTGCCGCTATGCCAACGCCCCCTTCAAAAACCTTAGCATCCGAATCCCAGCAATATACGAAAACGGTGCCAGCTCCAGCGAGTAATGCCCGCACGCCAACTCCAACGTCTTCGGGTTCGCTCCATGCTTGTGCAGCGCATCCAACATCTGTGCCGTCAACTCCGGCAAAAACGTGGGGTCGTACTTCCCATACACCATAAACGAATTTCTTCCGGCTCCAAGTCCGCGCTCTACATACGGCATCGGACTAATCGGTGCCCAATATTCCCGCAACTCATCCACCGTCACGTGCTCGCGCATTCCTTCCCACACGTGATTCGTTGTCATTCCCCCACTCACGACATCCGCAAAGTAGGTGGACACATGAAAAAATCCGCCAGCATGTACGCCCTCGTCATGCACCATCGTGATGTATCCAACCGACGAACCGATGCTCGTTCCCAAAATCCCAATCTTCGTGTAGCCCTCTTGTTCGAGCCATCGCAGACACAACTTCGCGTCCTGCACCGCCTGCCGGTTCGCCTGAATTGTCAGCCCAACATTCGGCCCGACTAGCTGATCCGCGCGCTCATGTCCCCGGGCCATCCTCCGGTCGTGATACGGCATGCTCATCTTCACGACTGTAATGCCCAAACGTTGCAGCCACTCGCAAAGCCCACGCTGCCCATGCCATTTCGCATTCCAATTCGGCAATAGCAACACCGCCGGCCCTTTTTTCTCGCCGCGAAACACTTGTCCATACACCGAATTGTTTTCCGGAAACGCCGATCGAATCGCGCTTGTGAACGTCAGCACATCCTCGCCATCCACTCTGTAATCGGTAGCCGGTGCGGGCTCGTACCACTCTTTGCTGTTTTCGATTGCTTTTGCGCAATACACACGCAAAAACGCCCGCGCATCCTCATCCTTCGCGCTGGCGTCGCCGCCTACGTGCTCCAATCCCCACGCGAACGGCCGCACCATGCGGTTGTCATCCGTCGTCCACCGCCGGTGCTCATACCGCCGAATTCTTTGCTCAAACCAGTTCATTCGGGGCTCAAAACCCTCTCTATCAATAGTTTACAGGCCATTCTTATCCCCTCAAAACCTCGCTTCCCCTGTTAAGCATCCGACACGCTAAACGAACCAGTAATTGAGGCCCTCCATCGCCTGTGGCACAGTCAAAGTGTGCTCATCGCCCTCTGCTTTATTTTTGGCCTGGTCATCGGCAGCTTTCTGAACGTCTGCATCTCGCGGATTCCAGAGGATATTTCCATCGTTTCCCCTGGTTCCCGCTGCCCAAATTGCTCCACTCCGATCAAGCCGCAGGACAACATTCCCGTCCTTTCGTGGTTTATTTTGCGCGGCAAATGCCGCTCTTGTTCCGCTCCCATTTCACCGATGTATCCCGCCGTCGAGCTGCTCACGGCCCTTCTTTTCGTCGCCTGCTACCGCACCTTCGGACCTTCTGCGGAATCGATCAAATGGCTTTTCTTTATTTCCCTCATCATCGTTCTCACCATCACTGACTTTCGCGTCCGTATCCTTCCCGACGCCGTCAACTGGTTCGGCTTTGGACTTGGTCTAGCCTTTGCAATTCGCATCGCCCCTACCGACGCCACCTGCATGCGCCTGACGGACCATTTCACGAGATTCCTTCAGCGCCCCTATATCATCGGGGTCTCCTGCTCTCTCCTCGGAGCGCTCGCCGGCAGCGCTCTCCTTCTCGGAGCCGCCACTCTGTATAAACTCGCCCGCGGGCGCGAAGGCATGGGCATGGGTGACGTCAAAATGATGCTCTTGGTCGGATCTTTCCTCGGCATTCAGGGAACATTTTTCACTCTCTTTCTCGGAACGCTTCTCGGTAGCGGGATCGGATTCCTCCTCGTCCTTTTTCTATATGTCTCGGGCTGGAAATCCAGCGTGGCAGCCCGCGCCAACCGCCGGGGGCTTGGCTCCGCGTCTTCGCTTCGTTGGGCCATCTGCAGCCGCTACCAACTCCCTCTTGGGACTTTCCTCGGCACGGCTTCCCTCATTGTTGTCTTCTTTGCCCGCACCATAGATCAGCTTACGTACCGATTTCTGAGGTAGCACCTTGTTTCAAACGAAAAGCATCGAGCTCCCCTGGACCGTGATCACGGGAACGGCGATTGCCCTTTTCGCGATCCTCATTGGCGCTATCATCCTCATCCGCAAACTCTTGCAGAATTCGCCGGAGCGCAAAAAGGAAGACCTCAACGCCGCCCCTCGCACCGAAAACGCCTCAGCGTTCATGGCCGCATCGATGCAGGCAGTCATCAAAAAACTAAAAGAACAGGAAAAGGAGCTCGAGCGCCTTCACAAAGAAGAGCGTGACCGCGCCGATCTCACCGAGCGCCTCAGCGAAGAAGTCACCCGCAACATGCCCGCCGGCCTTCTTGTTGTCAACGCCCAAGGCATCATTACCAGCGCCAATCCCGCCGCCGAACAGACGCTTGGCCAGCAAAGCCTTGCTTATCGGCGCTACAGCGAGGCCCTCGGCGAACACTCCGGCTTGTCGCGCCTTATTTCGGACTGTTTGCGAACCGGAAAAATCTTTCGCCGCGAACAAATCGATCACCGCGATGTCGCCGGCGATCTTCGTCAACTCGGCGTGACGATCTCACCGATTCGCAAAGGCGCCGAGGACGTAAACGGCGCAATCTGCCTGCTTACAGACCTTACAGAACTCGCATCTCTGCAAAAACAGATGCAGCTCAAGGAAAATCTTGCCGCGCTCGGCGAGCTTTCCGCGGGCATCGCTCATGAATTCAAAAACGCTCTTGCCACCATCTCCGGCTACGCACAAATGATTCAGTTCGAAGCTTCCAATCCGGAAGCCGCCGAATGCGCTGAGAAAATTCTCGAACAAACTCGCAACATCACGCGCGTCGTCACCGAATTTTTGAAATACGCCCGTCCACTCGAACTCTCCGACGAGCAAGTGGCCCTGAAGCCGCTGATGGAACGAGTTATCTCGGAAGTATCGGAGGCGATGCCGCTTGTGCGTCTTCGTCAGGAAGGGCCTTTCGGAGTCGTCGCTGGTGACGAAAGCTTTCTCCGCCAGGCTTTTCTCAATCTCACCCGCAACGCTGCCGAAGCATGTTCCAACGCTCCCAACGGTGGCAAAATTATCATTCGAAGCGAGAACTTCTCCCGCGAAGGCGCTCCCTTTCAGCGCATCATCATCTTCGACAACGGCCCCGGCATCACGCGCGAAGCCCAATCCAAGCTCTTCCGCCCTTTTTTCACCACCAAGCCAAACGGCACGGGGCTCGGATTGGCGGTCGTTCAAAAAATCATTCTCCAGCACGGCGGCCATGTGGACGCCTTCAACCGCCCCGAAGGCGGCGCCGCCTTTATCGTTACGCTACCTCTCAGCTCCCGCAGCCCAGAAGCAGTACAATGAATGCAAGGCGCATCTAAAGAAAGTAAGCCTAGGCTCGGCCCTGGGAGGTTTCTGTGCGTAACAACACTCTGCGCAATGTACTTGGAATGACTCTGCTTGCCGTACTCATCTGCGCGCCCGTCCGCGCGCAACAGCAGAATTCTCAGCAGTCCGGCTCCGGCGATCCCGTCGCGGACGCCGCTCGCAAAGCTCGAGAGCAAAAGAAAGACGCGCCAAAACCCAAAAAGGTCTACACCGACGACGACATCGTCACGAAGAAAACCGATATATCTGTCGTGGGCACTGCTCCCGTTCAACAGGACCAAGCCACTACTCAATCGAATTCCGATGCCAACAAAACTGGCCAAGCAAAGGTAACCGACAAGGAAAAGGAAGATCCAAACTCCGAGAAAGCCTGGCGCAAACGCTTCGCGGAACTTCGCACCAAAATCGCCACCGCCGAAAAGGAACTGGACGTCCTTCAACGTGAGGAAAACAAAGCTGACCTCCAGTATTACCCTGACCCAACGAAGGCATTGAACGAGCAATATTCCCGCGAGGAAATCAACAAAAAGGGCGCGAAGATCGACGCCAAGAGAAAGGAAGTCGCCGCTCTGCACCAGCAATGGGACGACATGGAAGACCAGCTGCGCAAATCCGGCGGCGACCCTGGCTGGGCCCGCTAGTCCCACATCATCAACCGTACTTTTGACCGCACATCGGTTCGAGAAGGCTCGGCGAAGTGTCTCTCTTCCATGCTAAAAACAAGAGAGATGGAACCTCTTCTTCTTGTTGAAGACAAAAACGAGCTTCGCGCAATGTTGCGCAAGGCCCTGGAGCGCAATGGCTATGCCGTTGACGAAGCACCCGATGGTTCTGCTGCCATTCAGAAGCTTCGCGGGCGCCGGTATCAACTTGTCCTCACCGATCTAAAAATGCCAGGCGCTTCCGGCCTCGACGTTCTCCGCGAAACCAAGCAAGCCGACGCCACGATTCCTGTCATCTTGCTTACCGCTTTCGGCTCCGTCGAAGAAGCAGTCTCCGCCATGAAGGAAGGTGCCTTCGACTTTCTACAAAAACCGGTCGATCTCGATCACCTCAAAGTCCTGGTTCAGCGCGCTGCGCGCCAGCAGGAACTTCTTCGCGAGAATCTTCTGCTGCGCGAAGAATTTGCAGCCCGCTACGGATTCCCGCGCATCGTCGGCGAGCACACGGCGATCCGCGAAATCAGCCAGCAGCTGCAACGCGTTGCGCAAACCGATTCCACCGTTCTTCTTCTCGGCGAGAGCGGCACTGGCAAAGAACTCTTCGCTCGCGCTGTTCATCATCTTTCGCCTCGCCGCGAGCAGCCCTTCGTGGCGCTCAACTGCGCCGCCATTCCCGAAGGCCTGGTCGAAAACGAGCTCTTCGGCCACGAACGCGGCGCTTTCACTGGAGCGGGCAACCGCAAGGCCGGCAAAATGGACCTCGCGCATCGCGGGACGCTTTTCCTCGATGAAATCGGCGAGTTGCCTCTTGCGATTCAGGCAAAACTCTTGCGCGTCCTGGAAGAGCGCCGTTTCGAGCGCGTCGGCGGCACGCAATCGATCGACGTCGACGTTCGCATTGTTGTCGCCACGAATCGTGACCTGCAGAAAGCCGTTTCCGAGAAAACCTTTCGCGAAGATCTTTATTTCCGCGTTTCTGCCGTTCCGCTGACGATTCCGCCGTTGCGTGACCGAGGCAACGACGTTCTTCTTCTCGCGGAACATTTTCTTGAGAAATACTCGCGCGAGTTCGGCAAACCCGGCGCCCAGCTTTCCGAAGAGGCGAAGCAGCGCATCCTCGAATATCGCTGGCCAGGAAACGTTCGTGAATTGCAGAACGCCATCGAGCGTGCCGTGATTCTTTCCGATGGCGCTTCGATTTCAGCGGACACTTTGCAATTGCAATCGAAGCAACCCGAGCCGCAAACCATTCCCTCGGGAATGCTGCCGGAGACATTTTCCTGGGACGGGAGTCTCGAAGAAGTTGTTACGCGTGCGGTTCAATCGACCGAGCGCGTTTTGCTTGAAAAAACGATGCGTGATTGCCGCTGGAACAAAACCCGCGCCGCGGAAAAACTCGGCATTTCTCCCAAAACCCTCGCCGCGAAACTCAAGTCCGCTGGCCTCGAGGACTAACTCCCCTTTATTCCTGTGTGGAGGGCGACCGTGCCACCTGTCCACACTGCCGCTTCTACTCTTTGCAGGCCTAGACTGCGCATTAATTCACGCAACTCCTCTGGCCGAAAGAACCGGGCCACGGAGGACGGCAAATATTTGTATGCCGCTGCGTCGCCGGAAATTGCTCCGCCGACTTTCGGCAGAATCTTGCGGAAGTACCAGCGATAAAAATCACCGAAAGGGCCTGCGGGTGGCTCGGTGAATTCGAGGATTCCAATTGTTCCGGCGGGTTTCAGGATGCGCTTCATCTCGCGCAATCCAGCTTCATAATTCGCCAAATTACGAAAGCCGAACGCCGCCGTCACCAAGTCGAATGATTCATCGGCAAACGGCAATTGCAGCGCGTCCAACTCCAGGAACGGCACCGCGCCGCCCATCTTCGCCGATTTCGCATTTGCGCGAACAAGCATTGTGTGCGCAAAGTCGGCGCCGATCACCCGGGCTTTACTCTTCTTCTTCAGGGCAAACGTCAGGTCGCCCGTGCCGCAACACAAGTCCAGCACCACTGCATCGGGCCGATCCAAAATCGTCTTCAACTTCCGTGCCGTTTTCGCCCGCCACACGCGATCGAGCTGCAAAGACAGCAAATGATTTAGCAGGTCATATCTGGGCGCGATTTGCGTGAACATTTCGCGGACTTTGCGCGAAGCATCGGCCTCGCTCGTCGCGCCATCGGGACGAGTGCCTTTGCTCGGAGCTGTCGGCTGGCTCACGCGCAATCTCCGGACGAGCAGCGCAGGCGCGGGGCAAAGTGCAGCGCGTGCTTTACGGCTGCGAGAGGGACGTTTTCGTAGGTTGCTGCTTTTCCGATTTTCTTGGACAAGACGAAGCGCAGCTTGTTCCCACGCGTTTTTTTGTCGGTCTGCATTGCGGCAATCAAACTTGCATCGGAAACTTTCGGCCAAGCGGGCAGCGGCCCGAGCCGCTCGATCAGCGCAAGAATCCGCGAAACATCTCCTGCTTTCGTCAGGTCACTCTTGTGTCCGAGCAGAGCCGCGCACTTCATCCCCCACGCTACCGCCTCGCCGTGCTGATAGCGCCGGTAACGTGTCTCGCTCTCCAGCGCGTGGCCAAACGTGTGGCCGTAATTCAATATTTCCCGCAGACCGCTTTCCCGCTCGTCTTTGCTCACTACGTGCGCTTTGATCTCAATCGAGCGAGTAATCAAATGCTCCAGCACTTTTTCATCCCGCCGCAGCGCTTTCTCCAGATTCTCTTCCAAGTATTCAAACAAATCCGCGTCGGCAATGATTCCGTACTTGATCACTTCCGCCAGGCCGCCGCGAAATTCACGTTTGCTGAGCGTCTTCAACGCCAGCGGATCGACAATCACGAGCCGCGGCGGATAAAACGCCCCGACGAGATTCTTCCCTTCGGGCAAATTCACGCCGGTTTTGCCGCCGACGGAGCTGTCCGTCTGCGCCACCAAAGTCGTTGGAATCTGCACCAGCGCCAAGCCGCGCAAATAACTCGCCGCAGCGTAACCCACGACGTCGCCCACGACGCCGCCTCCCACGGCGAGAATCACCGACCGGCGATCCGCTTTGCCCCGCGCCAACATCCGCGAGATGTGCTCAACGCTGCGCAGCTCTTTCTTCGCTTCGCGGTCGTCGAACAGGTGCACTTCCGCCGGCTTGTGTCGCCTTAGTCCGCGCAGCAGAGTCTTCCCCAACGCGCGCCAAATCTTTGGAGATGAAACCACCTGCACACTCGTAAATTCTCCCAGCTGCGCGATCTCCTCATCCAGCCGCCCAAGGGCTCCCGCCGCGCACACAACTTCGTACGCCCCCGTGGACGCCTTCACTCTGATTCGGCGCACTCTCATTTGGGTCTTTCGACTTTAGCACAACTGAAAAACGCTGTTATTCTCTAACCAGACACTTCTAATATTCATTGGTGTCTTAACTGAAGCTGTGTCTTAGCTGCTGTATTTTCCTTCGTGGTACCATTCCAACGCGGCCAGATAAGCCCTGCAAGTACCCACTTTCGATGGCACTTTCCGAAAAAATCTATCGCGCAGACTACGCCGTTGTCGGCTCCGGTGTCGCGGGTTTGCGTGCCGCCATTGAGCTGAGCGAAGCGGGCAGCGTCCTCGTTTTGGCCAAATCCTTTCTAAGCGACTCCGCCACGGCCTGGGCGCAAGGCGGCATCGCCGTAGCGCTCAGCGACGAAGACGAAATCGGCCTGCACGAGCAGGACACCATCAACGCCGGAGACGGCCTTTGCAGGCCCGAATCGGTGGCGTTGCTCGTGGAAGAAGGCCCAAAATACATTACGCAGCTCATCGAATGGGGCACAGAATTCGACCGCGCCGGAACAAAGCTTGCGTTCACTCGCGAAGCAGCGCACAGCCGTTCGCGGATTCTCCACTCCCACGGCGACTCCACCGGCCGCGAAATCAGCCGCGCCTTGCTCGCCCGAGCCAATTCCATTCCGCATCTGCACCTGCGCGCCCACGCTTTCACAACCGGCCTCATTCTTGACGGCAACAAGGCCGTCGGCGTTCGCTTCATTGACGAAACGGACGGCTCTCTGCATGAAGTTCGCGCCAACGCCATCCTTCTCGCTACAGGCGGCCTAGGCCAAATCTACAAAGAGACGACCAATCCCGATGTTGCCACCGGCGACGGCATGGCCATCGCGTATGAAGCGGGAGCGATTCTCTCCGACATGGAATTTGTCCAATTCCATCCGACCGCACTTGCCGTGAAAGGCGCGCCGCGCTTTTTGCTTTCCGAAGCGCTGCGCGGCGAAGGCGGCATCCTGCGTAACATCAATCTCGAACGTTTCATGAAGCGCTACAACGAAGCGCAGGAGCTTGCTCCACGGGACATCGTCGCGCGCGCAATCGTCAGCGAAATGCACCGCACGAACAGCCACAACGTCTACCTCGACATGACTGCCAAGTCGAAAGAGTTCCTCGAAAAGCGCTTTCCCCGTATTTACGCGACGTGTCTCAATTACGGCCTCGACCTTGCTGCCGACGTTGCGCCCGTTTGTCCCGCCGCTCATTACATGATGGGCGGAGTCAAAACCGATTTATGGGGCCGCACTTCGATTCCGGGCCTTTACGCGGCCGGAGAAACGGCCGACACGGGAGTTCACGGCGCGAATCGACTTGCCAGCAATTCCCTGCTCGAGGGCCTCGTCTTCGGCGCCCGCAGCGGCCAAGCCATGATGCAGGATGCTCCCGTTGCCGTCTCTTCCTCTAAGAAGACCAACACCACGCAACTTCCTGGGAAGCGCGCTCCGCAGCCCGATGCGCCCGACGCAGACAAGCCTCCGCGGACAAATCACGCGGAAGCCCCGGCGCGGACGCAGATCCGCGACTTGATGTGGCGCCACGTGGGAATTTTGCGCAACGGAAAGGAATTGAAGAGCGCGCTGACGCAGCTCGATTCAATGCAAATGCCGGAGAACCCTGCGACGCGCGAAGACCACGAACTAAGAAACCTTCATTCGCTCGGCAAACTGATTACGCGCAGCGCCATCGCTCGTGAAGAAAGCCGCGGCAGTCACTACCGGTCGGAATTTCCGTATCGCGATGACGACGACTTCCAGAAGCACTCGCTGATTCGAAAGGGCGGCGAAGTTTCGTTCGAGAAGTAGGACCTTACGCAAAGTGCGCCGAGAACACAGAGCGCACAGAGCAAGGCAAAGACTCACTTCGCCTGGAGCTGCTTTATCGTCTCCAGGAACACGTGGCCGACAATCCCGAGCGACTTCGCGCTGATCTGTTCCATATTGTCCTGCGGGGTATGCCAGTAACCACTTGAAAGGAAATCGCCAATCACATCCACGGAAGGTACACCGCGTTTCAGGAACGAATCGTGATCGTCCTGCACTTCCCCTGACTCGTTCACAAAAACTCTGTCGTATCCCAGCCGGTTTGCCGTCGCCCAAATCTGATTGGTAAGGCCCGCGTTCGAACTCGACTCTTTCTTGATAACCATGGTCCTGCCGCCGACGATGTCCGCCAGCAGGAACGCCTTCACGTTCTTCAAGTCGCCGGAAATCGAGAGTTTCGCTGCCATTTCCTTGCTGCCATAGCGGCCGTCCGTGTCGCTCCATTGCTGGACCGCTTCTTCGCCGTCAAAGAATGCGATCGAGACCCCATAGTGCCCGTGTTTCTCGCAAAGCAGCCGCGCCAGCTCCAGCATCATGCCCGTTGAAGAGCCGGCATCGTCCGCGCCGACGAAATTGTCTTTTTTCAGCGTGTCGTAGTG
>Ga0126376_10002397_pt1 | contig 10570 bp, 4 predicted proteins | sample PanSoiMetPlot_15_FD_92760 | JGI IMG/M metagenome (GOLD analysis project Ga0126376, IMG submission 92760) | Tropical forest soil microbial communities from Panama - MetaG Plot_15 | ecosystem: Environmental > Terrestrial > Soil > Tropical forest > Bulk soil | place: Panama | collected 2016-02-17 | reverse complement strand
GGGGCCAAGGATCTTCGTGCCGGGAACTTCATAGTGCGGTTGGTAATAGCTGAACACCGTCGGCGGCTGGAAGATCGGCTGATCAAGGGTACCAGTGAAGTCAGTGGTCGATCTGTTACCCAGAACGCCGTCACTGCAAGCTGGAGTGGATAGGGGGCAGGATGGTCCCGTCGTAATCTTATCAAATGACTTGACGTTGAAGGCGCGCAGGAAACCGACGATGTACTGCGCGGGCTCCCGTAACTTGCCGTAGTTTGGATCTGTCTTCACGTCGCCGCGTGCTTCTGGATCCAGCAGGATGGCCTGAACTACGAGCCTGAGATTGCCGCGCGTATTTGTACAACCCTGCGGGTACAGTCCGCTACAGTCGTTGTTGAAGACGCGAGCGACGCGCTCGACGTAAGCGGGACTCGGATTGCTTGTCACCAGATGTTGAATGAGCTGCTTGCTGAGAAACGGACCAACGTTTGGATGGTTGGCCAAGTGAGTCATGACCGCTGTCATGTCTGACTGGGCGCAAACGACGTTTGTATTGGAGCAGGCAGCGATGGTGAATCCATTCAAAAGCGTCTTTGCACCGACGTCGTGATTCGTTCCGCCGCGAGGCACCATCGGATCGCGGTAATTAGTGATACCTCCGCCGAAGGACGTTGCGAAATTCCAGCCGGTAAACACGCGCGTAAACTCAGTGATGTCTGCTTGCGTGTAAGTTGGAATCGCGTTGCCTTGTGCGTCGCGCTGCGGTGTTCCGTCAGGATTGAGCATGTCCGTGCCAAGCGAGAAGAGCTGTAGCACTTCGCGCGCGAAGTTCTCGTTGGGGTTTGTTCTCGTGCTCAGGCGCATGTCGAGATACTGACCCATCGCTGGAGTCAGGGTGATTTCGTTGAGTAGCGTCTGGTAACTGCCGAACGCGTTTCGATCGAGAGCCTGCAGATATGGGGTCATCCAGCTCGGGCGATTGACTTCGCTGTTAGCTGAGACAACCAGAATCTGGTGCAGCGCAAACGCAACGCGCTGTCGTAACTGATCGTTTCCGTAGAGCGCGGTGCTGAAGAAGGTTTTGTGCAACGGGTAGACTGTGAAGTTATCACGAAGACAAACGGTCTGGTTGTAGTTGGGGTCTGCCGGGTTGGTCGTCGGACATTGCTGGCTCGAATCATCGAGCGGGAACGTTAGGTCAGGATAGTTTGAACCCTTCGAGACGTTTGCCGGTGAAAGACTGAACTGTTCATTAAGATAAGCCATGAAACCCATGGCTTTCACGCGCGCGACTTCGGCAGACGTTGGTCCCCAACTCGCCTGTTCGAGAAAACGCACCGTGTCAGCGTCTGAAGCCGGACCGTTGTATGAGTCGGGAACCAGAGGCGGATCTGCGCCCGGTGGCGTCGCGGGCGCTGGTGTTGCAACAGCGCCGGCATCGTCGGCTGGTCCACCACCATTGTGACCAATAGCAACCCGAACACGATTACTCGACACGCCATGCAGGTTCAGTCGCAGCAGAACGTCGCCGACGTCGCCGATGTCATCCGCAAGCCTGACGACGATCATAGTGATGCCCGGAAAGTTTGGAACCTGGCCAACGTACTCAACCTTGAACGGGTAGATCTTTCCGCTCGCATCCTGAACATCAGAGGTGAAAGCGTTCGCTCCTTCGCCGGGCAGGAGCTCGAGGCCCATCGCGAAGATGCAGATGCGCGTGCGCGTGTCGGTGCTGAACGGGACGGTTGCCGTTAACGGAAATGGCTCAGCTTTCATGGTGACCGACTCGAAGGCCACGGCGCGCGTGTTTGCGGCCTGGCTGATCAGAATCGGTTTCTTATTGGTAGCTGCATTTACAGTAATGGCGCAGATCGACAGCAGAAGGAGTGTTTTTGCAGCGCAGCATGGAAAGCTGTTTTTCATACAGGATGGGCTCCGTCACAATTCCGAAAATGCTCGTGTTCAGGTGAGGTATTGCAAATATTGGGGGCCACCTTGGTCCAGTAACCAGGTAAGCTCACTATACCAATCTTTTTAGACGAAGGGAACGAAAAGATAGTCTGAAAATGTCGCTGTGGATCAGTGATTTTGTCGCCTGTAGGCTACAATGCGATTGCAGCCACAAAAAGGCGCAAAGAACTATAAATATGAGAATAAGAAGGATAACACCTCGACTTGTACTAGTACTGGCGCTGCTGGTGTGCAGCGTCTCAATTACGACGGCTCAAGCGACGAGCATCAAACTGAGCGTTGACGCAACTCAAGCTTCACGCAACATACTCCATACCAGGCTCAGCATTCCCGTTCAACCCGGTCCCTTAACACTCATTTACCCGAAGTGGATTCCAGGCGAACACAGTCCCACAGGGCCAATAAACGATGTTGTTGGTTTCAAGTTAATGGCGAATGGTAAAGCGATACCCTGGCGACGTGACGACGTCGAGATGTTTGCTTTTCACTGTGAAATTCCGCCGGGCGTGAATGAGCTCGAAGTCTCGTTTGACGACGCTTCGCAACCTGAAACTACGAATAGCGCAAAGCTCGCGCGCATCAAGTGGAATAGAGTGGTTGTCTATCCGCAAGGTATGAACAGCGACAACGTGCGTGTGACAGCTTCACTGCTGTTGCCGGCGGGCTGGAAGTTTGCCAGCGCATTACCAGTGTTGCGGGAGAACAAAGATGAACTTCAGTTCAAAGAAGTGTCGCTCACAGAACTGGTTGATTCTCCGGCGATCATCGGTGAGAACTTTCGCAAGTTCATACTAACGTCGACAGGCATAGTGCACGAAGTTGACGCGCTGGCTGATACGCCTGCGGCGCTCGAGATAAAGCCGGAGACCTTAACCGGTCTGAAGAACCTGGTGCCTGAAGCTTACGCGTTGTTTGGTGCGCGCCACTACCGGAGCTACAAATTTCTGCTCACGTTGAGTGATCACGGTGGCAGCGAAGGTCTGGAGCATCATGAATCAAGTGAAGATGGAGTTGGTGAGGAAGCGTTTACTAACGAACTCGAGTTGCTGGATTTTGCTGACTTGATGGGCCACGAGTACGCGCACTCATGGAATGGTAAGTATCGCCGTCCGCTTGGGCTTGCGACGCCTGATTTCGAGCCACCAATGAAAGGCGACTTGCTGTGGGTTTACGAAGGTTTGACTCAATACCTCGGCCACGTGTTACCGGCGCGGAGCGGATTGTGGACGGCTGATGACTTTCGCGAATCACTCGCTTCTGTGGCTGCGGAGCTTGAGACGCAGTCTGGGCGGCAATGGCGTCCGGTTGTAGATACGGCCGTGGCAGTGCAGTTCACGTATTCTTCGCCGCGCGCTTGGATGAATTACAGGCGGCGTGTCGAGTATTACGATGAAGGCTCGCTCATCTGGCTCGAAGCCGATGTGCTAATCAGACAACGCAGCGGCGGCAAGCTCTCGCTCGATGATTTCTGTCGACGGTTTTATGGCGGACAAGATACGCCGCCTGCAGTCAAGCCTTACACATTCGACGATCTCGTGAACACACTCAATGAAGTTACGCCTTACGACTGGCGTGGCTTTTTCAACGAACGCATCTACCAGGTTGCGCCCCACGCGCCACTTGGCGGCATCACTAACGGCGGTTGGAGACTTGTCTACACTGACAAGCCGAACACGTTCGTTCGTGTTGGAGACCACGCGCGCAAGAGCATCGATTTTTCATATTCGATCGGGGCAATGCTGAAGGAAGACGGCAGCGTGATGGATGTAAATCCGAATATGGAAGCGGCAAAAGCCGGTCTCGCTCCGGGCATGAAGATCATTACCGTGAACGGCCGCGCCTGGTCCGCCAGCGTGCTTCACGAAGCGATTGCAGCAGCCGGCACATCTAAAACGCCGATCGAGTTAACGGTCGAAAACGGCAGTTTCACCGGCGTTTACAAACTGAACTATCACGGCGGCGAACGCTACCCACACCTCGAGCGCGATCCGACGAAACCTGATTTGATTGGGGAGGTAATTAAGTCGCGGCGATAGGAGGTTGGTACTTTAGCCCACGTTGATTTTGGACATACCCACTTATTATTTCCCCTCACGAATGCGACCTACTATGGTCGAAGTGCTCTGCTATCAAACGATGGAGCATCTTCATGGCGAGCATTAAACCGGATAGCGAAGGTCTGATCATAATTATACCGCTTGATAAACCAGATCCTAGCTACAGGACTCTGCTTGATTACTGTATTGAGTAATGACCCTAAAGTTGTATTCGAGACATCCAATTTAAAGTTACGGCCCAACTGGGGAAGGTAACCTCCGCTGAAGTTACGACCGCTGACTTGCAGAAAATGAGCTTCCAGTACCTTTTTGATTTCCGGCGTTTTGACCAACGCATCCTCCAGTGCCCAACAATTTGTTTTCTCCGGAATGGAGAAGGTCTTTAACCGGGTTCCGAGCAGTTCTTTGAAAATCGGGTCTCGATATTTTTCTTTTGGAAAAACACTCACGACTTCATCTTTTAGCTCCCACGTATACTCTTCGTGCTGCGCTACAAAACGATTCAAAAACTGTGACAAAGTGCCGCCCTCAAAATTATCTATATAGATGGTGAAGTCATTATCGTTCGAGGCGATTTCCAACGCGATCGGAATATCGTACGTCAGTGAAAGATCGGAAAAGAATGCCTGAATGCCCTGTTCTTCGATCTGTCTAGGAGGCAACTGCATCGCTGTATCTACTTTGGCCCAAACTGTCGCACGTTGAGTGAGCGCGGAGAAATTGGCTGCACAACACATCGCAAGAATAATGGCGAGAACTAATCTGAACATGCCTTAAGCTCCTTTCTAATCATCGTACCTTGGTCGTAGCACCAATCTTAACTGAAACAGTACCCGCGCTGGAATTTTTAACGATTTCGTTCACGGCCGTCCTAAAAATCGTCGTCGCAGGACCACCGGAACGTGGAAACTGCCCGACGAATACTGCTTGTTGTATCTCCGTAGTAGCTTTGCCGGACGATAATGCTTGTACGTCGATGAAGACGCCGCCTTTGGGAGTGGGGGTAAGCTTGTCAGATATATCTGGTGTCTCGCCACTGATTTTCTTTACATTTTCCACTACGGCTATACCATTAGCCTCAATAATGTTTCCACCTTGATCTAACGGCACGTAAGCGATCGGCCTAACCACTCCAGTAAAGTTTGTAACCTCGTCGCCATATCCGGTTATGAAGCTCCCATTTTGTATGTTGGATGTCTCTCCAACAATTACATTGACATTAGACAGAACGGGTGTTTGATCTGAATCGAGTGGCTTTGCAGCTTGCTGTATCTTCTGAACCGCTGCTGTAATGACTTTGTCTTTGCGCAGATCCACAACTTGTGGTTCATGTCTCTGTGATTGCGTCTGCTGTTCCGATTGCGTGGCTTCGTTAGCCGTGGCGGTGGGCCAGGGTGAGAGTCCATCTGAGGCTTGCTCTGAAGCTATGGCACCGTTCCAGTTGCTGATGTTCCGTCCACCGGGACGGGCGGCCATTCCGGATGGATCGATGAAGACCATCGGGTTGTTGCCAACATAGCTGTATCGATTCCAGCTTTGGGGGTCCGCAGGTTTGGCGCTGGCCAGCAGTGGATCAGCAGAGGTGAAGCGGCCCTGGGTGGAGGAGAAGTAGCGGGCTTGCGCGTAGTCTAATCCCGTTTCCGTGTCACGTTCGTAGCCGGTGAACTTTTTCCGAATCCCATCTGCGGCACCGTAACCTATTCCGCTGCTGCGGCCACCGACGCCCGCACCAAGCTCTTCGCCAAAGGGCATGTAATCGTATCGACTGACAACCGCCGCGGAGGCATTAGTCACCACTCGTGGTGAACCGAGATTATCGCTGGTCGTGTACTGCGTGCCACTACCTGCTTGCGCATTCGGAACAATCGTCGCCACCAAACCGCCGGCACCGTAGATGTATTCCTTCTTCAACACTCCCGTGGCGCCGTCAAACTCAGCCACAAGCTTGCCGCCGATGCCGTAGACGAAACGAGTGTTCTCGCCCATTAGCTTCTTCACTCGCTGAGCTTCGCCGTCATACGTGTACGCCGAGGTTGCATCCACATTCTTGATCCTGTTTTCAGCGTCGAACGTGTAAGTATGTAGCCCGTCATTGAGCAGATTACCCGCCGCATCGTAGCTCCAGCCAGTCAGCCGATTATCCGCAGCATTGAAACTCAAACCACCACCGGAAATCGATCGGTTCCCATAGCGATCATACGAATTTGTTTGCGACCAACTGGCGCCGCTGTTCTCCTGCGCCGTCGTCAATCGATTCAGTGCGTCGTAAGCAAATGTCTGCGTGTAGCTCAAGCCGCCGCCGTTGTAAGTAACACTCAGCACGTTGCCACTGTTGTTGGTCGTGCCGTAGCTGTAGACCAGCGAAACGATCGAGGTGGGATTCGCGCTCGTACCCAGCTTGATCTCAATTGGTTGCAGACGATTGTTGTAGTTGACAGCGTGAATCAGACTGTTGCCGTAAGTCTCGCTGCTCAAGCCGTTGTGCGACGCATAACCTATACTCGAGACACTCGCTGCCGCTGCATAGCTCGTCCCATTACTGTTCAATGATATCAGCCGGCCCGCTGCATCATTTGTATAACTCACAGTCCGTCGATCACCATAGCCGGGCACAGAAGGATAAGTCTCACTCTGCACGGCTCCGCCGGCAAAGTACGTCGCCTCAACCAGGTAATTGACTGAATCGGTCTGCTGGTACTGCCGGATCACGCGACCAGCAGCATCGTAGCCACGATATGTCCCAGCGCTGCCACCACCATAAGTGATCGCTACCAACGCTCCCGTTGAAAAGCCACGATCGAAACTCGGTGCGCCGCCGGGCAGCGACTGCGCGTCGTAATAGAAATCATTTCGCGGCGTGGCGTCGCTGTAAGTCTTCGCCGTGGGACGATTCAGTGCATCGTAACTGATCGTGGTGGTGATACTTCTCGCATCCACGCGCTGCGTCAGGTTGCCGTTGTTGTCGTAGCTGTATGCGGTAGTGCCGCTCTCTGGATTCGTCGTAGAGGTCAGGCGTTTCAGCGAATCGTAAACACAGCTGCGGGTTTGCACGCCCTGCGATACCGTGATCAGGTTATCCAGCACATCGTAGCTGTAACTCGTCAGATAGTTTGCTCCGCTCGGATCTTCATACACCTCCTTCATGCGGCCCAACGCATCTGTCACACTCTTGCGCGATTTGCCTGCCTGATCGGTCGCCGTCACCGCATTGCCGGAATAACTAGTGTTAACTACTGCGTTATCCGCAGTCGTCGCCGTCAGCGTGCGACCGAGAGCATCAAACGTAGTCGTCAGCCACACCGGACTCTCGCTCTGCCACGGACGATAAGGGTTCGATACGCGATAAGCCCGGCCCAGCGCGTCGTACTCCCGCTTAGTGGCGATGTAGTTCGTGCCGCCTTCATATTGCCGCGTTTCAAACGTGCGACCCAGATTGTCATATAGCGACTGCAGCTTCAGCAGATTATCGTTGTAATTGTTCAGATCACTCGTGCTCGTCACGGCGCGATTAGGATCGTCGTAAGTGAAAGTCGTTTGACTCTTAACGTTCGCGTTGTTGACCGCGGCAATCACCTGCGTCGGACGATCGAGCACATCATTGAAGTAAGCACTGGAAATAATGCCATTTGCATCCTGCACTTCGACTGGCCGGCCCAGATAATAATCAAACTGCGTATAGGCAACCTGGCCGAGATAATTGGTGGCTGAAGTGGCGAAGGCATAGCTCGCCTGACCTGCCCCACTCAGCTCCAGTGGCGCGGAGTTGATGATGGCGTTTCCATCCGGGCTACCAAAGCAGTCATCAAAGGCGAACGTGGTCGCAAATCCGCGTCCGTCGATGGTTTTCCACACGTTTCCGGCGATATCAAACTGCGCGTACGCAGAGATCGATCCGGTGACGCTGCCGTTCGTCAGCAAGTAGCGGATTGTTCCGGTGGAGTTTCCGCGCTTGGCGTAGCTGGTGGTGAAACTAGAATCAAGGCCACTAATTCCGGGGCGGTTTGTGAGCGTCGCATGATTCGTATCAGTGGCGTAGTTGTCATACTCATTAGTCGAGCGCGCGCGCTCAATGCCACCAGGGTCGTAAACAGAAACTTGCGAAACCAGGCTGCGCAGGTGAATGACATTGCCAAGACTCAGACTCGCGCTGCAGGTCGTCGCCGGATCACACGCGTAATCGTAACCATTATTGGTCGTAACGTAGGTCGTCTGTGTACGACGCACCAGAGCACCGGCTGCACCCGCGCCGAAATCGTACTCGTAAACATTCGTCACATTGTTGTACTGATCGTGCGTGAAGGTCTGTTTCGAAACGAGGTTCGCGCCCGCAGGTTCGATGGTAGACACCGTCTCAGTTATTCGCGGATTGACGGTCTGGCCACCCATCGTCCCGTTCCCCGACCATGTGTTTTCCGTGCGCCGCAGGACCGTCGTGCCGTCGAAGTCGAAAGCCTCGGTCTTATACTCCCTGCCTTCATTCCAGGCCGGATAAAAGACGGGCAACGCCTGCAGTATCGATTGGGCGGCACCATTGCCATAGAAGTAATGAGTCTGCCGTCCTAACAGCGTTCCACCGGCATTCAACTGATCCACGGTCACGTAACCCAGTGTAGCGGCACCAGTGCTTTCCGGCCGGCTGTAGGTCGTCTTGTTTGTTAGATTCACACCATCGGCATATTCACGCCGTTCTATCACGCGACGATAGATCGACATGCCGTTGGCATCACTGATCACGCCGCTGTTGTACGGATCGTCGGCCATTCCGCCGGCGTGGTCGTATTCGACCGCACCGCCAGTCGGCAGCTCAACGCGCGCCAACTCACCATAGCTGTTGTAGCGAAACTGATAGCGTCTGCTTACTCCATCGCTATCAGGTAACCAGACAGCACCCACCACCGTCGGGTTAAAGTTAGTGTAAGGATCACCCATCCCAAACAGTTGGGCCTGCGTCTGCAGCACGTAACTGCTGCGCAGGACATTGCCAAGATTGGTCTTGCAGATGCGAACCACGCGATTCGCACCGCCAAATCCTTTGTACGTGAGTTTGTCGCAGGTTCCGTATTGCCCGCCTTCGGCCACGTTGTAGTCGATCGTGACCTGGCGATTGAGTGAATCAGTAATAGTCGAGACTCCATAGGGGCCAAAGCCAAAGGTGATCTTGTTGCCGTTACGGTCGCGCAGCCAGGTAACGTTTCCGCCGCTGATGCGATAGCGCGTGCCGTCGCGCAGCACCAGATAGCCAGAGACCTCGGTGTCGGTCCAACTGCTGCCATCCGAGTAAGAAGGATCGACGATGTCATTGTCCGAGATGAATGTGGCTGCAGTGCCGTCGGCTGTCACGAAAACCTTGCCGCGATTCAGCCCGGACGTCGCGCATGACGACACCAAAGCCGCTGTACCACCCGTTGAGCGATCTCGCAGCTCAAATTCAGTTCCATCAGGTGCGGTGAACGTCAGCCTCGTCAAGGTGCGAAAGGCTCGTGTCATTCCATCGCTCAAGCAAGTTCGTGTGCTCCAGACTCCGTAACGTGCGTGCATCGCGCCGGCTCCATAGCCCGGCCCCTTTATCTCCCACCAGTCGTTCGAGGGGTAATAAAACGTCTGCCAGTAGTCATCGACTTGAACCTTGACGGTTTCTACCTGCCACTGTTGTTCAATCGGCAGCATGATTGTGTGCGCAGCGCTGCCACGTCCACCAATCGAGAGGAGCGGCAAACGAAAGTTGAGATTCCCGTTATAGAGATTGATATCGTCGAAGCCACTCAAGGAGTACGAACCTGCGGGTGTTCCGGGCTTCAAGCCCATCGGTGTTCCGCCATCAGTGGGATAAAAACTCTGAGCGTGTGCGGGAGTCAGTGAAAGAAGAATGACAGCGCCTACAACAGCAACTGACCTTAAATAGTGAGTATCCGAACTCATGAGGATCTCCTGCCTTGCAATTACAATTATTCAGGGCAGTTGGCTTTGCTCAATCAGAAGACAGCCACAAAGAGGCACATGAAAGCACAAAAACTTAAGAAAATCATTGTGCCTTCTTTGTGCCTCTTTGTGGCCTCTGTTCTCCTCATTGGGTCTATTACGGACACGGGGTTGGCGTCGGCGTCGGCGCCACATTCGACTTCGCGGACATATGAACAATCAACTTTAATTGGTTGCCTTGCTTCCGGAAGGCGAAGACTTTGTCGACCTTGGTTGGCTTGTTCTGACGGTCTGTCAGGGTTACGACTCCCATTGAAAGAGCAATGTCTCCGGGGGCGGGGATTTGAATAAGTCTCATAGCGCTGGCGTCGCAGGCCACCCAGTCACCCCGTGCGAACCCGTTGCCGTCGTTCGGAAACGCGGGATTGCCGCCGATAAAGTAGGAGAGTGTGCCGGGCTTGTCGGTCCTGAAGGCGTGCGGGTCATAAGCTAGCGTTGGCCGGAAGAATACCTGGCCGCTCCCATTGAAATCGTACGTCCTGTCGATGAAATCGTTGGCCACTTCCACGTATTTATCTGCTGGCGCCTAGGCAATATCCAACACCCCTGTACACCACGCGTCCTGGGCCGCTTTTACTTCTTCG
>Ga0126376_10002396_pt1 | contig 10570 bp, 9 predicted proteins | sample PanSoiMetPlot_15_FD_92760 | JGI IMG/M metagenome (GOLD analysis project Ga0126376, IMG submission 92760) | Tropical forest soil microbial communities from Panama - MetaG Plot_15 | ecosystem: Environmental > Terrestrial > Soil > Tropical forest > Bulk soil | place: Panama | collected 2016-02-17 | reverse complement strand
GATCCCCTCCACGTCGACGCAGAGCCCGAAGCGGTCCAGCAGCTGCGGTCGCAGCTCACCCTCCTCCGGATTCATCGTCCCCACCAGGATGAAGCGCGAGGGATGCATCACCGACACCCCCTCCCTCTCCACCACGTTCACCCCCATGGCCGCCGCGTCCAGCAGCACGTCCACGATGTGGTCGTCCAGCAGGTTGACCTCGTCCACGTAGAGGATGTTGCGGTTGGCCTCGGCCAGGACCCCGGGCTCGAACCGCTTGGAGCCCTCTTTGAGGGCCGCCTCCAGGTCGATGGTGCCCACCACCCGGTCCTCGGAAGCGTTGATCGGCAGCTCCACGACCCGCATCCGCCTCCGCTCGCGAGGTAGCGGGCCATCACCCAGGAGCGTTCGCTCCCGGCAGTCGACGCATAGCGCCTCGCGGTCGTCCGGATCGCACCCGAAGTGGCAACCCATGACCACGTCGTGCTCCGGGAGAAGGCGTGCCAGGGCGCGGACCGCAGTCGACTTCCCCGTACCGCGCTCGCCCCGGATCAGTACACCGCCGATGTTTGGCTGCACCGCGTTAAGGCACAGGGCGAGCTTCATGCGCTCCTGGCCCACGATCGCACTGAACGGAAATGTGTAGCGGACGGCCATGTCCCTCAAGTTTGACGCTCTTGGGGCCGCGGCAGCCGCTGCTGAGGGAGGCCGGCTAAGCAGCCAACCGGCGGGACGACTTGCTACAGTGGCCGGGTGCCCGAGGGAGGTTGGCCACTGCCGGGGCCGATTCCAAGTTCGTACTACTCGCGCGAGGCGCTGCCGAGATCCAGCGGCCTTGCCCGAGCTCGGGACCGGCTGGCGTCGTGGGTGTCGTCGCGGGCGTCGTGGCTCGAGCCCCTCCGCCTTCCACGATTCAGCCGGAGGGAGCGGTTGGTCGCGGCCGTGGCAGCTGCGGCCATCGTGCTGCTCGGGGCGGTGATCGGCCTGGCAACCCACGGTTTACCATCGGCAGGACGTGCCACGACGCCCGGCCCGAGGCACCCCCAGGCCGCCGAGATAGCGCCGGCGCCGACGGTATATGCGCAGACACCGGTGCCGATCACGCCAACGCCAACGCCAACACGCGCCCCCACGGCGTTACCGGTGGCATTCATCAATGCGCCCCTGAGCACGGATCGCGGGGAAGAGGTGACGGTTCGGGTTCGCACCACTGCTCATACCGCCTGCACTGTCACGATCGGCTATCCGTCAGCGCCCGGGCTGAGCCCCGCCGAGTCAGGCGGCGACGGGGTTGTGGCCTGGACCTGGCAGGTAAGAAAGAACGCTCCGCGGGGGACCTGGCCGCTCGCGGTGACATGCGGCGGCAGCACCGCGTCAACCCAGATCACCATCGGCTAGACCTGTGATCACCACCCCGACCAACGTCGAGCGCTTCGCCCAGGTCGAAGTGCCGGGCGCGGGCCTGGTATCGATGGCGACGCTCGGACAGCTACGCGCAACGCTGGGCAACCTGCGTGAGCAGGTTGCCCAAAGGCAGGTCGGGATCCGCGACGCCGACTCTCGTATCGAAGACACCCTGGCCGATCTCGGTGCCCTGCTCGTGCCCCGCCGCGCCTGGTGGACACCATCTGCCGACTTCCATCCCTGGCTGGAAGAGGCAGACCGGCTGGTGGCGAGGATCACTGAGCTCGACCAACAGATCGCTCCAGCTGAGCCAGGGCAGAGGGCCGCCGCCGCGGCCGCGATGCTCAGGTTCGCCGCGCGCATCGCGGGACGCGACCGCGCGCACGAGCGCACACGAGCCGCGGCGCGGCTCCGGCAGATTCTGGTCGAGATCGCCAGCTGGGCCATCACCACAGCGCCGGCTGTGGCGAAGGTACCGGACGCCGAGGCGCTGGTCGCGGGAATTTTCACACTCCAGACGCAGGTGGGGGAGCTCCGCGCCGCCTGTGGAGCTGCTGAAGCGGAGCTGTCCGCCATCGCCGGCGAAGTCCACGCGCGAGACGAGGCCGCGCGCCAGATGGGTTTCGACGCGCTGCACCTGGCGGCCCATTTCCGTGCCTATGGACTTCCGGCGGTTGAGACGCCGGCCGCGCTAGCGCCGGGTGAAGTCGCCCACCTGTGCGTCGGAGCAGGGCTGTCACGAGGTGCGGCGGGTGTGCGCCTACCTGGCGTCACGCCGGCGGTCGCGCACACCGGCGCAAGATTCTGGTTGGGCACGCTCAGAAGCGGTCCGATGCCGCCCCTGGCCCCATTCGACAGTGGCTCGTTGACAGTGTCGAACCGATTCCTCCACTTCACCGGAGCGTCCGAGGCGTTCGCCACGCCGCTCGACAACCTGGTCGAGGTCGACGTCTATGCCGACGCCGTCGGGGTCGTCGCTCTCGGCCGTGAAAGCATGGATTTCTACCGCGTGGCTGCGCCGCGACAGGTTGCCTTCTACATGAACTGGGCGCAAGAAGTGCGCTCACAGCTCGCCTAGAGGTGGCTGCTGCGGTCCGCTAAGGCGCTCACCTCTTTCGGGCTTTGATGATGGATGCCATCACCAACCGACAGCTGGACGAAGCCTGGCAGTGCGTGAGCCCGCACGTTCGGCGCACGCCGATCCTCACCTCGCGGCTTCTGGACGAGGAGACCGGCTTTCGAGTCGCGCTGAAGGCCGAGATGTTCCAGCGGACCGGTGCCTACAAGATCCGTGGCGCGCTCAACAAGCTGCGGGTGCTCAGCCCGGAACAGAAGCAGCGCGGCGTCATCTGCTCGTCGGCCGGCAACCACGCCCAGGGCGTCGCCCTCGCCGCGGCACTCAGCGGCGTTCGCGCAGTGGTGGTCATGGCCGAGAATGCGACTCCATCCAAGATCGCCGCGACCCAGGCCTATGGAGCCCAGGTGATTCTGCACGGGACGATCTGGGATGACGCCAACGAGGAAGCCCTTCGGATAGTGGCCGAGCAGGGCCTTGCATACGTCCATCCCTTCGACGACCAAGACCTCATCGCCGGTCAGGCCACGCTCGGGCTGGAGATCGTCGACCAGCTGCCTGATGTCGAGGTCGTCCTGGTTCCGATCGGCGGCGGCGGCCTGATCTCAGGCGTCGCGCAGGCTGTAAAGCGCAGCTCCCCTCGTGCTCGTGTTGTCGGCGTGGAGTCGTCGGGCGCGCCAGGCATGCGCGAGTCCGTCAGAGCGGGCCGCGTGGTGACGCTCGACGCGGTCGACTGCGTGATCGACGGCCTGCGGGTGCGGCGTGTTGGTGAACTCACTCGTGAGATGGTCGCGCGCTGGGTCGATGACATCGTCACCCTCCCCGACGCCGACATCTTCGAGTCGGTCGTGTGGCTGATGAGCCGGCAGAAGCTGGTGGCGGAGGGCGCTGCGGCGGCAACGGTGGCGGCCCTGCGCTCCGGGTTGGTCAAGGCAGCGCCTGGTGCCCGCGTCGTGTGTGTGCTGAGCGGTGGGAACCTCAATCTCGATCAGCTCGCTGGACTGATCTGGAACTGAAATGGCCGGGCGCAAGCCCGAGCTTCAAGCTGACTGTGCTGTCTCTGACTTGCTGCCCTTCGCCTGGAGGTCCTCCAGGCGCACGGATACCAGGTGGGACGAGCCACTCTCATCCAGATGCACGCCGTACAGGGCCGAGCAGCTGGCCATGGTGAGGTAATTGTGGGTGATGATCATGAACTGGCGGTCCCTGCCCAGCCGCTCCAGAACCGCGCCATACCGGACCACGTTGGCGTCATCCAGAGCCGCGTCCACCTCGTCGAGGATGGTGAATGGCGCAGGATTGACCTCCTGCAGGCCCACCACGAGCGCCAGTGCCGTCAGCGCCCGCTCACCAGAGCTCAGAAGCGAGATGTTCTGCATACGCTTTCTCGGCGGCTGGACGAGGATCTCGACCCCACTCCTCGGTCCTTCGACCCCGTCGGCGTGCCGCAGCGTCGCCTTGCCACCTGCCGTCAGCTCTGAGAAGAACTCCTGGAAGTTTGCGGCCACAGCCCCAAAAACCGCCTCGTAGCGGGTCTCCTCCTCTTCGCGCAGCTGTTTTATCAGCGTCTCCAGGTCCGAGCGAGCCCCAGTGATGTCGTCAAGCTGGGCAATCAGCGTCTGGTAGCGGGCCTCGATTTCCGCGCATTCAGCTTCAGCCAGCTCGTTCACCGGCCCGATCTCGTTCAGCCGGCGCTCCAGCTGGCGCATCTCGCGCTCCCGGGCTTTGCCTCCCGGCACCTCTTCGGGGGCCAGGCCGGCAGGCATCCGTTCTCGCAGCTCGTCCATCCGGGCTTGAGCCAGCTCGGTCTCGCGCTTGTGAAGCCCGACGCCGCCCTCCAGGGTCGATATCTTCAGCCGGGCGTCGACGCGCGCCTCGTCAGCGCTGACCAGTCGCCTGGCCGCCTCGGCCAGCTCGGCTTCCTCATCGGGGGAGTCTGACTCGGCCTGCTCCAGGTTGGCCTGGGCGACCGCCACCCGATCCCGCAGCGCCGGCAGAGCGGACGCCACCTCGCCTCCCCGCCGCTCAGCCTGGGCGGCGCGCTTGAGCTGCGACTCGCGGCTCCGCTCCAGCGACGCGATGTCGTCATTCACCGACCTGAGCTGGCGCACCAGGTCCTTTACGCGGTCCCTCCAGTGTGCGCGGTCGAGCTCCAGCCGGTGCACCTCAGCGCCATGCTCGGCGAGCAGCTTGTCGTGCTCGTCGAGCGCCCGTCGCTGCTCGGCGGCGGCGGCCTCCGCCTCGAGCGCCGCCCGCTCAAGGTCGGGCAGTCGCGCCGACTCAGCTGCTTCCGCTTCACGACTGGCGGCAACCTGGGCGGCCACTTCGTCGAGGCGCTGGCGCTGCCCGGCGGCCGCGCGCAGCTCACGCAGCCGGGCTTCGGCAGCGCGGCTCCGCTCGGTTCGGGCGCGTGCCTGCGCCGCGACCGGCTCCACCTCCCCAACCTCGTCCATCAGCCTTCGGCGGCGAGCGGACAGCGCCACCCTGGGATCGCTGCCGCTCCTTATCAGCCCGGGCTTTCGGTAGAGCCCCTCCCGGCTGACCTCACGTCCCACCACGATCCCCCCGAGCAAGCGGCGCGCCACCGCCTCGAAGCCGGGCTCGCACCGGACGTGTTCGAACAGGGAACCGGGCTCGACGTCTGTATCAGCGGTCGGGTACAGCACGGTCGCCTGCTCCTCGGTGGCCGTGGCGGCCGCCCGCGCGGCATCTTCGTCGGGCGCCGCCCACGCGTCCACAAGTGGGCCAAGCACCGCCGAAAGGGCGGCCTCGAAGCCATGCCCGGCGAGTATCACGTCACCGACACGCTTCAGCCGGTGTCCCGTCGGCTGCGGCCACAGCGACTGGAGCCCCTCCAGCTCCGCCCGACACCGCGCCAGCCGAGCCTCAGCCTCGGTCGCCTCACGAGCCACGGCCCCCGCTGCGGCGGCAGCGGCCTCGGCCTCCGGCAGCTCCGCCTCCGCGGGAGCCACCTGGCGGTTCAGCCGGTTGAGCGATTCCTCCTGGAAGCGTAGCCGCCCCCGGACCGAAGCCAGACTGGCCTCAGCGCCAACAACCAGCTTGCGCGCTCGATCGGCCTCCCCCGCCGCCTCACGCGCCTTCTCGGCGTCGCCGGCCGGAGGAGGAGGCGGCGGGCCGGCGATGCCCGCCTGCTGCACCTCGGCCTCCGCCAGCTCTGCCGCCAGCTGATCTCGGAGCTGAGTGGTGGACGAAAGACGGGAGGTCAGATCGGCCTGCTCGACTCGAGCCACCTCGACCAGCGCGGCCTGGCTGCGGACGCGCTCCTCGGCCAGCGCCAGCTCATGCTCAGCCTGTGACGCCTCGAGTCGGCGTGTCCCCACCGTCTGCTGGCGCCGGAGCCGCCGGTCCTGTGCAGCCTGCAGCTCCAGGCGGCAGTGGTTGTACTCGTTCTCGGCGCCTTCCGCGGCAACGCGCGCGTCGGCAAGGCGCTTCTCAAGCGCCATCAGCTGGCTCGTCGCCCGTCTGTGGGCCTCCCTGGCTTCCCGCCACTCCTCCCAGGCGATGCTGCCCCGCAGCAGCTCCAGCCGCTTGCGGGCCTGGTCGGCCTCACGGGCAACCTCAGCCTGAGCGCGCAACGCCTCCAGCCGGGGTTCGATCTCGACGCGAAGGTCTTCGAGGCGGACCAGGTTGGAGGCCAGCTCTTCCAGCTTCACCGCTGCCTCGGCACGCTTCGCCTTGACACCGCGCACCTGCGCGGCCTCCTCGATGAGGCGCCGGCGCTCGTCGGGTGTGCAGGTGATGATGTTGTCCACGTCGCGCTGATCGACGATTGCGTAGGAGTCGGTGGTGAGACCGGTCGATGCCAGCACATCCATGAGATCGTGGCGACGGACCCGGCTGCCGTTCAGGAAGTAGTCGCTGGCGCCCGTCCTGTCCACGCGCCGGCGAATGGCGACCTCGTGGTAGTCGACGGGGAGACGGCGATCCGAGTTGTCGATGACGACGGTGACCTCGGCCTCGGTGGCACGCGGTCGCCGCTGGCCGCCGGAATAGATGACCTCCTCCATCTTGCGCCCTCGTACTTCCCTGGCATTCCGCTCGCCAAGCACCCATTTGAAGGCGTCCACGACGTTGCTTTTGCCCGAGCCGTTAGGGCCGACGATGGCCGTCACGCCGGTTTCAAACGTGATCTCAGTCGTGCGGGCGAAGGTCTTGAATCCCGCCAGACGGATGGAGCGAAGTCGCACCTGAGAGGCAGGTTAGCAGCGGGCGACGCCGTTGGCAGGATTGGGTGGCTTCAAGAGACGCGGTCAGAACCCGGGAGGCGGCGCTTCGACGAGCTCGCGGTCGATGGTGCCCGTCGATCCCTCTCCCGGTTGATCGACGGTAGGCCGGGACCGGCGTGAACGGCGCCGCGGCTTCGCCTCTCGCTCTGGCCCAGGCTCTGCGCTGGTGCCCTGGGCCAGGGCGACCGCCTTGTTCAGCGCTGTGGAGTCGACATCCAGACCAGCCTGGGGCGTGACGAAAACCCCAGCTGACTCCGCCGGCTCGCGCGCCGGCCGCGGACGCTTCCGGGCTCCCCCCTTCTGGCTGGCTGCACGTCGTTCGAACTCGCTCAGCGCACTGCGCGCCGCCTCCTGCTCTGCCGCCTGCTTGGTGGACCCATGTCCCGTCCCGAGGGGATCGGCGCCGCCGTAGACGACAGCCGTGTATTCGCGCTGCCGGCCACCTCGGGCACCGGCGCTGTCGTAGTAGGGTGTCAGGCCGTAACGCTCCTGGACGATCTGCTGCAAGCGGCCCTTGAAGTTCTCGTCCTGGATCGGTTCCGGCAGCGAACGGAAGCGGTCGAGGTAGTAGTGGTAGGCCGCATCGTAGCCGGCGTCGAGGAAGATCGCGCCAAGCACCGCCTCGAAGGCGTTGGCCAGCAGCGACTTGAGTCCCCGGCCACCGCCTCGGGCGATCCCTTTGCCAAGGAACAGGTAGTCACCCAGGCCGAGCTCCTCGGCGAGGGCCGCCAGAGTGTTCGTGTTGACCATCGCCGACCGCAGCTGGGTCATCTCGCCTTCCTTGGACTCTGGCCGGAGCTTGTAGAGGTACTCCGCGGTGATGAGCTGCAGCACAGCGTCACCCAGGTACTCGAGGCGCTCATTGTCTCGAGGTGAAACTTGCGGGCTCTCGTTGGCAAACGAGCTGTGAGTCAGTGCCTCACGCAGCAGGGCGGCGTCGCGAAATGCGACGCCGATTTTTTCTTCGAGCTCCTCCAGGGGACCGGTTGGCACCAGCGGATCGATGACAGCACGGCGGCCTCGACCGCCCGTCCGGGTTTTGCCTATGTGGCGGACTTCTCCTGTATGTACTCCCAGGCCTGGCCGACGGTCGTGATGTTCTCCGCGTCCTCGTCCGGGATCTCGAGCCCCGTGTTCTCCTCGAACGCGTAGATCAATTCGACCAGGTCCAGTGAATCAGCGTTGAGATCCTCCTGGAACGAGGCATCCATTGTCACCTGCTCGGGTTCGCACCCAAGGCGCTCCACGATGATGTTCTTGAACTCTTCGAAGCTGATCTTCTGGCTGTCCAAATACCTTCCTCCAGAAGGGTGGGCCGCAATAGCGGCGATTACTGTAGCAGTCACGTGAGTCGTAGCGCCCGCGCAGCCTCGGGCGTCGAGACGGAGTAGGCGGCGCCACCGGGAACCAGCTCACGCATCATTCCCGTCAACGCCCGCTTGGGCCCCACCTCGATGAAGCAGTCGCATCCAAGCTTGACGAGCCCGCGCACCCCATCCGCCCAGCGTACCGGCGAGCTGAGCTGTCGCTCCAGGATCGCCGGGATAGGGTCGGCGTCACCGTATGGCGCGGCAGACAGGTTGGCGATCACCGGCATGGTGGGCGCGCGCCAGCCCACTGTATCGAGCGTTCCTCGCAGTACGCCACCTGCCGGCTCCATCAGTGGCGTGTGGAAGGCGGCAGCTACGTTGAGGGGTACGACGCGCCTGGCGCCTCTCTCCTTCAGGCGCGCATTCGCCTCCTCGAGCCCGGGCAGGGTGCCGCCGATCACGGTCTGGGTAGGCGTGTTGTAATTGGCCGGCCAGACGCCGGCCAATCCGATCAGCGCCGCCTCGACCCGCTCCGGGTCGAGGCCCAACACCGCCGTCATCGAGCTGGTGCCCGGCGGCGCCGCTTCAGCCATCGCCTTTCCACGCTCCACGACGGTGCTGACGGCCTGCTCAGGGCTGAGCGCCCCAGACACGCAGAGCGCCGTGTACTCACCAACTGAGTGACCCGCGGCGGCGTGTGGGCGGATACCCTCGCGCTGCAGCAACATCGACAGCGCAACCCCCACGAAGAGCAGCGTCGGCTGGGCGTTGGTGGTGAGCCGCAGTTCTTCGTCGTCCGCCTCGGTCAGCAGGCGATGGAGGTCGATGCCGGCGACCGCCGAGCAGCGATCGGCCAGCTCGCTGACGTGTGGGTCCTGGAGGAGCTCGTTGCCCATGCCCATGTGCTGGGACCCCTGGCCGGGAAACAGGAACGCGGTCTTAAGCACGGCGGGTCAAGGTTTGCGGCTTGAAGAGCTGCTTGTCGACGCCCAGGCTAGAGGTGCCGCACCTCTAGTCGGTCTTGATGACCTCGCGGCCGGCGTAGTAGCCGCAGTTCGGGCAAATGTGGTGCGGCCGGCGGGGCTTGCGGCACTGCGGGCAGGGCTGCAGCTGCACCAGTCCGAGCGCGAGGTGCGAGCGGCGCCGACCTTTGCGGCCCTTGGAGAGCTTTACCTTCGGGAGTCCCATGAGCGTGCGGAAGTTTACCAGGTAGTTCGGGCCCGCCCAGCGCTGATGGGGCGTCGCAGGGTACGCAGAAGGGCCCCGGCTCAGCAGCGGGTGCGCGGGATCAGAAGAATACGGTGATGAGCGAAGACCCTGCCGCAGCTGCGCACTCGGCACTCCAGTTTTTCGAGACCATGCCATTTGGCCGCCTATTGGGGATCCAGCCGACCACGGCGAGCCGCGACGAGGTCCGCGGACGCATGGAGTGGGCACCGGAGCGCTGCACCCTCGGAGGTGTCCTGCACGGTGGAGTGCTCATGAGTTTTGCCGACTCTCTCGGAGCCCTGTGCGCGTTCCTGAACCTTCCGCCGAGAGCCACCACCAGCACCATCGAGTCGAAGACCAACTTCTTCCGGGCGGTGCGCGGTGGAGCCGTGGAGGGCACCAGCCGCCCGCTCCACGTGGGTCGAACGACGATCGTGGTTCAGACCGACATCGTCGACAGCGGGGGACGGCGCGTTGCACAGGTGACCCAGACTCAGGCCGTTCTGACGGCCCCCGAGGCTGAGCCGACCGCCAGGTAGGACCCGTTGCGCGACCCTAGTGTCGTGAGTCAGGAATTCGCCGGCGCCTCGCTATTCCTGGCCCTAATAAGGTCCCATTCCCGGCGATGGGACCTATCCGGAGCACCAGAGAGGTCGTTTCGCCGGAAATAGTACGTATCGCCGACCTCGTAAGTCACGACTCTAGTCCGTTACTGGGAAAGAGTTGATGGGACGGTCTGACCGGTAACGCGTGACAGGTCGAGGGCGAGGCGGCGAACGTCGCTCATACCACGGTCAAGGCGCTCGATGAAGTTCTGGAGCCATTCGATCAGCGCCGGGTCCTTTGCCCAGCCGGCAATTCCCTGCAGCTCCAGCTCAACACCACGGAGCAGTCGGACGGTGTTGAGCCGAAGCTCGTGCGCGATCCGCTCGCGCTCTCTCAGCAGTGCCAGCTGATCTTGCGCCTCCTTCAGGTCGGTGAGGTCGCAGGTGACGTTGGCGAATCCAAGCAGCTCACTCTGCTCGCTGTAGAGCGGCCTGATGGCGACACCTGCCCAGAACTGACATCCGTCCTTGCGAACCCGCCAGTCTTCCGCCTGGTACTGGCCGTCAATGCGGGCCAATTCAAGCTCCAGGGAGGGCGTGCCCCGCTCGACAGCCTTCGGGGGATAGAAGCGACGGAAGTGCTGGCCGATGATCTCGTCCGCCCCGTAGCCGTGGATTCGCTTGCCGCCCAGGTTCCAGGTGCGCACGGTGCCGCCAGGGTCCATGAAGAACAGGGCGTACTCGGTGATCGTGTCGACAAGGAGTCGCGAGGCGTCGACGCTGCCCCGGGCTTCACCCCTC
>Ga0126376_10002395_pt1 | contig 10571 bp, 10 predicted proteins | sample PanSoiMetPlot_15_FD_92760 | JGI IMG/M metagenome (GOLD analysis project Ga0126376, IMG submission 92760) | Tropical forest soil microbial communities from Panama - MetaG Plot_15 | ecosystem: Environmental > Terrestrial > Soil > Tropical forest > Bulk soil | place: Panama | collected 2016-02-17 | reverse complement strand
AACGGCACGCGTCGTCGAAATGCTCGAAACGGACCTTCAGGTCCCGGTCGTGCACGCCACGATCTGCCAGGCATGGCAAATTCACAAGCGTCTCAGCGTGCGCGAAACCAAGCCTGGCTTCGGACGGCTGCTCGCGGAACTGCCATAGCAAGGCGCCCGACTGTCACTCACCTGCTATATTGGACGAGTTGAACCTGCAGATGTCAGCGATGAAGCCAGGGATCGGCAGATTGAGCGTCGTGGCTTTCGCGAGCTTGATCGCCCTAAGTGGCCCGCAGGTCCGTTCGGAAGTGGCGAACGAATATCTTGCGGGCAAGCAGATTTCGCTTTTCATCGGGACGACAGCGGGTGGTGGATACGATCTTTATGCGCGCACACTGGCTCGCCACATCGCGCGTCACATCCCCGGCCACCCGTCGATCATTGCGAAAAATATGCCCGGAGCGGGCGGGCTGACGCTGGCCAATTACCTTTACAATCGCGCTGCGAGCGACGGCAGTGAGCTCGCAACCGTACAGAATGGCCTACCCTTCGAGAAGCTGTTTCAGACCTTGTCAGCGGACGGCAAGAACGCACTGTTCGACGCAACGAAGTTCGGTTGGATCGGCAGCATCATGCAGACCGTGTTCGTGACCGTGACGTGGCATGCGTCCGGCGTGAAGACCCTGCAAGAGGCCACCATGAAGGAGGTCGTGCTGGGGGCAAGCGCGACAAGCTCCGACAGCTACATCTTGGCAATGCTCAGCAACAACCTGCTCGGGACGAAGTTCAAGGTTGTACACGGCTATGCGGGTGCCGCGGAAGTCGACCTCGCGGTCGAAAACGGTGAGGTTCAGGGGGAAGCGGGCAAAGATTGGAGCACGCTCACTTCGACGCGACCACAATGGATCAGCGACAAGAAAATCAACATCCTCCTTCAAATGGGCCTTAAAACACGTCCCGACCTCAAAAGCGTGCCCACGGCCATCGAGCTTGCCCGAACACCCGACGATCGGCAGATCATGGAGATCGTGTTCGCGAAGTTCGGAATGTCGCGTCCGTTCCTAGCCCCGCCCGGCATCGCTCCACAAAGGCTCGAGATGCTGCGCCGCGCTTTCGACGCGACCATGAACGATTCCGCATTCCGCGCCGAGGCCGAAAGGCTCGGGATGGAGGTCGATCCGGTTACCGGCGAGAACGTGCAAGCGCTGGTGTCGAGGATCATGGCCACATCTGCCGACTTGGCACGGCGGGCGAGAGAGATACTGAGGCCGCGATGAATCGATAAGGGAGGAACGACAATGGCTGAGCAGAGCAAGAGCAAGCCGACAGCGCCCGCAACTTCAGAGGCGAACCCTAGCGATTGCAGTGCATCGCCGACGCCGGAAAACTCGCGTCGTCATTTCCTCAAAGTAAGCGCGGCCCTTGCCGCGGGCGGAACTGCAGCTCAAGTCATGCCCGAAGCAGCGATGGCCCAGGGCGCAGGCGATATCGAACTCAACCGCCTGCTGCAGCAGCGCCGCGTCCTGCTCAAGGGCGGCGTGGTCTTAACCCTTGATCGACAAGTCGGTGACTTCGCGCAGGCGGACGTGCTGATCGAGGATGGCAAGATCCGTGAGGTCCGGCCAAATATTGCAGTATCGGGTGACGCCGTGGCAGTCGTCGATGCCTCCAATCGGATTCTGATTCCCGGTTTCGTCGATACCCATAGCCACTCCTATCAGGGCATTCTGCGCAACATCCTGTCCAATGGTCGGGTCGATCCCGACTACAATCGTGACATCATCGGCACATTAACGCCGGCGTTCACGCCTGCAGACGCATACATCGGCATGCTGTCGACGGCTCTCGGGATGATCGAAATGGGCACGACGGCTGTCGTGGATGTCTCGCAAGTCAACAACACGCCAGAGCACAGCGACGCCTTGATCCGTGCCCTCCAAGATTCCGGCCTCCGGGCGGTCTTCGCTTATTCGGACGGGAAAGGCCCTGGCGTCCAGTACCCGCAGGATATCTCCCGGTTGCAACGAACCTATTTCAATTCTAGGGACCAGCTGCTGGCGCTCGCGCTGGGCGCGCCTTCCGATCCCAAGATGTTCGCGCTCGCGCGTGAGGTCGGTGTGCCCATCGTCGTACACGTGCGTAACCTGCTGCCCCAGCGCAATGACGGCGAGAAGCTGCTGCAGCTCTCACGTTCCGGTCTGCTGCGCCCGGGCGACGAATATATTCATTGTCTGCATTTTCCGGCTGATACCTGGCGTTTGATCAAGGACAGCGGCGGTCACGTGTCGCTCTCGCCTCCCATCGAAATGACGATGGGGCACGGAACTCCGGCGATACAAGACGCGCTCGACAACGGCGTGCGTCCCAGCCTTAGCTCCGATCACGCGGTGACGCTCTCATCGGATTTCTTCACGCTCATGCGATCGACCGCCATTGCGCAGCGCTATTTCGTCCTCCAACGCGGGCGCAACGGCGAGCAGAATCTACCACCGCTGTTGACGTGTCGAGAGATCCTCGAATTCGCCACCATCGAGGGTGCTCGTTGTGCTAATCTCGACGGCAAAGTCGGCACGCTCAGCCCTGGCAAAGAGGCGGACATCCTCATCCTGCGGGCCGATAGTCTCGACGTCTGGCCGCTGAACAATGCGCCAGGAGCCGTCGTGAATCTCATGAATCCTAGCCACGTCGAGAGCGTCTTTATCGCCGGAAAAGTTCGCAAGTGGCACGGCAGCCTCGTGGGTGCTGACGAGCAACGCGTCCGCCAACGAATGCAGGAGTCTCGTGATGCCGTCGTTCGGCGCGCTGGATTTCAAATGAATCTTCTGGGCTGAGTCCCGGAGGCATCATGGTCGAGAGCGCCGGCATCAAGGCCGAGTGATAGCCGTCGTGATTGCGCGGCGGCTTCACCACATAGTCATAGTCGGCGATGAAGTGCCGCGTGAGACCGACGACCTCGCGACGCAGGGCATCCTCATCGATGCTCCCGGGGCAGGAGATCGGAAACGACGTTTCGCGTCTCGCGTTCACCCAGCCCGCGGTCTTTTCCGGCTGCAAATGTCCAGCGCCATCAGCGCATAGAGCTGCGCCGCCTTCACTATCACATCGATTTTCGATCTCTTCGTTTCTTGCGCTGATGCGCCGGCCGCGCGGGCGGCTCAGCATGGCGGCGGCGGTGGATCGATCAGTTTCGGGTCGATGGCATTCAGTCCCTCGGACCATGTCAACTTGCTGAAGTCGATCCTCTGCTCGCTGAGCTTCTCGCCTTGCGCCCAGTGGCTCAGGCTGCAGAAATCGTCGTAATAGACCTTATCGATCGCGATCGGTCGCGTATTCGTCTCCCACTGCTCGCGGGTCGCCTTCTCGCTGAGATCGAGCTTGGCCTTGGCGTAGGCCGCGACCGCGGGAAAGTCCTTCTCCGCCACGTCCCGGCCCTTGATCGTCGCGCGAAGCCAGCGCGTGGCGATATCCTTGCCCTGAGGCGTCGCGAGCCAGCTCGGCCGCGCGCCGGCCACCAGATAACCCTGGATGTAGCCGCTTGCATCGCTCAAGTAGTGCGCCTTGTCCGGGCAGATTTCGAGCGTGCGCGAGCCGATCGGCTGCCAGATGAAGAACGCCGCGATCTCGCCACCGCACAACGCCGTCGGCAGCACCTGCGTGTCCAGGTTTTTCACCGTCACGCTCGTAGCGTCGACCTTGTTCTTCGCGAGATATTCGGAGATGAACCACGACCCGGTTGAGCCGACACGGGTCGCCACCGTCTTGCCCGCGAGGTCCTGCGGCCTGGTGATGTCCTTGCGCGCGACCACGACATAGCCCTTGGCGTCGCGCTCGATCACCGCGATGGTGCGGTAGTCTCCCTTGACCCTAAAGAAGTACTGCACGCTTGGCAGGTCGCCGGTCATGACGATGTCGCCCTGGCCGGTCTGGAAGGTCTGGAGTGCGGTCGTTCCGGACGGGAACAGCCGGTAGGTCACGTCCAGGCTCTCCTGCTGATAGAACCCTTTCTCGAACGCCATCCAGATCGCGTCGTTGTTGACCGAAGGTTGGCCGAATAGGGTCATCTTCAACGGCGCAGGTTGCCCCTGACTTGTGACGGATCCGAGCACGAGCGCGCTGCCAGCCGCGGCCGCCGCGAGTACGGTCCTGACGTCGAACATAGGTTCTCTCCCATTTCAGCTCACCGATACGAAGGCCATGTAGCGCGCCAGCACCCAGTCTACGAACAGACGGAAAATGCGGTCGACCAGGAAGCCGAGCAGGCAGATGGTCAGCAGCGCGACGAAGATCCGATTAGTCTGCAGCAGCATCGAGGATTTCTGCAACAGGTAGCCGATACCGGAATCGGCGGCGAGAATCTCGGCCGGGATGATGCTCATGAACGAGGACGCCATCGCCACCCGCATGCCGGTCACAATATACGGCACCGCTGACGGGATCACTACCAGTACGAAAATCTGCAGCCGGTTGGCGCCGAGGCATTCCGCGGCGCGCTGGCGCGCGATCGGCGTCCGCCACACGCCGGCCACGGTGTTGATGACGACAATGAAGAACGTGCCCCAGAAAATGAGAAAATACTTCGACATCTCGCCGATGCCGAACCAGATCACGGCAATCGGAATCATCGCCGTGGGCGAGAGGTAGCGCAACAGCTCGATGATCGGATCGAGCAGATCGTGCAGAAAGCGGATGCGTCCGAGCAGGACGCCCGTCACGATACCGACCAGGGAACCGGTCAGGAAGCCGACGAGCACACGGACCATGCTGATCGACACGTCGGTCAGGATCTCGCCGCTCGCCACCATCGGAATGGCAGTGCGGATGACTTCCACAGGCGGCGGGATGAGGAACGGGTTGAACACGAATGTGGACAGGAACTGCCAGCCGAGGAATGCGATGAGAAGCGATGCGGTGGTAAGCAGGAGTGCGCGCTTGTTGCCTCTGGTGGCGAACTCGCGCAGGGCGCGCAGCAGCATGCCGGCCCAGGATCGCGCCGCGTAGAGAGCGGCCCTGCCGTCGGGAACGTTCACCACCGGTCTACACCTCGGGGCCGCGTGTGGTCTTGACCGTCATCTCGATCGCTTTCGACTATCGATCGTTCGTATTCTCACTTCGCCAGCTCATCGGATAGGGCGAGATCGGGGGCCAGCAGCGCCTCGATCTCGTTGAACAGGCGGGCGACCTGCGGGTTGCCCAGGTCGCGCGGGCGCGGCAGGTCGATATCGAGCACCTTGGTGATCACCGAGCGCGGCCCCACCGACATCATGCCAATGCGGTCCGCCAGCGCGATTGCTTCGGCGATGTCATGGGTGACGAATACGATCGTCTTGCCTGTGCGCTGCCAGATTTCAAGCAGGACCGAATGCATGCGCCTTCGTGTCAAGGCGTCCAGCGCCGCGAACGGCTCGTCCATGAGCAGCACCGCCGGCTCGACCGCGAGCGCACGAGCGATCTGCAGGCGCTGGCGCATGCCGCCCGACAGCTCTGCTGGGAACTTGTCGCGGTGGCGGTCGAGATCGACCATTTGCAGATAATTGTCGACGACCGCGTTCCACTCCCCCTTCGGTACCTTGCGCACACGCAGGCCGAAGCGCACGTTTTCCGCCGCCGTGAGCCAGGGAAACAGCGCCGAGCCGGCGTCCTGGAAGAACATCACCCGGTCGCGGCCCGCACGGATCACCGGCGCACCGTTCGCCGTCACCTTGCCGGCTGTGACCGGCTCGAACCCGGCGAGGATGTTGAGCAGGGTGGACTTGCCGCACCCCGACGGTCCCAGCAGGCAGAGGAATTCGCCGTCGACGATATCGAGCGAGACGCCGTCGAGCGCGACATAGTTGCCGCGCGCGGATTCGAATACTTTCCGCACGTTGTCGACGCGGAGCAAGCCTGCCTCCGAGGAGCGCAAGACGGGTGCGATGAAACGTTAGAGTTCGCGGCAATTGCTGTCAAACTAGTGGACTTATGGACGCCACCCGCATTTTTTCCCGTGTTAGCCATCACAGACGAGGCGATCGAGCGACGGTGTGTCTGCAGTGCATGAGTCCGTTTTTGGCACCGAATGGGCATCGCAACAGACGAATGTCCGCTTTCAGGGGCGAAGCGGACCTAATTTAAGTGTCGACACTGCCTCTTGGGGTGGTCGGGCGTGTCACCTCGGGCGCGATTTGGCAACCGCCGCTCCGCGTAGCAATCTTTCGACTCTGATTACGCCAACCCAGTTAGTTGCAAGCTAAGCACCCGCAGCTGCTCGCGCGCTGTGTCGTCATAGGCCTGCGGGTTTGCCTTCGACGGCCGCAGTCCGTCGTAGAACTGGCCAGAACGTCCGTCGAGTTCGTCCGCCACGGCGAGGTTCAGAATCGCTTCCGCTCCCTCCCCGACGGTGCTGATAGGCGTGACACCGCTCTGCCGAACCATGGTCGTGGCCATGTAGGTAGCGGGATGCAGGCAGTTCGCCGTCACTATCTCGGAATCCAGCTCGAGTGCGAGATCGAACGTAAACATGATCTGGGCGAGCTTGCTTTGGGCATAGGCGCGCGAGCCGCTGTAACCGCGCGTCAGCATGACATCATCGAATTCGATCGGGTGTTGGCCGAGCGAAGAGACGTTCACGATGCGAGCCGGCTTGCCGAGTATCACGACAGGCAGCAGAACCCTGGTGAGTAGGAAACCGGCGAGGTAGTTGACAGCAAAGCGCAGCTCGTGGCCGTCCTGGCTAATTTCTCGTTTGCCGGCAGAGCCGCCCGAGCCGATGCCCGCATTGTTGATGAGAATGTCGAGTCGGTCACATTCCTGGCGGACGGTGTCGGCGAGGCGATGCACCTCTGCGAGCGAGGAAAAATCTGCGGGTAGGAAGGCTGCCGAGCCCTGGTCGGTGGCCCGAATTTCCTTGAGCAATTGCTCGCCTCGCGTGCGGTCGCGTCCATGGATTAGGACGCGCGCGCCTTGATCGGCTAGTCGACGCGCTACGAGCCGACCCACGCCGTCCGTCGACCCAGTGACTAGTACGGTTTTGTTTTCAATGTTCATACGCTACCAAGAACCGCCAAAATCTGCGTTCATGTCCCCAGGGCGGTTTGGCTGAGATTAGCGGACCTTGTGACTTGAAACAGTTGCGGGCCCTTGAGGCGATCGTATGTCGGTCCAAGCCGTCCAAATGTGGGTCCGGAGTCGCGGAAGACGTCGTCACATTCCTGAAAGTTGGCCACCGGATTGTTCGAATGGTAGCTGCACATCAGTTGTCTTAGGTCTAATCGAGTCATGTGGACCCCGTGTTACTGATAAGGAAATGTATATTTCCTTATCAGTCATCTTTCAGATGCTGGAATTGCCTCTTCGTTGTTCGAGCAGCCTTGCTGCCTTATACTCTCGGCTAAAGACAATTGAGTCACAATGCCGGGCAAACGAGCGAAAATACTTTCCAGTTTCGATGTTGGCGATCTGCTCGTCTACGCCAAATGCACCCGGCACCCGCTACGCAATACGGTAATGGTTCTGCTCTCCGCCAAGTCCGGGCTGCGAGCTGGCGAGATCGCCAATCTCACCTGGGATATGGTGCTTGATGCCAATGGCCAGATCAGCAGCGTGATTGAGCTGGCCGATGCCGCGGCAAAGAAATGCAGCGGCCGGTCAATTCCAGTTCACCCTGACCTCATGGCGGCTCTTGCGGCGTGGCGGCAGGTGGCTCCGCCGTTGGAATACGTGATCGCGTCCGAGCGCGGTGGCGCCATGACGGCGCTGAGCATCGTCGTGTGGTTCAACCGGGCGTTTAAGAACATTGGCCTGAAAGGCTGCTCGTCGCATTCGGGCCGCCGCACGTTCGTGACCCGAGCCGCGCGGGTCGTGCACAAGGCGGGCGGCTCGCTGCGAGACGTGCAACTTCTGGCAGGCCACCGGTCGATCCAGACCACCCAGCGGTACATCGATGGCGACAGCGATGCTCAGCGCAAGCTGGTCGCGATGATTTGACCCGCTATGGTGACGGCGGCCACGACAACAATCTCTCGTCGTCCGACCACTGAGCGAACCCACCCAAAAATTCAGAGCGGGCAAAGTTCGGCAATCAACCACGCGATCCGGCTGATCCATGCGGTCTGTGGCCTGGCAGGCTCGCCAACGCTGATCGATGAGACCCGGGCAGACCTGCGGGCTGACAAGGTGACAGCGGCTATCCGAAATCGCGATACCGGTCCTGTGTTTGATTGGCTCATGGCGGGTTTCAGTTACCAGGGCATCTCAGACCAGGTCGCTTACCGCTACATGGAAAAACACGGGCGAGCCACGTGGCGGCAAATCAAGGAGGGCCTTGGTGGCGCCAGTTGTCCGAAACTGAAGAGCTACTGGCACTTCCATGACTGCCGGTATGACAAGATCAGCCGGACTTGTGCCGAGCCCGACCACATCAGCCGCTGCCCTTTGCCGAAGCACGACCTGCGGAACGGGCGGCTAAACCAGACCGCCTACTCCCTGTTCCTATTCATTCGCGACATTGCCGATGGTGATCTGGTTGGCTGGATTGATCGGCAGCTGCAGGACGCAAACTATCAAGCTGGTCCTGATCGGTTCGCCAGAATGCGGGCGAGCCTCATTGAGCCGCTGCGCGAGGTTTACGGTGTTTCAGACAAGGTCCTCACGATGGCCCTGTCCTGCATTCTGCTCGGTGTACCGAAATGGATGAGCCTCTGGATCGAGGTCGGCGCCAGCATGATTGCCATTGATACCTTGGTGCACAATTTTCTGCATCGGACCGGCATCCTGGCCAGGTTTAAGGCGAGCCATGCCTATGGCGCGGCCTGCTATCGCCCCGGTGGCTGCGCCGAAGTTATCGACGCCATCGCAGACCGCATCGATGCTCAGCAGTTCAACCCGGCTTTTCCGCAGCCCTTTCCCCGGTTCGTTCAGCACGCCATCTGGCGCTATTGCAGTCAGAACGGCCTCGATGTCTGCAACGGCAACCGCATTGATGATACCAGACGGTGCGATAATCTAGATTGCCAGGTCCGGTTGACGTGCGACCGAGTCGTGTTGCGCAATGTGCCCAAGCGGTAGCACGGAATCGCGCCGGGGCGCGGGGCTATCGCTCGATGGCCAACATCTGATGAGGAGGGCGAACATGATCAACCGTCGTGTTCTGCTTTCGAGTTTGGCGCTGCTTCCGACCCTATGGCCGCGGACAGCCGTCGCCCAGCAAACGACACGGGTTGGCAGTCGATCTTTTTCGTTTGCTGTGTACGGTGACTCGAGGTCGATGATGTACCTCCCGTACAAGTCCGATCAGAGGGAGGAAGCGATCAAGCTGATGGTCGACATATTTGCGCTTGTTCTTCCCGAGAAGATCGCGGAAGAGGTCGTTAGGAAGGATGTCAAGCTCACCTATGACCCAGCCACCGATGAGCTGGTTCAGATCGTCGTGCTTCGAGACCAAAAGCGAAGTGACCACCTTGACGGTTGACAAGGGCTGGATCACGGAGGCATCCGTCGAGGATGTAAAGCTGCTCCCCGGCGTGCGGCGCACGATGTTCCGGCTGCAAGGCGGCGAGTGGGTCGCCCGCGAAATCGTGCAAGACGTCCAGAGCGGACGGGCCAAGTTCATTCTTAATACCGGGGACATGGTTTGGTGGGGCAAGCAGGGACCCACGCCTTCCGAGAACCCCTACTGGAAGCTCGTGTATGAAGATGTGTTGAAGCGGTTGCCGCCCCCGGACAATCAGATGCGCGCCGCTGGCCTGCGGGGTCGCGTTTACCCCGCTGTGGGCAATCACGAAGTGTGGGACGACTCCGACGTCGAAGGTTTGTTGCAAGCGTTTCCATATTTGAAACAGTTCGGAGTTTCTGACAAGCGGCTCATCTATAAGTTCGATTTCGGTGGCGCTCGCTTCATCTTCCTGTGGACGGGCAAATACGACTATCGCTCGCCATCGTCGTGGGATGCTGATCGGCCCCAGTACGAAGCGCAGATAAAGGAGTTGAAGACGTGGTTGGATGAGGCCAAGGCTGCGGGCACCCGTAAGGTCTTCATCAGCTTTCACGCTCCAGCCTTCTGCCGCTCCGGCATGGGCCCCATCCCCGAGCCGCAAAACCCCCACAAGGTCATCGCGTCATACGCGAAGGACCTGGAGGTCGTCGTGTTCAACGGGCACGTTCACACGACCGAGCTATACGAGGTGGACGGCGTGAAGTACCTGCTGCTGGGCGGCGGCGGCGCAGAACAGGACCCCATTCTCCCGGGCCGCACGGCCATCAAGGTGCCTGCGGGCTATCCGACTGACCTCTATTGGAAGGGCCAGCCGCCGAAGGAGGAGTACAACTACCTCCTTGTTGATGTCCAACCCGGACAAAAGACAAAGTTCACTTTGAACCGTTTCCGGCCGTGGTCGGCTGAACCGTTCGCAACCGTGGAAGTGTTCAAGTAAATCTGCTGCTGCATGGTGGCGACCAGAGAATGTCCGCTTTTGTGCCGCTATTTGACACTGACTAGGGTCCAGACTCATAAACGTGTAGGTGTCTGATGCGACTCGCAAATTTTGGGTCAATGCGTCGGGCAGCAAAATCCGGAAAGCCGCGAACCACAACGACATCTCAAGTTTATGAGTTTT
>Ga0126376_10002394_pt1 | contig 10575 bp, 7 predicted proteins | sample PanSoiMetPlot_15_FD_92760 | JGI IMG/M metagenome (GOLD analysis project Ga0126376, IMG submission 92760) | Tropical forest soil microbial communities from Panama - MetaG Plot_15 | ecosystem: Environmental > Terrestrial > Soil > Tropical forest > Bulk soil | place: Panama | collected 2016-02-17 | reverse complement strand
CGGGCTAGAGGAGCAGGCAGTGCCAAGAAAACCTGAAGAATGGCTCGAAGTCGCTTCACCTTCTGAAAAAACGAAAGGCAACTTCAAGCTGTTTCTCGGCTACGCTCCCGGCGTCGGAAAAACGTTCAACATGCTCAGCGAAGCGATTCGCCGCCACGCCCGCGGCGAAGACGTCGTGATCGGCATCGTCGAATCCCATGGCCGCAAAGGGATTGAGGAACTCACTGCCCAACTCGAAGCTGTTCCGCGTAAACTCATCGAATACAAAGGAACGACTTTCGAGGAAATGGATCTCGATGCGATTCTCGCTCGCAAGCCCGCCGTGGTTCTCGTGGATGAACTCGCTCACACCAACATCCCTGGGAGTAATCACCGCAAACGCTATGAAGACATTCAGGATTTGCTCGGGGCGGGAATCGACGTGCTCTCTACTCTAAACATTCAGCACATTGAGAGTATTTCTCCCACGGTCCGCAACATCACCGGCATTACCATCCGCGAAACCGTTCCCGACTGGGTCCCCATGACTGCTACCGAAACCGTTATGGTCGATCTCACTCCGGAAGCCCTGCAAAATCGGATGCGCCGCGGCGACGTCTACTCCCAAACCAAGGTCGAACAGGCTCTCAGCAACTTCTTCCGCCGCGGCAATCTTATCGCGCTTCGCGAACTCGCCTTGCGCCAGGTCGCCGAGCAAGTGGACCGCAGCCTCGAAACCTACATGGCCGCGAAGGACATTCAGAAAAATTGGGCCGTCCGCGAACGCATCGCCGTTTGTGTCAGTTCCAATCCTGCCGCGCAATACCTCATCGCTCGCGCCGCGCGCATGGCTCGCCGCCTCGATTCCGAACTCTACGTGATTCACGTAGATACGGGCCGCAACAACAGCATGGAAGATCGCCGCTCTGTTGCTGCCAATCTTCGCTTCGCGGAAAATTTAGGAGCGACTGTCCTTAAACTTAAGGGCGTTAGCGTGGCGGATACTGTGGCCGCTGCGGTCCGGGAAAAACACATCACCCAAGTCATCTTCGGCCGTTCCGTGGAAAAAGGCTGGCGAAAGTATCTCTATCTTTCCGCCGCGCACCGCTTTTTGCGCGAATCGCCGGAAGTAGATGTGCACATCGTCACGCACGAACCCGAGTGATTGTCCGGCCCCCGCCCATGCTGCAAATCCCCTTAAATAAATCGGTTTATTAAATACTTTCTCTGCGGTACTATTCTCCGGGTTTGCTTCGTAGCGTTCTCTGTTGGAAAATCCTTTCGCTTCAGAGTCGAGGTTATGCATCTACATCGCCGTTTCTACTTTCGATCGAGAATTGCGCACGTCTTCCTGATTGCTTTGCTCGCGCAAGCTTCCCTCGTCTTCTTTTCTGCGCGACCCGCTGCCGCTCAATTCAAAACCGCTCCTTTTGCGCAACCGGCGCGTGCAAATTCGGAACTGAACGATCCCGCCATTGAAGCTCGCGTCGAAGAACTCCTCAAGAAAATGACCCTTGAGGAAAAAGTCGGCCAGCTCGTTCAATATTCCGCCGGGCAGCCTACCGGCCCCGGTACAGGTCGCACCGATTACGCCGACATGCTTTCCAAAGGCGAAATCGGCGCGCTCTTCAATATCGTCACCGCTAAGGAAACCAACGCCTTTCAGCGCATCGCCGTCGAAAAGTCCCGCCTTCACATCCCCCTCATTTTCGGGCTCGATGTCATCCACGGTTTTCGAACGGAATTTCCAATTCCCCTCGGCATGTCTGCCACTTGGGATCCGCAGCTTGTTGAACGCGCAGCGCGCGTCGCAGCCCGCGAAGCCTCCGCTACGGGAATTCGCTGGACGTTTTCACCTATGGTGGATCTCTCTCGCGATCCGCGTTGGGGCCGCGTCGCCGAAGGCGCGGGAGAAGATCCCTTTCTTGGTTCCGCGCTCGCTCGTGCCTATGTGCGCGGATATCAGGGGCCGCACCTGAATGCCGCCGAAAGCATTCTCGCTTGCCCAAAGCACTATGTCGGTTACGGCGCTGCCGAAGGCGGTCGGGATTACAACACGACGGAAATCTCCGAACACACGCTTCGGGAGTATTACCTTCCGCCATTTCATGCTGCTGTAGACGCTGGCGCCGGCTCAATTATGAGCGCTTTTAATTCGCTGGACGGAATTCCCGCTTCCGCCAATCCGTTTACGTTGAAGAAAATCCTCCGTCAGGAATGGGGTTTTCGCGGAATTGTGGATAGTGACTGGACTTCCGTCGGCGAACTTATGAATCACGGGATCGCCAATGATGGAGCCACGGCCGCCCGTAAAGCGTTTCAGGCCGGCGTGGACATGGACATGGTCAGCAGCCTCTATCACGACCATCTCGCACAGCTCGTTCGCTCCGGCCAAGTCTCCGAAGCCGACCTGGACGAGGACGTTCGCCACGTCCTTCGCGTGAAATTTGCCCTTGGCCTTTTCGAAAATCCTTATGCTGACGAGAAAAAAGAATCCTCCGCGTTTCTGCTTCCGGAAGCCGTTTCACTTTCTGGAGAAATTGCCGAGCGCTCCTTCGTTCTACTTAAGAATGATTTGCTCCCGAACGCTTCGCCGCTCCTGCCCCTTTCGAACGACGTCAAATCCGTCGCCCTGATTGGACCTCTCGCCGATGACGGCAACATGATGCTCGGTTCTTGGGGCGGGCTTGGCGATGGACATGATGTCATCACGCTGCGCGCCGCGCTCGTCAAGAAACTCGGTGAGGCACGCGTTCACTATGCAAAAGGCTCAGAGATCTCTGCCGGCACGGACACGCAAATCAAAGCCGCCGTCGACGCCGCAAAAAATTCCGACGTCGTGATTCTCGCTCTGGGCGAAAATGGCCCCGAAATGACCGGCGAGGCCGCTTCTCGTACTCACCTTGACCTTCCAGGCCGCCAGGAGCAATTGCTAGAGGCGGTTGTCGCAACTGGAAAACCAGCCGCACTGATTGTCTTCAGTGGCCGCCCCTTGATTCTTCCTTGGGCGTTCGAACACGTGAATTCCGTTCTCACTGCGTGGTTTCCCGGAATTCAGGCCGGCCCCGCGCTCGTTCGAACGCTCTTCGGCGAAAATAATCCCTCCGGAAAACTCACCATGACTTGGCCGCGCAGCGTCGGGCAAATTCCGATTTACTACAACGCGCTAAACACCGGCCGCCCGATCGTTCAAAACGACAAAACTCCATTTCCAAATGGACACGACGAGAAGTTTGTTTCGCGCTACATTGACGAATCCAATCTTCCGAAATTTCCTTTCGGCTTTGGACTTTCATACACCTCGCTTCGCTATGGTCCGACCGAGTTGAATAAATCCGACCTTCGTCTCGACTGGCTGCGCGAGGGTTTGGCTAACACATCCTCCACAGCTCCCGCTCCTTTGCAGGCGAGTGCGAACATTACCAACGCTGGATCACGTGCCACGACAGAAACCGTGCAGCTCTACGTTCGCTTACAAGGCACCAGCGTTTCGGAACCAGTCCGCGCGCTCAAAGGCTTTCAGCAGGTCACGATTGCTCCGGGCGAAACCAAGCGTGTTGTTTTTTCGGTTCCCGCTGAAACATTTGCTTTCTGGAACGATCAAAACGTTTATGGGGTCGAACCTGCTCGCGCCACGATCTGGATCAGTCCGGATTCGACTTCGGGAACGGGCGCACAAATCGAGATTCGCAGCAAAACAAACTGAAGAATCTCAAAGGCTTTGCCAAAAAAAAGCGGAGGCGTGTCCGCGCCTCCGCTTTTTCCTCGGTTGCACTCTTTTTATGATTTTCGCTCAGGGGAAGCCTTCTGCAGCCGTTGCACAAGTTTATGACCGGCGGCCGGCGTATCGCTTCTTGGTTCACGCACGATATTTGCCGCGGTCGCCTCTTTTCCATATAACTTTCGGTTTGCTTCCTTGTCAGGACGCAACGTCGATCCTTCCAGAGAAATTCCCGCGAACACTCCGCGCGCGCGCGAATAGCTCAGCATTTCTGCACGCATATACGCGTCCGTGTCCGCCGAAGCCGTGCGGCCTTTCGGCCCCGCGGCGACAGTCGCGTCCGCGCCCAACCTTACTTTGCTGTTCAGCAAACTGTCCATGCCGCGGTTATTCATTACCAGAATGACGAAGTCAGTCGCTTCGCCGCCCGCCTGGAGTCCAACGCTTCCGCCTTCCAACGCATACATCGCCGGAGCGCCCCACGGGCCGCGAAAATCGTCGCCCGTGCGGCAGACCATCGTGCCGCGTCCGTAGCTGGCGCCGACGATGAATGCCGCCTTCATCACGGACGGGATCACCACGACGCAGCGTGCCTTGTCCAAAAGATCCTGTGGAATGTCGTCCGGTACGTTCAGGATCTCTTCCATCACCGTACCGGCGTTCTCCAACCGTTTGATTTCGTCTTTTGCATTTTCGTCGCTCTTCGCGAATGCGAGGGGCGTGACGAGGAGCGACCCCATGAGAACTGCTTTCCAGCGTTTCATTTCAACGTTCTCCTTTGTTTTCTAGAGCATTTGATGACTAACTCTGGCTTTGCTGTTGCCTTTCTCCACGAAACTCATTTCACGTGCGGCCGGTGCAAATGGCCGAGCAGAGACGCGAGAAAAAGAATCATAAAAACAAAAAATGCAATCGTGGCAATTTGTGTGGCTGCCACAGCGCTCCCTGCAAAAGCAAAAATGGCCGCGACGAGCGCGACAAGGAAAAATCCCAATGCCCACTTCAGCATTTCGCCTCCTCGAAGAATGTGCTGGATTTCTCTAATCAGAGATTTACTGGGCAATGGGCTGCGGCTTCGGTCTATTGGGTGCAATCACTGTTCCGTTTCGCGAGAAATTCTGTATCTTGTTTTATTTCTGCGCGATATATCGCGCTGCGATATGCGCAGGAAATGCTGTTCCTATGGATTGCACACGGTCTGTGTAAAAACTCCACGCACTATTTGCGTACTAGGACTGGTAGTTTTTCCTTTCTCATTTCTCTGTTTGCACTTTGCGATCGTAGCCGGTCATTTCCAAATATCCGGCGCCGTGAATCACCGCGTTTGCGCGCGTGCCGGAAAATTCCATCGCGCCTTCCCAATAAGTCGGGGCGAATTTTGTTGTTCCGGTCAATTCCTGCTGCGCGAGCTTTGTTTTTGCGGCAAGCGAGAGGTCCAGGTTGGGCACAGAGATATTCCATTCAATGGGATAGGCCGCGCCTGTCACGGGGCTTTTCCAAATCGCACCCTGAGGGTGCAGGGAAAAATCCATCACGCGTAAATGCAACCACTTTCCGGATGCATCGACATACGTTCCAGCGGAAAAGGGATCAATGGTTCCGTCTTTGCGGCGCAAAATGAAAAGCATGAGCTCTGTTTTGTCTTCAAGCTGAATGCTGAACCAATCCCATCCGGCTTGCTCGGCGGAAAGTTGATGTGTGAAAAATTCGTGGTCCATCCAGGAAAGACCGGAAACGCCGAATTTTCTTTGTTTCACTTCGATTGTGCCCGTTGTCGCGAGTCGTGTTTGTGAAAAGTAGTGGCTTGCGCGGCCCACGCCTTCGGCTTTTTGGCTCACGCCATTTTCGCCATGAATCACCGGATGCTTTTCACTTTTCAGGATAAATGAAAACTGAAAATCATCATTCTGGGCGACGAGCTGCTGTGTGCCGTCTCTGTTCCAGGCTGCAGACCAGTTTCCGTTCCACACTTTTCCATCCGGCGCATTGACTCCGGCAATTCCTGGTCCGGCTCGATTGATGCGCTCCGCATGATAGAAATGCCCTCCATCGAGATCGCTCAGCGCGAGATGCGCGAGATAGAGATCTCGGATGTCCCATGAGCCGCGTTGTGATTCGTCGCGGCTCACAGCCTGGCGAAAGAATGTGAGTTCATAGCCGAACGAGCGGCCATCGGAGGCTTTTACATTGCCTGTCGTGTACCACCACTCTGTCTGAAAAGCCGGATGAGCGAAAAAATCCCGCGGGAATTCGTAGCGATATCCCGGAAGAGCCAGGCGATATGGACCATCCAGCGCGGGGAAAATCACTATAAGTAGTGCTGCGCAAAAAGCTCTACTCCTCATGGACAACCTCGATTGGGTTGAGCCGCACCGCGACGCGAGCCGGATAGAATCCCGCCAGAACAGTCGCCGCAAAAATCAAGGAAATCGCAGCGCTTAGGATGGCAACAGGCCAGTGGAAGCGGATGGTCCAGCCAAAAGACTGTTTGTTGATGACAAAAACCAGAACCAGCGAAAGCGCGAAGCCGAGCAGCAAGCCCGCGGCATTGGCAAAGAGACCGAGGAGTGCAGCTTCGGCAAGAATCATCCTGCGAATTTGAGCACTGGTGGCGCCGGCAAATCGCAAAAGGCCAAGCTCGCGCTTACGATCGATTACCAGAGCGAGGAGCGCCCCAGCCACGCCCATCACAGCGACGAGAACGGCCACGGCTTCGAGGGCGTAGGTGATGGCAAAGGTCTTGTCGAAGATTTTTACCGCTTCGCGGCGCAAATCGGCGTTGGAGAAAATCAGGACTCGATAACCGGCCGTTGCACGTTCAATTTGTTCGTGCACCTGTCTTAGGTCGGCGCCGTTTGCGGCATAAACGGCAAGATTGGAAGGAGCATCATCAGGAAGGTACTTCTTTATGGCGCTCCGGTCCATGAGGATGAAGCCGCGCTCACTGCCATAGTCGTAGTAAACATCCGCAATACGAAAGCTGGCGAGCGACGTTCCAAGGCGAAGCGAAATCGTGTCACCCACCTTCACGTTGTGTTTGTAAGTAAAGGGCTCGCTGACAATCACAGAATTGCCGCCGCGCAATTCCTGGAACACTTCTTCGCCAGTGCGTCCGGAAAAAAAATCACTGCGCCCGCGTTTATGTGAACCGTGGAAGTCAGCGGCTGCGACGGTTGTGGGAATTCCCTCGTAATTCGCCATGTAGGCGCGAAGGCGATCCACGGCTTCGACGCCCGGCAATGCAGCGAGCTTATCCGCAAGCTCGGGAGAAATTGTGGGATGTTTCTCGAGCGATGGGTTTCCGGCAGGGCGCAAATAAAAATCGGCTGGTACTTCGCCTTCCATCCATTGAATGACCGTAGTGCGAAAACTTCCGACCATGATTCCGACAGAGACCATCATTGCCACCGCTGTTGCGAGCGCACCCACAAGCACCGAAGTTCTGCGCAGAGAGCCGACGAGACTACGCGATGCAAGCAGGGCAGCGACTCCGGATTTTCTCAATGCTGCTCCCGAAATTCTCATGACCGAACTAACGGCTGCGGGAATTGCGAGTGTGCCCGCAACAATAATGAGCAACGCAGCGACGTATCCGAATAAGGGTTTTCCATTGACGGGAGCCGCCTTTGCTGCGAGCCATGATGCTGCGGCGAGAAATAGACCGATGAGCAAATCGCGCGTTTTGTGCACACGAACGAGAAATTCCTTTCGCCCACGCGCCATTGCTTCAATCGGTGGGATTTGCGAGGCCTCTTGCGCAGGAGCGAACGCGGCGACAACGGCAACACCCATCCCAACAACAAACGCTGTGAGGACCGAAGAGATGCCCAATTCGATTGGGCCTGGGCGACTGCTGACATAAAGTGCGTTGACCGTGGACCCCATCAGTTTGACCGCGCCGCCGGCCATGATGCGCCCTAGCGGGATGCCGATAGCAGCACCTACGAGCCCTAGTACCGCCGCTTCGCAAGTAAAGGCGAGCAAAATGTCCGCGCGATTCGCACCGAGAGCACGCGCAATGCCGATTTCCGCGCGACGGCGAACGACGGAAACGGAAATTGTGTTGTAGATCAAGAATGCACCGACGATGAGGGCGATGTAGCTGAGAAGTTTAAGATTCCAGCGAAACGCGGCGAGCATTTTGCGGTTTTCTTCGGTGGAAGTGCCTGCAGAACGCACTTCGATACCGGACGGGAGGAGCGCGGCGATCTGCTTTGCAGAAATTTCCGCGTTTTCGCGCTTCGGAGTGCGAATCAGGATGCGATCAACTTTTCCGGTGCGCGCGAACGCGCGTTGCGCTTCGGCAAAGTCCATAAGGACTGCTGGCTGATTTTGATCGTCATAAACACCGCGCACGGTGAAGGTGTTTTCGCGGTCGCCGATGATCAACGAAACTTTTTGATCCTTTTTCCAGCCGAGGCTGCCGCCCGCCCAAATGCTGTTGTCCGCGGAGAAGTTCTTGAATACGTCTTCTTGCGAGCCAGAGTTCTGCAACGAAGAATCGCCGCTTTGGCCCGGCACAAGATTTGCTTCTCCGATGAGATCGAGTCCAAAGAGGACGACAGATTTTCTTGTTTCCGCGACGATGGCGAAATCTTCCATGCGCGGCGAAATCGAAAGGTTCAACGGCAGCGTGGAAAGCTGGCCGACGATTTGTTCCGGCACGCCGCCGGTTGCGGTGACTTCGAGATTGTAGTTGCCGGTCAGCGTTTCGAGCGACGAATGGAACGAACCTGTCGCGGCGTTCCCGGCTAAATCGATGGCGAGCACGACAGCAACACCGAGAGCGATGGCTAGCACGGTTAATCCCATGCGTACGGGCTCGCGCACGAGAGGGCGCATCATCAGGCGCCAGAAGAGTTTTGCGCTGGCGATCATTTGCGTTTGACTCCGGTGATTTTGCCGTCACGCAGTTCGACAATAGTGTCTGCGATGGCGGCGGCTTCGGCACTGTGCGTGGCCATGAGGGTTGCCGTGTTTTGTTCGCGCGTGAGGCGCTTGAGCAAACCGAGAATGATTGAACCGGTCGTTGTGTCAAGGTTTCCGGTGGGCTCGTCGGCGAGAAGAATTTTCGGTTTATTGACGAGAGCGCGAGCGATAGCGACTCGCTGCATTTGGCCGCCGGAAAGTTGATGAGGCATGCGATGCTCGAGGCCGGCGAGTTCGACGGAAGCGATGCGGTCGAGTGCGATTGCGCGTGCGTTTGAGGCTCCAGCGAGAAGAATTGGGAGTTCGACGTTTTCGACGACACTGAGAGTATTAATAAGTTGAAAGGACTGGAAAACGAAGCCGACTTTTTCGCGCCGAAGTTTTGTGAGCGTCGAGTCGTCGCGAGAGTTTGTGCTTGTTCTATCGAGTAACACTTCACCGCTGGTGGGAAAGTCCATGGCACCGGCAAGGTTGAGCAAAGTGGATTTACCGCATCCGCTGCGGCCAACAACCGCGACGAATTCGCCGGGAGCCACTTCGAGCGAGACTCCATCGAGAGCGCGGACGAGCTGGCCGTCGGCGGAATAGTTCTTAACGACGTTGCGAAGCCAAACCATGGGCTGAATTCCTTGGGTAAGTCTTGTAGCGCGAACAGGTGCGTGAAGGCAAACGAGCGAGAATGCGCTAGCCGGCCTTACTGCAGGCCAGCCGAGGCAGGTGGCGGATATGTGGGGCCGGCGGGCGGCGCCTCGCGGTTGCGTTTTTATTGTTCGAAGATCAAAAGAACCGGGTCAACAAGGGTGCCCGAGCCCGATCCATTGCCTGAGCAAAGTACGATGAACTTAGACGGGGAAATAACGTAGATGATGCCTGAAAAGTTGCTTCCCGGCGGAACCGGAAAGTTCCCCATGTTCCTCTTCCGTTTGTGGGCACGGAAGATATGGAAGAGTAGGTGGCGGTAGTCGCAACGCCCAGGCGCGCTCCACTCGCGGCACTGATGTCCTCCGTTCCATTAAGGGTGCCATTCGGACTGGCGCCGTCCGCGTTGAATTCGCCAGAGAAGATAGTCTGGTTAAGCGAAGCCGGGCTTATCGTCGAACCTACATACCTGCCCTGGACCGAACTATTGGTAAGCGGCCCTGCGGTTTGTGCCTCTCCAAACCGAGACGTGGCGGAATTGCCGCCGGAACTATCCGGTGCGATTATGAAGGCCTCGTTCGCGCTCACCAGGTAGGCGGCCACGTAATTACTAAGAATCTGGATGTCTGTTCGTCCGTCAGATGGGACTACATACGTTCCTTGAAAACCACTATCACCGTTCCGCGTCAGCGTTAGTCCGCCGATTCCGTCTCCCGTGATCAATCCCACACCCGGGAGTCCAGTTTGTCCCGCGCCGCCGATAAGTAGATCACCATCCCGCCATTGAGCGAAGCATTAGTGAAACCTCCGGTTGGCGTCTGCTGTTGCAACAGCGTCCCGAGCAGCAGTGGAGTCGCCGGCGAGATAACGTCCGATTCCATCACAAAAACCTTGCTGCTCTTGACCACGTAAGACACAAAGTTGAGATTCTGAAAAGATCCGCCAATTACGGGAGCAAGGTTAAGTACGCCGCGGCCAGTCGCCGTGTCGGTTATCATGTAAGTCCCGGCGAACAAATTCATAGTACTGAATCGTTTCGACATGTTCTCGTCCGCGGCTCCGTCGGTGAGCAGGCCCATTCCGTTTGAAGTAAAGCGGCCGACAAGAGAAGAACGATTATTCGACTGATCCATGCCGGAAACACCAAACGCATAGTCGCCAGTGATTTTGGCGGTGTTAAAGGCTGAGGCGTCCACCTTCTCCATCGTTCCCACGCCGACTGTACCGTGGTTTCCCGAGGCATCGACTTCGACAAACTTCGCGTTGCCGTTACTCAGCATCGCGAATGCGAGGGTTCCACCACCGGG
>Ga0126376_10002392_pt1 | contig 10578 bp, 4 predicted proteins | sample PanSoiMetPlot_15_FD_92760 | JGI IMG/M metagenome (GOLD analysis project Ga0126376, IMG submission 92760) | Tropical forest soil microbial communities from Panama - MetaG Plot_15 | ecosystem: Environmental > Terrestrial > Soil > Tropical forest > Bulk soil | place: Panama | collected 2016-02-17 | reverse complement strand
GCACGCTCCGCAAGAGCACCGTGGCCAATTTCGCGGCGGCCGGGTCCACGAACTGGCTTCACTTCTCCGACGCTGAACGGCGGGAAGTTGTAGTGCAGCATGAAACGCTTGAAAACGTCCTGTGCGAAAAGAAGGTCCAACCGTTGCTGATCTTCTTTTGTTCCAAGGGTGACGGTAGCGAGCGCTTGCGTTTCACCGCGAGTGAAGAGCGCGGAGCCGTGTACGCGCGGTAGTAAGGTGGTCTCGCAGGTGATTTTGCGAATCTGGTCGAACTTGCGGCCATCTGGGCGCCGCCGTGCGTTCAGGATTTCGTCGCGGAAAATGTCTTCCTTGAGGCGATCGAAGGCACGCTTGGTAAGCGTGATTTTTTCTTCTTCCTCTTCGGGAATCGCCTCGACTAGCTTTTCTTTTAAGGCGTCAACGCGGGCGTAGCTTTCTTTCTTCGGATGCTTCTCAGTGTTGAGGGCGTCCTTGAGGTCCGCGGAGATGGTTTTCTTGAGATTGGCGTAAATGGCTTCGTCAAACGGGAGCGGCGCTACCTCAACTTTCCTGGGATTCAACTGAGCGTGCAAATCCCTGACGGCGCCGATGATTTTCTTGATTTGCGCGTGGCCAAATTCGAGGGCTTCGACGACAGTGTCTTCGCTGACTTCGAGCGAACCGGCTTCCACCATGACGATGGCTTCTTCGGAGCCGGCGATCACGATGTTCATAGCGCTGGTCTTTTGCTCGTCAACAGTGGGATTGGCGACGAGCTGGCCGTTCAGGAGGCCGACGCGAACGGCAGCGATGGGCGTGGCAAAGGGCAAATCAGAACAATAAGCGGCTGCGGCTGCTCCAGTAACGGCGATGACGTCCGGGTCATTCTCGCTGTCCGCGGAAAGCACCATGGCGTTGACTTGAGTTTCGTTGCGCCAGGAATCCGGAAAGAGCGGGCGCATCGGACGGTCTATCAGTCGGGAAACAAGAATTTCGCGTTCTGTAGGACGGCCTTCACGCTTGAAGAACCCCCCGGGGATCTTGCCGGCGGAGTAGGTGTACTCGCGATAGTCAACGGTCAACGGCAAAAAGTCCTTGTCATTCGGTTTCGACGCCATGACCGCGGTGTTCAAGACCACGGTGTCGCCATACTTCGCAACAATTGCCCCATTCGCCTGCTTTGCAATCTTTCCGGTTTCAAGAATCAGCGTCCGGCCGCCAACTTCCACCGACACCTGAAACGGCGCCGGGATATGCGTATCATCTGCCATAATTTTTTTCCCCTGGTCCCGCCACGCGGGACTCTCCCAAACTAAGTGCTCTGAACCACCCAAGGCCCTGCGCGGTGTGGCAAGGCGCGAAAAAGACAGCGTTCACTCAACGTTCATTTTCTGTGAAAGATAGGAGGGGGTAGCGGGAAAAATCGCCTACTCTGCACGAACCAAATGAAGGTCGGCCTTACTATGGCCGATTCACACACAAGGACACAAACCCTGTGCTTTCAATCGTTTGGCTTGTTTGCTTCAAAAACTGCCGACCTGAACTCGGGCAGTTACTTGCGCAGGCTAAGGCGATCAACAATCTCGCGGTACCGATCCGGGTCACGCCGGTTGAGATAGTCCAGCAGCCGCCGGCGCTTGTTGACCATCATAATCAACCCGCGGCGGGACGCGTGGTCCTTAACGTGAGACTTGAGATGCGTCGTCAGATAGTTGATCCTCTCGCTCAGCAATGCAATTTGCACTTCCGGCGAGCCCGTATCCTTTACATGAGTCCGGAACTGTTCGATCAACACAGCTTTCGGTGCGCTCAAGTTCCCTCTCCGTCGTTCCCTAAATTTGTCCTCTTATCTTCGACCTATTCAGAGTAACACAAGATTTCTTTTTGTGTAAAGCCTCGCGGGAGGGTTACATCGGGATTTTGTGTAGGAAAAGGGCTATATTTCCCGCCAGACATTCGTTACATTGTGCGGGCTAACTTGCCGGGTCAGACGCATCCAAGCCGAGCCAACGGAATTTTAATTGGATTAAAGCGACTTTTAGCCGCGGGCGTGGAGTCTTCAGCCATGAAAGCAAAGCTTAGGCGGAGAGTTTTTGGGATCTTGGCAGGGGCGGCGGTCGCAATGGGGCCCTATGCGAGTTTTGTGCGCGGCCAGGAGAAACCGGAAGCGCCTGTGCCCAAGGCAGGGCCGGCTGCGAAGCAAGGTCAAAACACTTCACCTCCGAAAGAACCCCAGAAAAAGCGCCCGATTGAATTGTTCCTGGGTTTCCACCCGAACCTGGCCCCGTTCGAAGTCCCAAACAACGCGCCGCCGATGAACGTGAAGCAAAAGTACGCGTTTGCATATCACCAAGCTGAAGATTTCAAAGCACACGTCGGAAACGTGCTTCAGGCGGCACTTCAGCAAGCGCGCGATAGTCAGCCGCATTATGGGCAAGGCTGGGGACCGTACGCGCAAAGATATGGGGCGGCGGAAGCGGATCAGGTAACATCGTGCTTCTTTATTTACGGATTCTTCCCGCATGTACTGAAGACCGATCCCAGATATTTTCGAAAGAAGAGCGGTTCGATTTGGTCGCGAATGAATTACGCGGCTTCGCGCACGCTCGTTACCAAGAAAGATTCGGGCGGTCTGACATTTAATACGCCTCAGGTAATGGGGCAGCTCTTTCAGGCGGGGATTTCAACAGCGTACTATCCGGAGCGGGATCGGGGTCCCAGCCAGGTGTTCCAAAGCTGGGGATTAGACCTTCTGTTCAACAGCGGGTACAACATCGCAGCAGAGTTTTATCCGGACATTTGGCACAAGGTGTTCCGAAGGAAGTAGTCCTTTTCCTGCGGGTCGCTCCCTCATTCCTAAGCGGATTTTGCACACGGAATTCGAACAAACTCGGCTAACCGCTATCCGAATTAAGTCGGTTTGACATAACGATACAATTCGTATTGAACTAACTAGCCTGACCTTATGGGCCGGGGTGTCCGGATGAATGTGAATCGCATCTTTCTATACCGACTTAAGTGCTGCCCGTTTGGAGTGCTTGCCTTGGTCGTGCTGAGCATTTTTGCGCCGGTGGTTAGGGCGCAGGCATCGGCAAGCATTTCGGGATATGTAACGGATCAATCCGGCGCAGCCGTGGCCTCAGCCGCTGTGACAGTGAGGAATCTTGAGACCGGTGCGATTCGTACAACGCAGACCAGCTCCAATGGAAATTATCTTGTTCTTTCCCTGCCGACGGGAGCCTATGAAGTTGTGGTTGCCTTGCAGGGCTTCCAGAATTCCCGTGCGCCCAAATTGAATCTCAGTGTAGACCAGGAAGTGCGGCTGGACGTCACACTGTATGTCTCGGCTGCAAACATCAATATCGAAGTGAGGAGCGATGCTGCGGTCGTAAACACTTCGACAGCAGACATCTCGGGACTCGTTGGCGAACAACAAGTCAAGGACCTCCCGCTCAACGGCCGCAGCTACGACCTCCTGCTGCCGCTGAACCCGGGCATCGTAAATTTCACTTCGCAGAAAACCGGCGGCAACGGAATCTCGAACTCGACGACGGCAAACAATTTTTCCGTCAGCGGAAACCGGCCACAACAGAACTTGTTTCTGCTGAATGGTGTGGAGTTCACTGGCGCGGCGGAAAACAACATGACTCCCGGCGGAACCAGCGGACAACTGCTCGGGGTAGACGCTGTGCGCGAATTCAACGTCCAACGAGACTCATACGGGGCGGAATTCGGCAAGAAACCGGGGGGCCAAGTAATCATCGTCACGCAGTCCGGCAGCAATCAATTACACGGGGCGCTCTTCGAGTTTCTGCGAAATAACGCTCTGGACGCGCCAAACTTCTTCGATCAGGGGGATGCTCCGCCGTTTCAACGGAATCAGTTCGGGGCCTCCCTCGGCGGGCCCATTCGAAAGGACAAAACATTTGCCTTCGGAAACTACGAAGGCTTTCGGCAGCACCTTCATCAAACTTCCGCTGCGTTTGTGCCTGACCTCAAGGCCCGGGCCGCCGCCGTTCCGAGTGTTCAGCCATTGCTGAACCTTTGGCCCACCCCGACGGCCTCTGATCCCGATTTTCCGGGAGTCTGCACGCCGCCAACTACGCTGCCGTCGGACGCCTGCAGCATCGCAGAAGTTTTCAGCAGCCCGCTGCAGACAATCCGCGAGGATTTTGGAACGGTGCGCGCGGATCATATTTTCTCAAGTAAGGATACGTTCTCTGCCATTTACACGGCCGATGATGGAGAAGACTTCACAGAAACGCCGCTCGACCCATTCAGCGCGGACGTTGAAACATTGCGCGAGCAAGTGCTGAGCCTCGAGGAAACGCACGTGTTTTCTTCTTCCCTGCTAAATACGGCGCGTTTCGGCTTTTCGCGAGCGGGATATTTCTTTACAGGCGAGCCCACACCGGGAACACCTGCAGCGAGCGTGCCGGGATTTTTGCTGGGGCAGCGCGTAGGAGCGGTTGTCGTAGGCGGCAGCGCGGCTTCGAATCCCGCAGCAACGCTGGGGCTCGCAGGCAGCAACAACGGGAGCAATCTTTCCATTGCGCGAAACTTGTTCACCTTCGACGACCGCTTAAGCTGGACCCGTGGGCGGCATCAACTCAATTTTGGATTATGGCTCCAGCGATTTCAGTCCAACGAAAACATCGCGCTGAGCCAGTTCGGACAGGCGACGTTCACCAGTTTGCAAACATTTTTGCAGGGAACGGCTTCGAGCTTTTTGTTCAACCCATCGCCGACCAGGATGAACTGGCGGTCGCTGTTCGGCGCGTGGTACGTGGAGGACGTCATCCGCCTGAAGCCGAGCCTGACACTTTCTTTAGGCTTTCGAGACGAATTCAGCACCGGATGGAATGAAGCGCACAGCCACGCAGCGAATTACACGTACACAAACGGCGTTATCGACACCAACCCACACGTCGGCGGATCGCTCTTCACCACAAACAACGCAACATTCCTGCCGCAGCCGAGAATCGGCATTGCTTGGAGTCCGCTTGGCCGCAAAACCATATTCCGCGCTGGATTCGGCATGTACAACGACCTGCAGGATGCGCTCGGCTATCGAGCGGATCAAAACGCGCCGTTCAATCCCGTTTACACGATCCCGAATATCGCGGTTTCAAATTTTCCGATTGACCCATCAGCCCCCGTGCCCGCCACGGCGAAACTAGTGCCCGGCGGTGTCCAGCCCGATATGAAAACGCCGACGCTGATTTCGTGGTCGTTGCGAGTTGAGCGGGAGCTGTCGCTGAAGACTTCGCTGTCCGTGGGATACATCGGCTCGCACGGCTATCACGAATTGATTGGAATCGACGCGAACGAGCCGTTTCCGGTAATTTGCCCTGCTTCGCCATGCCCAGCGACGTATCCGGCTGGATTTGGCGCATTAGCAGGAACGCCCGTGCCAGCGGGCGCGTATTATGTGCCGACGAATGTAAGAGCAAATCCGACGATCGCCAATACGTGGACGTGGTTTTCGGAAGGCGACAGTTCGTATCACGCGCTGCAAGTCGATTTGAATCACCGATTCAGCAGCGGATTTTCGCTGCGCGGCGTTTATACCTATTCGAAAGCATTGGATGACGGCGATTCGTTGAACGCAACCACTTCCGGCGGTGGGCCGGCGCTTGCTTCCAATCCTTTCAATTTAGCCGCGGACAAAGGACTGGCGACGTACGACGTGCAGCATATGTTTTCTGCAAACGCGACGTATGCGCTGCCGTTTGGACGCGGGCAGCGATTCGCGAACGCGCTTTCCGGATTTGCAAACGGACTTGTAAGTGGTTGGTGGGTAAATTCAATCATCACGGCACAGGGCGGATTCCCGTTTTCGCCACAGTTGAGCTACAACCCTTCGAACAACGGCGATACGCGCAATCCGGTGCGGCCGTTTGTGAATCCGGCGTTTTCCGGACCGGTGATCCTGGGCACTCCTGCGAAGTGGTTCGACCCGAATGCGTTTCTCGCGCCGCCAAGTAACGCGGCGAATGCGGGATTCTACGGCAACCTCGGAAGGAATACACTGCGCGGGCCGGGGCTGGCCGCGTGGGATTTTTCAACCATGAAGGATACGAAACTCACAGAACGGCTGAACCTGCAATTCCGCGCCGAGATTTTCAATTTGCTGAATCGCGCGAATTTCAACATGCCGAATGAAGTGGCGTTCACCCCTTCAGGAATTTCTCCGACTGCCGGAGCGATAACGAGCACAACCACAACATCGCGACAGGTGCAGTTTGGCCTAAAGCTGCTCTGGTAAGGCCGCGTCCGCACATCAGCTTTCCGCACAAAAAAAGTTGGCGGTGGAGAACTCTGCCAGCTCGCTTCCCCGAGCAACTGCTGCAGTGTCATCCACCGCCTTTGGGGTGAAAAATCAGAAGTTCAACTTCATGCCCAGCTGCATGATGCGCGGATCGCGCGTACTAGTTACCTGGTTGAACAAACTCGATGTCATGTTCAGCGAAGCGCAGCAAATTGGATTCGTGTGGTTGAACGTATTGAACGTCTCCCACCGAAGCTGCCCCGTGAAGCGCTCCGTGAATTTCAGATTCTTAAATAGGGAGAGGTCAGTCCGCCAGAAGCCCGGGCCACGAAGCGCACCAGGGCGCTCCGTCGTGACGGTGGTCTGCGTTGCTGAAGGTGGAATCAGGAAAGTGGTGCTGAACCAGCCCGAATTCAGATGCGGCGCATTTGTATTGGGATCGCCGAGCTGATTTGGACGGCAACCAAGCGGAGAGGCACTGAGCAGACAGCCGGACCCCGTCGGATCATTGCATGCCGCTCCCGTCCCGAAACAGGTGCCATTGCCAAGCACTGCGGTCAGGGGAAGGCCCGTCTGGAACGTCTGCACTCCGGAGATTTGCCAGCCGCCCAAAATATGGCCGGCAACGCCTTGATGCGAACGCATCCACGGCAGCTCATAGACAAAGTTTGCCGTGGCAACGTGGCGCCGGTCGGCGACCGTCGGCCCGTAATTGTTCGAGAAGTTGCCGGTGACTTGCGGCAAGTTGGCACCACCGGTACTACGGTCGGTCGGATCAGTGGTCATGCCGTGCGACCAGGTGTATGCCAAGGTGAATTGGGAATTCCCATGGAAGCGCTTTTGAATCTGTGCCTGCATGGCGTTGTAGTTTGAGGTGAAAAGGTCCACGAAAAACAGGCCTGGGCCGTATCCGGTGTAGGGACGTAGCACGGCCAGTTTTCTTGAGTTTGCTGTTCCGTTGATTGGCCCCGTAATGACGACGTTGTCCGCCGACGTGGGCGCCGGGCCGGCCGTGCACGGAGTAGCTGCTGTGCAATTCAAGTAGGAGGACACGGGAGCCTGGTTGAGGTCCTCGAAGCCAGGAAGGTGGATGCCGTTGCTGCCGTAGTAGCCGATGTCCACCAGCCAGGATGTGCCAAACTGCCTTTGCACATCGAGACTCCATTGTTGGGAATATGGCGATTTGTAGTCGACCGGCATTCTGGCTTGAATCGTGAACGGATCGACGTTACCAGTGGGGCCAAATACCGTCGTGCTATTTCCTGTGGGGTTGGACATGGAACTTCCGCTGATGTTGAGGTTCGTCAAGAAACCCTGGCTGAGGCCGACGTTGAGTTCGGAATTGCCGAATTCAAGGCCGTTGTCGAAATACATGCCGTAGCCGGCGCGAATCGAAGTCTTCCCATCGGCCCACGGATCCCATGCGACGCCGAGACGCGGCGCGATGGCGAGGTTGAACTCCTTGCCGACCTTGCTGCCAAAGGGAGACTTGGTGCCGGTAAACCCATTGAATGTAGGCGGATCGGCAAAGATCAGTCCGTTTAGCGGGTTGTAATTGGGATTGCAAGCGCTGCTTGTTGGAACGTTGTTCACGAAGGTGACATCCGGTTCGCCATTTGCAGCGATACAAGGGGCTTTCGTAGGATCCCAGGTGGCGGGATCAAAATTAACGAGCCGGCTGGAGCCGCCCGACCCACTCGCATCGGTCGGCTGGCGGAAGAATGAGTGACGGACGCCATAAGTGATTGTGAGATTGCGGCGGACCTTCCAGCTGTCCTGGCCGTAGTATTCAAATTGATTGTCAAAAATGTTGGCAGTGACGTCGAGCGAAGCCTGAGAGAAAGTGGCGACATTCCCGAGCAGGAAGTTTGCGAAAGCCTGTTCGAAATTGAACGGGCAGGTGCCGCCGTTCGCCGCGGTGCCCGTGCATACATTGCTGCCGTTGAACAGGGTGGATGAATTGGGAATCCTTGTGGTATCGAAGGAGTAGGAAGCGTTGTTGCTGCCGGAGAGCTGGTTTTCGTGCTTGTTGTAGTGATAGAAGATCGCACCGAACTTCAGCGTGTGCGAGCCGAGAACTCTTGTCACGTTGCCGTAGACCGTGTGGTTGATGTTGTAGTCGCTGTATGGGCCAAATGTTGATATGCCCGTGCCCACGCCGGAAGGAAGAAACACAATCGAGGGCACGCGGCCCAGCAGATTCTGGAAAGGCAGCGACGTTCCGATGGCGGCTTGCACATCGGGCGACTGCGAAAAGTTTTCCGCCCCGATGACGGAACTCAGAATCGCGCCATAGGAATAACGATAGCCGCCCTCGAATATCCACTTCGCAGTGGGAATATACGTTGCCGCGACGTTGTACTGATGGCCCGGCGAGTGCGTTGAAGTAGTCGCAATTCCATTTACGGGAAGGCTGGTGAACAAGCCACCAGCTTCAACCGTGGGATTCGTGTCGTGCAGGAACTTTCCGTTCACTGTCAACTTAGAGCTGAAGACATGATCGATCTTGACCATGTCCTCGCGGAAATTAAACGTATTTGACAGCGTGGTAATGTCTGTAAAAGGACTGGCCGCAGTCGCCGAGTTCGGCGTGGGAAATTTCGAAAAGAGATCCTGCACATAGGCCTGGGCGATCGGGTTGATATTGGCAGGATTGATGGATGTGCCATACGAAGCGCAAGCAGTGGGCGTGCCGTTTGTATACGACCATTGAGTACAAACAACGTGATTGAACTGGCCGCTGGTCATGCCCGAGTAAGGTACAGTTGCCGTTGGATTCGTGGCGGTGACAATCCGCCGCGCTTCTTCTGAAACAAAGAAGAACGTTTTGTTGCGTTGCTGGTAGAGCTTCGGGATATAAACAGGCCCCCCAACGGTGCCGCCGAAATCGTTGTAGCGCAATACCGGCCGTGGAACGGCCGGTTTGGCCGCGTTGTTAAAGAAGCTGTTCGCGTTCAAATAGTCGTTGCGGAAAAATTCATACAAGCCCCCGTGAACATCCGCAGTGCCGGAGCGTGTAATGACGTTAATCTGCGCGCCTGCGGAACGTCCTGATTCGGCGTCATAGGCGCCGCGAACGACGCGAAATTCGCTGATCGCGTCAATGCTGGGAAAAGACAGCAATGTTAAGTTCGAGCCGCGATCCACATTGTCTGCGCCATCCACTTGCCAGTTGTTTTCTTCGCGGCGGTTTCCGTTGATCTGGAACGAAACGAGGTTCGTCCCGATAGGTGCCGTAGCGCCGGGGAAAATTTGGTCCGCGTTGCCGGAATCAGATGCGCCGGGCACCAGCAGAACAAGCTGAGCATAATTGCGGCTGTTGAGGGAAAGCTCCTTCAGCTGCGTGCCGGAAATGACGCCGGCGGCCGTCGCGCTCTCGGTGTCTACGTGAACCGACTCCGCCTGCACGGCAACGACCTCACTGATCGTGCCGACCTCCAGCGAAAAATTGATGGCCAACCGGTCGTCGACATTGAGCACAATGCCGGAATGCACGACCTTCTTGAAACCCTTCATTTCGATGCTGACAATGTAACGGCCCACCGGCAGCAACGGGACAAAGTACTGGCCGTGCTCATCGGTAGTAACGGTGCGCACGATAATGTTTTGGTCCGCGTTAGTGACGTTCACCGTGGCATTGGGAACGGCACCGCCCGCAGAATCAACGACGGTTCCTTGGATGGAACCAGTCACGTTCTGCGCGAAGTTGCCGGTCGCACAGAGGCATAACAGAAATGCAAGCATGAATCCCACACCCACCACTCGTTTAGACATTTTCCCCTCCCCAAGACTGCCTTCTAAAACCCTTCCAAACGCCCTGACGGACCGCTTATAAAACAAACTGCCCGCGCGCATTGCCGTCAAAGAACGCATGGAACCCATGGAAAAAGCCGTACTCAGTTGGCTTTTTCTCCCGCGAACTCCATCCGGCGCGAGAGCCGGTTCACCACTTTGCAGCGGTCCCCCCTGTATACGGACCGTACAAACTCAACGGGCTTGCCACTGCGCAGATACGCCGTGCGTGTAAAGCGGAACACCGGTGCTTTTTTCTTGATACGAAGCAGGCGCGCTTCTTCCGGCGAGGCAAGCGAGGCTTCGGCAACTTCGTCGGCAAAGTCGATCTGAAGACCGTAGTGCTCCAGCAAACACTGATAGAGAGACATGCGCGGCTTGAAGCGTTTCCGCAGTTCCGGGCAATCGCGGATGGGAATGTGCGTGCACTCGATGCAAAGCGGAACGGAATCGGCGAGCCGCACGCGTCGAAGCATTGTGACTTCTTCTTCAGGGGCCAGATGAAGCGCTTCCACGATTTCGTCATCGGGTTTCAT
>Ga0126376_10002391_pt1 | contig 10579 bp, 7 predicted proteins | sample PanSoiMetPlot_15_FD_92760 | JGI IMG/M metagenome (GOLD analysis project Ga0126376, IMG submission 92760) | Tropical forest soil microbial communities from Panama - MetaG Plot_15 | ecosystem: Environmental > Terrestrial > Soil > Tropical forest > Bulk soil | place: Panama | collected 2016-02-17 | reverse complement strand
GCTTGAGAAGGATCCCGCAAAGAGCGGGCGACAGCGTGAGCGCATTGACTGCCGACAGGAACATGGCGACCGCGACAGTGACGGCGAATTGCCGGAACAGCTCTCCCGAGATGCCGGAAATAAAGCCCACGGGCACAAAAACGGCCAGCAAGACCAGCGTTATCGCTATGATCGGCGCGAATATGCCCTGCATGGCGCGCTTGGTGGCATCCGCCGGCGAGAGCTCCGGATGCGCTTCCATCATCTGCTCGACCGCCTCGACCACGACGATGGCGTCATCGACGACGATGCCGATCGCCAGAATCATCGCAAGCAGCGAAACGGTGTTTGCCGAATACCCGATCGCGTTGAGAACGATGAAGGTTCCGATCAGGCTGACCGGCACCGCAATCATTGGGATGAGCGTGGCGCGGACATTACCGAGAAAAATGAAAACCACGAGCAACACAAGAATCGCCGCCTCAACAAGCGTGTGCTTGACGGTTGTGATCGTGGCGGTGACGAAGGTGGTCGGGTCGTAGGTGATTTTCCAGGCGACGTCGTCGGGAAACGCTTTCGCACTGTCGTTCATCAGTTTTTTGAGCGCTTCGATCGTGGTCAGCGCGTTGGCGCCCGGCGACTGGTAGATACCGATGAGGCTCGACGGCGAGCCATTCAGACGCGTCGCGCGATCAAGATTCGCCGCGCCGAGTTGTATTCGCGCGATCGAACCGAGTCGCAGGATCGAACCGTCAGGATTGGTGCGGATGATGATGTTCTCGAATTCCTGGACCGAACTGAGCCGGCCTTTGGTTTGGATATTCAACTGCAGTTGCTGATCGTCGGAGATCGGCCGCGCTCCGATGCGCCCGACGGCTGCCTGCACGTTCTGCGACTGGATGGCAGCAATGATGTCGCTCGTCGTTATTCCGAGTCCGGTCAACTGGTCGGTTTTGATCCAGACCCGCATGGAATAATCCTGCGGACCGAACAGAACGGCATCGCCGACGCCCGGTGTACTCTTGATCTGGTCGAGCAGATTGATTGTCACGTAGTTTGAAAGGAAAAGCTCGTCATGCGTTGTTTTCGGCGAATAGACGGCGATGACGCCGAGCAGCGCCGACGATTTCTTCTGCACACGCACGCCCGAACGCCTGACCTCGTCGGGCATCTTGGAAAGCGCTACCTGGACACGATTGTTGACGTTGACGGTATTGATGTCAGGGTCGCTGCCGAGTTCGAACGATACGAGCAACGAGTAACTGCCGTCGTTGCCCGAAATACTCTTCATGTAGATCATCTTGTCGACGCCGATGACCTGCGATTCGATCACTTGCGCGACAGTGGTGTCGACAACTTCCGAGGAGGCACCCGGATAACTTGCCGTCACCGAAACTTGCGGCGGCACGATGTTGGGAAACTGCGCAACCGGAATCGCCAGAAGCGAGATCAACCCGGCGATCGCGGTGACCAGCGCGATGACAATGGCAAGCCGCGGCCGGTCGACAAAAATGGACGAAAACATCCCGTCAGCCGCCGATCGGCTTTTCGGCCGGCACGGACATTACGGGCAATCCGGGCCGCAAACCCTGCAGGCCGGTGGTGACGACGAGTTCGCCTCCCGTTAGGCCTTCAGTGATTACGATCGACCCGCCTATCGTCTGACCGACTTTCACACGCCGGATGACCGCCTTTCCGTCCTCGACGATGAAAACGTAAATCCCTTGCTGATCCGCAATCAGCGCTGCCTGTGGCACGATGACGCGCTCTTCCGGCTTGTCTCCCTCAACGCTGACCTGGACGAGCTGACCATCGACAAGCCTTCCATCGGGATTTGGAAGCGTGGCTCGCACGGCGACGGTGTCGGTTGCCTGATCCACTTTCACATCCACGAAGTCGATCTTGCCAGTGAGTGGATAGACCGGCCCATTCGACAGCTGGACCACGACCTTCGAATTATCAATCGCCGCCTGGCGATTACGACCTGGCGGGAAAATCCGGACGAACTCGCGCTGGCTCACCGGAAATGTGACGTACATAGGGTTGGAGCTGACGATCGTCGTCAGCACTCCGGAATCCGGACCGACGACATTTCCGCGCGTGACGGCGGTCCGGCCGATCCGACCCTCGATGGGCGAGTTGATGTCGGTATAGGCGAGATTGATCTCGGCCGAGCGCAAAGCGGCTTCGGACGCCGTCAGGTCACCCTGCGCAGCCTTGTGCGCCGCTAGGCGATCGTCACGAACGGCGATGGACGTCGCGCTTGTCTTTACGAGTTCCTCGGCGCGCTGAAGTTGAAGTGCCGCATTTTCGAGTTGCGCTTGCGCGCGCAATCTTGCCGCCTTCGCCTGCTCCACAGCTGCTTCGAAGGGGCCCTTCTCGATCCGATACAAAGGCGTGCCGACCTTGACCAGATCGCCGTCCTTGAACAGCACATCGTCCAGGTAGCCGGTCACGCGCGCGCGAACATCGACCCGTTCAATCGCCTGGATACGCCCGACGAAACGAACCGATTCCGTGACCGGGCGTTTTTCCGCGGTGATCACACCGACGGTCGGAATCGTCGGCTGCTGGGCGTGCGCAACGACCAACGCCAAGAGAGCGATGATGCCGAACGCCGCTGCAGTGGTACGCAATACTGACATGAGCTGACCGCCAATACCGATGCCGTCGCGCATCGCGTGCGCTGATCAATTACTTTTGGCCCCAGCTCAGTGAGATGCCGATATCACCCGGTTTTCCTTCAGGCCAGTCGGCGATCTGATACTTAATGCGGTATCCTTTTGGTTGCAAAAATTTTTTCCAAAACTCAAACAGCTCCTTGGGCAATCCCGTGAGCGTCTGTTCCCAACCCGATTCCTGCTGGTTGATGGCGCGCCCATGGTCGGTGAAAAGCGTATTCGGAAAGCGTCCGACTTCCACTTCGGTAAGGCCATTGTTTACGGCTCTGTTGATGATGGCGGCGGCACGTTTGAGCCGCTCGTCATCGGATACGCCGGAAGGGCCTTTCAGCTTGTCCAGCAAGGCCTTCTTTTCGGCGTCAACCGCCGCCTGTTTGCGCATCTGCTCAGAAGCCTTTTCGGCTTCAACCAAGGCCATTTTCTTGTTGCAGTCCGAGGCACTTGGCAGCAGTTCATCGACATTCGACATGACCGTATCTCCAAAAACAGCACACGACGTGGCGACTAACCCAACTCCCTTATATAAAAGGGCAATCGGCAGATTTTGACCTAGGTCAAGGAGCGCTTACCGTTATTCCCTCTGAATGTATCAGGTGGCGTCATATTTGTGCACCAGGTGGATCAATGGGCAAGAATTCCAAGAAGGCGAACAAGAATGATAGTTCCGCGCGAATGAAGCGCAAAGACTATGATGAGGAACTTGGCAAGCTTCAGGTGAAGCTTTGTCACTTGCAGGAGTGGGTCAAAAAAAAAGGCCTGCGGGTGATCATCGCGTTCGAGGGGCGCGATGCGGCTGGCAAAGGCGGCACCATCAGAGCGATCACGGAGCGAGTCAGCCCGCGCGTATTCCGGATCGTCGCTCTGCCGGCGCCAACGGAGCGGCAGAAGAGCCAGATGTTCATGCAGCGCTACATCGAGCAATTTCCCGCGGCGGGCGAAGTCGTGATTTTCGATCGCAGTTGGTACAATCGTGCCGGCGTCGAGCATGTCATGGGCTTTGTCAGCGAGGAGGGCTACGAACGCTTTCTGAAACTCGCGCCGATCGTGGAAAAATACATCGTCGACGCCGGGATCATTCTCATCAAATTTTGGCTGGAGGTGGGCAAGGACGAGCAGGAACGACGATTCCACGCTCGCATCAACGACCCAATGCGCCAATGGAAACTGAGTCCGATGGACATCGAATCATACACCCATTGGGACGACTATTCGAAGGCGCGCGACATGATGCTTGACGCAACCGACAGCAAGGTCGCCCCCTGGTATATCATCCGCTCTAACGACAAGCGGCGCGCGCGGCTCAATTGCATTTCGCATATTCTTTCGACCATTCCGCACAAAAAGGTTAAGGGTGAAAAGGTCAAGTTGCCCAAGCGACCCAACAAAAACAAATATGACGATCAACGGGCTTTAAAGGGGCGACATTTCGTACGCGAGGTCTACTAGTCAGGTCTTTTACGCCGGCCAAAGAAATAACGACTTTCCCGGTGACGGTTTAGGGCCTAACGTCGAAAGAGTTCTCCAGGGGCTGAGACCGACAGGAGTTGCGGTAATGGCTGACTCACTTCACCCGGCGGCAACGCACCATCTGCCGTCGTTCATCACCGCCCCCGGTGAGACAGACGTGCTCATGGTCATCATGGCTGCGATTCTGCTGCTCGCCGTTTTGGGATTCGGCATTTTGTTTTTACGCCTGCACACTCTCCCTGAGCGAATGGCGCATAAGGGACACAAAATTCAGTTTGAAATCGTCGCCGTCCTGGGCCTCATCGCTCTCTTCACGCATATGCACATTTTCTGGATAGCCGGTCTGCTCCTCGCGCTGATCGACATCCCGGATTTCGGCAACGCTCTGCGTCGTATTGCCGGATCAACGGAAAAAATCGCTGGGATAAAGCCAGGCGAAGGTGCCGATTTAGGTGATACGAGCGAAATCAAGCAAGCGAGCGAAGCGACTGCGACGCTCGAGCCATATCAGGGGACCAGGCCGGGTGACGGCTCCGCGGCGGCCAAACCCGTTCCGGCGAGACGGAAGGAGCTTGGCCATGCTTGAGCTTATGTTCTGCTCGTTGCTGACGATCCTTCCCGACTATCTTTACCGTCGCTTTGCGCAGGGAAAACGGTTCGGCAAGGAGATAACGTTCTACTCGGTCTGGTACGAGCTCAGGTGGGGCATCACCGGCTGTGTGATTCTCACGGTGTGTCTGATCACGGTTATCTTTTATAACCATCCCTCGACGAGCAACGTGACGTTATTCTTCCGCACTGTTCCAATCCTTCCCGAGACGAACGGACGCGTCGCCGAGATCTTCGTCGGCAATAGCGGTCCGATTAAGAAAGGCGACCCGATCTTCCGGCTCGACAATTCGAAGCAGGAAGCGGCCGTCGAGACTGCGCGTCGCAAGATCGCGGAAATCGATGCACAAATGGCCCTCGCTCGTGTGGACGTCGCAAAGGCCGAAGGTCAACTCAAGGAGGCCCAGAGCAATCACCAGCAAACCATTGACGAACTGGAGGCCAAACAAGAACTCTACAGACGCAACCCGGGCAACGTTCCCTTCCGCGAGATCGAGCGGCTCCAGGAACGCGCAAAGGGCCAATTGGGCTCGATCGATGCCGCCACCGCCTCGAAACAAAGCATCGAAGAGCGCATCTCAACGCTGCTCCCGGCCGAAAAAGCCAGCGCCGAAGCGGCGCTGAACCAAGCCCAGGTTGATCTAGACAAGACCATCGTCCGCGCGGGCGTGAACGGGCGCGTGGAGCAGTTCCTGCTGCGCGTCGGAGACATCGTGAATCCTTTGATGCGTCCGGCCGGGGTGTTGATCCCGGAGGGCGCAGGCCAGCGAAGCTTGCAGGCGGGTTTCGGGCAGATCGAAGCGCAGGTCATGAAGGAAGGAATGATCGCCGAGGTCACCTGCGTTTCAAAGCCATTCACCGTCATTCCGATGGTTGTCACCAACGTTCAGGATTATATCGCCGCGGGCCAGTTCCGCGGCGGAGAACAATTGGTCGATCCTCAACAGGTGGCTCGACCGGGCACGCTCCTGGTCTTTCTCGAACCTCTCTTCAAGGGCGGCCTTGATGGCGTGACACCCGGCAGCAGTTGCATCGCCAATGCATATTCCAACAATCATGACATCATCGTCGCGAAGGACACAGGCACGTTCCGTGCAATAATGCTTCATGCAGTCGACGCCCTCGCTCTCGTGCACGCGTTGATTCTCCGGCTGCAGGCACTGGTGCTTCCCTTCCAGACGCTCGTGTTCAGCGGGCACTGACTGGGCAGAGACTGCTAACTTACAACTGCGACTTGTTCGGTCGCGGCCTGGTTTGCAACGGACCTCATGCAGTACAGCAAACGCATGTCCCCTTTGGGGTCATTAGCAGGCATACGCGGTGCAAAACGGCATGTCCGCTTCACATCCGAACGCGGACATGTGCAATGCAACCTTCTTATTTTTGTCGTGGTCGTTATCTTCTATGGATCATCGCGATCCACGATATTCCGGCCCGAATCGCGGAAAAGCGCCATCATCCTCATGCAGATGCCATCCACGCGGCAGGCTGGGTCAGCCTGTTCACGCTCCATGTGTTGTGGCCGTTTCTCTGGATCTGGGCCGCCTGTTTGAATTGGACCATGGTCCACAACGTCCAAGCGATTACCAGGGTAGTGTGCATCTCGTGGCCATTTCATTGGACCACCGTCCAATGGACGCAAGGCGTAAGTGCATGACCTTATATTTCACGGGGAGGTGGTTTAGGAGGTCGCGATGTCGAAAACAGTGACTCTCGGAACGACTGCCCTATTTGCCTGCATTTTGTGCGCAACTCCTCTCTCACTTCGCTTACTGCCCGATGGAAAGATGTCGTTGTCCACGGACACCGCTTCAGCGGTGATTGGTCGTCCGCTCACTCCAATGAGCGTCGCGGGCGTTCATCGCAGGGCGGAACGCCGCGCGTATCGGCGTGGCTACTACGGCTACAGCGCGTACAACAATCCGTATCGGTATAGGTATGGAACGTCCCAGCCCTATAGCTATTCGGGATATGGGTATGGAACGTACCAACCGTATAGCTACTCAGGATACGGATACGCGTACCAACCGTGGTTTGGGTCCGGATCATCCTCCTATCCGTACCAGACGCCGTGGTGGGCACGCTGAAACAGCCTGCCGATCAGTCGGATCCGACGGGCCGAGGTGAGCAATACAGATATCTAGAAGCGACGGTCCGCGCCCGAGCATGGAATGAAACCAGCCCCGCCATAAGGAGGGGATGGATGAATTTGGCCGACGCTTACGGCCGTCTTGCGGAGCAAGCAGAGAGAGCCTTGGGCGCGGATCTCGCTCACCCCCCTGCACGGCCTTTGGACAAAAGCTGACGCCGAAAACAGCGGTAGTCGAAGTTCTTCACTCAAAACGCCGAGGATTACCTAGCTGCGAACGACCGACGGGGAGCGACCACCAGGAGTACAGGCGTGATATTTTCGAGGGAATTATAGGGCGTCAGCCAAAGAGCCTTGAGGAGTTGGAGCAATGGCTTGCTACTGACGAAGGCAGAGAAGCCACGATATTTGAGTCTACATCGGCGTCGCGGTGGGGCGAGGTTGGTCGATCATGAGGGGGCACCAAGTCATGGGCGAGCGCGGGGGACTGCGCGCGTAAGAGCATCTTTACAAGCATCGCTTCGCCGCAGCCACCGGTGCTGGACGTCACGCCTTGACCGGCGACAAGGTCACCGTCGACACGCCGGTCGCCAGATTTTCAAGGATTTTCCGCATTTGTTTCTCGCTTTCACCAATGCGACGCAGGTCGGGGCTGTGTTAGCGGTTGAAAACTTAGAATTCCCCGAGACTTCACCGAGCAAATTTTGTTCCATCGTAGGTCGGTCTGTCTGAAAGCGTGTCATGCACGGTCGAGCGTAGGGATGCCAATCTTCACCTATGTTGCGGTGGTGGGCTTGGGGCTAATTGCGTTGCTATTCGTTTTGGATGGCAAGCTTGAGAAGGCACAGCCCATAATCACCAGCGAGCGTCAAGGTTTACCTCAGGCACGGCGTCCCGACCCGACACAAGTCCTCACCACTGCGTCGGCACCCGCGCCCGATATGTCGTCGGAAGCAGTTCTCGCTGCTCAGCCGAAGGTCGAGCAGACTCCCGTAGCGAAATCCGAAGCGGCGCCCGAGAAGAGGCGCGTTACTCGCAGGCAACAGCCGGATGACTACCGGCAGAGCTACGGCTGGTCGCGAAACCGTTATCCTGATTTCTTCGGCGGTTTCTTCGGTCGTTAGAATATCAATCGGTATAACGAACCAATATTGGACTCCTCTCGCGGGCCTTACGACCACCCACTGTAACGCCTTCTTGCGCTCGATTAGCGGCTGACGCGGAATGTCGTCACCCGAGAAAAGAAGATCGAAAGCTAGGGCTACGGCTTCCTCATCGGCTGAGCGGCTATGCAGGGCGTCGAAATCCGGAATGTGCGGTGCAATAGTTTATGGCCGCTTAGGGTCATAAGCGCACATGGCGGCCGCTCATTAACGGTCCATCGAGACAACGAATTCAACTGGATCATCGAGTGTGACCCCGGGTGGGATGACTGCACCACCGGTCTCCAGGTCACGCCACTGCAGCGGGCCGTGGACGCCGTTGAGGATCAGGACAACGCGCTTTTTCGATCTTTCGACTCGCACTTCCATGAAGCTCTGGAAGAAGGGTGCGCGGTTGAAGTCGAAGATGCCGGAAAAGGTCTCAACGCTGAACGGCCACGCATTAAGCCACTTTACCCAGTGCCAGAACGGCTGTTTCCATAGCGGCATCTCGGCATCCATCTTTGCGCGAAGTTGGTCCGTCCTCGGGTAGAACGACCAGTCAGCTGCAGCAGGCTGCTCCGGAAAGTCGAGAGCCGTGCCGATACTGAGGTAGGCTCCGCCGCCACCATTGACGAAGTGGTGCATCATGCGCGCGGGCCCGTCGCCGGTGATATTTTCCCGGTAATATTCAAAGTCGTGCGTATCGCCGGCCATGGCGATTCTGACGTTGTGAGTCACCAGTAGGCGATAGAGCGCGGCGAACTTTTCCGAGGACTCGGAGACATCCTGGCCTTCTGCAGTCGGCGGAATATCGTGGCCACCTGCGAAACGGGGATGGCCGACGATTGCCATGGTGAATTTGCCCCGGCTACGTTCAAGCGCGCGTTCGATCCACGCGCGCTGTCGGTCATCCACCGTGCGCAGGATGCCCGTATCTATTGCAATCAATGCAAAATCGTCGGTCTGCAATTCAAAGAAAGGCGCCCGCTGGCTTCCTGTGTTGACGGCATACAAGCGGCGCATGCGCTCGGCATACGCGGTAATCCTGTCGATGCGGCGCGCATCCGTGCTCGTCAATTTCAGATCGGCGTCGACCCGCGCTTCGATGGCAGCGCGTGCGGCCTTAGGTTCGAGGAAATTGGCGTTGAATCCTTCGAGCGCATCAAACCAGTCGTGATTGCCGGGGATCGCATAAACAGGTTTTGCAAACCCTTGGAGCGGAAGATAGAACTTGGCTTCATAATCTTCGATCGCTCCGGCCGGATAAATTACGTCTGAGGACACCACAAGGAACTTCACATCGTCGTTCTGTCCCAGCCTGAGGTAACGCGAAGCGAGCGAATATTGCGAGGCGTCGCCCTCGCCAGGATCGCCGATGACGAGAAAGCTGAAATCGCCATTTCCTGAAACGCCTGCCGGTTCAACCCGAAACAGCTCATCACCGCCTCCATAAGTTCGTGTTACCGCATCGATCATGTCGCCACGCCACGTGTCGACCCGCAGTTCTGTCAGCTTTTGATAGATGCCCGTCGCCCAGCTTTCCGTGTTGAAATACCAGCTGAAGCCCCAGATCGGATTGAATGCAACGAAGAATGCTGTGATTGGCAGACCGAGCCGCAACAACAGCATGAGCCCCGCCGACAGCGAGACCCGGCTTTGCCTCAGGCGCAGGCTGAAACTGAACCGTTTATCGAGCCATCGGTTCATCAACCATTCCGTCGGCTTATTCATGGGCGCGGTCTTTGCCTTGGACCGCAGCGTCCAGGCCAGTCTTTCAACTGGTCTCGTTGCGCGCCGCCATGCGAGCCGCAGCGGCAACATGAGCGCCATGGCAAACACGAGTGTCATCAACAGATCTCCCGCCGTCGCGACAAATGGCGAAACAACGCCGAGGAGATCATCGGATATCGGCATTCGTCCGGTATGGATGGCGAGGAATACGATGACGATCGTTGACATCCAAAACAGATCAGCCGCAAAAGCGAACGGCATCCCAGTATCTGCCGTGGATCGCAGCCGTTCGAATATTTCGTTCCCCGGTATGCGAAGGCCAGGGTCAGGGTGATGGTCCAAGGCCAAAGCGGCCGCATCGGTCTCCGCAGTTTTGGCCGGCGCCAAAATCATCCGCCAACCGGCAGCCACGATAAAAAGGCCGATGGCGATGCCGACGGCCGAAGCGACCCCAACGAACCGGCTCAGATACCAAACTGTGGCTGCACATCCGAAATCGAGAAATCCATTGAGAATTAGCGGAAAACGGTCGGACCCCGGCTTGCGCCAAGCCTTGAAAATTTTCGTAAGTCCATCAGCCAGCAGGATGGCGATCAGCAAGATCAGCAACCCGTCGAGCACAAGAGCCGAACTGAGCGACAGGATGGTCCCAGCAAGCGCAGCAAAAAGGCCCTCCAAGTACGAGCTTGCCTCACCGCTGCGCGCGGACCTAAAGGCGGCATAGGTCTCGGCAATCCCCACCGCAATCAACAAAACACCGAGGAACGCAAGCGACCACTGGCCCGCAACTTGTGGCATCAACAGTGCAATGATACCCAACGCTACGAGTAGAGCGCCGGTAACTCGCGTTCTGATGAAGCGATACAACGACGGCATCG
>Ga0126376_10002390_pt1 | contig 10580 bp, 9 predicted proteins | sample PanSoiMetPlot_15_FD_92760 | JGI IMG/M metagenome (GOLD analysis project Ga0126376, IMG submission 92760) | Tropical forest soil microbial communities from Panama - MetaG Plot_15 | ecosystem: Environmental > Terrestrial > Soil > Tropical forest > Bulk soil | place: Panama | collected 2016-02-17 | reverse complement strand
TACGGGGAGCCCGCGCTCGTGCTGGCCGCCCTGCCCGATCTGGCCCGCCGCGGCGGCCGCGCCGGCATCCGCATCGCCACGGAGGCGCAGGCCGATCAGGAGCTTGCAGCCGGCGAAGCCCTGGGCGCGCGGGCGGTGATCGAAACGCGCACGCCGATCAGCTTTCTGCACTGGACGTTTTTGCCCGGCGCTTCGGTTCGGACCCGAGTTCCGCGCGAGCATGCCGCCTACGTCTACGTTTTCGAGGGAGCGGTTCAGGTGGGCGGTCGCGAAGTCCGCGAAGGACAACTCGCGGTCCTGGGCGAGGGCGACGAGGTGGATTTCAAGGCGAGTGTGCCCGCGCAGGCACTGCTGCTCTCCGGCGTTCCGCTTCGCGAGCCGATCGTCCAGTACGGGCCGTTTGTGATGAACACCGAGCGTGAGATTTATCAGGCCATCGAGGACTACCAGGCCGGGCGGCTGGGCGAGATCTCCCGATAAAACCAAGCGGTCCCGCCACTTCTCTGTGAAACTGGGTATCGAAGTTGTGTTCGGTATCGACACCGAGCCGGCGATGCGAAGTTGCTGGCGCTTGGCGAGCCCAGTAGGTAGCTTGACGTAAACCTGGCCGGGAGTGCCTATGCAGCGAAATGGTTCGCGCCCGGGATGGAGTCGATAGGGCCGGCGATGCTCTGCCTGCCGCGCGACCTCGCACTCTCGGTCGATCTCTACGCGCTGACGATGCTCGAGGTGTACCTGCGGGAAGGACTCACCGACACCGCGGTGTTCAGCCTCTTCGTGCGCAGGCTGCCGCCCCGCCGCAACTTCCTCCTGGGCTGTGGTCTGGCGGATGCGCTCGAGGCGCTCGAGGCTCTTTCCTTCTCCGATGAATCGATTGCGTACTTGAAGTCGCTGCGCCTCTTCTCGGAGCCGCTCCTCGAGTGGCTGTGCGCCTTTCGCTTCCAGGGCGACGTGTTTGCGATCCCCGAAGGGACCTGCGTCTTCGCCGAAGAGCCGCTCCTCGAGGTGGTGGCCCCACTTCCTCAGGCGCAGCTTCTCGAGACTCTGCTTTTGAATCAGCTGCAGCTGCCCACGGCCACGGCGTCAAAAGCGGCGCGCCAGGTCCTCGCGGCTGATCATCGCTCGCTGGTGGATTTCGGCATGCGTCGAGCGCACGGCCTCGATGCCGCTTTGAAGATCGCCCGCGCGGCCTATGTGGCGGGCTTTCAAGGCACGTCCAGTGTCCTTGCCGCCCAGCGCCACGGAATCCCCGCCGTCGGAACCATGGCTCACAGCTTCGTGCTGGCGCACGAGGACGAGCTTTCCGCATTCCGCGCATTCGCGCGAGCCTACCCGGAGGCGACGCTGCTGGTGGACACCTACGACACGCTGGAGGGCGTGCGGAACGTGATTCGTCTGGCAAAGGAGCTGGGCAAGGACTTCAGGGTGAGGGCCATTCGGCTGGACTCTGGGGACCTGGTTGCGCTCTCGAGGGAGGCGAGACGGCTGTTGGACGGTGCGGGACTGAATCAGGTGGCGATATCCGCCAGCGGCGGGATCGACGAGGAAGAAATCCTACGGTGTGCTGAGACGCGAGCGCCGATCAGCGGGTTCGGCGTAGGCACATCTCTCGCGGTCTCCCAAGACGCGCCGAGCCTCGACATGGTTTACAAGCTGGTGGCGTACGCGGGTCGGGCAGAGATGAAGCTCTCAACCGATAAGGTGACCGTGCCGATGCAGAAGCAGGTGTTTCGCGTCGGCCGGAACGGTCGAACCGAGCGCGATGTCATCGCTTGTCATGACGAGGCGCTCGAGGGTCGCCCGCTGCTCACCCAGGTGATGTCCAGGGGCCGCCGGCTCACGACTCCCGATTCGCTCGACAGACTGCGCGAGCGTGCTCGCGGCGAGCTCGCGGCGCTGCCGCAAGAAATCCGCTCGCTCGAGACGCCGCCGCAGCCGTTCCCGGTGGAGCTCAGCGCGAAGCTCGCGGCGCTCAAGGAAAAAGTCACCGCCGAGATCTCGCCCCCGAATCCCGGCGGAAGCGGGGGCGTCGCGCGTTAGGACGGCGTGAGGTTCCGCAGTCGCGGATCGATCGGGCGGTGCGGCCCCCGATCTGCTGAGTACCGATGAAGGTCGTCTGTTCAGTGGGCAAAGCGTCCGGTCAGTCGAGCGCGATGTGCCTTGCCGATCACCGGCGCTGATCCCCATCTTGGAGTGTCGGAAACGGGAGGCGCATTGAAACGAGCTCAGCGCAAGCGTGCACCTGCTCGCAAGAATCGGCGGCGGTGGTCGCACGAGGTGACGGAGCGTAGCGACGCGATGGACTTGGAGGATCGAGTTTTTCTTCGGACCCCCAAACAGATCGCCGCCTCGTTGAAGCGTTCCGCCGAGCGGAGTACCCGGCGAAAGTCTTCCCCGTTTCGTTCGGCGATGTCGATGCTGACTTTCTACGCAAACCGAGCGGGAAGGAACTTGTCGGCCGCGCGCAAGCGCGCCATTCGCCAGGCGAAAGACGAGTTGCGCAAGCTCTTCAGCCGCCCCTCAGGCAAGGCTCGCTGAGAGCCTTGGGACAAAAGCTGCGTTTTTCGCATCCTTTTCGCCGAAGGCTCGGCCTTGATGAAACTGAGCGCCGGCAAAACGCCGGTGACCGAGCTGCTAGGCCGGTTCCAGACGGCGCTTCCGTCCTTCCTGCGGCCACCTCAAGGTTCTGGAGGACTGTGGCTTGGTCCGTTCCGAGAAGTCGGGGCGGGTAAGAACGTACGAGATGAGCCTCAGGCCGCCTTCTCGACGGCGGACTTCTTCAACCGCACCTCGAAGCCAATTCCGTCCTTGGTGATCTCGCAGCTGCCGAAGTTGGTTTGGGCGACGATGCGCTCGAAGTCCCTGGGCGAATAGGCTCGGCGCCGAAGCATCGTTCCCAGGATGAACTTGGTGGTGAAGGTATTGAATGGGCTGAGCTGCATCTGTCTCACCTCCCGGTCGATTTCACTGGCCGACGCGTCCTTGCTCAGGTCCTGGATCACCGCCGTCCCGCCCGGGCGAAGAACCCGATGCATCTCGTTGAGAGCCCGCAAGGGTTCGCTGAAGTTTTTGAAGGCCGCCTGGCAGACGATCAGCTCGAACGAATCCGTGTCGAATGGGATCCTCGCGACATCCCCCTGCTGAACGTCGAACTCAAGCCCCGCGCGCCGCGCGTTGTCCTGCGCGATCGCGACGAAGGTGTTGCTGATGTCCAGGGCGGTAACTTGAAATCCCAGGCGCGCCAGCTCGATGCTCAGGTACCCAGGTCCGGATGCCACCTCGAGCACCTTTGCGCCGCTCGGCACGCCCTTCGTGAGCTGGCCGGCGTCCCTGCGAAACCGCACAAGCTGGGCCGCGGTGCCCCGCTGCCGCGCGTACCACAAGGCCGTTTTGCCCTCCATCTCGGGCACCAACTTAAACCTCTTTCTCATCGTGCTGCCCTCCATGCTAACATTGTCCGTAGATTACTAACATCGTTAGTAAATAGCTACCATCGTTAGTATCGTCAAGATGGGTCGTCGAAAAAAGCAAATGAGTAGTCCCCTCGCGCGGTTCGGAGCCTGGACGGATGAGGCCCGGCCTCAGCTGACCCGCCGGCAGGTCGTTGAAAAGGCGCTCGAGGTGCTGAACCAGGAGGGGTTCGACGGGCTGACGATGCGGCGACTGGCGGAGGCGCTGGGAATCAAAGCCGCCTCCCTCTACAACCATGTCGGCGACAAGGACGAGCTGCTCACCCTGATGGCGGACGCGATCTGCGCGAAAATTCCCGACGTGGACCCTTCGAAGCCGTGGCGGCAGCAGGCCGAGACCATGGGTCGCCAATTCCGCCGAGTGCTGATGGAGTATCGGGACGGGGCGCGGGTGCTGGCGGCGACTCCACCCGTGGGTCCCCAGCGGCTTCGGCTCATCGAGCAGCTTTTGCGAGCGCTGAAGAGCGCCGGTTTTACTCCTTCGGAAGTCGCCGCGGCGTCTTTCGTGGCCAACTCCTACGTGGTGGGCTTCGTCCTTGACGAGACGCTCGGCCGCGCCACCGACGCGGGCTCGGTGAAGCGAATGGAGGAACAGGCGAGGCGCTGGTTCAAATCGCTCCCGGCCGAGCAGTATCCAACGCTGGTGGCCATGGCCGACGAGCTCATCGATGCGCCGGCGGATGCACGTTTCGAGTTCGGCCTGCGAGCGTTATTGGATGGCCTCGAGCTTCGACTCAGGAAGAAGGGCAAATGAAACACATCGGGATTGTCGCCTGCAGCGCCGAGGGCGCAGCGCTCTGCTACCAACAGATTTGCCGCGACGCGCTCCAGCTGGTGGGGAAGAACGACCACCCGCGGATCACCTTGGATTCCATTCCGCTCGCGGCCTGGATGCCGTCATTCGACGCCGGGGACTACCGAGGCGTGGGCCGTATCATGCTGGATTCTGTTCGCCTGTTGTCTCGGGCGGGCGCGGACTTTGCGGTCTGCCCGGACAACAGCGCGCATCGAGCCTGGGCCTTCGTGCAGGCTGAGACGCCCATTCCCTGGCTGCACATCGCGCAAGTCCTTGGCGCCGAGGCACGACGCCGCGGCTATCGCCGGGTCGGCGTGCTGGGGACGCGTTTCACGATGACAGGACCCGTCTATCGAGAGGCTCTATCCCCGATGGGCATCGACACGGTGGTGCCCGAGGGCGCCGACTTCGAGACCGTCGACCGCATCATCTTCTCGGAACTGGTGGACGGCATATTCAAGGATGCTTCGCGCCAGGCCTACAACCGGGTGATCGCGCGCCTCAGGGAGCGCGGCTGCGATGCGGTTGCCCTGGCGTGCACGGAGATTCCGCTTCTCGTCCGCCCCGAGGAATCGCCGCTGCCGACGCTCGACTCGACCCACCTGCTCGCGACCGCCGCCGTGCGCGAGGCGCTGGCCTAAGTTGCATCGTCATTTGAGCGCAAGCCCCTTGAGTCTTAGTCCTTGCCCCCGCCTTCACACGGCGAGCCGATGAACGCGTTCAGGGGGTTAGTTTCCGAGTCGGTGACGTCGCAGACCACCTGAGCGAAGTTGTTGATGCCTTGACAGAAGGTGATATTGCCGGGCACCTCGCCTCCGGGCGGGACCAGCCGCTGGTAGCCCCGCGCGTCGTTGCCGACGAAGCGCGCCGAGTCCGCGTGGATGTACTCATGCAACCGTGCCAGCTACTTTAATCGCTCCATCAATTGACGTTGCTTGTCAGTCAGATTTGCTCTTGATAGGCCTCCAATAACCCTCTGCCAATCAGTTTTTTTCAACAGCGCCGCCGCGTAGCTCACCGGCTGCCATCGACGCTCGTCCTGCCACTGCGCCTCGGTCCACTCCAGACATTGCAAAATTGCTTTCAATCCTTGCTGGTTCACGAACGCGCCTAGACCGCCCAGCACCAAGCGTTCTCGGTCCTCGATCTTCGGGTTCAGGCGAGGCTGTCCTTTGGTTGCCATCCGACAGCTGTAAACGAAGCTGAGGATCGATGCATCATTGCGGATTGCCGCCAGCGCATTTCGAGCATTTCCATCATGAAAGGCGGCGTCGCCACCCATCGTCGGTCGCAACAGAATGTATTCCCACGGCAGTCGATACATCTCGGTCTTGTGCTCAGCCTGCAGCTGACGTGACTGCGGAAACCTGGCTCGGGGATTGTCAACGTTCTCCAAGTATTCCCGTTCAATCTCGCGATAGAGCGCGGGCCGCTGTTTGCGATCGATGGCGAGCACCACCAGCTTGCTCTGGATATCGCGGCCTTCCAGAGGACCGATTTCATCTCGCAGCGCAGGGTCCAATCGTTCGCCGAGCTCATCGAAGAGTCGAACGAACCGCTGGGTGATTTCATCGCGCCTCTTCATGTCAAACGGCGAATAATTATCCCCAATCGACTCGATCAGCCGATCGAGATTGGCTTGGGCGGCATCGGGCAATCGGTAGCTCTGAGCGAGTAAGAGACCACTGATCAGAGCAGCAACTTGGAACATGTTCACTCCTTTCCTGGCCGGAGCTACGGTTGATTATTCCACCAATCGAACGGGTACGGCTCGCGCTTGGCCACGGTCCCACAGTGCACCTCTCCCTCGAGCGCGTGGTACTGCAGCCAGTCGTCAATGAAGGTGCCGTTGGGCAGCAGCGCCGAGGCCGCCTGCTCAAAGATGTCCGCGCCCGCGATTCTCGGACCGTATTGCGACGGGAGATAGAGCATTCCGCCGACCGGCATCAGATTGACGAGTCCGGGGGTGAAGGCGACCGCGCTATGGCCGTCGGCAAAGGTGCTTCCGGCAACATAGCCCGAGAACCGCCCGATGTAGAGCGTCGGCAGCTGCAGGAAGCTCAATGAGCCTTCCGATGCCGCGTCAAGGCCCGCCTGGACTGCGGCAACCTGGCCGGGTACGAACGCGGGATCGGTGTTCAAGGTCCTCAGGAAATCGTCGCCGAGAACTTCTTGAACCGTGACGATTGCCGGGGTGCCGGTATTCCAGGCCTGAGTTCCTTCCACCAACACATATCCATCTCCCAAGGCGGGATAGAGATCGGCAAACCATTCATCCCCGGATGGCGCTTCGTCGACGAGCATGTAGCGCGCAATCGATGGCGCTGAGTTGTCAGCCCCATCGAGAACCTGCGACGTAGTATTCCAAACCCAGTCAACCAGGATGTACCCGTCCTGGAGTCCGTCGGGGGCAATATGGCCCACTTGACCGGCCCCGTTTCCCGAGAAGATTCGAACGAACCTCCACGACTGACCTCGAAGGTCGATCCCGGTTTCCAGGCGATTGGGGGCTGTGGACTCCGAGATGGTGGCGCCGCTCACCGGGGCAGCTCCGGTTGCGAAGAAAACGGCCCTGCCGCGATCTTCGGCCGGAATCGCCTCCATGAGTCTGTAGGCCTCGGCGGGCGCCGCGAGCACCACCCCGCCGCCGGTGGGGGTAAACAGGAAAACTTCGTCCACGTGACCCACGCTGAGCCAACTGGTGGGAACCGTAAACGGCGACTGAACCTCTTGGGCGCTCACAAAGTCTAGCAGCCTCATCGACGAAGTATCTCCGAGGACGATTCTCCCCAGTGGATGGGTCGCAGTCGGCGGCATCACCTCGACGTTTCCACCGTAGTCGCCGGATCTCCTGCCGAGGTCGATGCCAATTTGAAAAGTCTGCGTCGCCGGCGCGAGAAGCCGGGTCAAGGGCCAACCCGGTTGGGCGTAAGTCCGATATCGATAGGGCAACCGGAAGACGCTTTGTTTTTTCTGGGCGCCCGGCCGCTGCGTGTATCCGATTTCGATGTGATCCTGGAACCATTGAGTCCTCGCATCGTCTCCCGCCGGTTCGGTGTGAAGTTGGCCCGAGGCTCCAAGTCCGGCGAGGAATGCAGCGTTGTCCGCTCCGGCATCGATCGCCCATACCTCCTGCGAACCCTGGGTGTGTGGAAGCATCAACCAGGGGGCCACCTTCAAGCGGACCTTGTCTTTTCCGAGCACGTCTGCCCCGCTGCGCAATTCCAGGGTGAGGTCGACCAATCCATCGTAAGGCGCGGCCGATCCGGGAATGAGCATCCCTTTGAGAAACAACCCCTCCAGTCCAAAGGTTCGATCCGCGATTTCACCAATCAGGTCGGTGATTTCCACGTCATTGTGGGTTTCCGCAAGGCCGCCCCAAATCGAGGTCTGTCCGGGCGCGATCTGTGAAAACAGATGAAACGGTCGCGTGTCTTGCGCGCTCTCCACCTTGAAAAACAGCTTCACACCGCCGACCAATTTTGTTTTTCGAACCACCACCGGACTGATGTCATCTTGGTCGGCCACGTTTCCGATGGTGAAGTCTTCGTCCACCGGGTCGCCGGCGTCATTGAAGTGGATCGCATCGGGCCGTGGTTGCCCGCCTACGGAGCGCATTCGGTCTCGATCGTAGTTGACGGTGTAAATGGCGCCCCGATCCCGAGTCCATTGGTCCTTGCCGTCCTCGTCGTTCTCGTCGACTTGCCCGTCCCGATTGGTGTCCGCGCGCAGACCGATGGGAATCAAAAGGAAGGCTCGGCTTTGAAGGTTGTGATGGCCCCAACCAACGATTAGTCCCGCGCTGTTGATCGCCTGAGCGATGACCAGGGTCCAACCCAGGCTCGGGAGAATTCGGCTGTTGAGATCGATGAGCCTGCCGTTGTGCCAGACGACGGCGTGGAGGGTGGAGCCTCCGGCGTGCGAGTAACCGACGGCGTCTCCCGAGGAATTGATCCCCAGGGCTGAGCTATACGTTCCGCCCGGGAGCACCCCGAGATCCGTGATCGTGCCGCCCTGCCACAGACACGCGTGCGGAGTCCCCGGCCCGATATCCGAGCCGCCAACGATTTGGCCCACCTCATTCAGAGCGTAGGCCGCGCTGTTTGGCCCCGCGAAGGTGGGGAGAGCGCTGATCGCCCCGGATTGCCAAAGGACCGCGCGGGCGTTGGTATCGCCGCTCGATTCTCCGACGATTCGGTCGCCTGACTCATTGATCGCGTGTGCCCAACTGTCGGTGAAACCAGGGAGTACGCCGAGATCGCTCATCGTTCCGCTTCGCCACAGAAACGCGTGACCATTCACGTGGCCCGGGCTCCGCACGATGGAGTTACCCACCACATCTCCGCGGCCATTGATGGCGTCGGCCTGGGCGGTGTCGTCGGGCTGGGCGCTCGGCAAGAGTCCCAAGTCGATCATCGCCCCTCCGCGCCACAAGAAGGCCCGGGGAACCCCATCCGCGCGCCTCGCCCACCCCACGACATCGCCGTTCGCATTGACGCCGAGCGCTTCGCTGGCATTCCCACCCAGCGTCCCCACATTGGTCATCACTCCTCCTTGCCAGAGGAAGGCGCGACTGTCTGAGGGACCAGATGACTCACCAGCGACGTTTCCGTTGTCGCTCAGGCTGCGCCCATAACTGGCAGTACCCAGCGGAGGAGGAAGCGCGCCGAGGTCCACGACCGCGTACGTCTCGGCTCGGACGACAACCGATGTAACTAGCGCAGCGATGAAAACGGATCGGCTGAATTGTCGGTGGACGCGCGAGCCACCGCGAGTGCTCGGGCAATTCATGGTTCCCCTCCCTTGGATTGGTGCCGCCAAACGCTCTGACCGTAGTGAGTCCGAGGCCAGAAACATTTCACCCGAGGGGCCGCCCCAGATGGTCACTAGAGAGCCCGCGGCGCACGCCAGTGCGGCAGCCACCGACGCACCTGCGCGCGGTACGCCGCGAAGTCGTTACCGAAGAGGCGCGTTTGGGCAGCGAACGCCAAAAGCGCCAGCGACTCGTAATACTCAGTCTAGTGAGGCTCGCTGAGAAATTCCTCGATCGTGGGCGCGACCTCGGCTGCGTGCGTTAGCAGGAAGAGGTGGCCGCCCTTCGGTACCACGTGCAGGCGCGACCGCGGCAGCAAATCAGCCAGGAACTCCGAGTTGGCCAGCGGGATGATCGGATCGTCATCGGAGGCGAGCACCAGCGTTGGTTTGCGAAGGCGATGCAAGCGATGCACGCTCGTCCAGCCGGCAGCGGCGACGAGCTGCCAAAAGTAGCCAAGGATGGAGGGCGGATGGATGAAGCGAAGGTGGCCGTGCCGGCGCAGCAGACCCGGGTCCTCCCGTATCGCGCCTCCAAAGAGCACCGGAGCCATCCTTTCCAGGTACGTCAGCGAGTAGTGGGAGAGGGGATTGATCAGTGTCCAGAGCGCCACCGGGTTGCCTGCCACGCTGAACCAACCGGTGTTGGTGGCAGCGAGCACCAGGCGCCGCACCCGCTGGGGAAAGGTCAGCGCAAACTCCTGGGCGAGCGCCCCTCCCCAGGACGTGCCGAGCACGTCGATGGCGTGCGAATAACCGAGAATGTTGAGGAGTCGGTCGCTCAGGCGCGCCAGGCCAGAGAGGGTGAGCGGCAGCAGCGGAGTTTCGGAACCGCCAGTGCCCGGTACATCTACGGCGATTGTTTCGGTGCAGCGCAGCTCGCGGCGGAGCGGAGCGAAGATCTCCAGCGAGGAGCCGATTCCATTGAACAAGAGCAGCGGCCGGCCGCTCCCGCGGACCGAGACACGCAGGCGAAGCCCATCGACCACCACGAACTCGGTCTTCTCTCTGATCCCGGCCACGCCCTCGGGCAGAACATAGCGCCCCAGGGTGTCCACGCGAGGGGAATTCAGCGCCACGCCCAAAGGCGACGGGCGCGGTGCGTTGCGCATTGCGTAGCGCCATGCTCCGGACTCTGGAAACCGCGATTCAATCCCCGGAAAGCCGGCGTTTCAGGTCTCGACGTCGCCGCCCAAGTAGGCCGCCTGGACCCGCACATCCGCGGCGAGCTGCGACGCCGGGCCCTCGAGCGCGACGAGGCCTTGTTCCAGGACGTAGGCATAGTCGGAAACGCGCAGCGCGACGCGCGCATTCTGCTCCACCAGTAGAAGCGTTGTTCCCTCGCGGTGAATCTGCTGGATGAGGCGGAAGATCTGCTGCACCAGAAGCGGCGCGAGCCCCATCGAGGGCTCATCGAGGAGGAGGATGCGCGGCGATTGCAACAGGCCTCGAGCGATGGCCAGCATCTGCTGCTCGCCGCCCGAGAGCTGACCCGCGAGCGC
>Ga0126376_10002389_pt1 | contig 10581 bp, 10 predicted proteins | sample PanSoiMetPlot_15_FD_92760 | JGI IMG/M metagenome (GOLD analysis project Ga0126376, IMG submission 92760) | Tropical forest soil microbial communities from Panama - MetaG Plot_15 | ecosystem: Environmental > Terrestrial > Soil > Tropical forest > Bulk soil | place: Panama | collected 2016-02-17 | reverse complement strand
GCTAGCGCTCGCGCGTGAGCCGCCCCGCGAGCGTCGTGAGCTCGCGCGCGTCCACGTCGGAGACCAGCGCGTAGCCGAGCTCCCCGCGCCGCCAGAGGATCACGTTGAAGCCGCGCTCGGCCGCGACCGACGCGTCCACGCCGTTGACGCGCGCGAGCGCGTGCGAGGGCCACGGCAGGCCGTCGGCGCGGAACACCAGCAGCGAGATCTGGTGGAGCCGGCGCGCGTAGACGAAGACCGCGGCCTTCCGGTCGCGGAAGTAGCCGAGGCTGCCGCCCTTGAGCGGAAACTCGTCGTCGCCCTCGAAGCTGACCACTGGCGCGAAATCCAGTCGGCCGGCGAACCACGGCTTGACCTGATGTAGCCCGCCGCTCTCGACGTCCAGCGGACGCGGACTCGCGATCAGCCGCAGGTGGTCGTTCACCGCTTCGGCCACCATCGCCGTCTGCTCGCGCGCCGCCCGCGACGCCGCGCGATCGTAATAGACGAGCGGTGCCGCGACGAGGACCACGACGGCCGCGGCCGCCGCCGGCACCAGCGATCCTTGCCAGCGGCTCCACCACGGGCGGCGCGCGGGCGGCTCGGCCCATCGAGCGGCGAGCCGACGCTTGAGCGCGAGCGACGCGGGATGCTGGGGCAGGCGCTGCTCGAGCAGCCGCGTGAGCTCCTGCTCGACGGTGTCGGCGCGGGTGCAGTCGGCGCAGCCGTCGAGGTGGACCCGCACGGCGTCCTGCGCCTCAGGCAAGAGGCGGCCGGCTTGGTAGTCGAGCAGCTGCAGCCGGATCTCGTCGCACGTCATCCGTCGCTCACCGCGCGTAGTCCTTGAGCTTGTGTCGCAGAGTCGCCCTTGCGCGCGCGAGCCGCGACTTGACGGTCCCCACGGCGCAGCCCAGCACGTCGGCCACCTCGCCTTCCGTCAACCCTTCCAGATCCAGCAGGATCACCGTGCGCGATTCCTCCGAGAGCGTCATCAGCGCGGCCTCGATCTCCTCGGCGACCACCTTGCGCAGCCGGTCGAGCTCGACGTCGCCCAGGAGCCAGTCGGCGGGCGGCGCGCCCTCGGCCTCCGCGGCGACCGTGTCGAGCCCGCCCACCGTGGGATCGTTGCGCCGGCGCCGGTACGAGCTCAGGAACGTGTTCCGCAAGATGCGGAACAGCCAGGCCTTCAGATTCGTGCCCGGCGTGAACTGATGCTCGGCCCGGAGCGCCCGCGCGTAAGTCTCCTGCACCAGGTCCTCGGCATCCGTCTCGTTGCCGGTGAGATAGCGCGCCAGGTTGTGCAGGACGTCGGCGTAGGCCAGAGCCTGGTTCGCTAGGGTGCTCACGCCGACCGTCTCCCGCCCGCCACGCGTCCACGATAGCACCGGGATGAAGGCCTCTCGTCTTCCGCAACGCGTGAGCCGGCCAATCGTTCCCAGGGAACGGCTGCGCCGTCCCGGCGTTGGCAGGGGTGAGGACGTCAGAGGAGGGTGCAATGAACAGGAAGATGGCGATCGTGATCGGGCTCGCGCTGGCCGCGTCGGCCGGTCAGGCGCGGGGGGCCGCCCCGGCAGCCGTCGGGATCAAGGAGTTCAAGTTCGCGCCGGCGGCGCTCGAGGTGCCGCTGGGCACGACCGTCACGTGGGTCAACCACGACGAGGAGACGCATACGATCACGTCGACCACCGGCGCGTTCGCGTCGAGGGGCCTCGGCAACGACGAGACATTCACGCAGGCGTTCACGCGTCCCGGCAAGTACGAGTACTTCTGCGCGCTTCATCCAAAAATGCGCGCGGCGGTGATCGTGAAGTAGGACATACGGCCAATCTCACATCGGCGGCGCGCCCGGTGCGCGCGGAGGGGCACATGGATCGACTCGATCGTCGCGGCTTTCTTTCATGCATGGCGTGGACGGGCTCGGCGCTCGTCTGGACTTCGACTGCGGGCGTGCTGTCCTCGCGCACGATCCGTGCGGCGGAGGCGGCGGACCCGGTACCCGGCGGCTTCAGCTTCGTGCAGATCAGCGACACGCACATCGGCTTCAAGGGCCAGGCCAACAGCGATGCGGCCGCGACCCTGCAGCAGCTGATCGACCGCGTCAACGCGCTCAAGCCCGCGCCGGCCTTCGTGCTGCACACGGGGGATCAGACGCACGGCCAGAAGCCCGGCGCCTTCGACACGCTCGCGGAGATGCTCAAGTCGGTGAAGACCGAGCGCATGTTCTACGTGCCTGGCGAGCACGACGTCTTCCTGGACGGCGGCAAGGAATATCTGAGCCGCTACGGCAAGGGCACGGTGGGCGAGCGCGGCTGGCAGAGCTTCGACTACAAGGGCACGCACTTCGTCGGGCTCGTCAACGTGCTCAAGTACAAGGGCGAGGGAGTCGGCGCGCTCGGCCGGGATCAGATCGAGTGGCTCGAGAAGGATCTGGCGCCGCTCGCGGCCAGCACTCCGATCGTCGTCTTCGCGCACGTTCCGCTCTGGGCGGTCTATCCCCAGTGGGGCTGGACTACTGAGGACGCCGAGCGGGCACTGGCCGGCCTCAAGCGCTTCGGCGCCGTCACCGTGCTCAACGGCCACATCCACCAGGTGGTGACGAAGGTGGAAGGCAACGTGCGGTTCCACACCGCGATGTCGACGGCGTTCCCTCAGCCCGCGCCGGGCAGCGCGCCGTCGCCCGGGCCGATGAAGATCCCGGAGACGGAGGCGCGGCGCATGATCGGCGTGACGCAGGCGACGTTCGTCCAGGGCACCGAGCCCCTGGCGGTGGTCGACTCGATTCTGGGCTGAGCCTCAGGCCAGGGGCTCGGGCCGCAGGGCCCAGACGCGCAGCGCGTCGACCTCGCTCGCGGGCCGGCCCGCGAGCAGACGGCGCGCCCGCTCGGAGATCCATACCCTGGGCTCGGTCCGCGGGCCGGCGGCATCACCACGAGATCGGCGTTGAAGCACTCTGCTTCGACGCCGATCTCGACGGCGCGCTCGCTATCCACACCCCCCCAGCCCGGGGCAATTTCGCCGATCCGAACGAGACTTACTGCGAGCCGCTGCATCGCGAGGCCGGATCGGCTGCCACCGCGCCGCTCAATCGAGCGGCACGCGGCCTTTTTGCCGCCTTTGTAAGCGGCGGTATGATTTCGCACCCGCCATGCTCCCCGCACGGACCGGACGCGTGTTGACAGCGGTCATCTTCATCGCCGCCTTCGCGATCTGGGCCGCGGCGGTGCGCGCGCAAAGTCCGTCACCGAGCCTCGCCGGAGTCGAGCTGCTCCAGGTCCTCGGCGACGGCGTCATCGGCGGCCCGGAGCCGGCGCCGGCCCTGCGCGATCCCATCCGGATCGCACGTTGGGAAAACGGCGAGTGGCGCTACCGGATCACCTCCGGCACGCACCGCGGACAGACCGAGGTCGAGACCCTCACGCTGATCAGCGCCACGGCCCGAGGCGAGACCTGGCAGCGGACGATCGGCCAGGACTCCACCTTGTACCTGCGCCAGGTGGCCGGGGGAAGCCTCGTGCTGCCGAGCCAGATCACACACACGCACCAGGCGCTCGTCTACTTCGAGCCGCCGCTCAGCTATCTGATCGCGGGGCTAAGCCCGGGTGAGACACGAAACTTCGACGGCCGGATGGACGTCTACAGCGTCAACAATCCGGCGATCAAGTGGTACACGGGGCGGATTCGCGCGACGACCGTGTACGCCGGGGTCTATCGGGTCTCGACGCCGGCCGGGGCCTTCCGCGCGGCGCTGATCAAGACGGAGTACCAGATCGATATCCTCGCCGTGGTCTCTGTCCGGGACACCCTCTACACGTTCTACACGGAGGGCGTGGGCAAGGTCGCCGAGGCCGAGCACCGGCGGATCAACGCGATGGGGCTCTTCAACACCGATACGAAAATCGGCAAGGTGCTCGTGTCGTACACTTCGGTCGGTCCCCCCATCAGAATCGAGTCGCCGTAGGGCGGGGGCCCGGAGGGGTGAATGGAATTCGGGCTCTTTTTCCTGATGCAGCGCGACGAGGCATGGAGCGAGCGGAGCGTCTACGAGTCCGGCCTCGCGCAGATGCTGGCCGCCGAATCCCTCGGCTATTCGTCGGTGTGGATCGCCGAGCACCACTTCAACGACTACGGCCTGTGCCCGGCGCCGCAAGTGCTCGCCTCGTACGTCGCGGCGCGCACAACCACCTTGAGGCTCGGCATGGGCGTGAGCCTTTTGCCCTTGCACCATCCGGTGGATCTCGCGGAGGAACTGGCGGTGCTCGACGTGGTGAGCGGCGGGCGGCTCGATGTCGGGATCGGCCGCGGCGGCACCCTGCAGGACTACCAGACGTTCCAGTCCGACCGCGCCGACAGCCGGGCGCGCGTCGAGGAGGGCATCGCCCTCATGCGCCAAGCGTGGAGCGGCGCGCCGTTCGACTTCCAGGGCCGCTTCCACTCCGCCGAGCGGCTGCATGTTCGTCCGGCCACGACGCAAAGGCCGCATCCGCCGCTCTACATCGCGGCCAACAGCGAGGACAGCGTGCTGTCCGCGGCGCGCCTGGGTCTTCCGGCGCTCTCGTCGTTCTTCGTGCCCGTTCCGGAGCTCCAGCGGCGACACACGCTCTACCGCGAGACGGCGCTCGCCGCCGGGCGCACCGAGCCCGAGGTCGCGGCACTCGAGCGGCGGGGCTGGGGCATGCGCGTGGTGCACGTCGCGCGCGACCACGACACGGCGATGCGGGCGACCGAGGCTCCGTTCATGGGCTACCAGCGGCGCATGTCGGTCTTGCGCTCGGACGCCACGGGCGGCTCGGTGCCGAGCTCCTTCGACCGCAAGCTGCTGCGCCTGCGCGCCTTCGAGGATTACCTGGCCGACGGCTGGGCGCTGATCGGTACGCCGGACGAGGTGCGAGACGGGCTCGAACGCTATCTCGAGGCCACCGGCTACGAGCGCGTGCTGCTGGTGATGGCGCTGCCGGGGCTCGCGACTGACCTGGCGCTCTCGTCGATGCGCCTCTTTGCCGAGGAGGTCGCGCCCAAGCTCGCGGCGCATCGCCGGAGCCCTTGACGGCGCGGCCGCGCCGGAACACGATATCGCCGGGAGAGAGCCAATGACCAAGTCCGTGGATCTGCTGACCGACGCCATCCTGGAGCGCGATCAGCCCCGCACTACCGACCTCTTTTTCCGGATGGTGAAGCAGGGCCAGTCGCTGCCAGACGCGCTCGACGCCGTGACGACAGCCGAAGCGCCCTTCGTGCAGGTGCCGAGCCACATCAACGTCCGGGACGGTCAGATCACCTTGATCAACAACGACCACACGATTCTCGGCTTGCGGACCGCCGCGAGCCTCGCACCCTATCTGCCCGAGCAGTATCGGATGCTGCCGTTCCTGCAGGGCGTCTGGTACATTCCGGCGGGCCTCGATATCTGGAACCAGCTCCTCGGCCGCTACCCCGGACGCTACGCGACGATGAAGGGCATGAACGTTCCACCGCCGAGCTACGGGCCGGTCGTGTGGCAGCAGCAGCAGCCGCCGATCGTGCAGGAGGGCCCGATCGAGGAGCGGCTGCACGCCCACATGGTCGCGACGATGAGCGGCGACGCGCGGCAGTCCTACGGACTCTTCCTCGGTTTGGCCGAGGACGCGCGGGCGCGCCCGCGGCTGCGTGACCAGATGTTGTTCCTGGGGCTGATCGACGTCCAGGACACGGTCGTCGGACGCAAGGCGCGCAACACCGGACACAAGGCTCTGCGGGCCCGCGCGCTCACCGACCTGGCCGACCTGATCGGCTGGGACCGGTCGCGCGGCGTGTTCTACATCTGCGTGCCCGACATGGCCGTAGGGCCGCTCTACTACTCGATCTACGACGCGGCGTGCGTGACCACGGGCGCCGACCTTCCGGACGCGGGCAAGGGTCTCAAGCAGGCGAACACCACGCCGCTCACACCGGCCGAGGTCGAGGAGATGGTGCAGCTGCTCATGGAAGCCGATGCCCAGACGGTCTGGAGCCTGCTCACGACGCATCTGCGCAACGGCAAGTCGCTGAGAAGCCTCGGCGATACCATCCAGATCGGCGCGGCCGAGCTGATCCTCCGCACCACGGTGCCGCGGCAGTTCACCGACGGGCAGCATCCATTCGACTATTGCAACGTGGCGAACTACTGGCTGCGGACGAGCGACAATCCCTATCAGGCGCGCGTGCTGTACCTGATGGCCAACTTCGTGAACGACGTCGCGCGCTCGGATAAGCTCTTCACCTCGGTGCTCGAGCGCGAGCGCGCCGGCTTGGACCGGACGGGTCGCTCGCCGCAGGAGCTCCTGCGGGAGCTCGACGAGGCGATCCTGGCATTCGACGTCGCGCGTACCACGGCGGTGGCCGACGCCTATCTCAAGTCCGGCGCGGATCGCTCCGCCTATCTCGCCGCGGTCGCCCTCACGGCGTGCAAGTTCCAGGACGATCCGCACAACCAGAAGATCACGCACTCGACGTTCGAGGAATACGGCCACAACTCGACGCACCTGAAAGACAGGCTGCTGCTGGCGTCGGCGCGGCTTCTGGCGGGCTGGCCGAAGATGCCGGGCGAGCGGGACTGCTACGGACGATTCATGAAGGAGTGGATCAACAACTAGCTGGGGTCGACCCTGACCCAGCCGGTCAGCCGCATCGCTTCATCGCGATCGGCTGATCGGCGATCCTCCTTGCGCCGCTCCACCGCCGGGGTTCCCTCCTGCCGACGACGATCGCTCCGGCGGCGGTCGAAGATCACGCGCACGCCGCGGTCGCCATCGAACGCGAAGGCCAACGAGTTGTAGCGCTCGGGGAGATCGCGCGACACGATGAACAGGGACGGCCGCCTCGGGGTCAGGGTCGAGCGGCTTGCTGGGCGCGACGGAATGAGGACCGTCATCGCCCAGAGGATAGAACGAGACCCTCGGTCGCCCCAAGAATTGCGATCACGCCGGCTCCGCAACGCGCCGCAGCAGGTCCATCTCGTCGAGCATCCGCCCGAGCCCCAGGACGACGCAGGATGTCGGGTCCGGGGCGACCTTCACGGGCAGCTGGGTCTCCTGGACGAGGAGGCTGTCGAGGCCCCGCAGGAGGCTCCCGCCGCCGGTGACCACGATGCCCGAGTCAACCAGGTCCGCCGCCAGCTCGGGCGGCGTCCGTTCGAGGCACGTCCGCACCGTCTCGAGGATGGTCGTGACGGGCTCGCGGAGCGCCTCACGGATCTCGTCCTCGTTGAGGGTGATCGTTTTCGGGATGCCGTCGGCCAGGTCGCGCCCCTTGACCTCGAGCGAGCGCAGGGGCCCGTCGGAGGGGCAGGCGGAGCCGAGCGTGAGCTTGATCTCTTCGGCCTGGCGCTCACCGATCAGGAGGTTGTAGTGCTTCTTGATGTGCTGAAGGATCGCCTCGTTCATCTCGTCGCCGGCGACCCTGACCGACGTGCAGAAGATGACGCCCGCCAGCGAGATTACCGCGACCTCGGTGGTCCCGCCGCCGATGTCCACGATCATGTTGCCGCCGGGCTCCTGCACCGGCAGCCCCGCTCCGATCGCCGCCGCCACCGGCTCCTCGACGAGGTACACCTCGCGTGCACCAGCGTGGAGTGCCGAGTCACGAACCGCGCGCCGTTCAACCTGAGTGATTCCCGCCGGGACGCCGATCACGACCTGAGGCTTGAGGACGGTTCGCAGCCAGCGCTGCGTCCGGGCGATGAAGTAGCTGAGCATCCGCTCGGTCATCTCGAAGTCCGCGATGACCCCGCTCTTCAGCGGCTGGATGACGCGGATCTCGGGGGGCGTGCGCCCGATCATCGCCTTGGCTTCGTTGCCCACGGCCAGAACCGAATGGTCGGCCTCGTGGATGGAGACGATCGAAGGCTCGTTGAGGACGATCCCCTCGCCCCGCACGAACACCAGGGTGTTCGACGTGCCCAGGTCGACGGCGAGGTCCCGGGAGAACTTGTGTAGGAACATCAGGCCCCTTTCGAGAAATTTTCTGCGACCCGATTAACTCACAGTGGCGCGGACTGCGTCGAGGAATTGGAGTCCCGTGAACGGCTTGTAGAGCAGGGCCGCCCCGGCGGCGCGGAGGGCCTTGTCGGCTTCTTCCCCCACGGGACCGGCGGTGATAAAGATGAAGCGGTGGCCGACCGCGGTGCCCCGGGCCGACACCTGGGAGAGAAGCTCGAGCCAGTCGACCCCGTCCAGGTTGAAGTCGGCCACGACCAGATCGATGCCATCGCGCAGGTGCCGGCGCGCCTCGTCGGCTCGGGCGACCGTCAGGGCCGTACAGCCGGTCGGCTCGAGGTGCTCGAGCAGGATCTTCTGCACTGCCTGGTCGTGCTCGACGATGAGGATCCGCTTGCCGTCGAGGTTGACCGCGGCGCCGGCCTGGTCGGGCGCCGAGCCGCCGCCGCTGCCGACGGGAAGGTCGATCGTGAATGTCGCGCCGTGGCCCGGCCGGCTGTCGGCGGTGATGTGTCCCCCGTGCTCCCGGATGATCCCGTAGGAGATGCTGAGCCCTAGCCCGGTACCCGCCGAGCCCTTCGTGGTGACAAAAGGGTCGAAGATCTTGGGGAGCACGTCCGGGGGAATGCCGGGCCCGGTGTCCTCGACTGAGATCCGGACCCGGTCCGTGCCGAGCGCCCGGGTGGTGACCTTCAAGCCACGCTTCCCCTCGGGCTGCTCGGCCATCGCCTGCTTGGCGTTGGTGACCAGGTTGACCAGCACCTGCTGGAGCTGGTTGCCGTCCGCCCACACCGAGGGCAGGCCTGGCTCAATGTCCCGGTCGATCTTCACGCTCTCGATCCTGAGGTCGGCCGCGGTGAGGCTCAGGACCTTGTCGATCAGCTCGTCCAGCATGACGTGTCGCCGCTCGAGGGGCATCTGGCGGCCGAAGGTCAAGAGGCCGCGGACGATCGAGCGGGCCGCATCAGTCGACTCGCGGATCATCTGGGCGTATTCCTTCAGGCTGTCGGGCGCCTGCTGCTCGAGGATGTCGCTCGCGCCCACCAGCACCGTCAGTGGATTGTTGAGCTCGTGCGCGACGCCGGCGACGAGCTCGCCGAGCGCGGACAGCTTCGCGGCCTGGATCATCTGCTGCTGGGCGAGCGTCAGGCGCAGCTTCTGGTCCTCGACGACTTCCTGCAGACGCTGGGCGGCTTGCTGCGCCTCCTCGAACAGGCGCGCGTTGTCGACGGCGTAGGCCGTGTAGGTGGCGAGCGCGTTGAGGAATTGAAGATCGGTCTGACTGAAGACGCCGGTCGTGCCCGGGGCGACTTCCTTCTTGGAGAGGTTCACGACGCCGACGATCCGCTCGGCCACGCGCAGCGGCATGCAGATGAAGGAGCCGCCGCCGTAGCGCGGGTCGTTCTGCTGCCCGAAGCGCGGGTCCTTCTCGATGTCCTCGACCACGACGGCCTCGCCCATCTCGACGACCTTGCCGGCGACGCCCTCGCCGACCTTCACCTCCACGAGGCCGCGGCCGGCCTCCGGAAGCCCGCGCCCGACCGCGATGCGCAGGGTCTGGCGGTCGCGGTCGAGGAGCATGATCGACCCGATGCCCGCGCTGACCGCGCGCATGGTGCGCTCGAGCACGTGGGAGAGCAGATCCTCGATGCGCGGGATGCGCGCGGCCATCTCCACCATGTCGTTGAGCGCCCCGAGCTTGAACACGAGGTCCTCGAGGCGCTCGGTCGACGCGCGCAGTTCGACGAGCATGCGCCCGAAGGCCTGCGCGATCTCGCCGATCTCGTTGACCTGACCCAGGCCGGGCACCGCCGCGGACGAGGATCCCTTCGCCGGCGCGGGCGCCGGGGCGGTGCCCTTCTGGGCGGCTGGGGCCGGCGCGGTCATTGCCTGTCCGAGCGCGCGCCCGAGGTCGGCGACGCGCTGCGTGAGCCGATGGAACAGGACGTAGCCTAGCAGCGCGATGACGAGGGCGCAGAAGATTCCGATCTGCGCTTCGGTCGATTCGAGGCGCTCGAACCGCCACATGAAGTACACGAAGAGCAGGAGCGGCAGGATGGCGGTCAGCGCGAAGATAGTGCTGGCGGCTTCGCGGAGCTTCACAGGACGGTCACCGACTTTCGATCCTCCAGAGACGAGCCCGACGACAGAGTTCTGCCGCTTCTCCTAGTGTGCCGGGGGCTGCCGCAGACACAAAGGAGAAAAGGCTCATCGGCGCGGCTCCGAAATACGCCAAAAGATTCTGAAAAATTAGAAAGTGTCAACCGGGGTCGGTCGGCTTCCCCCCTAGGGGCTGCCCCGGCGCCCGAGGCGGGTGGGCACCCGGCGGGCAGCCTCTAGCAGCCAATCCTCATTGGGTTGACGCCGAGCGCGTACTCGCCTCTGCCGGATCCGGCGTGGGACCCCCAGTGTGAGAGTGACTCGCCTGATGCTTGTGCCATATCAGGTAGAGGTTCCGGGAGTAAATGAAGACGCCCGCTGCCTCGCCGAGGATGAACACCGGATCGAGACGGTGGAGGGCATAGGCGAAGAGCGTCAGTCCCCCGCCGATGGAGAAGAACCAGAACGATAGCGGGATGACGCTCTCTTTCCGCTTCTCGGAGGCGAGCCACTGGACCAGGAATCGCATCGAGAAAAAGGCCTGCCCGACCAG
>Ga0126376_10002387_pt1 | contig 10584 bp, 6 predicted proteins | sample PanSoiMetPlot_15_FD_92760 | JGI IMG/M metagenome (GOLD analysis project Ga0126376, IMG submission 92760) | Tropical forest soil microbial communities from Panama - MetaG Plot_15 | ecosystem: Environmental > Terrestrial > Soil > Tropical forest > Bulk soil | place: Panama | collected 2016-02-17 | reverse complement strand
TTCATCATGAGTAGCGAATCGGGAAGAGCTCTCTTGCGAACGATTGCCGTGTTGCTGTTGCTGTTTGTCGTGTTTGTGGCTGGCTGGTTGACCGGTAACCGAGTGAATGTGGGCGCAAACGAAACAGAACAAGTGCGAGGCGTGCAGTCTCGAGGAAACGCCACGCCGGAGACTCGTGAAGCCCTTCTCGCGCAACTGCGCGCACTCCGCGATGCATATCTCAAGCGAGACGTGTATGCGATCGACGGCGTCATGACCCAGCTTTTCGCGCATAATGACGCCGTACAGATTTTCGGCGCGGACGCGAACGAATGGAACCGCGGCTACGATGCGACGGCGAAATTCATCCGCAATGACTGGGCACAATGGGGGGACGTCAAGCTAAACGTCGAAGAGGCGACCCTTTCTTCGCAAGGGGAAACGGCATGGATAGCCCTGAACGGTCGCGTCGAATTTTCGTCCAATAAGCGACCAATACGGCTGACCGCGACCATGGCGCGCATTAACGGCAAGTGGATGTTTGAGCAGATCGTATTTCAGTGGGTCGATCGTCGAGCAGGATGGAGAGACTTGCTCCATCCGGGAACGCTGCGATTAGCCCGCTAGGACGAGGCGGAGATGCAAAGTGAAACAACCGAATTTCCGAGCGTCATGGCCTTACCGGAGGCTTCGTCGTTTGTGCTAAACTATTTTTCTCGGAGCGCCCTTAGCTCAGCTGGATAGAGCGTCTGGCTACGAACCAGAAGGTCGGGAGTTCGAATCTCTCAGGGCGCGCCACTTTAATCCTTCCCCAATCAATCACTTACGCGGCAATTGCGACTTCTTCTTTGACTGATTTTCTACGGACTTTACGGACAATTGGCTTCTCCGGCCTAATTTCGAAGCCCAATCCAACGTTGCATCCCGGCTTTCGAGCGTCTTCAAAAGACCGTTGGCAAACAGAAATCGGTTCGCCGATATTTCGTTCTCCTCGGCAGCACGAGTCAGTAGTTTGTAAACCGTATCTAGTACGTGCGGGTTTGTGATTCCACGTTCTTCCAGCAAATGCAATGCGTCAGCCTTGTTTGGCTCCGCATTGCTGTCGTGGACGTAGCTTGCTGCCTTGCGTTGATCGTTGAGTCGTTTTACCGACCTCTGCTTGATCGCAGCTTTGTGGGTCTTCAGCTCCTCGGGCGTCATCACCGAGAGGTCGAGACCACGACCGCGCTTCTTTGGCTCTGCAGGTATTTCTGCAGACACGTCTACTGTGCCGCCTTCAAGCGGCTTTGCTTCTTCGCTCATGCTGTCCTCTGAAAAATGAAGACCTCCAGGAGAGGAGGTCTGTTCAAAAACTTAGGTGTATCGCGCAAGTGCCCAGTCGCGTTCCTTACTTATCGAAATGAACCTTATTGCTTTTTGTGCAAGAATGCGGGCATTCCATGCCCGAACCCTTAAAACATCTCGTCGCTTGGTTGTTGCAGCGGTGGCCTTACACCGTGACAGGTGTGGTCGCAATTGCCTTTCTAATTTCCAGGCTCTATCCAGTCGTAAAGGCTTGGCTTGATCTCAAAAAAGCTGCTCTGGATGCAAAGAAGGCCGATCTGGAAATCAAGAAGCTAGAGCGAGAAGCAAAGCGGGAAGAATCGAGCGTACGCCTAGCTAGCCTCGATGAGATTAAAGCCTACGATCCCAAGACGCGACGATTAGGCCGAATCGACGGAATGAAAGTGGTGATCGGACCGGTCTTTTTCATCCTTCTTATTTTGGGAGCGTTAATTTACCTGTTAACTGAATTTTTTCCTCTGCACAAATGAAGCTGCACAATCGGATCGTCCTGGGCTTGGTTCCTGTAAACCGAACAGGATTTCGGGAATAAAGTGCTGCACTCCGACGAAGTGCCAGCGGCAAAAACTTGACGGCCTGGGGCGGGACGTAGGGTAGACTCCGCCGCCTCAAACATGGGACTCCGATTCCCCAAAAAGAAATTCGCTTCGACAATTGGGTCACTTGCAAAGGCGACAGCGTTGCGGATCAGAGAATCTCGACTTGCTGTCGTTGCAAGTCTCGCCGGGTTGAATTGTTGTCGTCAATCGTTGCAAGGCTTGCCCAATAAAGTACTTGCGGAACCTTTTTGAATGTGAATTGCCCAAAATGAAGGAATCGTTTCCTTATTCCCGATTTTTCGTCCTTAACCCGTTTAAAACCGATAGCCGCAAAAGGTCAACCCGCGAAGTAATGTTGCGTTTCGAGGGTCGGGAGTTCACGACAGCTTACTCCCTTCTTAGCATCTCGTCTTGTGGGCAATCAGCCGATGCACGTGCCATCGGCGCTGTTGTTACCTTCATTCGACTCAGGCGTCTGATTGTCGAAGTCGACTACAATCTTGAAGTGGCAATCCGGCGAAGAGCAACCTGCCGGAATGTCGAAGATCAACGGAGCAGAAGAACCGCCAGCAGGTATGCGGCCGGGATTCTGCGGCGCGGAGGGAACCGTTGTTCCCCCGACGGAGAACTCGACGCGCGTATTCGAGCTTACGGCATCGGCCGCTCCCTGGTTCTTCACCACAACAATGATTTTTGCCTGGTTATTTATTGTTTTGCAGAAGCCGGTCACGTTGTTTGGTTGCCCTGGAGCAACGACGGGGATTAGGTCCGCATTTGGAGGAGCATTACAACTCCGCATTCCCATAGTGAGAAACGAACAGACTGCCAACAGCCCAGCGATTGTGTAGCGCATGGGAAAGAACCTCCTTAGTTCAATTTTTTCAAAAATGGCCTGATTTGGGAGAGTGTCACTCCGTTTGAACGGAGGATTAGGAAAACCTTGCACGCACTTTACATCAAAGCTGGAAGTAGCGATTTGGCTTCCCTCGCGTGCCGGCGAAGACGTAGTGCCGTCCATTTCTTCGAATCGAAAGACGCCCTTTGTACGCGAGCGATTTTGCTACCGAAGGTACTCGGGCCGCAGTACCGCTGAGCCATTCTCTGTCGCAGCATCATTAAATATCGTGGACGTCAAGAAAGTGAAGCACGGTGGTACCAATGAAAGCGTCATACAAAGCCCTTTTACTCCTCGTTGTCACCATAAGTGGAACCGTAGCCGCATCCCGATTGATCGCGCCCAAGAAAGGGATTGCCTGCTGCAGCGCCGATACCTGTGCTCGGTTCCACCACCACGAAACACACCAACGCTAAACCGCAATCGGCCCGAAAGTGTCCGTGTAATTGTCCGTGAACGGGGTACAAAGCAGCCGAAACGGTCCTGCTCGAAATTGCCGATGCGCGCTGATTTCATTTGGCTCTTGTAGGCTAGCGTCTGTCTCCGGCACCGCGCCTTTCACAGTGGCGATTGTCCGCCTGGTTGTATGTTGTCCGAGGCCTTGGCCGCAGTTCGAGTCAAGAAACTCTTGATTCGCTTCCTGTGCTTTCCGTGTCGCTTTCTCATCGGGGAACTTGTCGTTCTGCAACCCTTCAGTAACCTGTCCGATTTCATGGAGTAGAATCAAAGCTTACGTTACGAGGCTGCTAGAAAAGAAAGCGCCTTGACACTGTATGTAACCTCATTGTTCCGTCCAGCGTTGTATGCTGCCCCGCGAAGTTCGTGGAAGAATTTCATCACCGTGCCGGTTCAGAACTTCTGACTACATTAAGCAAGCGAAAAGGCGGCAATCGCAAAAAGGTACAGGTACTCTCCGCTGAGAACCTGCACCAAGGGCCTAGCTAACCGAGTCGGCCGTTTTGCTGGCAATGACGCGGTTCGCCATGAACGCCCCGACGTACAGGTCCACCTGAACCAGCGCTCCCCGGTCGAATTCCGTTCTAAGGACCAGTTTACAGCGTCGTGCAATTCCGCAATGCTGGCGCCAATTAGGGACCAATGTGGGGGCAGGACTACCCAGCCTGCAGCATCACGTCATGCTCCAGTGTTACTTAGGAGTGGGGGTATGATGCGTTTCCATTCGCTTCGCACCGGGTTCTCGTTCGGTTTAGTCGCGCTTGCGCTGATGGCCGACGGGAGAAAACCCATTGCCGCAGCGCAACTGGGGCCGCCGCAAACGTCCCCGAACGTCGCTCTGAGCGCCTCGCCAGCTTCCGCACAAGCGGGCCAAACCGTCACGCTCACTTGGTCGTCGACGAACGCCACATCCATCATTTTAGAGCCTTCCCTGGGCCTCGTCGCCCCGCAGGGCTCTCTGATAGTCAGGCCTACTCAATCGATGACGTATACCGTCACCGCCACGGGCCCGGGCGGGTCAGCCCAGGCTAACGCCAAAGTCACGATCACACCCGATGCCGTCCAGGGGCATTCCCAGGAACAGATCTCGTCCGACGAACGGCTGATGAGGGGCCTTGACGAGCAGATCCAGGAGATTAAGTCAGACGCCCTGCGTATGTCCGCAGAACTCAGCCAGCTTGAGGAGAAGTTGCTGTATCCGTCAGGGACGCAGGTCGCGATCTTCGTCGAGCTGGCCAAGGGCGACACGATGCGCCTCGACGCCGTGCGGCTCCAGATCGACGGCCAACTCGTTGCTCACTACATCTACAGCGCCAAAGAACTCCAGGCCCTGCACAAAGGCGGCGTGCAGCGGATCTACGTCGGCAACGTGGCGAGCGGGGATCACAAACTGGAAGTGCTTGTCGACGGCAAACTCGAGGGCGGGGCGGACTTCATCCGCACAGGGCAGTTTAGTTTCCGTAAGGAAGCGAAGCCAAAACTCGTCGGACTGACTCTGGCCGGATCCGGCAACACTCCGATCGCGCTTGGGGAATGGTAGTCGATGCGAGCGATTCGCCAACTCATCGGACTCGCCCTAGCCTTGGGGCTTGCCGCCCACCCTGCCGCGGGCGGCGACTTGAAGGACCTCTATTTCGGCGAGGCGCTCTATCACGCCTACCAAGGACGTTATTTCGATGCGCTGCAACGGCTCGACACCGAGCTCGCCATGTACCACGGACTCGACGAGCCGAAACTCGACACACTTCATTTTCACATCAACGACGCCGAATTCTCGGTCGGAGACTTCGAGCTTGACTACCGCATGCACCAACGAGCAGGGCGTGCCATCAAGGCGGTGCTCGAAGGCGCCGTCGATGAGGCGGTACGAAACGAGGCCGCGTTCAGGCTCGCCCGCATCTGCTTCCAGAAAGATCAGCTCGATGATGCGCTGCAGGCGCTGTCGCGGATCAAAGGTAGGGTGCCCGAGGAAATCAGGGGCGATGTCGAGTTCCTGCGGGCGAACGTCTATATGGCAAACGGCCAGCCGAGCGAGGCCGTTAAGGTGCTCACCCAGCTAAAGGGTAATGACAGCTTGGCCGGGTTTGTTGCTTACAATCTTGGCATCGCGCTATTGCAAGACGGGCGAAAACAGGAAGCGATCGAGCAACTAGACAAGGCCGGACAGCTGCCGGCCGGTGATCCCGCGGGTCTCGCGATTCGCGACAAGTCAAACCTGTTGCTCGGCACCATTCTGTTTGAATCCGGCAACTTTGAGCGGGCTAGACAGGCACTCGATCGCGTCCATCTCGAGGGACCGTTCTCGAACCAAGCTCTGCTGCGGGCAGGCTGGGCCGAGGCCACGGCCCAGCAATATGACCGAGCGCTGGTGCCGTGGAACATCTTGGCGGATCGTGAGCCGACGGACGCTGCGACTCAGGAAGTCATGCTTGCCGTACCGCACGCGTACGCCGGCGTGAAACTGTATGGTCGCGCTGCGATCGGTTACGGGCGAGCGCTCGAGCTGTTCAGCAACCAGATCGAAAGAGTCGACGCATCGATTCGCAGCATCAAGGAAGGACGATTTCTCAATGCGCTGGTCCGCGAGGAGAGCCGGGAGGACGAAAGCTGGGTCATTCGCCTGCGCAACCTGCCCGACGCGCCGGAAACTTACTACCTGATGGAGTTGATGGCATCTCACGACTTTCAAACCGCTTTGCAGAACTACCTCGACCTCGAGGAACTCCGTTCGAAGTTCAACGCCTGGAAGACCAGCCTCGATGCTTTCGACGATATCATCCGACTGCGTGGACAGAATTACGAGCCGCTGCTGCCGGAGGTCGACGCGCAGTTCCGAGAGTTGGATTCGCGGATCCGCTTGCGCCTCGAGCAGCGCAAACACCTCGCTGAACGTCTCAAGGCTATTCTGACCGCGCCGCGGCCGGATTATCTGGCGACCGCCGAGGAGCACAATGCCGACGAGTCGATCGCGCTCATCGAGAAGCGGCTCGGCGACGCTGACAATCCCGAATCATTCGCGCTTCGGCAACGCACGGCCCACCTGCGCGGAGCGCTCACATGGCGGCTGGAAACCGAGTACCCCAAGCGGCTGACCGCGGCTTATGAGCACCTACAAGAATTGAATGCGCCGGTCGACGATCTCAATCGGCAATATGACGCCTTCGTGAGGACTAGGCAGGCGGCCACGCACAGCTACGTTGGATACGACGTCCAGATTGCACGACTCCGCGAGCGTGTCAGCGAGGCTTCGCAGCGTGTCGACATCTTGATTGCCCGGCAAGGACACATGATCGAGACTGTCGCCGTCAATCAGCTCGACGCCCGCCGGGAACGCCTGGTGGCCCAGCAGGCCGAGGCGCGCTTCGGCGTCGCCGATAGCTACGATCGAGCCGCAGGCTCTCAGTCCGGAACGGAAAAACACTGATGCGTCGCCTCGCCATTCCGATGGCGATCGCACCGGTTTTCATTGCCGGCTGCGCCGCGCGTGTCGCGCACACGGAACAGCCCGTTGGGACGCTGGCCGAGCTGCGCAATGTTCGCCTGAATGAACAAGACGTGAAAGTCGAGCAGGGCCTCGATCAGGCCATGCAGCAATACCGGCGCTTCCTTGAGGAAACACCGGAGTCCGCGATGACTCCGGAAGCGATGCGGCGCCTCGCGGACCTGCAAATCGAGAAACAGTTCGGGTTACGCGCGAGTGACGCCAAGCCGCGAGAAACGGTCGCTCCGAAGCCCGCCCCCGTGCTCGCGGGCTCGCGGGCCGGTATTCCCAATCTGGTCGCGGCGCCTGCCAGCGTGGGTTCGCTCGAATCCGATCAAGATTTCGAGCGCCGCACGACAGCGCAAGCAGGAATCCTGGCGAACAGTAACGTCGCGCCCAGCGGCGCAGGTCCGGACGGTCCGCTCGAGGCGATCAAGCTCTACAATCGGCTGCTCACCGAGTACCCCAGTTACAAGAACAGCGACCAAGTCCTTTATCAGATGGCCCGGGCGTACGACGAGCTCGGACGCACCGAAGAGGCCATCGAGACAATGGAGCGCTTGATTCGCGCGAATCCACATTCCTCACACCTCGACGAAATGCAGTTCAGGCGCGGTGAGTACTTCTTCACGCGCAGACGCTACCGTGATGCTGAGGCCGCCTATTCGGGCATCGTCAGCCTGGGCCCTGCCTCCGAGTACCACGAGCTCGCTCTCTACAAGCTTGGATGGACGCTCTACAAGCAGGAATTCTACGAGGAGGCCCTGCAGAAATATATTGCCCTGCTCGACTACAAGGTGTCGATCGGTTACGACTTCGATCAGACGCATGATGAGGACAACGATCGCCGTGTCGCAGATACGTTCCGGGTGATCAGCTTGAGCTTTAGCAACCTCGGCGGGCCCGATACTTTGCCGGAGTACTTCTCCAAGTTCGGGAATCGCTCTTATGAGGACCGCATTTATTCCGGTCTTGGTGAGCACTATCTCGGCAAGCTGCGCTACGACGACGCGGCGAAGACGTACAAAACTTTCGTGGCCCTTTACCCGGTCCACCGCGCCGCGCCGCGGTTCAGCATGCGCGTCGTGGAAACTTTCACCAAGGGCGGGTTCCCCAAGCTCGTACTGGAATCGAAGCGGGAGTTCGCTTCCAAATACAACCTAAGGGCCGAATACTGGCGGCATTTCAAACCGGAAGAGTCGCCGGAAGTACTGGCCTACCTGAAGACGAACCTGAAAGACCTCGCGACGCATTATCACGCCGAGTACCAAGACGCAAACGAAGCGCAAGAAAAGCTCGCAAATTATCACGAGGCAATCCAATGGTACGGCACCTACCTCGAGTCCTTCCCGAAAGAAGCTGATTCAGCAACCGTCAACTACCAGCTAGCAGACCTGCTCTTGGAGAACAAGGATTTCGACAAAGCGGCCAAAGAGTATGAGCGCACGGCTTACGGATACGCGCAACATTCCCAGTCGGCAGCGGCGGGATACGCCGCGATCTATGCATACGGCGAGCAGTTGAAGGTCGCCGGCAAGGACCAGCAGGACGCCGTCAAACGGGATACCGTCCGCAGCTCGCTCAAATTTGCCGACGTATTCCCTGAGGACGAACACGCCGCGGCCGTCCTCGGAGCGGCCGCCGATGACATGTATGAGATGAAGGACTACAAAACCGCCATCGAGGCCGACCAGCGCCTCATCGATAAGTATCCGCGCGCAGAGGCGTCGATTCGGCGTTCCGCATGGATCGTGATTGCGCATGGCTCGTTCGAGCTCGCGAGTTACCCGCAAGCCGAGCACGCCTACACCCAAGTGCTGGAGGCCACGCCACAGGGCGACGCTTCGCGCGCCGCGCTCGTCGACAACCTTGCCGCCTCGATTTACAAGCAGGGTGAGCTCGCAAACGAGGCCCAGGACTATCGCGCGGCCGCCGACCATTTCCTGAGGATTCGCACCGCGGCGCCTACTTCATCTATCCGTGCGACCGCGGAGTACGACGCCGGTGCAGCACTAATCCGGCAGCAGGACTGGAAGGCCGCGGTAGACGTGCTTGAAGCGTTTCGCACTACGTTCCCGCAGAACAAAATGCAGCTCGAGGCCACCAAACAGATCGCTTACGCCTACCGGCAGCTTGGCGAGTTATCACACGCCGCCAGCGAATACGACCGCATCGCTTCTCAGTCCGACGATCCGGCGTTAAAGAGCGAGGCGCTGCTCGACGCGGGAGACCTTTACGCGCAGTCCAATTCGCGGGACCGCGCTCTGGATGCATACAACCGGTACGTTAAGGCGTTTCCGAAGCCGGCAGAGACCACCATCGAAACACGGTTCAAGATCGCCGAGATATACAAGGCCGCGCACGATGAAACGCCCTATTACCAGCAGCTCGAAGAAATCGTAAGCGCCGACGCTGGCGCCGGTTCGGAAAGGACCAACCGTACGCGGACGCTTGCGGCACGTTCGTCCCTCATCCTCGCAGAGCAGCTCTATGGGAATTTCGTGGTCGTTAAGCTGCGCCAACCCTTCGAGAAGAGTCTGCAGGATAAAAAGCAGCGCATGGATTCGACGATCGCGGCTCTCGGCCGGCTGGCCGATTACGGAATCGACGACGTGACCGCGGCTGCGACGTATTACATGGCCGAGACCTATTCCAATTTCAGCCGCTCATTACTCGAGTCGGAGCGGCCGGACGACTTGAAACCAGACGATCTAGAAGAGTTCAAGAACAAGCTCGATGAGGCAGCGTTCCCGTTCGAAGAAAAAGCTATCAAGGTGCACGAGAAGAATATGGAATTGCTGCACACGGGCGTCTTCAACTCGTGGACGGAAAAAAGTCTTGGCAGGCTCACCGAGCTGATGCCGGGCCGCTACGCGAAACGCGAGACAAGCAGCGGTTTACTCGAGGCGATCGACACGGGATCAGAATTACCGAAGAGCGCGGTCGAGCAAGTCGCGGCCGTCACACAAGCCCCAGCTGTCACACAAGCCCCACCTGCCAAGAAAGGCACGGCTGTCAAGAAAGGCGCGGCTGTCAAGCAAGACGCGGCCGTCACGCAAGGTGCCGCGGTCACGCAGGGCCCGGTGGTCACGGATCAAATGCGAGCCGACTACCAATCAGCAGTGGGCTTATTGAAGGAGGAGCGCTACGAACCCGGCATTGCCTTGCTGCTCAAACTGACCGAGAAGATGCCTGCCTTGTCGGCGCCGCAAATCGCCCTCGGCTTTGCCTACGCGCATAACGGCGACTTGGACCACGCCGAGGCCAGCCTGACGAAGGCGCTCGAATCGGATCCAAAACAGCCTGTCGCCTACAACGAACTCGGTATCGTCGAGCGGCGCAAAGGACAGTTTGCAAAAGCGCGCACGAATTATGAAGCGGCTCTGGCACAGTCCGCTGACTTTCAATACGCGCACCGGAACCTTGCGATTCTTTGCGACCTGTATCTCGGGGACTACACCTGCGCGATGGAGCATTACGAGGCGTACAGCCGGATCGCTCCGGACGACGCCGAGGTCGTAAAGTGGATTGCGGACCTTCACAACCGCGCAAAGAAACCGGAGAAGCCATGAAGAAGACAAACATTCACTGGATTCTGCTTGGCGTCCTTGCCTTCGAGCCCGGGGCCGTACTCGCGCAACAAGCAGCGCAGCCAAGGACGGAAGCAGCAAAGGGACAAACGGGAAAGCCGCAGGCAAAGAAAGACGAGGCAACGAAGGAGGAGGCAAAGAAACAGACTGAAGAGGCTCAGCAAAGGACCGAAGAAGACGGGAAGTTGACTTCCGTCCCCGGAAGCAAGGCGCTCGGCATGTCCATTTTGGGAAATCAGGAAGCGCCTAAAGCACTAGTCATCGTTCCTTGGAAGAGCTCGGAACTTGGCAACGGCCCCA
>Ga0126376_10002386_pt1 | contig 10584 bp, 11 predicted proteins | sample PanSoiMetPlot_15_FD_92760 | JGI IMG/M metagenome (GOLD analysis project Ga0126376, IMG submission 92760) | Tropical forest soil microbial communities from Panama - MetaG Plot_15 | ecosystem: Environmental > Terrestrial > Soil > Tropical forest > Bulk soil | place: Panama | collected 2016-02-17 | reverse complement strand
CGACGCGCTCGGTGGGGTGTCACGGTTCACGTTTCAGATGAATGCGTCGTCGCTGCCACATGCCGAGCTGATGCGGTCGATCGAGCTGATCGGGACCGAGGTCGCGCCGGCGGTGCGGCGGGAACTGGCGGGGAGCGTCGCGACGGCGGGCACCCCTTGAGCTTGTCGACGTCCTGACACTACTCGCGGCTGAGAGCCGCGACTCGGCTAATCTGTCGCCGATGGCGACCTCGCTCGACGAAATGGGTCACTATCAGTGACAGAGAGCCGAGCCGCGACTTTACTCGCGAGTCGACAGGCGCGCGAGACTGCGGTCGTGGATGCGGCTGAGCGCCAATTGCGCGACGATCGCGCCGATCAGCGCGCAGAACATGTCCCACTGCGTGTCCCATACGTCGCCCTGCGTGCCGAGAAACGCGTCCGCGGCATGCCCGCCCGCGACGGCCGCTCCCCACTCGAAGAACTCGTAGCAGGCGCTGAAGGCGAGACCCATCGCCGTGACGATCACGAACAGCCAGCGACCGGGTCGGAGCGGAGAGGTGCGCAGCAGGATCTCGCGGATCAGGATCGCGGGGATGAAGCCCTGGGCGAAGTGTCCGAGGCGATCGTAGTCGTTGCGGGCGAGCCCGAGCAGGTCCTGTACCCAGAAGCCGAGCGGCACGCGGGCGTAAGTGTAGTGGCCGCCCACGATGAGGACGCACGCGTGGATCGCGAGAAAGGTGTATGTCAGAGCGGTGAGCGGAAAGCGGCGCGCCGTCAACACGAGGATCGGCGCGGCGATCAGGATCGGAAAAATCTCGAGCCACCAGGTGGTGCGATCGTACGGGTGGATGCCCGACAGGATGAGCGCCACGGTCACGATGAAGAGCAGGGCGCCGATGTATCCCTTCGGGGAGGTCACTGTCCGGGGGCACCGACCAGAAACGTCCCCGCGCGTTGCGAAAGGTCAACCGCCGCGGCGAGCAGCGCCTCGAGCTGCACGCGCCGCAACGTTCCAGTGTCGTCAAAGTCGTCGTGCTGATGTTGGGTGACGGCTTCGCGTGTTACGACCGTCGAAAACGGGATGATCCCGAAGCGCGTGTCGAGAACCACAGCCTCGATCGTGCACACCCCGCGGTACTGCCTGGAGCCGATGAATGGCTGTCGCTCGTAGAGTCGGCACGTCGGGCGATACACGAGGAGTACGTCTGCCTGGAGCCGAGCCGTGGCCTCCCGAAGTGAAGCTACGGTCGGCTGGTCGCCGACCAGCAAGGCTGGAAGCACGGCTGCATGGCTGACGCGGGGTGCGCGGGAGATACCGGCCACCGTCGAGTCCGCGACGGTCTGGGTGAGGTCCAGGGCTTCGGGGGTCGCGAACCACGACCGGCGGGCTTGCGCACCCGGCAGGTGGAGGATGGCGACGCTGACACGGGGCGGGAGCGTGAAGCGATGCGCGAGGAGCGTCGAGATCAGCGAGTCCGGCACCTGCCCGGGCGAGAGTCCGAGATCCGGTCCGAGGGGGGTGTCCTCGAACAGGTAATCGTGCGACTCGAACGCCCGCGCGGCCATCGGCGCCCAAGGGCGTTCCGGTGCAGGCGACGGCTGTGTCCGTGGTGACTGCGTGCCGCATCCGACCAGGAGCAACGGAATCAGGACTTGGCGCCGCAGCATGAAGACCTCCGGAACCGACGGTACTCGAACGTACATCCTCTCTCGCGTAGTGCCAATTAGACACATCAATGCCGTGCAACGAAACGCCAGGCGGCGTTCACCGAAGCCGAAACGGTAAGGCAGGAGTTCTGTTTCGCGACGGTTATTGGGAAGACGACTTCGACGAGTTGAGTTGCACAGACGACTCAGCGCTCCGAAGTCAGAACCGCATTCCCAGAAGCAACGCAGGATTTCCTAGTCGCCTGACCGAGGAAACGCATCGTCACCGCTGTGGGATGTTGTCGGCAGTGGTACCCACATGCTCCACGTGAAGTGCCGTAGTACCGCGCCTACCGGCGAACCAGCGGATGTCCCCGAAAGAACTCCCACAAGAGATTCGTGGCGTCGATCTCCCGGTTCGTGGGCCCGACCCACGCTTCGGGCAGTGGCCCGCCACCCGGCCAGGTATGGCCGCCGCCTCGTATGGTGTAGAGGACGACCGTCGCATCATCCGTGCACTCCGTGTAGACCGTCTTCGTGATGTCTTGGGCGACGGCGGAGTCCCGTGGAGTTTCGCCGCACCGGTTTCGCTGCGACCACTTCGCCACGAACGCCGGAATACTCGGAAACGGCTCGGGAGCAACCCACGAGGTGCCGCCGTGATAGGGTGCGGCACGGTCGGCGGTGCCGTGAAACCAGATCGTCGGTACAGGATGGCGGTCGGTACACCAGCGCCAGGGCAGGATGAGGGCGGGCGCGACGAGCCCGACCGCCGCGATCCGGTCGGACAGGGTGCACGACAGCGCGAACGCCATGCCGCCGCCGTTCGACAGTCCGTCGGCATAGATCCGTGCCCGGTCAATGTCGTATTGCGCGGCGAGGGTATCGATCAGCGCCGCGATGAAGCGGACGTCCTGCGGGAAACTGTCATTCACGTCCAGGTGCCAGACCCGGGGCCCCGCGCCAACCGCGCCCGAGGGGTAGACGACCAGGAATCGCTCGCGGTCGGCGAGGCGATTCCACTGGCTGATTTCCCGTTGCGCCGCGCCCCACAGTCCGGCCCCATGCAGACTGATGACGAGCGGCACCGGCTGCGTGCGATCGAGGCTCGCGGGGACATACAGCAGGTATTCCCGCTCCCGTCCCGCGACGACCATCGTATGGTTGCTGCGATTGGCGACATGAAACGACACCGCCCCGAGGAGGGCGACGACCCCGGGCACGCCGATCAGCGTCAACACGGCGGCGAGGATCCACCTCCGGTCGACCCTCACCGGTGACGATTCCAGTCGAGCGCCAGCGGCGCGGCCGCGAGGCGGACCAACGGAACCGCGAGGATCGCCGCGAACACGAACAGGTATCGGGGAAACAGCTCCGTAGCGATCCACCAGCTGAGCACTGCCGAAAGTGCCAACACCGCGACGCACCAGCCCGCGGCACCGAGGACGAGGGTGCGGTCACGCAGCAGGCGACTGCGAAACAGCCGCACCGCCACCCCGGCGGCGGCGCACAGCTTCACGCAGGCGAGCACGCCGAGCAGCAGCGGGGCCGCGTTCCAGAGCGCCGCCCGCACGGCGCTCGTGCTCCCTATCCACTCGAGCAGCGGCCCGATCGCGGTCAGCAGCACCAACGTCAGCACCAGGCTGGCCCGCACGATCCAGATCCGACCGGTCATGCCGATGTAGAGCGTCTGCACGAGCTGCTTCCACGTCGCGGCGACGAACGCCGCCACGATGAGCAGCGCGAGCACGGCCGCTCGTGCTGCACCCATCAACGCGACGGTCCGATGCCAGCGGTCGATCACGACGGGCCACGTGTCCGACAACCACACCCCAAGGGGGATCGCGATGACCACGAGCGCCCAGGCCAGCGCCGTGCTCCACAGCGACATTGTGAGCTTCGCGGCGATGAGCGAACGGTTGGAGAGCGGCCGTGTCGCGAGGAACGGCGCCAGCCCATAGTCGTCACGCCCCTCGCGCCCGTCGAGATCGGGCTTGCGCACCGTCGCGGCGACGAACGCCGCCATGAAGGGGGGCGTGAGCAGGAGCCCGAGCAGGATCATGAAGATGAGTGCCGGGGTACCGCCGGTCGTGAATAGCAGAGCCAGCTCGAACGGCAGGAGGATGGCCACCAGCGCCGGCAGCGTGCGGCCGTGCCGCCGCCACTCGAGCCATCGCTGCGCCCGTTCCGGTGTGGCGAAATTCCCAGAGCGGCTCCCTCTCCGGACCCGTGCGATCGCGCCGATCCAAGCGAAGGCGCCGCGCCAGTCAGGCACGACCCCACAGCGTGCGCGGGCCACCGCGGATCGGGCGGCGAGATAGGCGAGGGGAATCTGCGGCACGGTGATCGCGAGCATCACGCGTTCACTCGCGTCGTAGTGCAGAGCGAGGAGGACGATGCTGTTGATCGTCGCCAGCCAGAGCACGGCGAGGATGACCCGCAGTCCCGACAGGCCGTAGGGCATCCACGTCAACGCCTGCGTCCAGGCGAGCAGCGCCGCCGCCGCGAAGGCGGGCCAGACGACGGGGGTGTCGATTCCCGACGGCCATACCACGAGAGTCCGTGCTGCCGCCCAGACCAGGATCATGGCGATCGAGCCGTACAGCATCGGCCAACCGGCGAGTGCCGCGGTGGAGGCCGGGAGCGTAAAGAGGCGGCGGGGAAACATCGATGGGCGCCCGGCGAGGTCTCCGGAGAGACCATACGTGAACAGAGCAAGGCAATAGGTGAGTATGGCGTCCAGGGGCACGATGACCGCGAACGCGAAGCTCTCGTCGCTACCGAAGACGACGGCCCGCCCCCGCGCCCGGACGACGAGCTTCACGACTGCGAGAACGATCAGGTACGCAGCGACAGCGATCAGTCCCCAGCGATGCCGGCGTTGCAACTCCCAGGCGATCGCTGCGGCGGGCGATGACGGTGCGCTACGTCTCGCCGACGGTGGCGACGAAGATTTCATTGAGGGTGGGGACGCGGCCGTCGACGCGGTGGGCCGTCTTGATGTCGTCGAGGGGGCCGCTCAGCACGATACGGCCCCGGCTGATCATAGTGACATGATCTGCGACTTCTTCGACTTCGTCCAGCAGGTGGGACGAGAACAACACGGTGCGGCCGTCGTGAGCGACGGTCCGCATGACGGCGCCGAGGATGTCGCGCCGCGCGATGGGGTCGAGGCCGGACGAGGGCTCATCGAGAATGAGGAGCTCGGGGCGGTGAGCGAGTGCGAGGAGCAGTCCCGCCCGCGCTTTCTCCCCTTTCGACAGGTTTCTGATGCGCGTCCCCGGGTCGAGCGCGAACGACTCCTGTAATTCCGCCGCGTAGGCGTCATCCCACGTGGGATAGAATGCCCGTGTATAGCGCAGCAGTTCGTCGACCGTCATCCAGCCGGGAAGGTCGTTTTCTTCTGACAGGTATCCGATGCGGGACAGCACCGCGACCGGCTCCTGAACAGGATCGAGCCCGAAGACGCGCACGGTCCCGGTCTCGGCCCGCAGCAGGCCGAGCAGGTGACGGATCAGGGTCGTCTTGCCGGCGCCGTTGGCTCCGACGAGGCCATACACAGCGCCGCGGGACAGCTCGAGGCTCACCCCGTCGAGCGCGATCTTGCTCCCGAAGCGACGGCTCAGCCCCGAGACGGAGATGACCAATGCCCTAGACGCTCCCGTCGGCCATCGGCTCGAAGTAGAGCAACAGCGCGTCGCCGGCCGCCGCGCGCTTGGCGACGAACATTTGGAGAAAGGAATAGTGCTCGAGCAGCTGGCCGAGCGGATCGAACGTCTCTTCCCACTCGACCCAGGTCCGCGGGTAGACGCCTGCTTGATCGAGGGCCAGGGGGTCGTAATCGGGAATCAGGTCGTCGGGCTGGATCTCCCGAATGACGGCGTCGAGCTGCGCGACCTCCTGCGGAGTCACCACCCGGGCCGACGGCACGGCAGCGGTGGCGGCCGACACCGGGCGCCCGAGACTCAACCAATTGGCGGCCGCGGAGTCGGGGCGGTGGCGCGCGAGGAGGTACTGGATGCCGTGCCAGTAGCGGTATACGTCGCTATGGGTGTTCGCCGACGCCACCGCCTGGGCGAGGGTCTGCGGCTGCGCGACGAGGGCGTCGGCCTGATCGGGTGACAGCTGCAGCAGGCGGCAGATGGTGGGCATGTTCGCCCAATCTACGCTTGGCTAAGCGCCGTTGTACCTCACCCCGGGACTAGTGGAAGAAGCCGCGGGCCATGGCTGTCGCCGCGAGCACCATCAGGATCACCAGGCCGGCCTGGATCCGGCTGATCAGCGCGAGGTGTGGGGCGGCGGACAGGTCGGGCGTGGCTTTGCGTCGTTGTGCGATACGCCACCGGATCAGGGTCATCATCGGCCAGACCTCGAGGGCGAGAATCGTCACGAGGAGGCCCATCTTTACGTAGAAAGCGCGGTCGTGGAGGTAGTAGGCCGCTCCCTTCTCGAGACCGCCGAAGGCGCGCAGCAGCCCGGTGCTGATCCACAAGAATGCAGCCAGCGCCCAGAGATTGTCCGCCAGGAAGACACGCTGCAGGTCGCCGCCTTGCACGCGCTGCAACGCGCGGCTCCGTGCCCAGATCGCGCCGAGGCCGAGGGGGAGCGTGAGGAGGTGCAGTGTGGCGATGAGCCAGCGGAGGGTCATGGCTACCGCACTTACCTCGATAGGAATTCGCGCAGCTGCAGGTGCGCCACCGCACCCAGCAGCTCGCCGCGGCCAGGATCGGTTGGGCTATCAACGTAGAAATTCAGGGCGACTCCTTCCATCAGCACCGCATTCACGATTGCAGCGTGCCGAACGCGCGGGTTACCGGGATCCCCTATCTCGAACGGACTGACGAGCGCAAACCGACTTCCGACGGTGATCCGGCATTGCGGTTCCGTCTGGACCTTGGAATGAACCAGGGTCATCAGGGTCGCCGAAGGCTCTGGCGACACCCACATCTCGAGTCGAGTGGAATCCGCACCCAGGTACACGTGCAGGTTCGTTTGCCGTGCCGACTGGGGAATCAGTGTGGACGGCAATGCGATCGATCCGAGTGAGTCGGGTAGCGGCTGGGAGCGGGTGTCGCCCCGATACGCGGACGTGGAACACGGGGGCTCACGTGACGCAGAGCTCGACCAGTCCGATGGGCTGACGGACAGGCCTGGCGTGTTGGAAGCGCACGCGATTGAGATGAACAAGAGTTGGGCCCAGGCGTGTCGGCGGACCATATCTCAGCGTGTGCGAACGGCGCAGAAGTCCCCGCCGACGTGCGCCGGCTTGCCGGTGGCGGGGTTCAGGATCTGTGCGATGCCGTAGTGTGGATCCCAACGTCCCCGGAATCCCTCGGGCCAGACGAGCTCGGGAGTCAGGCTGGTGCTGGTGCCGTCATTCAAGTTGGGTTGAACGCCGATCTCGAACGCGCCCGCCGCGAAGTAGACGCCTGGTGCCTGGGCGGCGGTCGAGCGGGGATCGTGACTGTACGGTGCGAAAACAGCGTCGAGGTTCATCTCGAGAACGCCGACAAGCGGTCGCGAGCCAGCCGAGTGCAGCGTATCGCTGTTGATGCCGAGGCGCAGCCGGCCGAAGGTCCTCGCTCCGTGTGAGGGGAACGAGTCCGCCACGAGCGTAAGGGCATAGACTCCCGCCAGCTGCTGCACCTGACTCGATTCGAATCGTGACGCGGTCTCGGGCGCCGCGCACGACAAGGCGAGAGAGGCGATGGCCTTCTGGTGCGACCCACACGACGCAGCGAGGAGGGCCATGGAAGCGACAAGGGAAACGCGCATGCCTGGAAGCTGGGCGACCAGGCGATCACAAACAACCCGGTCGGTTCGACTCAGGCCTCTATGTGCCTGTCGTGTTCACAGCGCCCTCAACGGAAAGCCTGGAGGCTATGTTTCAGTCGGGCAACCACCAACATAAGGGGGCTTGGTCCATGCGCCGCCACGCCGTCTCCAATCGCCTGCTCACGCTTGCCCTCTTTCCACTGTTAGCGCCTGCGGCGTATGCGCAGGGTCGTTTCGGCACTTTCGACCAGGACGGCGACGTCGGAAAGGTGTCGCACGCCGGCTCGACCACGTACGATCCGAAACGTGAGGCCTATCTCATCGCCGGCTCCGGGCAGAACATGTGGGCCGAGCACGACGACTTCCATTTCGTGTGGACCCGGCTCACCGGCAACTTCCTGCTGTCGACACGCGCTCGCTTCCTCGGTCCGGGCGTGGAGGAGCACCGCAAGGTGGGATGGACGATCCGCCCGACCCTCGACCCGAACGGGACGCACGTGACGGCTACACTGCACGGCAATGGTCTGGCTTCGTTGCAGTTTCGCCGGGCCGCGGGGGCGATGACCGAGGAGGCGAAATCACCCGACAGCCTGCCGCCCGCGGCCGACGCCGTCATTCAGCTCGAGCGCAAGGACGGCGTCTTTCTGATGTCGATCGCCCGTTTCGGCGACACGCTGGTCACAAACCAGCTCGACTCGATCGCCCTCCCCGATACCGTGTACGTGGGGCTGTTCGTGTGCGCGCACAACGACAGCGTCGTGGAGCGCGCCGAATTCACCAACGTCCGCATCACGGTGCCCGCGGGGCCGAGCCTCGTTCCCTATCACGATTACCTCGGCAGCAGTCTCGAGATCCTTGATGTAGCCAGCGGCAACGCGACCGTCGTGCATCGCTACAACGGCTCGTTCCAGGCGCCCAACTGGACGCCTGACGGTGCGGCGCTGATCTACGTACAGGAGGGCCTGCTGTACCGTTTCGATCTCGCGTCGCAGACCGCGCAGGCGATCAACACTGGCTTCGCGACCAGCAACAACAACGATCACGTGCTGTCGTTCGACGGACGCATGCTCGCGATCAGCAATCACAGCGCCGCGGATAGCGGCGCGTCGATCGTGTACACGGTTCCCGCCACGGGCGGCACGCCCAGGCGGGTGACGGCTAAAGGCCCCTCGTATCTGCATGGGTGGTCGCCGGACGGCAAATGGCTCGTCTACACCGGCGAGCGCAACGACGAGTTCGACGTCTACAAGATTGCCACGCCGGGCGGCGCCGAGATCAAGCTCACCACCGCCCCCGGGCTCGATGACGGGCCGGAGTACACCCCCGACGGCGCCTACATCTACTTCAACTCGGTGCGCAGCGGCCGGATGCAGCTATGGCGCATGCGCCCCGACGGCAGCGACCAGCGGCAGATCACCGACGACGGCTTCAACAACTGGTTCCCCCACCTGTCGCCGGACGGCAAGTGGATCGTCTACCTGTCGTTCACCGCCGATGTGGCGCCGAACGATCACCCGTTCTACAAGCACGTGTTGCTGCGGCTGATGCCGGCGGCGGGCGGCGCGTCGAAGGTGATCGCTTATGTATACGGAGGGCAGGGAACGATCAACGTGCCGTCGTGGTCGCCTGACGGGAAGCGGCTGGCGTTCGTGAGCAATTCGGGCGCGCGACCACACTGATCCGCGCGAGGCCAAATGGCTGAGGTGTCACGCAGCTGTGCCGCGTGTGGGGGGACGCTGGGGGCCGACGATCTGTACTGCCCCCGGTGCGGCACACCGACCGCCCGCAAGGCCGATCCCGAGGCAACGCTGGTCAACCCGGCAAGCAGGCTGAGCACGCCAGCCTCTCCCGGCGCCGACCCCGAGGCGACGCTGGTGAACCCGGCAAGCGCGCCCGGCAAGCCGCAGCGGGTCTCGGTGTCCGCTTTCAACGACCGCTTGCGCGAAGTGCTCGACGCCGAGTACGAGCTGCTCTCCGTCCTCGGCCAGGGAGGGTTCGGCCGCGTCTACCGAGCGAGGGACCGGCGACTCGACCGGTTCGTCGCCATCAAGGTGATCCGGCCGGACCTGATGGGGTCGAATGAATTCGTGGACAGCTTCCGTAACGAGAGCATCGCGCTGGCGAAGCTGCGGCACCCCGGCATCGTGCCGATCTACGACATCCGCGAGCGCGGCGGGCTGATCTACTACGTCATGCCGATGGTGCACGGGACGACGCTCGAGGCGCGGCTGGGCCGGACGCGACTGCCGCCGCTCGAGTCGCGGCGCATCCTCAGCGAGCTGGCGGACGCTCTGGCGGCGGCGCACCGCAGCAAGATGATGCACCTCGACATCAAGCCAGCCAACGTGTTCCTCGAGGGAGAGCTGCAGAAGGTGTTGCTCATGGACTTCGGGCTCGCCAAGGCGCTCACCGACCAGGTCGACGAATCGGCGGCCGTGCCGGTGGTGGGGACCCCGGAGTACATGTCGCCGGAGCAGGCACGCGGGCAGCCGGACATCGATTACCGCTCGGACATCTACTCCATGGGGGTCATCGGCTACCGCATGCTGATGGGCCGGCCGCCGTTCCGGGGCCGCGACTCCGCCGATACGCTGGCGAAGCACATCAACGAAACGCCGGTGCCGCTGCGCGAGCTCAATCCCACGATCCCCAAAGGCCTCGCGGACGCGATCATGCGCTGTCTCGCGAAGGACCCATGGGATCGCTTTCCCAACGCGCTGGACCTGCGCGGGGCGCTCGAGGCGGTGACGTTCTTCAGCGGCTCCGGGTCGATGGCGGCGCCCGAAGACGAACCCCGGATGCGGCGGACGCTGCTGTTGCTGATTGCGGCCACCGCACTGCTCGCCGGACTAGTGATCGGCCGGATGCTGGGCTGAGCGGGTCAGCTCCCACACTTCTTCGACCGTCGTCCCGTCGGTTTCCGTACCGGACTGGTACCAGCGTCCGTCCGCGATGCGCAGCGTGAACGCCTGCGTCTTCCCGATATAGGGGGCCATCCCCTCGCCGACCCCGTACTCCACCGACTCGGCGTAGCGCGTTCCGTCGTAGGTGTAGTGGCCGCCGCCGGCGACGGTGATGAGGCCCTGTTGCGTGTAATAGACGAACACGAAGTCGGTCGGCGTGACGTGCTTCAGGACGGTGGTGCCCGCGGGGATGTCGACGGCTTTTCCATTCGCCTTT
>Ga0126376_10002385_pt1 | contig 10586 bp, 8 predicted proteins | sample PanSoiMetPlot_15_FD_92760 | JGI IMG/M metagenome (GOLD analysis project Ga0126376, IMG submission 92760) | Tropical forest soil microbial communities from Panama - MetaG Plot_15 | ecosystem: Environmental > Terrestrial > Soil > Tropical forest > Bulk soil | place: Panama | collected 2016-02-17 | reverse complement strand
TCGGGAGAAAGGGCGACGGTTGCCGCTTTGCCATTTTGCGTTACGCGTTCGAAGCGCAGGTCTTGAACGCTCAGCCCTCGCAATGCGCCGAGACTCTTGTAGTATGCCACTCCCGCCATCGCGAGAACTATGAGGACGGCAAGTATTAGGATCCTGTAGGAGCCCTTGCTGCCGCCCGCGCGAGGCGGCGCGTTGGACGATTCGTCCATTTTCCCGCTGCTACTCTGTATTTCCGTCACGAGTGCCAAATCTTAGGGTTGTGCCTTGTGCAAGTCAACGCGTTGTCCCGTTAGACGCCTTTTCGCGCCCATTCTCTTTCCCTCTTGATGTAAACTCCGCATCATTTTCGCGCTTTAGATGGCGCTTGAGAGGTACTTTCATGCCCAAATGTTTATCGGTCGTACTCCCTCTGTTAATCCTAGCGCCAGTTCTAGTGGCGCAACAAGCGCCCCTTCAATTAGATGCGTTAAAGCGCGAAGCCGTCGAAGAAACAGACAAGCTGCAGACGTTTACTCAGCAAATGGTCGACCAGATCTTCAGCTACAGCGAGCTCGGCTTCCAGGAGATTGAGACGTCCCGCTACGTGACAGGGTTACTCGAAAAAAATGGCTTCAAAGTCGAAAAGGGAATTGCGGGCATTCCGACGGCCTGGGTCGCCACTTATGGCAGCGGCAAACCGATCATAGCGTTTATCACTGACGAAGACTGCATTCCGCGCGCGTCGCAAAAGCCAGGCGTCGCGTATCACGATCCGCTGATCGAAGGAGCTCCCGGCCACGGTGAGGGCCACAACTCCGGTATGGCCGTGAATGTAACGGCCGCTCTCGTCCTGAAGAAGCAGATGGAGAAGTACCACCTCTCCGGAACGCTCAAGATTTTCCCCGGGATTGCTGAAGAACTTCTAGCTACAAAAGCATTCTATGTTCGCGCCGGTTATTTCACGGACGTGGACATCGTTCTCGGCTCCCATGTCAACAATGAATTCTCCACGTCTTACAGCACGGCCAAAGGTAAGTGGAGTGGTTTGGTGTCAGTCCAATATTTTTTTCATGGCAAAGCTGCGCATGCCGCGATGGCGCCTTGGGATGGCCGCAGCGCACTCGACGCCGTTGAATTGATGGACGTCTCGTGGGATTTCAACCGCGAGCATCTTCGCACGGCGCAGCGTTCGCATCGCGTCATTATTAATGGCGGTGATCAGCCCAACGTCGTGCCCTCTGAAGCCGCCGTCTGGTACTACTTCCGCGAAATGGATTATTCGCACATCAAATCGCTCTACGAATTGGGCAACACCGTTGCGGATTCGGCTGCGAAAAGCACCGGGACTACCGTCGATCACAAACTCGTCGGCTCAGCCTGGCCTCCCTTTTTCAACAAAGTCATCGCCGAAGTGCAGCAGAAAAATATCGAAGCCGTTGGCATGCCCAAGTGGACCGACGCCGACCAAACTCTTGCGAAGGCTTTGCAAAAGGAGATCGGCGCTAAAGTGGACGGCTTAAAAGAAAAAGTCGAGCCGCTCGAAGAGCCTGCAAAAACACTATCAGGCGGCGGCTCGGACGATGTCGGCGATATCTCCTGGAATGTGCCGATGGTCTATCTCCTGTTCCCAGCAAACATCCCGAATCTGCCGGGCCACAGCTGGCCGAACGCAGTGGCGATGGCCACGCCCATCGCGCACAAGGGTTCCTCCGCAGGAGCAAAAGTGCAAGCCATGACCGCCCTCGATTTTCTTCTACGCCCGGAACTCGTCACGCAAGCGTGGAATTACTTCCACAACGTGCAAACGAAAGACGTCCACTATGAATCGTTTCTTTCACCCGACGACAAGCCCGCCGTCGATTTCAACAAAGAAAAGATGGATAAATTCCGCACCGAGCTGAAGAAGCTCTACTACGACCCATCAAAATACAAAACGTACCTTGAGCAGCTTGGCATTATGTACCCAACGGTCCGCCCCAATCCCTAGACCTATTGGCCGCGGTCTCGATGGCGCCCTGGCACTTACAATATTCCCACCCCACATTCGTCTACAGAATGGGATGAACGAGCTGGCGAGCCTCATTTCGATGACTGAGCAGGACCGGCAAATCTCCAGGGTTGTCGCGGAAGAGCGCTCGCGGCTGCGCAATTTCATCCGCCGTCGTGTGCCCGATCCCGCCGACGCGGAAGACATCGTCCAGGAGGTCTTCTACGAGCTGGTCGAAGCCAACCGGATGCTGATGCCCATCAGCCATGTAACCGGCTGGCTTTTTCGTGTGGCACGCAATCGCATCACCGACCTCTTTCGCAAGAAAAAAGCGGAACCGTTCAGCGACGTGGCGATTGAAAGCGAAGAAGGCGAGCTCTTGCGAATCGAAGATTTGCTGCCCTCGCCCGACGCAGGCCCGGAAGCGCTCTATGCCCGCAGGGTTTTGCTCGAAGAACTGGAGGACGCGCTTGACGAGCTGCCGGAAGAGCAGCGCGAAGTCTTCGTAGCGCATGAAATCGAAGGCCGCAGCTTCAAGGAAATCTCGGCCGAAACGGGAGTGAACCTAAACACTCTCCTGGCGCGCAAACGGTACGCGGTGCTTCATCTCCGCGAGCGGCTTCACGACATTTATGACGAACTCAGGAAGGAGAAATAACGTGTTCAGCGGAAAGAAAAAGTGGATTGCGATTGGTTTCTTCGCTCCGATTGCGTTAGCCCTTTTTATCTTTATTGGCGGCGAAATCGTGATGCATCTGTGGAACTGGCTGCTGCCGAGCTTGTTCGGTTGGCGCCAGATTACGTTCTGGGAGGCACTCGGATTGCTGGTTCTCTGCAGGATTCTCTTCGGAGGTTTTGGCGGCGGCCATCCACGGGGGAAAAGGCGCCGCATGTCTGATCGATGGGAAAGCATGACCCCCGAAGAGCGCGAGAAGTGCCGGCAGGCGTTCCGCAGCCGTTGGGGCCAAGCACCACCCCAAACGCCGCCGCCGGACCCAACCTCGGGCGACTAGCCTCTCCACGGTCGTGAAGCTCAATGACCAAGGGATGTAGACTGCATCGCGCCTGCTACAATTCGTCCGTGTCTCACGACCAAATCGAGCTGCTAACTTCTCCTGCTGACTCTGGCACACGTCTCGACCGGTTTGTTGCCGGCCATTGCCCGGGAATTTCGCGTTCGCGGGTGCAGGAGCTGATTGATGCCGGTCTAGTCTTGGTAGACGGCAGTGCGGCGAAGGCCAGCCTGAAGCTGAAAGGCGGGGAGCGCGTTACCGTTCAGCCAGAGCCAAGGGCACCGTTGAAGGCGGAAGCAGAGTCGATTCCGCTCGAGGTTCTTTACGAGGACAGTGACCTAATTGTCGTCAACAAGCCTGCAGGAATGAATGTCCACGCCGGGGCAGGGAATTCGCGCGGCACGCTGGTCAATGCACTGCTTGGGCGCGGCCAATCTCTTTCGCAATCAGCCGATGCGTTGCGCCCTGGAATCGTTCATCGTCTGGACAAGGACACCAGCGGCGCGATTCTCATTGCAAAAAATGACTTCGCCCACGCCAAACTTTCCGAAGCATTTCGCACGCGCGCGATTCAGAAAACGTATCTTGCGCTCGTGCAAGGGAAACTGGCTGCAAAGGGCCGAATCGAACTTGCCATCACGCGAGATCCCAAACGCCGCGTGCGCATGGCAGCGCGTCCTGCCGGGAAATCCGCAAATGCGCGCGAGGCACGCACCGACTGGTCCGTCCTGCAGGAGTTCGGCCCGGCCACGCTGGTCGAAGTCCAACTCCACACCGGACGCACGCATCAAATTCGCGTGCACTTCTCCGCCCTCAAACATCCCGTGGTTGGCGATACGCTTTATGACGCCGCGTTGCAGCTCATCGTGAACAAGATCAAATTACCTGTGCTAGACCGACAGTTCCTTCATGCGGCGCGGCTCTCCTTTATACATCCGAGGACGGAAAAGCAGATTAGGGTCACCGCACCATTGGCCCCGGAATTAAAAATCTATTTGGAGAGGCTGGCTGCCGCGGCGGGCACCCGAAAAATTGACGCGTCGCTTGCAGCCTTCCTATAATTCATGCCCATGCGCCAGGTCATCACAGCACTTCTTCTCGCCCTCATTCTTCTTGCCTTGCCCGTCACGGAAAGCGCCCAACAGCCGCAGCAGTCTCCTCCGGCAGATCAAACTCCTCAGCAAAGCCAGACAACGATCAGGGTTCCTGTCAACCTCGTCGATGTTCTGTTCACTGTATTGAATCGTCGCAACAAACTTGTTTCCGATTTGAATGAGGAAGATTTCAAACTAGTTGATGACAATGTTCCGCAGAGCATTCGCTACTTCAGCCGGCAGTCTGACATCCCGCTGCGCATCGGATTGCTGCTTGATACCTCCAACAGCATTCGCGACCGCATCAAGTTTGAGCAAGACGCCGCCGTCAATTTTCTTTATACGGTTGTGCGTCGTGGCAAGGACCAGGCTTTCGCAATGACCTTCGATGACGAGCCGCAAATGATTCAGAGTTTTACCGGCGACACGGGCATGCTGCGCGACCGCATTCTCAAGACAAGGGCCGGTGGCGGCACGGCCGTTTACGACGCGATCTACGATGCTTGCCAAAAGCATTTGAGCAATCCGCCGCGTCCTCCTGGGGATCAGCCCGACGTCGTGCGCCGTGTCATGATTCTGATCAGCGACGGCGAAGACAATCTTTCCGATCACACGCGCGCCGAAGCAGTCGAGATGGCGCAACGCACGGGCGTTGTTATCTACACCATCAGCACGAGCATTCAGTGGGTGACGACGACTGCAGAAAAGGATTGCCGCGCAACTGGCACCTGCAAATACCACCTCACGGATGGCGACAAAGTGTTGCAGGGATTAGCTGAAGAAACAGGTGGGCGCTCTTTTTATCCATACCACGTGGACGATTTGGATCAATCGTTCCAGGACATCGGCGACGAACTGCGAAATCAATATCAGATCACGTACAATCCGTCGAACTTTGTGCCGAATGGAAAATATCATCGCATCAAAATCGACACGCCGAAATTCAACGGGTATCAAGTTCGCGCACGCCGTGGTTATTACGCGCGGCCCAATCCTGCGACCTCGAGCTCAACGCCAGCTGCCACACCTAATGCTACGGCTCCTAAGCCAGCGGGAGAAACTCCTCCCAAGCCGTAATCTTGGAAAGGATTGTGCATTTTTAAAGGTTTATTGGCCGGAATCGCGGAAGAGAATCGCGTCAGCCTCGATGTGAACTCGGACAATTGCAAGCTTCGTTCCATCCGGTGAGTACTCGAAAGCACCGATGCGATCCGCTGTTGCGTGCGTCAGCTGCTTGTGCGGTCCGCCGTCAAGCGGCTGCATCCACAAATTGTCGACGCCCTTTTCGCGCACAACATAGATGATGGATTTTTCTCCTGGCATGAATTTCGCGGATTCCAGGGCACGCTGGTCAATGTCGTGGTACTGCGTGGTCTTCGTTTCAAGCGAATCGACGCGCAGCATTAATTTGTGGTCGAACTCGCGCACTTCCGTGGTGAGCACGGATTTTCCGTCTGGGGAAATATGATAGGAGCCAATCCCTGTTTTCAGCACAAGCTCTGGAGTCCCACCGTCAATGGATACGCGCTTCAAATTTTTTCCGTCAGCGCGATCCACGAAATAAACGAACTTGCCGTCGGGGGAACAGCTTGGATCTGCTTCGCTTATTCCGGTAGTGAGCTGGAAGTGCCCACCGCCGTTCATGTCCATTCGCCACAAATTGGCGGCGGCTTTCCCCCCTCGCCCGATAAAGCGCGCAATTAGAAATTTTCCATCTCCGCAAGCAGAGAGCTGGTCTGGAATTTCTTTTGGATCCGAGTAAATAAGACTTTCTCCTCCGGAAGGGTCAACGATTCGAATCTCACCGCCTTGGGGCAGGACAAGCTTATTGCCGGGAGTCCAATCCCAGCGCCAAGTAGGCTGTTTCGAAGAGAGGACAAGCGGATGCGATTCTTCGGGAAAGGCGGCGGGCGCGATGGAAAAATCGGTTCGCGTCTGAACTTGCGTAGCCGCGAAGATTTTCGAATTCGCGGCCACGCTCGGCTTGATGTAGGAATTCGTATCCGCAGTGATCGCGCGATACGCTCCCTGCGGAAAAGTGACGATGCCGAGCTGGCGTTGCAAATGGCCAGAAGAAGTTTCTCCACTGGTAGCGAGCAAGCCGGAGCCGTCAGAAAGCCAGACGGGATCGTAAGAAACTTTTGTACGCGCATTCGCAAAGTTTTTTCGTTCACCGGTAGCGACGTCAATTGCAAGAAATCCGCCGATGTCATCGGGAGTCGGCTGAACAATGGGAATCGCTATGGTTTTTCCGTCGGGTGACCACGCAATCGTGTAGCTGTCGCTTGCGAGAGGCATGCTTTTGAAGAGTGCGCGTTCGGGCGTGCCGTCGGCTCTTGCGATGAGCAGATCGAAGGTGGGCGAGTCGTGATCCTGGCGCAGGTAGGCAAGATGTTGCCCGTCCGGAGAAAACGCGACAGGGCTGTCCACGTCGCGAATCAAGACACGCGGAGTGCCGCCGAGCACGGGAGCTTGATACAAGATTGAAATGGTGTGTTCTTCTTCGTCGCGACGAACGAAATAAAGATAGCTGCCGTCAGGAGAAAACGTGAGGCCGAAATAACGTGTCGCGGCCGGAGCAACGATCTGCGTATTACTGCCGGTTTGAATGTGGCGAAGGCCGAGCGCCTGGAGGCCATTCTCTTCCCAAACGAGAGCGAGATATTTTCCGTCAGGCGAAATGGAAGCGAGCGTGGTGTGGCCGTTGTTGGAAAGATTCTCGATGGAGAAATGTTCGTAGGGAAGATGCGGAGGTTTTTGAGTTAAAGAGAAAATGCCGTAGCTGGCTGCGAGCAAGACACCTAGGACAATGACTACCGTGATTCCTGCGCCGAGTTTGTTTTTCTTGGCTGCTTCGATAATTACGGAGCCGCTGCCTGGGACAGGCGAGATTTGCGCGGCAGACTGAGATTGCGCGGATGCTGCTGGAAGAGAAGCTGCACTGATCGCGGAAACAGAGCCAGTGGCCATTTTGCCGGAATCGACTTCACGGAGAAGGCGCTTCAAATCCGCGCGCATTTCCGCGGCAACTTGATAGCGGCAATCGCGATCCTTCTCGAGAGCCTTGTTGAGGATCCGTTCGAATTCGGCCGGAACTTCTGAATTCAAAGTGATCGGCGCGACGGGAGTATTGCGCAGAATATTTTCAAAGACTACGGCGGAAGTCGAGCCCGGGAAGGGATGCTTGCCGGTAATCATTTGATAGAGCACTGCGCCGCTAGAGAAAAGGTCCGTGCGGGAATCGAGCTCTTCACCGCGCGCCTGTTCTGGCGACATATAGGCGATGGTGCCGACGGCGAGGCCGGGACTCGTGAGATGAGTCGCGTCGAGATCCTGAACAGTGGTTTCGGTGTCGTGGCCTGGAACAAGTTTGGCGAGGCCGAAGTCGAGAATTTTTGCCTGGCCGCGGTCAGTGACAAAGATGTTAGCGGGCTTGATATCGCGATGAACGATGCCTTTTTTGTGGGCGGCGTCGAGCGCGTCGGCTATTTGGATTCCGATTTCGAGCGTGGTTTTTACAGACTGCGGGCCAGTGCGAATGATCTGATCGAGCGTTTTGCCTTCGAGGAGTTCGAGTGCGAGGAAGGTGCGGCCCTGGCCTTCTTCGATGGCGTAGATGGTGCAGATGCCGGGATGGTTTAGCGCGGAGGCGGTGCGCGCTTCGCGCAAGAAACGCTGATGGCTTTCGGAGTCCTGCAATTTGTCTTCAGGGAGAAATTTTAGGGCGACGCGACGGGCAAGCTTCGTGTCTTCTGCTTCGTAAACAACGCCCATGCCACCTCCGCCGAGTTTGCGGAGGATCTTGTAATGGCCGATGACTTGTTCTTCCATTTGTAATTGAACGCACGATGTTATCCGCGAAAGTGGCAGTGGTCAATTAAGCAGGATCGGAAATTTAACGCGGAGGCACAGAGAGCGCAGAGAAAGTCGACTAGCGGCCATTGACGCTATGTATCCATGCACTTAGGTAAAGAGAGGCGACTGGGCGGAGGCGCCTTCTGGGTCAGAAAAGTTGCTCAGCCCGACGCCGACGAGGCGGAAGCGTTGCTGGGGGCCGAGGGCGACACGTTCTCGCAAGGACAGCGCGATGTTCGTCAGCTCCTCGCAGGAAGCAGGTGGAGAAGTCGGAGTGTGGCTGCGAGTGAGAATCTTGAATTGGCTGGTCTTTAGTTTCAGCACGACGGTGCGGGCGATTCGGGATTCGTTGCGCGAGGCAGCCCAGGTGTGCTCCGCGAGTTTTCGGATCATCGGCTCCATTTCGGCGAGCAAGACATCCTGTTCGAAGGTGTCTTCGGAGGAAATGGATTGCGTTGGCCTATCGGGGATTACTGGGCCGTTGTCGATGCCGCGGGCGAGCTCGTGGAGACGCAAGCCATAACGTCCGAAGCGCTTCTCTAGCGTCGATAGATCGAAGCTGCGCAGGTTGCCAATGGTTTGTACGCCGAGGCTCTTCAATTTCTCTTCCGTGACTTTTCCAACGCCGGGAACGCGGCCGACTGGCAGTGGGATCAAGAATGAATCTGCTTCGTCTGGTTGAATGACGAAGAGGCCATCCGGTTTTTTCCAATCGGAGGCAATCTTCGCGAGAAATTTGTTCGGCGCTACGCCGGCCGACGCGGTCAAGTTCAGTTCTGAGCGGATCTGTTCGCGAATCGTGCGCGCCACTTGTGTGGCGGTCGGCAAGCCGGTCTTGTTCTTAGAAACGTCCAGATAGGCTTCATCGAGGGACAGCGGTTCAATCAAGTCGGTGTGGCGTTTGAAGATTTCACGGACCTGGCGGGAGACGGCACGATAGCGCGTAAAGTCCGGCGGCAGGAAGATGGCATTAGGACACAGACGTTCGGCCGTAACAGCGGGCATGGCGGAACGCACGCCGAACTTTCGCGCTTCATACGAAGCAGCGCACACTACAGAGCGATTCCCGCGCCAGGCGACAACAACGGGCTTGCCCAGGAGTTGCGAATCGTCGCGCTGCTCCACGGACGCATAAAAGGCGTCCATGTCAATGTGGATGATCTTGCGAACGGTCATGTGGCGAACACAGTTTAGCTAGATTACTCGCCGCGTTGGGAGAGGAGGCGTAGACGGCCGATTTTAAAGCTTGAGGAAGGGCTAAGAAAAACTGAAAAGAAACAGGTCTGACGTCGCGCTATCACTCCGCAGTTGCGTCTTAGCTCTTAAGTCGAGCTCCCAGGTTTCAGCGATGAGATCTTTGCCGAAGCTGTGATGTTTTTCTTGATGAACAATCTGGAATCCTAGCTTCGCGTAAATGTGCCGAGCAGCGACAAGAATGCTTTGGGTCCAAAGCGTGATTTTCTTGTAGCCCGCGCGTTGTGAAAACCGGATGCATTCTTCAACGAGGCGAGTGCCGATGCCAAGCCCGCGCGCCGATTGTTCCACATGCAGTAGGCGCAGCTTTGCGACTTCCTCGGATGCTTTGGCAATGAACACGCCGCCAACTCTTTCTCCGTCCTTTTCCGCGATCCAACAACATTCATATTTTGAATCGAACTGCTTGATAAATTGCGCGACGATTTCGGAGGCGAGCGCTTCGTACTCGTTGGTCCAGCCATATTCTTCCGCATAGAGAAGCGCCTGACGGTGAACGATCCACCCCAGATCGCCGGGCTGATGGGTACGCAATAGATAGGGAGCTTTTTGTCCGGCATTGTCGCCGAGGAGACTTTGGATGGTCTGCGCTGCCTGGATTAACCGTGCACGTTCATCGGAGGAGAGAGTCTCGAGCATCGCTGTGACATCGTCATTAGAACGTTCCTCGAGTGGAGCGAACGCCCGCTGACCATTCGCGGTGAGAGAAAGCGATTTTTGGCGCTCGTCGTTGGTTGACCTTTGCCGTCGCAAGAGTTTTCGACGTTCGAAGTCACGGAGAATACGACTCATGTACCCGGCATCCAGCCCAAGTACTTTGCAGATGTCAGTTGCAGTAGGGTGGTCTTGGTGGGCGAGCTCGTAAAGGACGCGAGCTTCTGCGAGAGAGAAAGGGCTGCTGGCAGTACCGTCCAGGACACCAATCTTGCGAGTGTAAAAGCGGTTGAAGGCACGGAGAGCAGCAACTTGAGGGGCGACTCCCGATGCAGGCATGGCGGCCTCCTTATACTTGATAGAGTCACACATATAGTTGATAATGTCAACTTTAAGTTGGAGGTGACCGATGATGACAGATAGAGAAGTGCGAGTGTTTGCCGAGAACTGGATTGAGGCGTGGAACTCGCATGACCTCGCTGCGATTCTTTCCCATTACGGCGACGAAGTTGTGCTGACATCGCCGGTTGCGGCCAGAATCCTAAACGATCCCGCCGGAAGGGTGTTCGGAAAAGATGCATTGCGTACTTACTTCCAGAAAGGTTTAGAGGCCTATCCAAACCTTTCTTTCCAGCTCGGGGATGTCCTGAAAGGACTATCAAGCGTCGTGCTGTATTACGTGAATCACGCAAACACCAAGACAGCGGAGTTTATGGAATTTGACGAAAGCGGAAAAGTAGTTCGGGTCGT
>Ga0126376_10002383_pt1 | contig 10591 bp, 6 predicted proteins | sample PanSoiMetPlot_15_FD_92760 | JGI IMG/M metagenome (GOLD analysis project Ga0126376, IMG submission 92760) | Tropical forest soil microbial communities from Panama - MetaG Plot_15 | ecosystem: Environmental > Terrestrial > Soil > Tropical forest > Bulk soil | place: Panama | collected 2016-02-17 | reverse complement strand
TTGTGGGGTGAACCCCAAAATGGCACAAATTTTGTGAACCTGGTTTTGTTTTTCGGCGTACTCACGTGTTCCGTCCTAAGATATAGACTCGTGTGGTTTGACTTCGTCTGCGTTAGACATATAACATAAAATAGAAATGACTGTACGTCGCGAGTCCAAGCCCGCATGGCTGCTGTTGGCTTTTACCCTACCCACCAAGCGCGCCAGCCAGCGCGTCGAAATCTGGCGGAAGCTGCAGCGCTTCGGAACAGTGCCGCTCGGCAATTCCGGCTACCTGCTTCCGAACAGCCCCGGCAACGAAGAGCGATTTCAGTGGCTTGCGACGGCGATCCGGAAATACGGAGGAGACGCATCGGTGGTTCACGTGGAATCCATCGACAATCTTTCGCGACCACAGCTGATTGGCCGTTTCGCGGAAGTACGCGCGCGGGAGTATCAGGAACTGATTCACGAGTTGCAGGCGTTTTCTTCGACACGCGTAGAAGGAAAAGGCGCGGGCCGCCTTAGCCGGTTGCGCAATCGTTTTCAGGAGATCGTCGAGGTCGATTTCTTCGATAGCCCACTCCAAAAGCGCGCTCAGGAATTACTGGAAATGGCGGCTAGGTCAAAAGCGGCCAAGGCCGGCGGCGCGAACACCAAGATCGATCCGAAAAAGTACAAAAGCAGAGTTTGGGTGACGAGACCAAGACCAGGCGTCGATCGGTGCGCCTCCGCTTGGCTGATCCGCAAGTTTATTGACGGTAAAGCGCGGTTTGCTTTCGCGCCGGAAGGCCGTGTGCCCAATGGCGCTGTGCCGTACGACATGTTCCATGAAGAAGGGTTCGGACATCGCGGCGATGACTGCACGTTTGAAACCCTGACAAAACAATTTCACGTGCGAGATCCACGCGTTGGCGTAATCGGACAAATCATTCACGACGCGGACTTGCTGGACGACCGTTTCGGACGCAAGGAAGGCTACGGAGTGGACGAGATACTCAAGGGCTGGGCGCGGCAGGGAATTCCGGACGACGAACTTCTGGAGCGCGGGATGCAGCTGATCGAGGGACTCTACCACGCGCCGCGAAGGTAAGTTGAGGAGTAGACGAACGTGTTCGCACATCATCGAGAGTATTGGAAAACCGTGTTAAGTGTCGTGCTGCTACTGGCCATGGGAGCGAGCGTATCGGCGCAGTCCGATCAGCAAAGGACAAGAGTATTCACGCTCGAAGAAGCGGTCGATTTTGCTCTAAAGAATTATCCCGCAGTGCGTGCTTCGCTCGAACGTGTGCGGGCGGCGGAAGGCGGTGTCGGCGTGGTGCGAACGAGCTATTTGCCGCGGACCGACCTCCTGTGGCAATCGAATCGCGCGACCGACAACAACATAACAGGACTGACCATACCGAACTCCGTGATCGCTCCGATTACTGGCCCGGTGCCGCTGTCGACTTCGAACCGCAGCGCTTGGGGAAGCGCAACCGGATTGTTGTTCTCGTGGGAGCCGCTTGATTTCGGTTACCGCGGAGCGAAGGTGGACGCAGCGCGCGCGGTGCAGAATCGCGCTTCGGCGGAAGCGTCGCTCACACGCCTCGATGTGAGTGTTGCCACCATAAACGCATACCTTACATTGCTCGCCGCGGAACAAAACATGCGTGCTGCACAGGCGGATATCGAGCGCCGGGAAACGCTTGCGAAATCAGTGCACGTGCTCGTCGACAATCAGCTCCGCGCCGGCGCCGACGCCTCGCGAGCGGATGCGGAACTGGCCCGCGCACGCGTGAACCTCGCGAGGGCGCAGCAGCAGGTGGCGACCAGTCGCGCGCAGCTCGCCGACATTCTCGGCATTGCCGACCAAGTGGTCGAAGTTCAGGAATCCGTGTTAGTGAGCAAGCCGCCCGCATCTGCTCCCGCTACGACTTCCGTCTCTGCGAACCCGTTCGCTCAAGTGCAACACGCCCGCGTCCAGGAAGAGCAGTCACTCGTGCACGCGCTCGACCGTTCGTACTATCCAAAGTTATATCTGCAATCGGTGGTGATGGGGCGTGGTAGCGGCCTCGATCCAACCGGCAAGTTTCTCGGCGGCAGCGAGGGATTGGGGCCGGACCGCGCAAATTGGGCTGCCGGTCTTAGCGTGAATTTCCCTGTATTCGATATTTTTTCCATCAAGTCGAAAAAAGCGGTGGAAGCGGCGAACCAACGTGCCGAAGAGGCGCGCTACGATCAGGCGCTGCAAGACCTCACAGGGCAACTGCGCAAGGCGCAAGCTTCACTCGACGGCGCCCGCAAAGTTGCGGAGAACACTCCTCTGGAACTCGACGCCGCGCGCACGACGGAAACGCAGGAACGCGCGCGCTATCAGGCTGGGCTCGCGACTCTCGTGGACGTTGCAGACGCGCAGAGTTTTCTCGTGCAGGTGGAAATTGACGATGCTCTGGCGCGTCTCGCCGTCTGGCAAAATCTCGCTTCGGTTGCGGCGGCGCAGGGAGACCTCGGCCCGTTCTTGCAGTCGCTGCACGAAGCGGCGCAAGGAGCAAAATAGTTATGTGGCTCCTGCGCAACGCGCTTCGCAACCCCATCTCAGTCATCGTTCTTGTGATCGGCGTCGCGTTGTGCTCGATTCTCGCGCTTACGCGGATGCCGATCGATATTTTCCCGAACCTGAACCTGCCGGTGATTTATGTGGCGCAGCCATACGGAGGAATGTCTCCTGCGCAAATGGAAGGGTATCTCGTCTACTACTACGAGTATCACTTCCTCTACATCATTGGCATTGAGTCGGTGGAATCGAAATCCATCCAGAACGTCGGCCTCTTGAAACTGACGTTTCATCCGGGCACGGACATGAGTCAGGCGATGGCGCAGACGGTCGGCTATGTCGATCGCGCGCGCGCGTTCATGCCGCCGGGGACGGTCGCGCCCTTCATCATGCGATTCGACGCTGGCAGCGTACCCGTCGGGTATCTCGTCTTTTCGAGTACGACGAAGAGCGTCGGCGAGATTCAGGACCTCGCGTTGAACCGCGTACGTCCGCTCTTTGCGACGCTCCCCGGCGTTTCGGCTCCTCCTCCCTTCGGCGGCGCGGCGCGAACGATTGTGGTGAGCGTCGATCCCGAACGTCTACGCGCCTACCGCATGGCCCCGGAGGAGGTGATGCAAGCACTGAACACGGGAAACACGATCGTACCCGCGGGCAATGTCCGCACCGGCGATTTGTTGCGTCTCGCGCCGATCAATTCTGTTGTTTCGAACATCAAAGATTTGCAGAACCTCCCGATTCGCACGGGCTCGGGCCCAACGGTTTTTCTGCGTGACGTCGGCACAATTGAAGATTCGAGCGACATCATCACGGGCTATGCCGAGGTGAACGGCCACCGCACCGTCTACATCCCGGTGACGAAGCGCGCCGATGCTTCTACGCTCGCCGTCGTCAATGAAGTTAAAGCGAGCCTCGCGCAATTTCAGTCCGTTGTTCCGCCTGACATCAAGATCGACTACGAGTTCGACCAGTCGTCCTACGTTCGAAACTCTCTACTGTCGGTCGTGAAGGAAGGGCTTCTCGGTGCGGTCTTGACTGGCGTGATGGTGCTGCTCTTTCTGCGCGACTGGCGAAGCGCTCTCATCGTCGTCGCCACGATTCCTTTCGCTTTGCTGACCGCGGTCGTCGCGTTGTGGGGCGCGGGCCAAACGGTCAACATCATGACGCTTGGGGGCCTGGCGCTGGCGGTCGGAATTCTCGTCGACGAGTCCACGGTGGTCATGGAAAACATTCACAGCCATCTCGGGCAGGGTCGCGGGAGAGCGGTGGCGGTGCTCGAAGCAAGCAAGGAAGTGCAGATTCCGCGGCTCCTCGCGATGCTCTGCATTCTCGCCGTCTTTGTTCCTTCATTCTTCATGACCGGAGTCTCACGCTCGCTCTTTATCCCGCTTTCGCTCGCGGTGGGATTTGCAATGGCAGCTTCGTATCTGTTGTCGAGCACGCTTGTTCCCGTGTTGTCCACGTGGATTCTGCGCGAGCACGCACCGGAAGCGGAGGATACGCCTTCACTCCTCAATCGTGTGCGGGACACGCTCGGCCGGATTCTGACCCGGCTATTTGCCGTCCGAGGTCTTACGGTCGCGGCTTATGTTGTCCTTTCCGTGGCGGTGGTGGCGTTTCTTGGTCCTTATCTCGGACGGGAGATTTTTCCGCGTGTCTCCGCCGGTCAACTCTTTCTGAGATTCCGCGCTCCGATCGGGACCCGCGTCGAAACAACGGAACGATTGACCCTCGATGTTTTGCACGCGATCCAGCAAGAGGCGGGCGCGGGCAGCGTGGGCGTAACGTTGAGCTACGTTGGCGGGCCACCGCCAAATTATCCGATCAACACCATCTACCTCTGGACGAGCGGCCAGCATGAAGCGGTGCTGCGCGTGGCGCTCAATCCAGAGTCACGCATCCGTGCCGATCAATTCGAAGAGCGCCTGCGAAAAGTTTTGCCGGACAAGTTTCCTGGTTGCCAGTTTTCGTTTGAAGGGGCGGACATCGTAACGCAGATCATGAATTTCGGCGCTCCGACGCCCGCGGAAATCAATGTGGGAGGCCCGGACCTCGCCGCCGATCGCGCCTTTGCCGCGAAACTTCGCGCGGAAATCGCCAAGATTCCGGCTCTGCGTGACCTGCAGTACGACGAACCGCTCGACTATCCGAGCATCAACATCAACGTGGACCGCGAGCGCGCCGGACAGTTGGGAGTAACGACAGCCGGGGTGGGCCGCTCTTTTCTAGCGGCAACTTCCTCAAGCCGATTCGTGGCGCCGAACTATTGGGCCGATCCCAGGTCCGGCGTCGCGTATCAGGTCCAGGTGCAGGTTCCGCAATCCGACGTGACCTCAATCCAAGACGTCGAGCACATTCCCGTGACGCAAGGCGCGGCTTCCCATCCTTTGATCGGGGACGTGGCTCAAGTGGGGTACGGAACCGTTGTCGGCGAATACCACCGCCTCAACGGTCAGCGTATGGTGACGTTGACTGCGAATGTTTCGGGCGAAGACCTCGGACGGATCTCCTCCGAACTGGACAGCGCCATCAAGCGCGCCGGTGAACTGCCGCGTGGCGTGAAGGTCACTGTCCGCGGCCAGATCGGCCCGATGAAACAAACGTTGACGAATCTCGGAGTCGGGCTGCTGCTCGCGGTGCTTGTGATCTATCTGCTGCTCGCCGCGAACTTTCAATCGCTGAAGCTGGCGTTCGTCGTGCTATCGACTGTGCCCGCTGTGATCTGCGGGGTGCTCTTCATGCTGTTGCTCACGGGCACGAGTCTGAACGTTCAGTCGTTCATGGGCGCGATCATGGCGATTGGCGTTGCAGTGGCGAATGCGATCCTGCTGGTGACGTTCGCTGAAGAGTATCGTCGCGCGGGCAACGCGGCGATGGATGCGGCGCTGCACGGAGCAAAAACGCGCATGCGTCCGATCCTGATGACGAGCATGGCCATGATTGCGGGCATGGTGCCGATGGCGCTGGCTCTCGGCGAAGGAAGTCAGCAAACGGCTCCGCTTGGGCGAGCCGTGATTGGCGGTCTGCTCTTTGCGACTGCGGCCACGCTACTGATTTTGCCCCTGGTATTTTCACTGGTTCAGCAACGTGCCGGCGTCCGGTCTCCCTCGCTCGATCCCGACGACCCAGCGAGCGCCTTCGCGCGATGCACGGCTATCCAGTCCGGAGAAACGACATGATCAGACGCAAACTCTTTTCGTCCCTCATCTTCAGCTCTGCTGCCCTTTGGGGAGCGTCGTGCGGCTCGAACACAACTTCCACGACGAAGGCGGCCCAGACGTTACCGGCGCAACCCACTGTCGAAGTCGTGAAAGTCGCTTCCAAAAAACTCTCGATCACCACGCGGCTGCCGGGAGAATTGCAGGCATACGAAGCAGTCGCGGTCCTGCCGAAGGTGACCGCCTACGTGGACTCGATCAGCGTGGATCGTGGAACGCGCGTCCGGTCAGGACAAGTGATGGCGCGGCTAGTGGCGCCGGAGCTGGCGGCGCAACGCGCGGAGGCGCAGTCGAAGCTGCAGGCGGCGGAAGCGCAGCGGGCAGAAGCGGAAGCAAAGCTTGCGTCGGATCAAAGCACATTCGACCGGCTGCAAAGCGCTTCGGCCACTTCGGGTGTAGTGGCGGGCAACGACCTCGAAGTCGCGCAACGTGCCGTCGACGCGGACCGCGCCAAGGTCGAAGCCATGCGAGGCAGCGCCGAAGCGGCGAAGTCGGGCTTGAAATCCATTTCGGAAATCGAGGGATATCTCGAAGTGCGCGCGCCGTTCGACGGCGTCGTGACGGAGCGCAACGTTCATCCGGGTTCGCTCGTGGGCCCGGCTACAAGCGCGGCGGCGAGTTCGCTACCAATGGTGCGCGTGGAAAAGATCAGCAAGTTGCGGCTCGTGGTTCCCGTTCCCGAAAAGTATTCCGCGGGCATGAACCCGGGAACGAAGGTGGACTTCAGCGTCCCGGCGTTTCCGAATCAGACGTTTTCCGGCACGGTGGCGCGCATCGCGCATTCCGTTGACGTGAAGACGCGGACCATGCCGGTGGAACTTGACGTTCAAAACTCCGACGGGCGCTTGAGCTCGGGAATGTTCCCCGAAGTGCTGTGGCTCGTAAGGCGATCCGAGCCGACGCTCTTCGTTCCTGCTTCCGCGGTCGCGCGAACGACGGAGGCGACGTTCGTCATCCGCATTCGCGACGGAAACACCGAATGGGTAAACGTGCAGACCGGAGAGCAGGACGGGAAGTCGATCGAGGTATTCGGTGGCTTGCACGAGGGAGACGAGGTCGCCGTGCGCGGAACCGATGAATTGCGCGCGGGGAATCGTGTGACGACGAAGCCGTTTGTCGAGGCGACTCCCGCGAAATAGCGCAACGAATTTGACCAGCCAAAAGAAAGAACATGGAGGTGTTTGATGTCAGGAATGAAGGAACACATGCAACTACTTTCGCTTGCTTGTCTACTGCTTTTCGGAACAGCGGCATTCGCCCAGGAGGTACCGAGCGATTACCAGGACGTTCTGAAATCGCTCGACCGCAAAGGGGACTTCAAGGACGGCGTCCTCAAGGTCAACATTCCACGCAGCGATTTGAAGATAACGGTCGCGGGCGTCCCGACGCCGACGCCGTTCGGCTTCGGCGGTTGGGTCGCGTTCACGAAGACGAGTGACGGCGGCGAAGTAATGATGGGAGACCTGGTGCTACTGCAAGAAGAAGTGAATCCCGTCATGTCCGCGCTGCTGGACAGCGGAATCGAGGTCACCGCGTTGCACAACCATTTCTTCTGGGACGACCCGCACGTTTACTACATGCACGTGCACGGAATGGGGAAAGCGGCGGACCTCGCGCGCGAAGTGAAGCCCGCGTTTGACCTGATCGGTCACGTGAAGCCGGAAGCGGCCGCTCCGCTTAGCAGTACTGGCGCGGCGCTGGACACGGCAAAGATCGCGCAGATTGTCGGGCACACCGGTGACCAGTCCGGTGCGGTCTACAAAATCACTGTCGGCCGCAGCGACCTCGCGATGAAGGACCACGGCGGGACGATCAATGCGCGCATGGGACTAAACACCTGGGCAGCGTTTTATGGGACAGAGAATGACGCAGTTGTTGCGGGCGACATCGCCATGCTCGAAGGCGAAGTGACTCCCGTGTTGAAGACGTTGCGAAAGAACGGCATCGATGTCGTCGCGATTCATCACCACATGACGGAAGAAAAGCCGATGGTGATTTTTCTGCACTACTGGGGCCGCGGACCGGCCGAAAAACTCGCGAATGCCTTCAAGGCAACTCTCGGCGAACTGGGGAAGGGCGCAGCGGCGCACTGAGAACACTTCATGCGAAACTACAAATCCTCTTGGCGAAGAGCGGCGCTCGTTCTTGGCTTTCTCATTAGCGTATGCGCAGGTGGAGCGCTTGGACAGACCTTGAAAGAGGTCGCGAAGTTCGATTTGCCCGGCCCGGGCGGGAAACGGTTCGACTACCTCACGATTGACCCGGACGACCATTACCTGATTTCCGCTCACCTTGCCGCGGATCAGATCTACGTGATCGACCTCGCGTCGAACAAAGTTGTCGCGACCATCGCCGACACACCAGGCGCGGAGGGCGTTGAGTACGTCCCTGAGCTCAAGAAGTTCTACACATCGAACGCGCACGACAACACGATCGGTGTTGTGGACCTCAAGCAGCTGAAAGTCGTCAAGAAGCTGAAGACAGAAGCGAAGCCGGACGGGAGCGCATACGCCGCTCCCTTCCACAAGCTGTACGTGTCAGACGAGCGGGGCAAAGCCGAAGCGGTCGTAGACGTAACGAAAGACGAGATCGTAAAAACGCTGCACTTCGAGAGTGAAACGGGGATGCCGCAGTATGACCCGGTGGCGCGCAAGGTGTACGTCAATCTGCAGGACCAGGACACTTTCGCTGTCATCGATCCCGCAACCGATACGGTGGCGGACCGTTATGCAGTCGGGAAATGCAAGGGGAACCACGGCATGGCTCTCGATCCTGAGCATCACCGCGCGTTTCTCGCCTGCGAGGGAAATGAACTGATGACGGTGCTCGATCTCGACAAGAAGACTCCTATCGCATTTTTCCCCCTGCCGGGCGGACCCGATGTCATCAAGTTCGATCCGGGCCTGGGGCGCATCTACGTCGCCTGTTACAGCGGGGCGATTGCCGTTTTCCACCAGGATGACGCCGATCACTACCGGAAGCTCGAAGACTTTCGCGTGCAGCACGCGGTGCACACGGTCGCGGTGGATTTGAAAACGCACAAGCTCTACACCCCGGAACAGGAAGAAGACGGGAAACCGGTAGCGCGAATGGTCGTGTACGAAGCGGTGGGCAGCCGATAGCCACGCTGTTGTGTGCAAGAAGACGGAGAGGAGACCCGGGCACGAGTCGCGATGTCCTTGATGAATTTCATTCCGCCTTCCCTTCGCGCGCTGCCGCGAGACGGCGTAGTTTTGTTTCTCACGCGATTCCTTCGCCTGTTCGCGTATGGGGCGCTCTCGGTCGTCCTTGTCTTTTATCTGGTAAGTCTCGGCTTAACGGAAGCGCAGGTGGGACTGCTGCTGACGTTGACGCTTGCTGGGGATATTGCGATTTCGCTATTGCTCACAACGCGAGCCGACCGGGTGGGCCGGCGGCGCACGCTCATCGTCGGTGCGATTCTCATGGCGGGAGCCGGTGTTGCGTTCGCCTCGACGCACAATCTGCTCTTTCTGATCATTGCGGGAACGATCGGCGTGATCAGTCCGAGCGGCCATGAAGTGGGGCCTTTCCTATCCATTGAGCAAGCTGCTCTGTCGCACATCGTTTCAGCCCGTAGTCGAACGGAAGTATTCGCTTGGTATACGCTTGCTGGTTCGGTAGCGACCGCGCTCGGCGCATTGTGCGGCGGTGCGGCATCGGGCATCGTCCAGAAGGCGTCGTTCTCCGCATCCGATAGCTACCGCGCGGTGGTTTTACTCTATGCCGCACTCGGCACCGCACTCGCATTTCTCTTCCTGAGTCTTTCGTCGTCGACGGAAGTGCGAGATTCCGTTCCCGAAGAAGGTTCCGCCGCGGCGAGGAAATTTCTCGGGGTCAGTCATTCGCGGTCAATTGTCCTCAAGCTCTCAAGCTTGTTCGCGCTGGACTCCTTCGGAGGTGGTTTCGTCGTGCAGAGTTTTGCTGCCTACTGGTTCTACCTCCGGTTTGGTATGCAGCCGGCCCGGCTCGGAGTGATTTTCTTCTGGGCCAACCTGCTGGCTGGAATTTCGGCGCTGCTCGCTTCGCACCTCGCGACGCGGATCGGACTCTTGCGGACGATGGTGGTGACGCACTTGCCTTCCAATGTTCTCCTCATCCTTGTGCCACTGATGCCCAACCTCACGCTCGCCGTGATGGTGCTGCTCGTCCGATTCAGCATCAGCCAGATGGACGTGCCGACCAGACAGTCCTACACGATGGCGGTAGTGCGGCCGGAGGAACGGTCGGCGGCTGGGGGAATTTCGGGGGTGGCGAGAACGGCGGGCGCGGCGATCAGCCCAGTTCTTGCCGGTTTTCTTTTCTCGCGTCCTGCGCTGATTGATGTTCCGTTCTTCATTGCCGGGACGCTCAAAATCGCTTACGACCTTGTGCTGTACCGGGAGTTCGCAGCGATTCACCCGCTGGAAGAGCCGGATTAATCGCAGGTTAAGATTGGCTTGGGGATCATTCGGGGTTAAGGAAGGCGACTCTGGTCCGTAGCAAGAAACATTGCGCGCGTAAGGTGGTTGAAATCACCATCAGCATTGCTGCGCTTTTTTTACTGGCTTTGCCGTTTTCCTGCTGCGCGCGCAGTCAAACTCTGCGACAGGTTGCGAAATTTGATTTGCCGGGTCCCGCTGGAAAGCGCTTCGACTATCTGACGATAGGCGAGGACGATCAATTTCTGCTATCGGCTCACCTCGGTCCCGGCATTTTGTACGTGATCGACATGCACAACTAAGCCTCCGCCGCCAGCCTTAGCTGTATCTCGCGCGTGACGATCATCAAAACTTCAACTTCTTATTTCGCCTGTGCTAGCCCCGCAACAACTGCGGCAACTTTATCGAGTATCTGATTC
>Ga0126376_10002382_pt1 | contig 10592 bp, 8 predicted proteins | sample PanSoiMetPlot_15_FD_92760 | JGI IMG/M metagenome (GOLD analysis project Ga0126376, IMG submission 92760) | Tropical forest soil microbial communities from Panama - MetaG Plot_15 | ecosystem: Environmental > Terrestrial > Soil > Tropical forest > Bulk soil | place: Panama | collected 2016-02-17 | reverse complement strand
TTCCGCGTTCGCGATCGACCACGCATCCTGCGTGCGCGCCCGCACGAGCTCGACCGGGTAGCCCTGGAGCGCGCCGGCCACGCCGAGCTCGTCGCATCCGCGCGGAAGGATCACGTAGGTGAACCCTGAGCCCGCCATCATCGTGCAGGTCGGCGGGATCCCGATGTTGATCGTGACCGGGATGGGCCCCTTGCGATACCAGTGCGTCGCGATCTGATCCATGTGCGAGCCCGGCGAGATCTGGAAGCTCGAGTAGTCGGGCCCGCGGAAGTTCATCCGGTTGTAACCGATGTGCGAGCCGCCCCAGAAGTGCTTGCCGCGCACGACGGTGGTACCGGCGCCCAGGGTGCGGCCGGGATCGCTGTCCGAGTGCGAGATCATCGGGATCACATCCCACACGTCGAGGTCCTTCGTCACGACCACTTCCTGGCAGGGCCCGTCCTTCACCTCGACCGGGGGCAGGGGGGCGCGCAGGGCCTCGACCACCTTGTGCTTGAGCTGGCGCGGATCACCGACGTCCAGGAGCCGCGCGATGCGCTCGGCGCTGGCGAAGATGTTGTTGCAGATGCGGGCATTCGGATAGCCCTTCACCTTGTTGAAGAGCAGCGCGGCGCCGCCGTCGAAGTGCTTCTGGATCGCCGCGACCTCGAGGTGCGGGTCGATCTCCACGTCGGTGCTGACCAGCTCGCCGGCCGCCTCCAGGTACTCGAGGGTCGACCGGAGGCTCGAGATGTCCTTCTTCATCGGCCCCCTCTCCGTCATCGGGCCCCTCCCCTATCGGGCCCCTCCCCGGGGCGATACTGCGCCGCGCGCCTTGGCGCCGTCAAGGTCACCGCGGCGCGGGGAGCGCGGACGGACGGTCGCCGTCGTCGCGACGTCGAGCTCGACGATCTGCGCGCGGGCGCCGCCGGGGCCAAGGCTCAGGCGCGCCACCGCGATCGGCAGGGTGAAGCGCCGCGGTCCGGCGCTGCCGGGGTTGAGCAGCATCACGCCCGATCGGTGCTCGACGCTCGGTTTGTGCGAGTGGCCGGAGATGATCACCTGCACGCCGAGCCCGGCCGGGTCGGTCCGCAGGGTCTTGAGGTCGTGCACGACGTGCAGGCGCGCGCCGCCGACCTCGGTCGTCACGCGTTCCGGAAGGGCCGCCGCCCAGCGGTCGCGATCGTTGTTGCCGCGCACGGCGACGACTGGCGCGATCGCAGCGAGCTCGTCCAGGACGGCCGCCGAGCCGATGTCGCCGGCGTGCACGATCAGGTCGACGCCCGCGAGCGCCGCGAGCGCTTGCGGGCGCAGGAGCCCGTGCGTGTCGGCGATGACGCCGACCACGGCCGTCTCGCTCGCCCGGCGCCGCGGCGTGCTCCGTTCCATGACCGTCGAGTGTAGCCGCTCGAGTCTTCGCTTGCCCAGCGCTCTCTCCGGGACTAGCATCGCCTCAGCGCTCGAAAGGCTCGCGGCGCGACAGGAGGGCAACATGCACTACACGCGGATCTCGGCCGACTGCCATATCGACATGCCCTGGCTCCCGCCCGATCTCTTCACGTCGAACGCCTCGGCGCTCATGAAGGACCGGATGCCGTACGTCGTGGACGGCCCCGACGGCGCGCAGTGGACCACGAAGAAGGGCGCGCCGTTCGGGCTGGTGGGCGGTATCGGCTCGACGGGGACGAAGTACGTGCCCGGGCAGAACCAGCGCGTGGACGTGATGGCCGCGACCGGCCTCTACGACGACGGCAAGAAGGGGATCCGCCGTCCGGGAGATCCGCACCTGCGCGTCAAGGACATGGATCGCGACGGTGTCCAGGCCGAAGTGCTCTTCGGCATCCTCGGGGCCGCGACGCGGCTGGGTGATCACGAGGCGGCCGGCGAGATGTTCCGCATCTACAACGACTGGCTCGTCGACTTCTGCAAGCACTATCCCGAGCGCCACGTCGGTCTGGCGTGCCTGCCCTACGGCAACCTCGACGCGGCGGTCAAGGAGATCTACCGGGTCGCGCGCCTGGGCCTGCGCGGCCTCGAGCTGTCGTGCTCGTGGGACATGGAGCCCATGTGGCACCCGATGTGGGAGCCGCTCTGGCAGGCGGTGAACGACGTGAACCTGCCGCTGCACTTCCACACGTTCCCGTCGTTGCCGCCGGGCGTGCGCGAGCGCCAGACCGGCCAGACCCGCCGCGCGGCGTTCTTCACGAGCGTGGCCGGCTTCCAGATGAATCTCGTCAACATCCTGGCCGCGGTGATCGGCGCGGCGGTCCTCGAGCGCTATCCGAACATCCGCATCTCGTTCGGCGAGAGCGGCATCGGGTGGATCCCGTACGCGCTCGACCGGATGGACTTCGAGTGGGAGGACCGCTTCCGCGACCTCGGACTCACGATGAAGCCGAGCGACTACTGGCGTCGCCAGTGCCGGGCCACCTTCCAGTTCGATCCGATCGGCACCAAGCTGATCGAGGACATGGGCGTCGAGACGCTCATGTGGGGCTCGGACTATCCGCACCCGGACGGTGTCTGGCCGCAGTCGTCCCGCTTCATCCAGGAGCAGTTCGGGCATCTGCCGGCCGACGTCGTGCACAAGATCACCTGCGAGAACGCCGGCAAGTTCTACGGGCTCATCCGTTGATGCTGACATGAACGACAACGCCTACCGCGTGCGTGCCGAGCGCGGCGAGGTCCAGCTCGGCACGTGGGTGACGATGATTCGCACGCCGGCGGTGCTGACGTTGCTCAAGACCGCCGGGCTCGACTTCGCGCGGATCGACATGGAGCATTCGCCGTTCTCGATCGAGACCGTCGCCGACATGGCGGCCCTCGCGCGCGCCATGGACTTTCCGATGGTGGTCCGGCCGCCCGAGGGGAATCGCGAGTGGATCACGCGGCTGCTCGACGCGGGCGTCTGGAACCTCCACGTGCCGCAGGTCGACACGCCCGAGCAGGCCGCCGAGGTCGCGGCGTGTTGCCGCTACGCGCCCCTCGGCGAGCGGGGCATGTACGGCTTTGGCCCACACACCGAGTACCGGAGCCTGCCGCTCGGCGAGCACACGGCGGCCGCGAACGCGCGCGTACACGTGACGATCATGCTCGAGACCAAGCGCGCCTTCTCGCGGCTGGACGAGATCGCGGCAGTGCCGGGGATCGACGCGCTGACGATCGGGCCGACGGATCTGGCCCAGGACCTCGGCGTGCTGGGGACGCCCGTGCAGCGACAGGTGCTCGACGAGCACCGCCGGCGGCTCGTCACGGCCGCGCGCAAGCACGGCAAGGCGGTGGCGATGCTGACCGACAGCGCCGAGGGGGTCCGACAAATGATCGCCCTCGGCGCGACCATCATCAACTACTCGTCCGACGCGGCCGTCTTGAAGGCGGGGTACGCCTCGACCGTCGAGGAGATTCGCCGCACGCTGCCGGCGCGCTAGCGCGTCCCGAGCCGCAGCTGGCGCAGTGCCGAGTGCGGCAGCGCCCGGATGAGCTCCTCGAGATTGGTCCGCCCGTGGGCGAGCTTCTCGGCGACGTCGTCCGCCATCGAGAGCGTCGTCCTCCGGGCGCTCTCCCGAACTTCTTCGAAGGGTGCTCCCTTGTTGATCAGCACGACGTCCGCGTCGTTCGGAGTCCACAGCTCCGAGAGGACCATGCGGCCGCGGTAGCCGGTGTAGTTGCACGCCGAGCAGCCCGCGCCGCGGAACCATTCGAAGCCCACACGAGCCGTTCCGAGCGTCTCCTCCAAGAGCTCGCGCGGCGGCGCGTACGGCTCGCGGCACTCCGAGCAGACCTCGCGCGCCAGCCGCTGCGACAGCACGCCGAGCAATGACGACGCGATCAGGTTCGCGTCCACGCCGAGGTCGAGCAGGCGCGGCAGCGCGCTGATTGCATCATTCGCGTGCAGCGTGCTCAGTACCAGGTGGCCGGTCTGCGCCGCGCGGAACGCAAGGTTCGCGGTCTCGCCGTCCCGGATCTCGCCGATCATGATGACGTCCGGATCGTGGCGCAGGAACGAGCGCAGGAAGGCGGCGAAGGTGTTGCCGAGACGCTCGTCGACCTCGTGCTGCCGGAAGCTGTCGCAGACGTACTCGATCGGGTTCTCGGCGGTCAGGATCTTGATGCCCGGCTGATAGACGCTCTTGAGCGCGCCGAAGAGCGATGTGCTCTTGCCGGAGCCGGTGGGGCCGGTGACCAGCAGGATCCCGGTGGACGACCGGAGGAGCTGGCGTAGCCCGAGGGCGACGGGCGCACGCAGGCCGAGCCCTTCCACCGACTGCGGAAGACCGCGCGGGTCGAGGATCCGGATCACCGCGCTCTCCCCGTAGTAGCCCGGAATGATCGAGATGCGGAAATCGACGGTGGCGGTCTGCCCGTCGCGCGTCAGGCGGGCGCGGAAGCTTCCGTCCTGCGGCCGGCGCCGCTCGGCGATGTCGAGCTTGCTCAGGATCTTGAGCCGCGACAGGAGCTTGCCGCGATTCTGGTTCATCAGCTCGTCGAGGTCGTCGAGGCCGAGCTCCTGCAGGACGCCGTCGATCCGGAAGCGCGTCTGGATCCCGTGCTCGACGGCCTCGAGATGAATGTCTGAGGCGCCCCACTCCACGGCCAGCTTCAAGAGCCGGCGCACCATGCTCGCGGTGCCCTCGGCCGCGTGATGGACGTCGACGTAGGTGAGCTTGTCTTCCGCGAGGCGGTCGATCTCCTCGAAGCTCAGGATGTTGGGCTCGTGCCCGATGATGGGCACCTGCTGGTCGACCGCGACGAGCCCGGGCCGTTCGGGCGCCTGGTTCTCGGTCAGCGCATACATGTGCTCGAGCGCTCGGCGGATGCTGGCCGTCGTCGATGTGATCACTTCGATATCGAGCCCGATGCTGGCCTTGAGGTCGTCAATCACGGGGGTGCGCGTGGGGTCGTCCATCGCGACGACCAGCGTCTGCCCGACGCGGGCGATCGGGACGACGAGTCGCTTGCGGGCGAAGCGCGGGTTGATGAGCGTGCGGAGGTCGCGATCGAGCACGATCGAGTCGAGATCGAAGAAGTTGATGTGCAGCTGCTGACACAAGGCGCGGCGCATCTGCTCCTCGGTCACGAACCTGAGCCGGACGACGACCTCACCGAGCGTCTGCTTGCCGCGCCGCTGCTCGGTGAGCGCCACCTCGAGTTGGCTCGAGGTGATCGCCTTCGACTTGACCAGGAGATCGCCGAGCTTCGAGCGGCGCCGGTGGCGGTCGAGAACCGACAGGAGCTGGGCCCGCGTGATCACCTTCTGGTCGACCAGGATGTGGCCGAGCAGCGTGTACGTCTTCGACTGGGCCTGCAGGCGAAGCGCCTTCTGGATATCGGCGGGCGTGGCGAGGCCCTCGGAGACGAGCAGGTCGCCGAGCCGTAGGACGGCCGCGTGACGCCGTGCCGCACCGTTGTGAACCGCGAGAGCGCCGCCCGTGATCGCAACCAGATGAGGAGATTCCATTTCCGCACGCGCAATAGGAGTCATTGAGCTAGAGAGCAGAGCAACAGAGATGCCATGAAGTGTCGTCGGCCAACCGCTTGAAAAATCTCAAGCGCGCTTTCCGGAATCGCGCGCGCGACGCAAGCGCTGTGGGCGATCTTCGACCATCGGTAGGTTTCGTGTCGCTCGGCGCGACGCGGCGACCCGGGGCGGCTACTTGTAGAGAACGTCCTTCAGCTTCGCGAGGAGCGTGGGCTCGAACGCGAACGCCTCGGCTAGCATAGGGGCTGTCGGCGCCGTCGATGCGATACTGGCGTCCGAGTGGAACCGGAGACACTGCTCCAGGGCCTTCTGTGGTTCGCCGTGTTTCTCTTCTCGACGACCGTCCACGAGGCCTCGCACGCGCTGGCCGCGCTGCGCGGCGGCGATCCGACGGCCTATCTGGGCGGCCAGGTCTCCCTCTCGCCGCTGCCCCACATCCGTCGCGAGCCGATCGGCATGCTGGTCGTCCCGCTCTTGACGGCCTTCACCAACGGCTGGGCGGTGGGCTGGGCCAGCACGCCCTACGATCCGGTCTGGGCCGCCAGCTATCCGCGCCGGGCCGCGACGATGGCCGCGGCGGGCCCCGCGGGCAATCTTCTGATCGCGCTGCTCGCGTTCGCCGCCATCCGCGGCGGCCTACTCAGCGGCCTCTTCGAATCGCCGGATCACGTCACCTTCTCGCATCTCGTCGACCCCGTGAACGGGGCTCCCTGGCTCACCGCCGTCGGGGCGGTCGCGTCGGTGCTGCTGGTGGAGAACCTGCTGCTCTTCGTGTTCAACATGCTTCCGTTCCCGCCGCTCGACGGCGCCTCCGCGATCGGCGGCGTGCTGCCCGAGCGCGTGGCGCTCCGGCTGCGGGCCTTCACGATGAGCCCGGCCTTCTCGATCCTCGGAATCTTCATCGCCTGGCAGGTGTTCCCGCACGTCGTGGGCCCGATCTTCAGCGCGCTGCTCACCCTGGTCCATCCGGCCGCCCGATATTCTTAGGCTGATGAAAAGGGCGTCGTGACGACGATGGAGCTCTTGGTCAACGGCACGACGCTCTTCTGCGAGTCGGTGGGCCGCGGACGGCCGTGTGTCTGTCTACACGGTGGTCCGGGCACCGACGCGTCGGGGCTCGCGCGGACTCTGGGGCCGCTGGCCGCCGAGCTCCATCTCAAGCTGATTTTCTACGACCACCGCGGCCACGGGCGCTCGGAGTGGGTGGCGGTCGAGCAGTGCACGCAGGATCAGCTGGTCGCCGATATCGAGGGCGTACGACAGGGGCTCGAGCTCGGACCGGTCCACGTGCTCGGGATCAGCTGGGGGGGATTCCTCGGCCTGATGTACGGGGCGCGGTATCCAGCGTCGGTCGAGAAGCTGGCGGTCGTGGGGGCGTCGGCCAGTCGGGACTTCATGGCGCGCGCCGAGGACAATGCGCGCCGCCGCGCGACCGCTGAGCAGTGGGCGGCGTACCGCGCGCTCTGGGACGGCTCGCTCTCCGACGATGAAAGCTTCAAGCGCGCCTTCGACACGATCCGGCCGCTCTACTTCCACGACGCCGGGCTCGCGTCGGCGAACATCGCGGCCCGCGCCGACATCCGCTACCGACTTGCCGTGCGGCGATTCGTCATCGAGCACGAGTACGCGCGCTACGACTGCCGGGCCGAGCTTGCGCGGATCGCCTGCCCGAGCCTGATCGCGGTCGGACGGCACGACTGGATCTGCCCGATCGACCAGTCCCAGGAGATCGCGCGGCTGGTCCCCGGCGCCCAGCTCGCCATCTTCGAGCAGAGCGGCCACTCGCCGCACATCGAAGAGCGCCAAGCGTTCACGAAGCGGCTCGCAGCGTTCCTCGATTCATAGCCGCGCCTCTGTTCATCGCCGCACGTCGGCCGGCTGGGGCCCGCCGCGCCGACGCGCCTACTTGCCCGTCCAGCGCACCGCTTTCAGCGACTGGTAGATTCCGGCGAACGTCGGCACCGGCACGAACCCCTCGTAGCCGGCACGGGTCACGTACACCTGCTGGGGGAAGTAGAGGAAGACGTACGGCGCGTCTTCCATCAGGAGCTTCGAGAACTCCGCGTAGTGCTTCTTGCGCTCGGCCGTGTTGCTCGTGCGGCGCGCAGCTTCGAGCGCCTCGTCGACCCGCGCGTTCTTGTAGTGGGCGAAGTTGCGAAGCTTCCACTGGCTCGAGTGCCAGATGGTGTACGCGAACGGGTCCGGGTCGTGGTGATTGGTCCAGCCGACGACGATGCCCTCGAAGTCCGAGGCGAAGAGCTTCTTGACGAACGTCGGCCAGTCCAGCGGCTCGAGCTGCGCCTCGACGCCAACCCGCTTCAAGTACTCCTGGATGATCACGGCCGTGTCCTTCGCGGTCTGGTTGGCCTGGTCGTGGCGCACCGAGAAGCTGAACCGCTTGCCGTCCTTGACGACCACGCCGTCGGGCCCCGGCTTGAAGCCGGCCTCGGCCAGGAGTGCCTTGGCGCGGGCCGGATCGTAGGCGTAAGGCTTCACGCTCGGGTCGAAGGCCCAGCTCGACGGTGGGAACTGACCGGTCGAGATGGCCGCATAGCCCTGGAGCACCTCACGGACGATCGTCGGCACGTCGATCGCGTGATAGAGCGCCCGTCGCACGCGGACGTCGGTGAAGGGCGCCAGATCCTGGCGCCAGCCGAAGTAGGTGTACGAAGTGTTGTCGGCCACGAGCACCTTGAGGTTCGGGGTCTGCTTGAGCCGCGCCACTTCGGTGAGCGGCGGATTCTCGATGAAGTCCACGCCGCCGGCGCGCAGCTCCTGCAGCAGGACGACGCTGTCCGGGATGATTCTCATGATGAGCCGGTCGAGGGCCGGCTGGCCGCCGTGGTATTCCGGGTTGGCCTCCATCACCAGACGCTCACCCCGGCGCCATTCGACGAGCTTGAAGGGGCCGGTGCCGATCGGGCGGCGATTGAACTCCGCGGTGTTGAGATCGGCGCCCTTGAGAATGTGCTCGGGAACGATCCCGGCGCGCGGGTTGACGAGCACCGCCAGGAACGACCCCGACGGATAGCGAAGCCGGAAGCGCACGGTGTGGTCGTCCACGACCTCGATGGGACGCACGGCAAGCTCCTCGGGCTTCTTCGGGTTTTCCTTGGCCGTGAGCTCGGGGAATCCGGCGAGCGCGTCGAAGTACGCGCGATGCGGCGTGGTGACCTTCGGATCGAGGACCGAATAGAACGTGAACGCGACGTCGCGGGCGGTGAAGGGTTTGCCGTCGTGCCACTTCACGCCGCGCTTGAGCTTGAACGTGTAGGTCAGCCCGTCGCGCGAGACCTCCCACGACTCGGCCAGGAGCGGCTTCACGTTGAGGCCCTGATCCAGCTCGACCAGGCTGTCGAACAGCGGCCACTCGGCGATGTACGACTGGCCGTCGGTGGCGACGACCGGGTTGAGCGACGTGGCGTCGCCGCTCAGGCCGATCACGAAGTCCTTGCCGGCCGCGAGACTCGACGTGGGCATGAGGCCGGCCAGCAGGACCAGGACCGCGAGCGCGAAGACGTGGATCACGACAGTCCTCCGTTCATGAGTGCGCCGCTCGGGCGTGCGCATACCCCTTTTATCACGACGAGCGGCCGCGCAAGGTCGGGTCCGAGGCGTCGCGCAGCCCGTCGCCGAACAGGTTGAATCCCAGAACCGTGACAAAGATCGCGAGCCCGGGGAACGTCGCGATCCACCAGGCCGAGGCCAGGAATTGGCGCCCGTCGACCACCATATTGCCCCAGCTCGGCAGCGGCGGCTGGGCGCCGAGCCCAAGATAACTCAGGCCCGACTCGATCAGGATCGTCTGGCCCAGCAGGAGACTGGCCTGCACGATCACGACCGGGAGCGCGTTCACCAGCAGGTGGCGGCCGAGGATTCGCGCGTGCCCGGCACCGAGCGCGGCGGCCGCGTGCACGAAATCGCGGTTACGGAGGCTCAGGCACTCGCTGCGCACGATGCGCGCGACCGGCGCCCAGGTGACGAGCGCGATGACGAGCGCGGTGTTGGCGAGGCTCGCGCCGAAGAGCGCCACGACGATGAGGATCAGGAACAGCGCCGGGACGGACAGGAAGACGTCGGCGGCACGCATGATCGCGGTGTCGATGGTGCCGCCGAAGTAGCCGGCGACGCTACCGACCGCGGTGCCCACCACGAGCGCCAGCGCGGTGGCGGCCAGCCCGATCTCGAGCGAGACGCGGCTGCCCCAGATCACCCGGCTCAGCACGTCGCGGCCGAAGCCGTCGGTGCCGAGCCAGTGCGCAGGACTCGGCGGCTTCAGGCGATTCAGCAGCGACTGCGCCGAGTAGCTGTGGGGCGCCAGCACCGGCGCGAGCGCTCCGGCCGTGACCATAGCGGCGACGACGACCGCGCCGACGAGACCGCGCCGATGGCGCGCGAACCGGCGAATCGGCGACAGGCTCTCGGTGCGAGCCTCGGAGGTCATCGGTACGTGATCCGCGGATCGATCACGCAGTAGGCGAGATCGGTGATCAGATTCGCGCCGATCACGACCGCCGCGACCATGAGGTTCACCCCCATGATCACCGGGTAGTCGCGCTCGAAGACGGCGCCGACCGCGAGGCGACCGATACCCGGCCACGCGAAGACGGTCTCCGTGAGCACCGCGCCGCCCACGAGGGTCGGCAGGGAGAGGCCGACCACCGTCACGACCGGGATCAGCGCGTTGCGGAGCGCGTGGTGCCAGACGACGCGCCCGCCGCCGAGCCCCTTGGCGCGCGCCGTCCGCACGTAGTCCTGACGCAGCACCTCGAGCAGGCTCGAGCGCGTGAAGCGCATGAACGACGCCATCTGGATCAGGCCCAGGGTCAGGGTGGGCAGGATCGCGTGACGCAGGCGGGCGGTCAGGTCGGCCTCGCGCCCGTACTCGCTGAGCCCCGAGGGCGGCAGCAGGTGGACGACCTCGGAGAAGAGAAGGATCAGCATGATCCCGAGCCAGAAGCTCGGAAACGACACGCCGAACAGCGCGATCGCCGAGCCGAGCGTGTCCCAGATCGTACCGCGCCGGACCGCCGCGAGCACGCCCAGCGGGACCGCGACGACCAGCGCCAGCGCGAGCGCGCCGAAGGTGAGCTGCACGGTCGGGCCGAGGCGGTCGAGGATCAGCGTCGAGACC
>Ga0126376_10002381_pt1 | contig 10592 bp, 14 predicted proteins | sample PanSoiMetPlot_15_FD_92760 | JGI IMG/M metagenome (GOLD analysis project Ga0126376, IMG submission 92760) | Tropical forest soil microbial communities from Panama - MetaG Plot_15 | ecosystem: Environmental > Terrestrial > Soil > Tropical forest > Bulk soil | place: Panama | collected 2016-02-17 | reverse complement strand
CTGCAGAACCCGCTGGTCGGTGTGCCGGAGCTGCGCAACACCTATGCGCGGCTGCTGGAGACCGCGAACATCTCCGACATCAGCAGCTACTTCCGCCAGCTGCCGCCTGGCTGGCAGCCGCCGCCGCCGAACAATCAGCCGACCCCCGAGCAGCTGCTCGCCCAGGTGCAGTCGCAGAAGAACTCGGCCGACCTCGAGACCGACCGCGGCAAGGCGCAGACCGATCGGGCGAAGACCCTGATGGACGACGACCTGCAGCGCGACAAGGCGGCACTGGACAACTGGAGCCGGGTCTACATCGCCTCGATCGCCGCCGGTGCCGGGCTGCCGGTGCCGTCGATCGATGAGTTCAAGGCGAGCATGCAGAGCCGTGTGCCATCGGTCGGCATGATGTCCGACGTGCCGCCGGCGACCTCACCGGCACCACCGGCCACAGCAGCCCCACAGGGGCCGCCAGGAGCGCCCCAGGCGGCGCGGCCGCCATTGCCTGGTGCGGCAGCCCTACCACCGCCGCAGGCGGCTCTACGACCGCCTGGTGCGCCGCCGGGCGGTGGTGGCCCTGACCCAATGACGGCCGCCGCGGTGCGGTCGGCATTGGGCAGCGGCAGCATGCCGACCGCCTACGGTCAGCTGGCGCAGCGCGCTGCGCTCAGCCCGCTGATGGCACCCGGTGGACCGCCACTGCCGCGGCCGGCCGGTTGAGATCCCAGGGGTCGTGACTCCCTTTCAGACCTGACGGGTGCACAGGGCCACATGGGCCGCCTCTCTCGCGCGGGGATCCCCTGGGGGACGAGAGCACATGGTCTCCGCGCATGGGTAAAGCTGGGTCACATAAAGTGCAGGAGGCTAAGGCGGCCCGCACCCCAACCAACCAGGAGATATCAGCATGGTGACACATCCATCTCGCCCGTATCAGGACGAAGCACGCGTCGCGCAGCGGCCGAGCCCGAGCACCGCGCACAGCCACCCGGCGCGACCTTACGGCACGGCGCCGAAGGCGCTGTCGAGCAGCTCAGCCAATAACGGCCGCTGGGGCGACACCAGGCCGAGCCCGGTGCTGCCGACGCGGGTGCCGAGCATGACCCCGACACCGGAACATGGCTGAGCCGCCCGCCGCTGAGAAAATACTCGCCTCCGAGGGCGCCAAGCGCCTGGCGCAAGACCCGATCCTGCAGGGCGCCCTCGATCTCCTGGTAGCGGACGCCACCAGCCAGGCGGTGTTCCACAATGACCCCACCGAGCGTGAGCAGAGCCGCCAGCTGGTGCTGGCGATCGCCAAGCTGCGCGGCGCCCTCGAGGTCGCTGCGACCTACAGCGAGCAGCGCCTAGCCGACGCCGCGAACGCCCGAAGCTTCGAGTAATCCCCATGTCAGAGACTGCCTCCGCTCCGGCGCCAGCTGCGCCGGCTGCCCCAGCTGCGCCACCTCTAGCTCAGTCATTACCTGAGGTCGCGCCGCTCCCCACCGCACCACCCGCCAAAGATCAGCCGGCGATCTCCGTCTCGGAGGCGGCGCGGATGATGCGCGAGCGCCGCCGCCAGGCCGAGCAGGCGCAGGCGCAGGCGCAGACGCCAACCACACCAGGGGCACCGCCGCCGGCGGCTGCACCAGCACCTCCGGTCGCACGCTCGCCGCTCGATACGGCGTTCGGCGTGCCGGCCGATGCCACGCCTGGTGCCGAACCTGGCCTGGAAATCGACGGCAAGAGCTACAGCCGCACGGAGCTGGCCAAGGCGCTGAGCCAGGCGGGCGACTATACCCAGAAGACCCAGCAACTGGCCGCGCGTGAACGCCAGATCCAGGCGCAGGCCGAGGCGATCGCCCAGGTGCTGCCGCACATCCAGCCTGAGCTCGCGCGGCTGCAGCAGCAGCTCGAGGGCGCCCAACCGCCAGATGCGCAGCTGGCGCAGACCGACCCCACCCGCTACGTCCAAGAGCTGGCCAAGTTTCAGCAGCTGCAGGCCGAGCAGCAACGCGTCGCCAACCTGACCGCGCTGCAGCAGCAGGCGCAGAACCGGGCGATGGCCGCCGCGGTCGAGCAGGCCAACCAGGAGCTGGCGCAGGAGTTTCCGTTCTGGGCCGACGCCGCGCAGCGCGCCACCGTGCAGCGCGAGATCGTATCATGGGCCACCACCAAGGGCGGCTATACGCCCGACGAGCTGCGCGGGCTGACCTCGGCCAAGATGCTGCGCACCATGATGAAGGCGGCGCAGTTCGATAAATGGGTCGGTTCGCTGAAGACCGCCGCACCAGCGCAGCAACTCGCCGCCCCGGTGCGCGGCACCCCACCACCGCCGGCGCCGTCCGAGCGGGTCGTCGCGGCCGAGGCGGCATTCGACGGCAAGCCCAACGTGCGCAACGCCGCCGCCCTGCTCACCGCCCGGCGCGCCAACGGCAGCGCTTGACGCAGGCGGTCTACCCGCCGGTATACACACGCCGACCCGCGGGGGCAGTGCTTGCACCAAGCAACGCGGGTGACGTGCCGGCACTGGCCTGACCAAGTCGACGCGCCCACGCCTGGGGAGTGCTTGCACCAACCCCGGAAACGCCGCTCCCCGTCGTCAGTCACGCCCATTGCACATCCCGATAACCCGGCGTGTTGACGCGCGTATCTACGCGCGCGCCCGCCATGCAATGGAGCGTGGGATATGGCCGTTCCCCCGATGGGTGCGACCCCAGCCAATACGTATCTGGAAACAGCCGCAGTCGGCGTAAAGGAAGACCTCGCCGACATCATCTACAGAATTGACCCAGACGAGACACCCCTACTGTCGGCTATTCCGCGGGTCGGTGCTCGTCAGGTATTGACCGAGTGGGTCACCCAGGAGCTGAACCCCGCGGCGGATAATGCGCAGCCTGAGGGCTTTACTGCGGTTATGCATGCCGTGCTGAAGCCGGTCAGGTTGAACAACGTGGCGCAGATCCTGGCTCGCACGGTCGGTGTGTCGAACACCCTGCGGGTGGTCGACGTGGTCGGCGGCGAGGATGAGTTCAACCGCCAGCTCGTGCTCAGGGGTCTGGAAGTGAAGCGCGACCTCGAGCTGGCGATCACCTCGCCGCTGGTGCGCACCATCACCGATCCCAGGCATATGTCTGGGCTGCCGTGCTACACGGTGAACGGCTCGCGCGGGGCCACCGGAGCGATGCCGGTGGGCGACGGCAGCAATGCCGGGACCGCCGGCACGGCGCGCGATCTCGACCTGGCGACGGTGAACGCCGCGATGCAGCAGTGCTGGCAGGCCGGCGGCAAGCCGTCGCTCGCCATCATGAGCGGCAACATCAAAAGCTACTTCTCGCAGCTCAGCCAGGGCGGCACCAATAACAACATCGTCGCGCAGAATATCGTGCAGGCCTCGCCCGAGGGCGAAATGACGATCCAGGGCGCGGTCGATGTCTATCGCACGAATTTCGGCACTCTGCAGCTGGCGCCTGACCGTTTCATGCCGTTGCACCAGATCATCCTGGTCTCGACCGACTACGTCGAGCTGGCGCCGTTGCCAGAGCGCGACATGATCCAGCAGGACTACGCACAGACCGGCGATAATAGCCAGGGCGGCGTGATTTTCGAGGGTTCTATCAGGCCCACCGCACCGAAGGCGCACGCCACCATCTTCGACCTGAACCAATAGGTCGAATACTGTGCGTATACTGTTCGAGGGCGAGAACCCGGCGATCAGTCGGCGCACCACGCTGACGATCGACCCGGACACCGGCCTGCCGCTGATCATGCAGTGGCAGGACACCCGGCCGATCGTCGAGAGCGCCAAGCGGATCGCTGCCTCGTTCGATCCGCACCGCCATCCGCGCCAGGACATCCAGCACGTGGCCCGCATCCCGTTGGTGATGTGGCAGCGCCTGGCGCGCGTCGGGATCACCCGCGACGAGGTCGCCTTCACCGCATGGCTGAACAGCAGAGAGGCACGCGCATTGCGCTGTGACGACGGGAGGAAATTGTAATGGCCAGTCCGACGACCAATCAGCCCACCGAGGAGCCGCGCCCGGCACGCACGCCTGGTGTGGCCGCCACGCCTGGTGAGGTCACAACGATGAAGCCGGCGATCGGTGCGTTGCTGCAGACGCGCGACACCCGACCGGCCGAGCCGGTGCTGTTCGACGACATCGATCCGGTGCTGCTGGTGCGGCTGTATCCGCACGCGGCCAGCGGCGAGGAGGCACGCGCCGAGGCCAAGAAGGCCGGCGCCGCGGCGGCCGAGGCAGCGATGCACCTGGTCGCCGCGCAGCAGGACGACGGGGGCCCTCCCCCCGCGTAATGCATGGCCTCGTATCAGCAGCTGCAGGACGACGTGATGGGGTGGCTCAACCGCCGCGATATCGCGTCGCTGATCCCCGGCTGGACGCGCCTGGTTGAGACGGAAATCGCCGAGACGCTGCGCGCCAGGTGCATGGTGGTGTTCGGCCTGCAGGACATCGACAACCCCTACATCACCATGCCGCCGTCGTTCGCCGCGATGGAGAGCATCCGCGACGCGCGCACCGGTGAGCTGCTCGACCTCAAGGACGAGTGGAGCGGTTCCTGGGTGTCGGCCTATCTGCCGAGCGCGATCAGCGTGTATGGCCAGCAGAACCTGGCGGCACCCTGCAGTGCATACCGGTTGCTGGCGGACTGCATCGAGTTCCTGCCGCACGTGGTGGTGCCGGATCCGCCGGATCCGACCTGGAAGCCACAGACCGTGCTGATGGGCTGGTATGCCAAGCCGACGCCCCTGGTGCTGCCGGCCGACACCAACAGCGTGCTCGAGGCGCACTACGCGATCTACCTCTACGGCCTGTGCAAACAGGGCGCGATGTTCGAGCTGGACGATGACCGCAGCCAGCAGATGGATGCCGCCTGGCAGCAGGTGGTGACCAGAGCCAATCTGTGGAAGCAACAATCCGACTACAGCGGCGCGCCGTATCGTGCCGAGCTGGCGGTGGTGTTCTGATGCCCGGGTCAGCCACGCTCTACACCCAGCAATACGTGCTGATGCACACCCTGGCAATTGCGGCAATGCCACAGCCGCTCGGGGTGTTCCTGGCGTTGTGCACGAGCGCGCCGACCGCGATCAATCGCGGCAACGAGGTCGGCGGCGGCGGCTATGCGCGCCAGGGCGCCGGCTGGCAGCTGCAGGCCGCGCCGAACAACAACATCGCCGCCAACACCGCTTCCATTGAGTTCCCGGCAGCCACCGCCGACTGGGGCAACATCGGCTGGTTCGAGCTGTGGGACACCCCCGGCGGGGCCGGCGGCAATCGGCTCTATTGGGGCCCGCTGGTGGATCCCACCGATGGCGTGACGCCGATCACCCGCAACGTGCTCGTTGGCGACATCGTGCGGTTCCTCGCCGGCACGATCCAGGTGCAGGCCACCTGATGTGGCAGCCCCTCCGCGCCCGTACGGCGTCGGCCGCTACGGCACCGGCGCCTACAGCCGCTACAGCGGCGAGGTGTTCATCGTCGGTGGTGCGTGCGACCTGGCGTTCACCGTCGTCGCCCGCGGTGTGCAGCGCAGCCTGCCGCTGCAGGCGCGCAGCGCGATCACCTGGTCGGTGTGGGCCCCGCTGCGCCTGGCGCACACCTTCCTGGGGCGCAGCTCGATCAGCTGGAGCGTGCGCTGCCTGGGCGTCACCCGGATCACCCAGCCGCAGGCTGCCAGCTCGATCACCTGGTCGGTGTGGGCCAGCCACAGCGCGCTCTCCTGGGCGGTCTACGCGCCGTGTGTGCCTGGCGCCTGGGGTGGTAGCGACCCATGCCTGGCAGGGGCCTGGAGCCCGCCCGCAGGCCCGGCAAATGGCAGTTGGAATGGCGTGAGGTTGCCAGCACCATGAGCGGCAGCACGACACCGGTCCTGGGCCTGTATAAGCCGCTGGTCGACGGCGACGACGACGCCTGGGGCGACTACCTCAACAACAACTGCGACATCCTCGACGGCATCGTGCTGCCGCTCACTGGCGGCCAGATGCGCGGGCCGCTGATCACCGTGATGGGCGGTGGCGGCTCCAATCTCGGCATCGGCATCGGCAACAACACGACCGGCCTGTGGAACGCCGGCAGCGGCGGCACGCTGGTGGTGCAGACCGGCGGGGTCGCCAACACGCTGTTCGGGCCCACCGCCAACCAGATCGGTCTGCCCACCAGCATGGTCAGTGGTGCCGTCTTCACCCTGGCGGCGGATCCGGTGCAGCCGATGCAGGCTGCCACCAAGCGCTATGTCGATAACCTACTATTCCCCGACGCGCCATCGGACGGCACAAGCTACACGCGCACCAGTGCGGCCTGGAGCAATGCGCCGACCTTCGCCACAACCAAGATCGGATCGGGCTCACAGAACGCGCTGACAATCACGCCGGGGGCCAGCGCTGCCGCTGACATCACCTTTACCCAGAGCGGCAACGCGACCTTCTACTTCAGCAAGGGGGGCGGCGGCGTCCAGCTTAACTACAGCGGCGGCCCCTACATCTTGGGGATCGGCAATAGTCTCACCATTCGCGCGGGCGCGCCCGGCAACAACGTCCTATTTCAGAACTCGAATGCCGGATGGTTGGCGATGGTTCTGGACGGCTCGTCCAATAACGCATCGCCGAACTACTTCCGCATAAGCAATTCCGCCGCAGCAGGCACCCCATCAATTGCATCGGACGGCGGTGGAGCGAATGTCGGTTTGCAGCTTGCCCCTAAAGGGACAGGCGGCGTGCTATTCGGATCGGGCACGCAGAACATCCTGACGCTCACGCCAGGGGCCGCAGCGGCGAATGCGGTCACCTTCGGCACCAGCGGTGCGGGTGGCATCAATCTCAGCGGCACGGTCACGGCGGTGACGCGACCGGTCGGCACCAACGACACGACACTGGCGACGACTGCGTTCGTTGCAACGAGCTATCTACCGCTCATTGGCGGCACGCTGACTGGCAACCTCAATGTCGTGCCAGCGGCTGGCGCTGCACAGTTGACGGTGGCGGCACCAGCCGGACAAACCACCGCCATCTCCCTGCAAGCGCCATCTGGCCAATTTCGGGAGATCGTTGGCGGTAGTGCTACCGCTGCGCGTTGGGCAGTCGTGTTGGGGGATGGCGCGGCAGAGACTGGCAGCAATGCCGGCGCCAATTTTGCGATCCAGCGGTTCAGTGATGCGGGCGCGTATATCGATCAGCCGCTGTCGATCAACCGCGCGAATGGCGTGACGTTGATCGCGCCGGCCAGCGGCACCAACGCACTGCTACAATTGACCGGAACCGGCGCGGCATCGGCGCAGATCAATATGTCGCGTGCCGCTGGGCAATCCGCGCAGATCCCCGCCATGAGCAGCGGTAGTCTGCGCTGGAACTTAGTCATTGCCGATGGTGGCGCTGAGACCGGCGGCAATGCCGGCAGTAATTTCAGCCTACTGCGCTACAGCGATGCGGGCGCTTATATCGACATACCGCTGAACATCAATCGAGCAAGTGGTAGCACGACACTCACTTCGCTGATCATCGGTGGTAGCAATCAGTATGTGCTCTCGCAAGATAGCGCGTCCTGTTATCATCAGTTCAGCCCCAACTGGTATTGGGCCTGGAACAAGAGCAACGGCACGCTGAGTTGGATCGCCAACGGTCTGGGCGCGTTCAGTATCGACGGCAGCGGCAACGGCAGTTTCGCCGGGACGATGAACTCCGCCGGATGGCAATATGCAGGCAATGCGGCGTTCGGCTGCTGGTATGATGGCTATCGGTTTTTAACCAACAACGTGAACGCTGACAGTTCTCAAAACCTCACCCGCAGCTATATGCAGAACAGTGCGTGGTGGGCGGCTGAGGCGATGTTTGTGGCCGCATCACAAACCTCTGTCTCCATCTACTGCAATTCCAGCAGCTTCAGTGTTTCGTGGGCAGCCTCCGCATCCGACCGTGCGCTGAAACGTAACATCCGCCCGGTGCAATGTGATGCGCTGGCGCGTGTGCGTGCGGTGCAGGTGCATGATCTGGACTATGTGCCGCGTGATCTGCCGGATGATTGGCAGCCTATCTTCGAGCATTGGGATTGCAGCCTGATCGCCGACGAAGTGGAAGCGGTGATGCCGTTCGCGGTGATCCCTGCACCACCACCATTGCCAGAGCGCCCCGACGCCAAGGGCTACGCCAGCCTCAACACGTTGCATCTGGTCGCCACGCTATGGCGCGCGGTGCAGCAGCTCGCTGACGAATTGCAAATCATGAAAGCCGCGAGGGCATAAATGGCTGCGACGCTCATCAGCAACACCATGCCCTACAACTGGGGCATGCTCACCAACCGCATGATCGCGCAGATGATCGGCGGCAACACGCAGCTCAACCGGCTGCAAGAGGCAATCGCCACCGCATCCTCGGGCTACGAGGGCACGCCTGGCACCGAGTTCGAGATCGGTGGCGGCATGAACACGTCTCCGACAAACCTGTTCGGCGTACAGGCTGATCCCAACGCGCCTGGGCAGAAGGGCTCGGACTATCGCTATGCGATCGAGAAGCTGCACGCCGCCTGGCAGGCCTTCTGGACCACGGCGCAGCCCTACATCGACCAGCTCGACAATGGCAGCAACGCACTACTCTGATGGAGCATTCCGATGGCAACGCTCGCTGGCCAGATGGCCAACACCGTGCAGGCCAACCCGCAATGGCACGCGTGCAACGGGCAACCGGTCTATGTGCTGGATCCCAAGCAGCCGCGCCGCACCGCGGCCGGCACCGCGTCGTATGGCGATCAGCGCGACTATGTGCGCCGCGTCGGTCACCAGGGGCGCCGGCGTGGCCTCGGTCCGCTCGGCTGGATCGTCTGCCTGCCCTACGACCCGGCCGGCGCCTGGAACATCAGCCTGGCCGATGACAACACGGAAACCGCGCTGACGCCGCCGGTGCCGTGGCCCGGCAAGCCACCGGCGGGGGTGAAGTGATGGACGAGCCGCAGCCCCAGCAACCAGTGCAGGTGCCCGGCACCCTGCCGCTCACGGTGACGCTGCAGGCAGCCGTCTGGCAGCAGCTGCTCGGGTTCCTGGCCGAGCAACCGTTCAGGTCGGTCGGTCCGTTGATTGGCGAGATCGAGCGGCAGTGCCAGCCGCAGATCGAGCTGCACCTGCGCGCACCGCCGCGGGCCAACGGGGAGATCCGCGCCGATGCCTGACGCCTTCACCCCGAATTTCGGTCTGGTCAAACCGGAGATCGGTGCCAGCCGAGATACCTGGGGAACCAAACTCAACCAGAACGCTGATCTGCTCGACGAGTTCCTGGGCTACGCCATGCCGGTCGGCGCAATCATCGATTTCGCCGGCCCACAAGCACCGCCTGGCTGGCTGATCTGCGACGGGCGGTTGGTTTCACGCATCACCTATTCTGCGCTGTTCGCCATCATCGGCACGTATTGGGGCGCTGGTGACGGGTCGACCACGTTTGCGCTGCCGCCGACGCCAGGCCGCTCCTGTGTTGGCCCAGGCCAGGTGATCGACGAGCAGGGCAACACCGTGCAGTTCACCTTTGCCTCGACCCGCGGCGCGGTCTACCGGCCGATTGCCCAGGCCAATTTGCCGGCGATCAACCTGGTGACCGATGCGCAGGGCAACCACGCGCATAGCGGCGCCACGGCGCCTGGCGGCAACCACACGCACAGCACCGACGTGCAGGGTAGTCATACGCACTCCGGCAGCTACGCCGTGGATCACTCACACCCCGTGGTCGGCGGGACCGATGCGCAGGGCAATCACGTCCACAACGTGCAGCAGCGCAATGAGATTGTCGGTGGGGTGGCCAGTGGCCCGACCACTATTGCCGCCGGGCAGCCTGGCTCGAATAGCTATATCGGGTTCCAGACCGACGCGCAGGGCACGCACGGGCACAACATCGCCTTCCAGTCGGGCAATTCCGGCAACCTGCCGCTTGGCATCTACGCTGATGGCGCACACGGCCACAACCTCAGCTACAGCGGCAATTTGCAGCTCGGCATCTATGCTGACGGCACGCACCAGCACAATGTCGCGCTGGGTGGTTCTGGCGCCGGCCTCGACATCATGGCGCCGGTGTTGGTCGCGACAAAAATCATCTTCGCCGGCCAGCAGGCCACGACATTGTTGGAGCGCGTCGCGACCATCGAGATGGGCCGCCGGCGCCTGGCTGCGCCATCGCGCGGGCCGCACTAAAATGCCGCGACTACCGACCGCACCGCCGCCTGGCATCGTGCGCAACGCCACCCCGGAAGCAACGCAGGGCCGTTGGTTCGACTGCAACAACGTGCGCTTCCGCCAAGGCCAGCCGCAGCCGATCGGCGGCAATGTCATGCAGCCCAACAGCGGCGTCGCGGATTTGCCGCGCGATCTGTTGACGTGGCACGACAATAAATCGGTCCGCTGGGCGGCGTTCGGCACCGACAGCAAGCTGTTCGTGTATCGCTTCGATCTGCAGCAGATCCTCGACATCACGCCTCCCGGCGTGGGTCCGCTCGATCCGCCAGGCGCGCTGGTCGGTTTCGGCCTCGGCGATTATTCCGCCGGCACCTACGGCACCCAGCGCGATCCCAGCGACATCGGCCCACAGGACATCGCCGCCTCGATGGGCGACCGCTGGAGCATGGACACCTTCGGCGAGTACCTGTTGT
>Ga0126376_10002379_pt1 | contig 10595 bp, 10 predicted proteins | sample PanSoiMetPlot_15_FD_92760 | JGI IMG/M metagenome (GOLD analysis project Ga0126376, IMG submission 92760) | Tropical forest soil microbial communities from Panama - MetaG Plot_15 | ecosystem: Environmental > Terrestrial > Soil > Tropical forest > Bulk soil | place: Panama | collected 2016-02-17 | reverse complement strand
GTGTTCGCGCGCGTGACCATCTTGTCGGCGTCGTTCTTCGACACTGCGAAAACCGGGGAACTCGTTTCGCGGCTCACCGCCGATACCACCCAGATCAAATCGGCGGTCGGTTCATCGGTTTCGGTGGCGCTGCGCAACCTTGTGCTGTTCTTCGGCTCAGCCGTGCTGATGGTCGTAACGAGCCCGCGGCTTTCCGCGTTCGTGCTCGGCGCCATACCAGTGATCGTAGTGCCGCTGGTGGGTTTCGGCCGCATGGTGCGCAAGCGCTCGCGCATCGCCCAGGATACGCTTGCCGACGCCTCCGCCTACGCGGCGGAACTGATCGGCGCAGTCCGCACCCTGCAGGCCTTCACCAACGAGAAGCTCGCGGTCCATCGTTTCGCCGATGCTGTCGAGCGCGCCTATACCGCGGCAGTCTTCTCTACGAGGGCGCGCGCGGTGTTGACGGCAGTGGTCATCTTTCTTGCTTCGTCGAGCGTCGTCGTGGTGCTGTGGGTGGGCGCGCAGGACGTGCTGGCGGCCCGCACCAGCGCCGGCACACTGAGCCAGTTCGTGCTGTTTGCTGTGCTGGCGGCGTCGGGATTGGGTCAGCTGAGCGAAGTCTGGGGCGAGCTTTCCCAGGCCGCTGGCTCGGCCGAGCGCCTTGCGGAGCTGTTGCGCCACGAACCCGATATCAAGGCGCCCGCTGCTCCGGTGCCGCTCCCCTCACCACCGCGCGGCGAAATCAGCTTCGATGCGGTGCGGTTTGCCTACCCGACGCGACGCGGGGTCGACGTTCTCGACGGAATAAGCTTCACGGTGCGGGCCGGCGAGAGAGTAGCGATCGTCGGTCCGTCAGGCGCCGGCAAGAGCACGATCTTCCATCTCATACTGCGTTTCTATGACCCCAAGGCAGGCACCGTAACCTTCGATGGCGTGCCCATAGCGGATGCGGACCCCTGCGCGGTGCGCGGGCGCATCGCGTTGGTGCCTCAGGATACCGTGATTTTCGCCGCCTCGATTGGCGAGAATATCCGGTTCGGAAGACCTGAAGCCACCGTCGCCGAGATCGAGCGGGCCGCCGAACAGGCCGCCGCCGCCGAATTCATTGCTCGCCTGCCACAACGATACGACTCGATCGTCGGCGAACGCGGAGTGACCCTGTCGGGCGGCCAGCGTCAGCGCATCGCCATCGCCCGTGCCATCTTGCGCAATGCGCCGCTGTTGCTGCTCGACGAGGCGACCTCCTCGCTCGACGCCGAGAGCGAAACGCTGGTGCAAACCGCGCTGACGCGACTCATGCAGGAACGCACCACGCTCGTCATCGCCCATCGTCTCGCGACGGTGTTGTCGTGCGACCGTATTCTGGTCATGGATCACGGACGCATCGTCGAGGAGGGTGCGCACGACAAGCTTGTCGCGCAGGGCGGGCTTTATGCGCGGTTGGCGCGGCTGCAGTTCCAGGGGACGTGAAAGCCGTCGTACCGGGGCTCCGCTTCGACCAATCACCTGGCTCGCCGGCAGACAGATCGGGATGCGGTCGAGAAACCATGCAGACGCCGTACCCCCAAATCGCATATTGGTCGTGGCTGGTGCTTTTGCTGGTCTGGCTGCCTGGCTACTTCACAAGCAAGGGTACCTTCGAAGTTGCGCGTTTGGGATTGCAGATTGCCATCTCCGTCCTGCTCGTGGTGTGTTTTGTATTTCTTTTCAATCCGGCCCTCTTTGACCTCGGAACGCCGATCATCCGGCGGACTGCATTTCTCGGCGTGATTGCTGGGGCGCAATTGGTCAGGCCTGATCGTGACGGCCGATGAGAAAGATGAACTCGTGCAGAGGGGCCCTACGGGATCGTACGTCATCCGATCTATGCCGGCCTCCTCCTTGCGGTTGCCGCACGGCGCTGACGCTCGGAACCTTGGCAGGCTACGTGGATCTCGCGACAGGGCTGGCTGCCGTCATGATGCGCGTCAAATTGGATGAGACGGCTCTCTGCAAGCACTTCGGCGCAGCTTACCGCACTTATCAACAACAGACGAAGAGGATCATTCCGTTTATGTGGTGACGCGTGGCGGCGAAAACGCCAGCCGTCACCGCTCCGTCAGCTTCAGCTCGAGCCGGCGGTTGCGGCGGAAGGCTTCATCGGTAAGGGCAGGATCGAGCGGCTGAAATTCGCCAAACCCGGCCGCGACAAGCCGCTGGGGCGACACCCCCTTCGTGATGAGATACTGCACCACGGAGATTGCCCGCGCAGCCGACAGGTCCCAGTTCGAACGGTATTGCGACGTCACGATCGGCCTTATGTCGGTATGTCCGTCGACACGGAGCACCCACGCGATTTCGGACGGTATCTGCTTTTCGAGATCGAAGAGGGCGACCGCGAGCTTGTCGAGTTCGCTGCGGCCCTCGGCGTTGAGGATCGCCGAGCCGGAGTCGAAGAACAGCTCGGACTGGAATACGAAGCGGTCGCCCACCACCCTGATATCGGGGCGTGTCCCGAGAATCTCGCGAAGCTTGCCAAAAAAGTCGGAGCGATAGCGCGACAGTTCCTGCACCCGCTGCGCCAGGGCTACATTGAGCCGCTGGCCGAGGTCGGCGATCTTGCTCTGGGACTCCTTGTCGCGCTGTTCCGAGGCGTCGAGCGCCTGCTCGAGCGCCGCCAACTGGCGGCGCAGCGCCGCTATCTGCTGATTGAGGACTTCGACCTGGGCAAGGGCGCGTGCACTGACGCTTTTCTCGGCGTCCAGTGCACCGGTGAGCGTGTTGATCTTGTTTTGCGATTCCGCAATGATGCCCTGTATCGAGTTTGTATCAGCGCCGGCGCCCTCGACGCTCGCTTTGAGGCGGTCGCGCTCGCTCTCGGCGCCGGTGAGGTTCGCACGGAGCCTGGCGATCTCCTCCTCCATGTCGACCTTGCCGGTCTTTTCGAGAGCCAATAAGTCGGTGAGCTGGGCGATTTGCGCGTTGAGGCGAACCAACGCCGTATCCTTGCCGGCCACCTCCTGCGACAGGAAGAACTGCACGACGACGAATACAGTGACGAGGAAAATGAAGCCAAGGACGAGCGTCGACAGCGCGTCGACGAACCCTGGCCAGTAGTCGATGCCGCGGTCGCGTCGGTTTCGTGCCATAGCCATCGCTTAGTCCCTTGGCGCTGGAGCGTGCGCAAGAATCTCTAACAGCCGCCTGATTTCACGGTGCTGCACCGCCTGTGCATCGACCCATTCGCGAATCAATTGCTGCTCGCCGCGCATGTGAACGACCAGGCCCTGGATGGCCTCGGCGAGGTTCGCCATGGCGCTCGTCGCCCCCTTGCTCGGACCGCCATCAGCCACAACCTCACGCAGGCGCTCGATCACAGCGCGAATTTCTCCCGCGCTCCCGATCGTTGCGGGCACCGAATCAGATGCACCTCCGAGGTCCCTGACCGTGGTGGCGAGCCAGTCTTCCAGATCCGTGTAGAACCGGTTCTGTGCCTGACTGGTTTGCAGGTCGAGAAACCCCAGGACCAGTGAGCCGGCGAGACCGAACAGTGACGAGGAGAACGAAATCCCCATTCCGCCCAGCGGGGCCGCCAATCCGTCCTTGAGAGCATCGAACATAGCGGCGGCGTCGCCGCCGACCTTCAACCCTTTAATCACGGTGCCGACTGAGCCCACCGTCTCGATCAAACCCCAGAACGTTCCGAGCAGTCCGAGAAATATCAAAAGCCCTGTCATGTACCGCGACATGTCGCGGGCCTCGTCAAGCCGCGTCCCCACCGAATCGAGGAGACTTTTCATCGTTTGCGACGAAATCGCCATGCGGCCAGCATGGTCGCCGAGGATCGCCGCCATCGGCGCCAGGAGCACTGGCGGGCGCTCGATCGCGAGCCCCGGGTCGGCAAGGCGGAAACTGTTCACCCAGGCGATCTCGGGAAACAACCGGATCACCTGGCGGAACGCCAGCAGGATCCCGACCAGAAGCACCAGTATGATGAGAGCGTTGAGGAACGGATTCGCCAGAAAGGCCGCCCGGATCTGGCTCTGGAGAATGAAGACGAGCAGCGCTGCCAGAACAAGGAAGACCAGCATCCGCACCAGGAAGATACGTGGGGATGATACCTTGAACGGATCGATATCGTGATGGTGCTTTAGCATGCGAAATTCCGCGCGCGACCTTAGTCTCGTTACCTCGTATATACGGCACAACTTATATCAAAAATACGGATAAGTGGACCCGGGAACGCAGAATTGAGGACAGATTGCGGTGCATTTGGGGCTCCGCAACATTCATTTCCGGCGCACTTCGTTTCGCGGTCCCTCATTCTCGCGATTCCTTGAGAACCTCAAGCAAGGCCTTGTGCAGGAACTCGTTGCCGGCGATGATGTGGCGTTTGCTGAAAAAACCGTCAGCGCCGTCGAGGTCGGTGGCGAATCCACCCGCCTCTCGTATCATCAGGATGCCGGCCGCCATATCCCAGGGCGAAAGATCGCGTTCCCAGAAGGCATCGAACCGGCCGGCTGCCACCCACGCGAGGTCGAGCGCCGCGGCGCCAAACCGTCGCAGGCCGGCGACCCGTTCCTGAACGGCGGCCATTTCGCTGCGGAAGAGGATGCGATCGCCGCGACCCATATGGGGCATTCCGCAGGCCACGACCGCGTCCGAAAGCCGTCGTCTCGCCGCGACCCGCAGACGCTGATCGTTCAAGAATGCGCCCTTGCCGCGTTCGGCTAGGAATAGTTCCTCGTTGGCGGGATTGTAAATGACACCTGCGACGATCACGCCTTCACGCTCAAGCGCGATCGCGATCGCGAATTGCGGGATGCCATGGAGGAAATTGGTTGTTCCGTCCAGCGGATCGACGATCCAGCAGTGGGATTTGTCGTCGCCCTCGCGGTGGCCTCCTTCCTCGCCGAGAAAACCGTAACCGGGTCTCGCCTTGGTGAGTTCCGCGTGGAGGATCTCTTCGGCGCGACGGTCTGCTGCGGTGACGAAATTCGCCGGGCCCTTCATCGAGACCTGCAGGTTCTCGACCTCGCCGTAGTCGCGCTTAAGACTGCGACCGGCCTTGCGGGCCGCGGCCGTCATGACGTTGAGCAGTGCGGAACGGAGCATGGGGGACGTCAGGATTTCGGCTGCACCGCAAGCCACGGTCGTGCCGCCTTTTCGGCGGCAGCGCGAACTTGCGGCGTCTGCTCGGCGGCGAATTGGTCGAGATAAGGATCGCCGTCGCCCCCGGCCTTCGCGATCAGGTGCCATTTGATCGCTTCGGTCGGATTGGGCGTCGCGCCCCGGCCGACGCTGAGGAGGCGGGCGAGACGGTTCTGGGCGATCGGGCTGCCGCGCAGAGCGGCCTTGCGGAACAGCGCCGCCGCCTTCGCCTCATCCTTGGCGACGCCGGCGCCGTTGAACAGCGCGATGGCGTATTCCACCTCGGCGTCAAGGTTCTCCGCAAGCGCCGCGGCGGCGAGGAGGCGCCCAGCTTCCGCCGGGTTCTTCTCGACGCCCTTGCCGTCCTTGTAGAGGGTGGCGAGCGCGTATTGAGCTTCCGCATTACCCTGTTGAGCCGCAGCCTTAAACAATTCCGCGGCGCGAGCGAAATCCTGAGGGAATTGCTGGCCTTCCAGGTAGAGCAAGCCAAGGTCGTAGGCGGCTGCGGCGTGGCCGAGCTTGGCGGCGGACGCAAGCAACCGTGCGGCCTCCGCCCGGTCATGCAGGCCGCCGCGGCGGGAGATGTGGAAGATTGCGAGTGCGAACATGGCATCGCGGTCGCCGCGGTCCGCCGCGAGCTGATACCACTTCGCGGCCTTGACTTCGTCCAGCGGCACACCGAGGCCATTAGCATAGAGTTCTCCGAGCAACGTCATGGCGCGCGGATCCTGCTTTTCGTTGACCCGCCGCGTTGCTTCCCCGAAAGCGGTGAGAAAATACCCGCGCTGATAGGCGCCATAGGCGACATCGGGCTCGCGGCCGGCGCGGACGGGCGGGCCGCTGGCCGGCGGCCAAGCAGGCGGTTTTGTCTCCGCTGGCTTCGCACCAGGGGGCTGCCGGGGAAGCGGCGTCGCGGCCGGCGCTTGGGCAATCGGTGCTTGAGCCTCAAGCCGATCGGCCGCCAGCGCTCCGACGAGAAATCCCAGTGCTGCTAGAGCGAATTTCGCGCGACTTGCATCGTTTGTAGGCCGGGCATGCTTCGCTTTGCCCACCGTACGACGGCTCCATGGGACTCGAACGTGCTCCAAAACGTGCGCCACGGCAACGCGATCGATCATGTCGTGATCTCCGTGAGAGCAAGTCGCGCCGCCGCCTCGGCGGCGGCGGCGTTGGGACCGCGGGGATCCTCGAACAAAGCGTCACCGACCGCAACGAAATCAGCGCCGGCCGCCGCCAGCGCGTCGATGTCCTCGAGCGCGATTGCGTAACCTACGCAGGGAATCTCGAACACCTCGGCCCACCAGGCAACCCGATCGATAACAGCGTCGCGCGAGGGATGACGGCCGGCGGCGTCCGGTTCGCCGAACATAACGTAGTCGGCACCTGCCTCTGCCGCCACCATGGCTTCGTGGCGGCTGTGAAGGCCGCCGGCGCCAACGACAAAGTTCGGCTTGAGCGTTTGCAGGGCCGCTCGTAGAGCGTCCGGTCCCACAACATGGGCGCCGTCGGCGCCGCTGCGGGCGACGATGCCGGACCGGCCCTCGACAAGAAGCGCCGCACCTGCGCTCTGCACGCCGGGCGCCGCCGCCTTAACCCGGTTGATAACGCCGCGCTCGTCCGCATCGCCCAGGCGTATCAGGACCGCCGCGACATCGGCGGCGCGAAACATCTCGGCCAGCGCCCGAGAAAGCGTCACCGGATCGTCTACCGCCGGGGCGAAGACATAAAGGCGCGGATTTGGTCTGATACTGGATCGGGGCGTCATCGGATCGTGAATGGCTTGTCATCCTTCGTTAATACCCGAGCGTCTGCGCCGCAAGCTTCGAAAGAGCCGCACTCGCTCGTCAGCTGGGCAGAGTCGCCTGCCGCAACTAGTGCGATGTTGCACTGCCTCACGCGACTTACCCACGCGGTTTATCGGCGAGGCAGGACCGCGTCGGCAGAGAGGGCAGGCCGTTCGTGCCACAGTTCGGCCTTAGGCGGATGCGCCTTTGGCCATCCTGCGAACGACGAGGCCTGGTTGGAACGAAATCCGCACTAGCGGCCGCGATTGCTTTCGGGTTCGAGGTCGATCGCCAGCGCCTTCATGACGCGATTGTGCATGATGTAGGTGCCGACGAGCACCGACAACTCGACGATCTCGCGGTCGTCGAAATGGCGTCGCACGTCGGCGAACACTTCGTCCGGCACTGAGGTGGATAGTGTCATCGCCTCAGCGTAGGCGAGCGCGGCGCGCTCGCGTGGATCGAACAGATCAGTCGCGCGCCAGTTCGCGAGTGCCTCGCATTCCGCGATGGTCAACCCTTCAGCGACAGCCAGACCGGGAACGTGCTGCGCCAGGACGTAGTCGACCGCGTTGAGATACGCGACGCGGATGATGACGATCTCGCGCAACCGCCCGCTGAGCTTCGTCTTCCAGCGCACCGCACCGTTATGGTCGAACCAGGTTTGGGCTAGCGCCGGGCTGTGCAGCAGCAGCTTATAGACATTGAGCAGCCCGCCGCGGCGGCCCGCCTTGATCCGCGCGATCATGTCCGCAAGCTCGGGATGTTCGGTCTCTTCGATCAGCGAAATGCGCGCCATGAATCCCCGCGATGTAATGGGTGGCCAGCCCTGAGGACGGGCATAGCAATTTGTTCTGCAGGGTGGAAGGTTGCGCGGAGCGCAAGCGTCCTACCTGTTCTCGAACCCGGCCACGTGGGACGACCCTCGTGGCGGCGTGTCGTCCATGCGTCGGGCCGCACGAGAAGTGCCCGGTGGAAAAAGCTTGCGCCCTCCGACAAGCGCCTTTGAGGGCTTTACTTCTCGGGCAGTGGAATGAACTCGATCTCGTCGCCAGGCACCTTGCCAAAATGGCCGGCGGCCCATTCGGCTTTGGCCTGCTCGATCCGTCCCTTGCGTGACGAGACGAAGTTCCACCAGATGTGCCGCGGCCCGTCCATGGCGGCGCCACCCAGAATCATCAGATGAGCGTCCGTTGTCGCATTGACAGTGATGGGGTCGCCGGGGCGGAATACCAGAAGGCGCTCGCGTGCGAACCGGTCGCCGCCAATGTCGATCTCGCCGTCAATCACATAGATCGCGCGCTCCTCGTGGTCGGCATCGAGCGGCAGTGCACCCCCGGCGCGCAGCGTCGCGTCGGCAAACACCGTTTCGGATGCCGTGGCAACCGGCGAGTGCTCGCCGTAGAGCGAGCCTACGACCAGGCGCACGGTCTTGCCGTCATCGCGCAGGACCGGAAATTCCTCGACCCCATGGTGCGCGAAGGCAGGTGCGATCTCCTCCTGCGCTGCCGGCAGGGCGACCCAGCATTGCAGTCCGTGCAAATCATCTCCCTGGGCGCGGCGCTCAGGTGCGGTGCGCTCCGAGTGCACGATGCCACGGCCGGCAGTCATCCAGTTGATCTCGCCGGGACGAATCGCGATGGCGGTGCCGAGACTGTCGCGGTGGATGATCTCGCCATCGAACAGATACGTCAGTGTTGCAAGGCCGATATGCGGATGCGGGCGCACGTCGATGCCGCTGCCGGAGCGAAAGTGAGCGGGCCCGAAGTGATCGAAGAAGATGAACGGCCCCACCATGCGGGATTGGGCCGAAGGCAGGGCGCGATACACGGTGAAATCGCCGAGATCGACCGAGCGCGGCACGATCACCTGTGCAATCGCCTGCGATTGGACAGCGTTTCCGAGATCTGGATCCTGTCCACGGAAGAAACTCATGGTTCACCTTCAATCTGTGCCGCGGCGCGGGGCCCAGACACGCCAGCCTTGATTAATGATACACATCGAGGTCGTGTGCCACATCGACCGTGCCCCAGCAATAGCCCGTAGCACGGATTAGCCCAACGGGACCGCGCGAAGCCCGCCACGACGGCAGCCTCCGGCATAATCCGTCGTCGGCGCGAGAGGTGGCGGAATGCTTCCCGCCCTACATCGCCACGATTAGGCCCGGCCACGGAGCCGGCATGCGAATCCAAACTCTTCGAAATCAGCTCCGGAGAGTGTATCCTCCATGCCGGCTGCATCGCGACCGCATCACTGCTCGCCTTGGGCTTTCCGCGGCTGCAGGGGATAGCGGGCGGTGCCGGATGCTCGGTATGCGAATTCCGATTATTCACGAATCGCAGGTGGCGCCGTTCCGTGACTACAATCGATGAGACCGCGGCCCAGCGGGTGGCCCGATCGGTGCCCGGTGCTCTGCGCAACGCCGAGGGGCCGGTGTTTCGCGAGCCCTGGGAGGCGCAGGCGTTTGCGATTGTCGTGGCGCTCCATCAGCGCGGGGTATTCGGCTGGGACGAGTGGGCCGCGATGCTGGGCGAAGAGATCAAGGCCGCCCAGCGGTCCGGCGATCCGGACAGCGGCGAGACCTACTATTGTCACTGGCTTGCGACGCTTGAACGCCTGGTCGCTCACAAGGGCATCGCCGACCGGGCGGCGCTTAAGCGTTGTCGCGATGCCTGGAAGCGGGCGGCGGATCGCACGCCGCACGGCGTGTCGATCGAGCTTACGGCAAAAGATTTCGCAGCGGAGTGACGGCGCGCATCAGCAGCGTACCGACGGACGATTCCTCCGTCGACTGCTGCGTTGGTCCCCTGGCGACGCTCCTTTCCTTCCTTTCGCTGCTCACCGGGGCGGGGAGGGACCGCGGCGCTGCGACGACGGCGCGTGTCTTGACTTCCTTCCGTCCGATCACCATCGCCCAGTAGACCTTGTATCGGGTGTTTTCATTGCGGGCGACCGCAACGCCGATGATGTCGGCACCGGGGCGCAGGAGGTTCTGGTTGTGCCCCGGGGAGTTCTTCCAGATGCGCAACGTATCGGCCCAGGTCTTGGTGCCGGCCGCAATGTTTTCCGCCCCGGAGTCAATGTTTACGCCCGCGATCCGGCTTGCGAACGAGCCGGCCACATCATGATCCATGATACCGCTCTTCGCCATCGCCTGCGCCTGACGCACCGCCACGGTCGTCAATTTGGCGTCAGTCTTTACTGCTGATAATCCGTGCTCGCGCCGGTATTGCGAGATCGCGGCCGTGATGTCGTCGGCGCGTGCGGACGACGTTGCGACCGCCAGTCCAAGAAGGAAACAGATGACTTTCATTTTTCGACCTCAGCCCCGAAAGCAATAGGGATTATCGCCATCGGGGCGGGATGGCAATCGCCGGCCCGCGCCTCGACCATGGCCGACGTGACAATGGGATGACCAGCTAAGTAGGGCGGATCAGCACCGGGGCCGGCCTGGGCCGGCCCGATGATAAACTCCGCGCAATCCGCCGACCGGCGGCGCAATACGCTGCGCTATTGCCCGCTACGCGGGCTGGTCCGCAGTCGCAAGACCGCATAAGCTTACCGCGATCGGCTGCGGGGCGGTCAATTGGCTGCCGATATACGGCTGGAGGAGGTCATGATTGCGGGTAAGATATTAGCCGCGGCGGGGACGGTTGCTGGCTTGAGTCTCGGCGCGGCGGGATCGCTACCGCAAGCAGG
>Ga0126376_10002378_pt1 | contig 10596 bp, 7 predicted proteins | sample PanSoiMetPlot_15_FD_92760 | JGI IMG/M metagenome (GOLD analysis project Ga0126376, IMG submission 92760) | Tropical forest soil microbial communities from Panama - MetaG Plot_15 | ecosystem: Environmental > Terrestrial > Soil > Tropical forest > Bulk soil | place: Panama | collected 2016-02-17 | reverse complement strand
GTGATGTTCTTCGGCTTGCCGCTCGCATACGAAGTGGTGCCCGATATCTGCCAGTTATCGAGAATCGCCGCAGCGAAGCCGTTGTTCCCTAACTTGCGACTGATCGACGGCACGTCGTAGATGTAATTGACAGTAAAGATGTGCGTCTGATCGAAATCGGAAGGAGCGTAATTGAAAGCTTTGTACGGCCGCCCAAAGAAGACGTCTGACGAGTCGTCGTTCGCGTAATCAAACGACTTCGAGTAGGTGTAAGCCAAACCAGCCTGGAAGCCTCTCGTGTAGCGGCGATTCGCCTGCACCTGGAGCGAGTTGTAGTTTGACGTACCCGCCCACGTGACCATGTTGATGTCGCCGTAGCCGCGATAGGGTCGAAGGAATTCGTCCGGTAAACGACTCCCCGTTACCGGACTGATGTTGGCGCCGGGCAGTTTCGCGCCATCCGGAATGTCGTTGATGTTGATTCGCTGGCCCAGGTGACGAGCAAACGAACCAACGTAGCTCACCTCGAGCACAGTCTTGAATCCGATCTCTCGCTGAATGCCGAGGGAGAAGTTGTAAATCGTCGGTGTGTGTGAATCGACTTCCACTGCGTTGAGACTTGAAGGTCTCGTGATCGCAGTGCCCGTCAGGTTCTGGAGTTGATTGATGTTTCCAAAGTCGATGCTGAAGGTGCGATTGGCAGGCTGATTGTTAACGAGGTTGCCGCCTGTCGTACCGCCACCGACACGCGGCGCGTGATAAACACCAGCCTGGAAACGCAGCACAGTGACGCTATCGCCAAACATATCCCAGGCGAAACCAATGCGTGGCTCGATGTCGACTGGTCTCGTGGTTCGAAATCCGCGCGGCGTGTTCGGATCGATTCCGAGTTGCAGGCCGTTGTTCGGATTGCCGCTGTTTGGAACGATCGCGCCGATGAGGTTTGCATTTGGACCAGCCAGCACGAAGAGCTGTCCCGTGATCGGATCACGTGCACGCCGTGAAGCAGTAGGACAGGTTGCAGGAGGAGTGAACGCAACCGCACAAGCGGGTTCGTAAAGCGCCACGGCCTTCGAAGGATCGAATAACTCGGGAACGAAGTTCGAACCCTGCCCGTCGATCTGTTCGAACGGCGAGTGATAACCGAAACGCACGCCGTAGTTGACGGTCAGGCGGCGAGTCATCTTCCATTGGTCGGCTGCATACCACTGAACCTGCGTCAGACGCAGATTAGTGAACGGACGCGCAGTGGATTCCTGGTAGTTTCTGAAGTTGCCGATCAGTGCGTTCGCGTATGCATAACCGGTATTGCCAAGCGCGTTAGTGTAATTGCTGTCGTTACCGGCGAAATTGAAGACGCCCGACCATTGGCCGCCGGGTGCTTCGCTGTTCAGCAACCGTTCAAAGTAAACACCAAACTTAAAAGCGTGATCGCCATGCGTGAAGGAGACATTGTCTGCAAACGATGGCTTGATGTAATCGTTGCCAACCTCGCCCCAACGATCGAGCCAGTTGATATTGGCCACGCCGTTTGATGGACCACGCACTCCGCCCCAGTTAGTGGCGCGGGGGATGGTCCCAAGGTGATTGTTCTGTGGAAACAGTTGCGGCGCGGTGTAGTTCAGAGCTGTTCTTTGCAGCCGTTCGATCTCGCCATCACCGGGGATGAAGCCCTCGGAATCGTGACGCATGCCAAAGTTGAACTCGTTGACGACATTCGAATTGATCACACGCACCCAGTTCGCCGACCAGCCATCATCTTTGTAGAGGTAGTGGGAGTTGATGCCCCAACGATTGTTATCGTTTCCGGGCCAGCCTGAGGTGCCGGTGCCAAGGTTGTCGGAAGTCCACCACTGATACTTCCAATAGATGGTGTCTTTGTTCGAAGGTTTGACGTCGAAACGGATCACTTTGCTTCGCTTCGGCACGTCGGTTGGGCTTTGGAACACGTAGTTAAAAGCGCTGCCGCCAGTGCCGCCAAATGTGTTTGGTAAGGGAAAGTAGTTGAGCAAAGCCACACCGCTCGCATTCCATCTGGATTGCGGGATGACATTCAGGCGACCACCATCTTTGAAACAGCCACTTGTATCGGTGGCGCTGCAACCAGTGCCCGGGTTTAGTGGATCGCGAACGAATACCTGCTGGCCACGGGAATCGATCGACTGCGAGAAGTCGCCCTTGCGCTCGAGCGCGGTCGGCACGGTCACGAACCGCGGATCGTTAGGCGTGATCTGGTGTGGCTTCTCGTAAGCGAAAAAGAAAAATGCTTTGTCCTTCAACCAGACCTTGCCGCCTTCACCAAATCTCGGCAGCGGCAACGGCCCGCCAATGTTGCCGCCGGGATATAAGTGCCGGTAGAGCGGCCGGGGCAGGCCGGCTTTGTTGTTGAAGAACGGGCTGCCGTTCAGCGACTCATTGCGCAGGAAGTAATAAACCGAACCTGAGTAATCTTTGCCGCCACCTTTGGAAACGATATTGATGATCGCGCCGCCGTTGTTGCCATATTCGGCGCCGTAGTTGTTGCGCAGCACTTTCACTTCAGCCACAGCATCCTGGTTGATTGTCATGCTCAACTTGTTTGAGCCGCTGGGCTCGCCGGCGAACAAACCGTCGATTGTGGGAACAGTCGAGCGACCACGCTGGCCGGAAATGTTTGGCAGGTCGGTTCCGAAGCCATCACCCGCGCCTTCAATGTCGTCGTTGTTGGAAGTGCCGGGTAATAAGCGAAGGAGTGAAGTAATGTCGCGGCCTTTGGTCGAAATCAAATTGATCTGATCGGCTGTGAGTCGCGCGGTCAGGTCGCTGCTTTCACGTTCGACGATCGCGCCTTCGCTGACGACGCTAACCGTTTCACTCACCTGTCCCGGTTGGAGTTTCAGCTCGCCGAGCGCGAGATTCTCATTCGCACTCAGGATGACACCTCTTTGCTCGAGAGTTTGGAATCCCTGACGCTCGACTTTGAGAGCGTAAGAACCTGGTTGCAGCGCGGCAAAATTAAAGCGGCCCTCACTGTTAGTGGCGGAGCCGCGTGACTGTCCGGTCTTCTCGCTGGTCAGCGTGACGGTGGCACCGGGAATCATTCCACCGCTCGAATCCATGACTGCACCTGTAATTGAGCCGGTAATCGTTTGCGCATAAGCGACCATGCCGGAAGCAAGCAACACGACTACGACTATCAGGATGGGCTTGCAACGAAGAAAACTGAACATGGGACTCCTCCTTCGAGTTGGCAAATCCTTCGGGATCGATTCCTGAGCCTAAATTGTCTCTACTTAGGACAATTTGAATAAACCGTCGCGTGACTACCCGATCAGTGCGAAAAAGTTTTTCGGTTATGGCCGGCGTTTGTTGAATAACAGCAGAGGCAGCCGACACGCCTCGGGGTGAACTAACTAACGTAATGACTACTTTGAGATTTCTCTGTGCAACCTCTGTGTTCTCTGTGGTGGTTTGTTCGAGCTAATCCATAACCACAGAGGCACAGAGAACACAGAGGTTGCACAGAGAAGACTTCATACCGCCATTACGCTTCCTTGTTTTCTTCGAGCTTTGCCTGGTGCTGCTCTTCCTCGAGTGCAAAAGCTCTCTGAGCACGAACAATGTGCTCACGCATCGCTTCGCGCGCCTCGTCCGGCTTACGAGCACGGATGGCGCGATAAATTCTCCGGTGTAGCTCGAGTGCTTCGTTGAAGTCGTGGGCGCGCTCGATCGTGTCGCGCCGCCGCTCGTAAAGAATCGCCGACACCATTTCGACGAGTGTCGCGAGGGTGGGATTGCCTGAAGCGGCCGCGACTGCACGATGGAACGCAACGTCGTGAACGAGAAACTGCTGCGGATCCTTCAGCGATGCGAACATGTCAGCAATCTGCTCTGACATCGTGGCCAACTGCTCGCCGGTCGCATGCTCTGCGGCGAGCCCGGCCGCGCCGACTTCCAATATCGACCGCGTCTCAAACATGTGATCGAAACTGAAGCCGTGGAGTTGAGCCAGCAAACGAAGCGGCTCACTATCGAGTGCCGGCGGTCCGTCGACGATGAAAGTGCCCGCTCCCTGTCGCGACTGCAACACACCCATCGAGATCAAAGAGCTCAGGGCCGCTCGCAGTGAAGGCCGGCTGATTCCGAGCTGTTTTGATAATTCACGCTCAGGTGGTAAGCGATCGCCGGGCTTCAAATCCTGGCGCTTGATGAGATCGTAGACACGCGCCACGACCTGTTCAGTCGTCTGGCTGGAACGAGCCGGCTGTACAACTTCTAGTTGTGGCGCGGTCGAATTGGTCATAACAATCTGGAGCTAAGCGCAAAACTTATAATACCAATTCAGATGGTGGTCAAGGTTTTTTATCCGCGGCTTACACAGATTTATTTATCCAGAGCGTACGGCTGCTGCCGTTCAGCTTCTTGTTCATGAACTTTTCGTTCATGATCAGGAACGCGCCGAGGCCGTGGAAGTCGTTGGTGTTTCGCTTGCGCGCGAAGTAGTAGGCGAGGTCGGCGACGTTGGTGCCCTCACAGATGTCAGTAAGATTTGTTTGGCCATCCTGATCGAGCGAGATCTTTGTAAGTACACCCGCGTACCCACGACGCACTCCCGCAAGATATTTTTTGTCTACGTACCCGCGGTCGACGGCCATCGCCGTCACATAGGTGTACATGCTGGAGCTCGAGGTCTCCAACCAGTTTGCGGGGTTGTCGCTCTTATCAACCACCTGATACCAGAGTCCGGTTTTCTCGTCCTGGTAACGCGCCCACGCTCTAACGAGTAGTACGATCTGGCCAATCAACACGGGTCGCATCGGATGGGTGGGCGGCAAGAGTTCGAGCACTTCAATCAAGGTCATCCCAAACCACCCCATCGCGCGACACCATTTCTCTGCCGAATGTTTGGTGTCTTTGTCAGCCCAGGTCGACTGACCGCTCTCGTCATAGGCATGAAACATCAGGCCAGTGAGCGGATCGTTCAGGTGATTGGCGTAGGTGATTAATTGCAGAACCGCCTCGTCATTGGCGTACTTACTGTCGCCAAACATATTTCCGTACCGCACTAAAAACGGCAACGACATGAAAACGCCATCGCCCCACAACTGCCACTCGCGGCTTTTGCCGGTCGCATGCCAGAAGCCGCCGTCTTTGGTACGCGGGTAGGTGTCGAATCACTTCCTAATCCGATCGTCGGCGAGCTTGTATTTCTTGTCTTTCGTTTCCTGGTAGAGGAGTAAAAGGAGATTACCGGGGAGCATGCTGTCGAGGTTGTCGAACGTGACTTCTTTGACTTCGCCTTGTGTATTCGCGCTGCGGACAACGCCCTGATCGTCAACGTGCATGTCGACCCAGTCTTTGATGTACTTGAGATAACGAGGATCGCCCGTCCGCTTGTAGACGAGATACTGGCCGTAGAGGTAGAGCGACTTCGCGTAACCCCACGAACCGAGGTCTTTTGCGGTCGGGTAACGCTTCATGGTTGATTCGACCATCGCCACGGACCAATCAGTGTTGGTGTTTGCATTGATGGTTAAGGGAATCAGCAATAGCGCGATAACTACGATGAGTCTCATTGGGTCTCCTCGTTGTTAGACATGATGAACAGGATTTTTCAAGATGTGCAGGATTCATCCTGTAAATCCTGAAAAAATCTTGTTCATCCTGTCCTGTCTTTGCTAATTTATGCGGACCGACACAAAATACGTGCGCCCGTCCCAATCAGAAATGGTTTGACCAATAGCTGTCGTGCGGGCGAACAATACCAACAACTGCGGGAGAGAAGCAATGACCAAGTCTCATGACGCCGGTAGACGCAGGTTTCTTAAAGGCGTCGGTATCGCTGGCGCAGGCGCCGCGATCGCCGATCATTTATGGGTCGAAGCCGAAGCCGAACAGAAGACACCAACAACTCCGGCATCGCTATCCGGAAACGTCAAAGTGGTTCTCGATGTGAATGGACAACAGCGAGAAGCGCAGGTTGAGCCACGCACCACCTTGCTCAACACGCTCCGCAATCATCTCGATCCCGCAGTGACCGGTCCAAAACTCGTCTGTGATGTGGGAACCTGCGGCGCGTGCACCGTCCTCCTCGATGGCAAGCCCGTTTACTCGTGCCTTGTGTTGGCTGTTGACGCAACCAATAAGAAGATCACAACGGTCGAAGGACTGGGCACGCCTGACAATCCGAACGCAGTGCAGGCAGCGTTTGTCGAGAATGACGCTTTGATGTGCGGATTCTGCACGCCCGGATTCGTGACCACGATCTCAGCCTATCTGAAGAAGAATCCGAATCCCTCGCCGGCGGAAGTTCGCGAAGCGTGCAAGGGAAACTTCTGTCGCTGCGGAACCTACCCGCGAGTTTTTGAAGCGGCCCTTGCTGCCGCCAAGTCTTCCAAAGTCTAGCCACAAAAAGGCGCAAAGGATTTTTGAACGGGAGAATTCATGCAACAGCAGCCACAAGCACAACCGTCGCCCTCGCCAAAACCCAAAAAGAAGATTCGCGTGCCACGCGTCGTCAACGGCGTCGAGCAGATGGTCGAGATCGAAGTCGATGCAGATGCCGGTCCGGGTTGGGGACCCAACGACAAGCACAAGTTGCTCAATCACCGCGTGACGCGCGTCGATGGTCCACTGAAAGCGACCGGCGTAGCGCGCTACACCTACGACCAGCGTCTGCCAGGCATGCTCTATGCGCGAGTGCTGCGCTCTCCGCACGCCCACGCGCGCGTGACGAAGATCGATACCGACGCCGCGTCGAAGATTCCCGGTGTGAAAGCCATCATCCCGGCGCCTTTGACCGAAGTTCGCTTCGCCGGCGCTCCGGTTGCCGCCGTCGCCGCTACCACGCCCGAGATTGCAGGCGATGCGGTGCGCGCGATCAAAGTGACCTATGAAGTGCTGCCGCACGTGGTCCATGCACACATGGCCATTCGACCCGATGCGCCCAAAGTCGTCGCCGAGGAAAACAATCTCCAGGAAAAAGGAAAGAACGGCGATCCGCAGAAAGCCGATGCTGCTTTCGCAAACGCGGATGCCATCGTCGAAGGTGAATACATCACCTCGCGCATTCACCACACGTGTCTCGAAACACACGGAATGGTCGTCGATTACCGCGGCGGCGACTCCGCTACCATCTACGCTTCCACTCAGGGAACTTTCACGATCCACGCTGACGCAGCCAAAGAGCTGGGCCTGCCGGAGAGTGCCGTCACCACGACTGTAGAGCACATGGGCGGTGGCTTTGGATCGAAGTTTGGTCTCGGCCTCGAAGGCTTGCTCGCCTGCCGGCTCTCAAAACAGACAAAGTCGCCGGTGAAGTTGATGTTTACTCGTTACGACGAGTTTGTTATGGCAGGCAATCGCTCGGGTTCGTGGCAGAAGTTGAAAGCGGGCGTTAAGAACGACGGCACGATCATCGCTCTCAAAGCCACGCAATATCGTCTTGGCGGTCTCGGCCCGGGCTCACAAGCAGGACAGCCTTACATCTATCGCATGGGCGACACGTATCGGGAAGTCTACGCGCTGCACACGAATGAAGATTCGTCGATCGCGATGCGCGCGCCGGGGCACCCGCAGGCGTCCTTTGCGGTTGAGACGTTAGTGGATGAGCTTGCTTACAAGATCAAGATGGACCCGGTCGAGTTTCGCATAAAGAATTTGCGTGATGAGGTGTATCACCGGCAGTTGAGGCGCGGGGCTCAGGAGATTGAATGGTCCAGGAGAAACCCGGTGGCGGGCGGCAATCCCGGCCCATACAAACGAGGCATGGGATGCGCTGTCGGTACGTGGGGCGGCGGCGGCAATAACCAGTGCAAAGTTGATGTGACGATCTCGCGCGATGGGTCAGTGCTTGTTGCGGTTGGCACACAGGATCTCGGCACGGGAACGCGCACGTACACGAGAGCCATCGTCGCTGAAGAGCTCGGCCTGACGATGAAAGACGTCAAAGAGCGGATCGGTAATTCAAAGCTTGGCTCCGCGAATCCGTCGGGTGGTTCGACGACGGCGCCATCGTTGTCTCCATCAGTAAAAGATGCCGCAATCAAGGCTCGCATGTTGATGGCCGAACGCGTCGCGCCTTTGCTCGGCAATCCGAAGCCTGAAGAAGTTGTGTTCGAGGATGGAAAAGTTTCGGTCAAAGGACAGTCGCTGACGTGGCAACAAGCGGCGGCGTCATTGCCTGCCGCAGGGATTACTTCGCACGGTGAGTGGCGTGCTGACTTGCAGGCGCGGGGTGTTCACGGTGTGTGCTTTGCGGAAGTGGAAGTCGACGTCGAGACAGGTCACGTCAAGCCGATCAAGATGGTCCACATTCAGGATGGTGGACTGCCGTTGAATCGTTTGACCATGGAGAGCCAGATTAATGGCGGCATGATTCAGTCGCTCGGAATGGCGCTGTGGGAAGGCCGCGTGATGGACGCGCATTTGGGCATGCAGCTCAATCCCGGCTTGGGCGATTACAAATTGCCGGGCAGCCTCGAGATGCCGGAGATGGTTCCGATCATTGACGATGACGACAAACGCGAAGCGGTGATCGGTATTGCTGAAGGCTGCATCATTCCCGCCGTCGGTGCGCTTGCGAATGCGGTATTCAATGCCACTGGCGTGCGCGTGCGCGAGTTACCGATCACGCCTGACAAGATTCTGATGGGGCTTATGGGTTCCAGTGTTCTTAGCCGCGGATGACACAAATTAGAAGAGGATACACAGATGAAAGCATTTGAATGGAGTAACCCGGCGAGCATTAACGAAGCGATAAAAATGCTTAGTGTTGCGGCTGTGGATATTGACGAAGCGCCGCGGCCGATTGCGGGCGGTCAGGACTTATTGACTACCATGAAAGACTACACGTCGCGACCGACGCGCCTCGTTAATCTTAAAAATATTCGTGGCTTGAATAGCATCACGCTCAATGCTCGGGGGCTAACGATTGGCGCACTCGTTACGCTGGCTGAGCTTGAAGAGCACGCCGGTGTGCGCAAGAGCTTTCCTGGTCTCGCCGAAGCTGCGCATTCCATCGCAACGCCGCAGATTCGTAATCTCGGCACAGTCGGCGGCAATCTTTGCCAGCGGCCGCGTTGCTGGTACTTCAGGCTTGAAGAAGTAATCTGTTTGAAGAAGGGCGGCTCAGAGTGTTACGCGGCGAACGGAGAGAATAAGTACAACGCGATCATCGGCGGTGGATTGTCTTACATCGTTCACCCGTCCGATCTCGCGCCGATGCTGGTCGCGTTGGGAGCTTCCGTGACTGTTGCGGGGGCGGCGGGTAAGCGAGTGATTCCGCTGGATAAGTTTTTCACGTTACCGTCGGAGGGAAATATTCGACGTGAGAACGTGTTGAAGAACGAAGAGATCATCACGGAGATTCGTGTGCCTGCGTCGCCGCTGGCGGTGCGCTCGACATATTTGAAGTTCAAAGAGCGCGAGTCGCTCGACTTTGCACTCGCGTCTGCGGCCGTTGCCGTGCAGTTGGCGGCCAATCGTAACGTCAAAGATGCACGAATTGTTCTGGGTGGTGTGGCGCCGGTACCGTGGCGCGTGCCCGCGGCGGAGAAGTTTTTGATTGGAAAGAGCCTGACGCCGGAGGTGCTTGCCGAGACCGCGAAGATTGCGCTTGCCGAGGCAAAGCCGCTCGAGAAGAATGCGTACAAAGTTCCGCTGGCCCAAACGCTGGTGCGCCGTGCGCTGGCGAAGGCCGGAGCGGCGTAATTCCCGTTGAGGAATTTTGAACTAGAGTCAGTCGTTTTACGGGATTTACAAGATTTTCAGGATTAACATGTAAATCTTGTTACATCTTGTAAATCCTGTCTAAAGACTGCCGTTGTAATTGAACGTCCTGGGAGAATCACGATGGCGAATGAATCAGTCGAACCACTGCAATCACCGTTCTGCGGATCGTTGCGCTCTAAGAAGTACTTCATGCTCGATCGACTGGCGACGAGCGCTGATGAATATCTCGACGCGGCTAATCACGTCTGGTGTTGTGAAACTCAGGAAGTGATCGGGCCTGACAACCGCCGCGTGGATCCCGAGCATTGCGTGCCAGGTCGCGCATGCTACGTTTCAGCCATCAAGGGGTTATAATCCGTTGCGGAGGTAAGGAAAGTGCGAAAAGGATTGTTTGCAGTTGTAGCCATGTTTGTAGCCGTCAGTGCGCTGGTCTTCAGCTCGCAGGCCGAGAACGTCAGTCTTCGTGGTGATTACGTGGAGGTGCGCACGGCGAGCGTCTTTGCCGGCGCATGTCACTACAACGGCGAAGTTGTCACGACTGGGCGCGACGCGTTGATGGCGTGGAACGTTACTTCCGGAAAATGGCAAGGCGTGGATCTTAGCGGCGTGCGCGTGATGGCAATCGTTAGTGCCGACGCCAACCTCGGCGAGAGCAATGCCGCGCGGCAGTCGGAGATCATCATCGACTCTCAAGCTTCACGCACGCAGGCGCTCGCGATGGTGAACGCACTAAAAGAAAAATACGCTGCTTCGCTTGGCAACGTTGTTGAAGTGCGCACCGCGCCCATCACTTTTGAGCGCAATGGCCGCACATACGCAGTAGTCACAAATGAAGCTGCAATCAACGTCGAAGCGATGCCGAACGATCTATGCTGCAAGATGCCGAACCTCGTTTGGTACACACCG
>Ga0126376_10002377_pt1 | contig 10596 bp, 6 predicted proteins | sample PanSoiMetPlot_15_FD_92760 | JGI IMG/M metagenome (GOLD analysis project Ga0126376, IMG submission 92760) | Tropical forest soil microbial communities from Panama - MetaG Plot_15 | ecosystem: Environmental > Terrestrial > Soil > Tropical forest > Bulk soil | place: Panama | collected 2016-02-17 | reverse complement strand
GTCTCCATGCGCTTGGGACAAAGCTCTCCCGCGTCCTCGATCCTCTGCTTGCCGATCTTGCCCCAGCGCGGTTGCTCGGTCGGATCATCGACGTTGGTTGCCCACGAGTGGACAATGTTTCGCGGACCGACCGTGGCCTTCAGGTCAGCCGGATAGTTGGGGTGGCAGGGATCCTCCATCGCGTCCAAGTGATAGAGGTAGCCGTAAAATTCATCGAAGCCGTGCACGGTCGGCAGGAATTGGTTGAGATCGCCGAGGTGGTTCTTGCCGAACTGACCGGTCGCGTAGCCCAGGCTCTTGAGCGCCGTGGCGATGGTCGGGGCCTCGGCGGGCATTCCGATCGGGGAACCGGCCTGCCCCACGGTCGTCAACCCGGTGCGGATCGGCAACTCTCCGGTGATGAAGTTCGCCCGACCCGCGGTGCAACTCGCCTCGGCATAGTAGTCGGTGAACAGCATGCCTTCGGCGGCGAGTTGGTCGAGGTTCGGCGTCCGGCCCGCCATCAGGCCGCGGTGGTAGGCGCCGATATTCCAGATTCCGATGTCGTCACCCATGATCATGACGATATTGGGCGGTTGCGGCTGCTGCGCGGCCGCCGGTATGGTCGCCCCCATCACGGCGGCGGACAGCGCGAGCAGACCGAGGCAGACGTTCCTGGCCATGCGCATGCACTTCTCCCAGTCTTGGCTGCCCGAAATGGGCCGGCAGCCGGCACCCGATGACTACGATTGGGCAAGACGAATGAACCGCGACATTGCCCCCATCGAACGGATGGGCGCCGCGCGTCGTCGAGACCAATTCTCGCTCTCTCGTTCGTCGCCGGGATATTGTCCTTAGGTGCAGTACACCCCCTACCATAGTCCCTGTCGGGCGGGGCGGCGCACACGGCTTCCCTGCCGCTCAGGACGCAATGGCCATCGGACCGGTCATCCGGCCCGCGCTTCGCTCTCGAAAACAAAGATGCGATTCCAATCGTTCTTCATGCTGATGACCGTCCAGCCGTTCTTCTTCGCCTCGTCGTACAGCGCCTGCGGGAAGGTCCCGACCTTGGTCGCAGGCAGCCCTAGCGCCGGCCCGTAGGCGTACTCGCGCCGCTCGTCGTCATGCAGCACCAGCATCTTCAGCCGCGCGCCGGCGCCGGCGCCGGTCCACTCCAGCATCTCGCGGTCGCCGGCCGAGTTGCCGAACGCCGCGGTGGGTCTCCGGCCGATCATCAGATGAATGCCTTCCGGCTTGCCGGCTTTGTCGTCGTTGAGCAGGAGTTTCGGCTCCTTCATGAGAAGCGGCTTGCCGTCCTTGCCGTAGCCGTATTTCGTCCCGGCGGCGGTGCCGACCACCTGCTCGGGAGGAACGCCGTAGACCTTCTCGGCATACACACGCACGAAATCCTGGCCGCCGCCGGTGACGATGTAGCTCTTGTAGGTGTTGTCGCGCAGGTATTGCATGACTTCGAGCATCGGCTGATAGACGAGCTCGGTGTAGGGGCGGTTCCAGCGCGGATGCTTGGCGGTGTCCAGCCATTTCCTGGCTTCCGCCTGGAACTCCTCCGTCGTCATGCCGGTCAGCGTTGCGACGAGGATCTTTTCGAGGTCCGGCAGCGAGAGTTTTGCGATTGCCTCGCGGTTGCCGGAGAGCACCGTCTTGAACGGCTCGACATTTTTCAGTTCCGGCTTCTTCGCCACCACCGCCGGCACCCGGTCCAGGCAATAGACCACCTGGCTGTAGACAGGGTGCTCCACCCACAGCGTGCCGTCCTGGTCGAATACCGCGATGCGCTCCTCCGGAACGACATAGTTTGGGCTCGAGCGATCGACGGTCGCGCGCACGAAGTCGAGGATCGCCTGTTTGGCCGCTCCGTCATTCCACGACGCCAGCGGCCGGCCGGGCGTTTGCGCCGCCGCCGGGACGGGAAGGAGGGTGGCGGACAGGGCCGGGAGCGCCGCCATGGAGGAGAGCAGGGCGCGGCGGTCGATACCGGAGGAACGGGTCGGCTTCATGCGTGCCTCCTGTGAGAAACGGCGCCGTGACGCGCCTCAGTTGCTCGACGGCGGTTTCCTGAGCTTCTCCATGGCCTGCTCGACCGAGAAGCCGCCGCTACGGCTCTCTCGCCGGGCCGATCTGTGGTGAGCGCACTGGTTTCGCCATCCCGGAGAAGATCGTGACACCTTGTCCGCCGCACCGGGTTGAGAGCGCTTCCTCCGGAACGCCGAAGCAGCTATCGATGTCCTCCCAATTATTCATGACCCAGACGTCGCCTGCCGGCCCGATGGCAAGATCGGTCTGCATCTGCAAACCTCCGCCGACATAGCCGCCGGGTGGCGAAATCTGATCGCCTGTCTTCATCCCTGGGGGGCAATTTTCTGTACGGACGCCGCACAGCTGCGTAATCGGGCTATTCGGAGCGGCAAAGTTCGAAATCCAGACGTTGTCGTTGCCGTCAACGGTCGCAGCCCAAGGACCGGATAGACCACCAGCCTTGAAAGGCGAACCGGGATATTGACTGCCGTCGGGCCTCAACAAGGTGACGCTGCCGTCACCACCGCGTTGTTTGGCCATTGCTCGTGTCAACACTTCATCCGCATTGCCGCCGAGCTCTGATCTTGCGATGATGTCTGCTATGAGCAACTCGCCGCGTATCGAGTTACCAAATCGGTTTGTCACCCATACATTGCCTTGACTGTCGATACCAAGCCCGCTGCCGCTCCAACCCGTGCCGAACTTTTCTGCTTTGCTGGGATCAGAGGCAGGAAACCTCGTGACGTGGCCGCCGGCGGCATTCGTCACCCAAATCCGGTCCTGTTGATCAATGCCCAGATGGAACGGCGCCAAAAACGACTTGCACGGTTCCACTTCACGCCCTTCGCATACGATCCGGCCAGTCTTGGGGTCCCCCTTGGGAAAATGAAGGAGCTGAGTTTTGCTGACGCCGAGACTCCATACATCGCCATTGGGGGCGGCGATGATGCCCTGCATCAGCCCGAGCCGGCCGTTGAACGTAATTCCCTCGGGCGGCGTCAACGGCTTGCCGTTCTTGTCGAACACCGCAATGGACTTGCCACCATAGGTGCCGAACCAGGCATTATCGTAGGCATCCACTGCCAGGCCGAACGTGCCCCCCTGCATCCCTCCACCAGCGAAACCGGTAGGGCTTGGGGATATAGGTTTTCCGTTCGGGTTGAACTTGGTCGCGTTGCCCTGCCAAAGTGAATCCTGCCCCTGCCAGCCAATCGTAAAGTTGTCCCCGACCCATAAGTTGCCTTCGCTGTCGAACATGGCCTTGCCGCCTGCGCGATATCCTCCGCCGTCGAACTTCAGCGGCAACACCCAGGCGCTCGGAGAGAAGCGCAGGTATGGCATGAACGGAACCGGGCGCATGGTCTTGCCCGCAGGCACCGGATACAACTCGTCCAGCAACCGAAACGCCCGCTCGGGCTGATACCAGGGATAGCGGACAATGGCCTGCGCCGCCGTCAGCGTGTCGGTCGGCGCGCTTCCCTTCGGAGGTGTCACGGCCGCGAAAAGCCTGCTGCATGCATCCGGTTTCACGCGTGTGGCGCAAGCGGACAGCAGGTCGGACAGGGTCGCGAAGTTCGCCATCGTGGGGGTCTGGCCGCTGTTAAGCGGGTCTTGAATAGTGGCGCCCCATCCACCTGTTTGCAGATCGACAAAGCTCGGCACGTTGCCGGCCGCGATCTTGAGGCCGAGCGCGTGGCCCTTGATCGCGGTGCCGTCGAGAAACTGATTGGCGGTCCACACCGATGCTACGGTGGTCATCTCGTTGATAACCACTGTGGACGGCGGCGAGTTACCCAGGACGGACAACATTGCAATCGCCGGATTGTCGCCACTGCCCCTGTTGACTGCGGCTTCGCCGCCTTTGGCAAGGACATACAGGATCACATCCGCGCCGACCGGTTCGTCGCTGCCGAGCGTAAATCGTCCATCACTGTTTGTTCTTGTTTGACCGATCTGCCTGGGCTCGCCTGTGCTCGCGACCCAAAGCGTGACGGTGGAGTTTGCGACCGGACCACCGCCCGCTTGGACTTGCCCTTCGAGGCGCACGGCCGCTTCACTCGGGGCGCATGCACAACCCAGCACGGCGGCGGTCAGGCCAACGGTGAGAACGCGGTGGATGCGGGATGACGAACGGTTGGGCTTCATTTTCGCTCTCCCCTTCAATCAAGGTGATGCATGACTAATTGCTTTGTGGCGGGTTCCTGAGCTTGTCCATGGCCTGCTCGACCGAGAAGCTGCCGGGCCGCTGGCGCGGCGGGAACTCTTTGAAGCTTTGGAGATGCTGCGCCACGATCGCCTGCGCCGGCACGAGCACGAAGGCGCGCTCGATGAACCAGCGCACGTAGTCGCCCGATTCGTGCTGGGCGCGCTCGAACGGGTCGGAGCGCAGGTTGAACAGCCTGGGCGTGCGCAACTGCACCAGCGGTTCCACCCACACGTCGAGGCCATGCGCTTTCTGTTCCATGAACACCGCCTTCCATTGCTCGTAGCGCAGGCCGGCAAGGTTGCCGTCGTCGGTCCAGTAGAAGAACTCGCGGCGCGGGTTCGGGCCCTTGCGCGCGAGCATGTCGCGCTGGTCGTAGCCGTCGAGGTGAACCCTGAAGGTCTTGCCGGCGGCATCGTAGCCCTGCAGCAGCTTGTTCTTGATGTCCGGCTCGCCGGCGGCGGCGACCAGGGTGGTCGCCCAGTCCTCGGCGGAGACGATGTCGTTGATCTCGCTGCGCGGTGGTACCAGGCCGGGCCAGCGCACGATCGCCGGCACGCGATAGCCGCCTTCCCAGTTGGTGTTCTTCTCGCCGCGATAGGGGGTGGCGCCGCCGTCGGGCCAGGAGAACGTCTCGGCGCCGTTGTCGGTGGTGTAGATGACGATCGTGTTGTTGGCGATGCCGAGATCGTCGAGTTTCTTGAGGAGCTCTCCGACCTGCCCGTCATGCTCGACCATGCCGTCCGGATAAATCCCCAGCCCCGTCTTTCCTTGGGATGCAGGCTTGAGGTGGGTCCAGATGTGCATGCGGGTCGAGTTGAACCAGACGAAGAACGGCTTGCGATCGCGCACCGCGCCGTCGATGAACTCCGTCGTGGCCTTCAGGAACTCTTCGTCGATCGTCTCCATGCGCTTGCGGGTGAGCGGGCCGGTGTCCTCGCATTTCTGCTTGCCCCACGGGCCGAAGCGGGGATCGTCGCCCGGCGTGTCGGTCGTGGTGGCGACGCACTTGAGCACGCCGCGCGGACCGAACATTCCCCGGAACGCCGGATTCTTCGGATAGTCGGGACTCTCGGGCTCTTCCTCGGCGTTCAGGTGATAGAGGTTGCCGAAGAACACGTCGAAGCCGTGCACGGTCGGCAGGAACTCGTTGCGGTCGCCGAGGTGGTTCTTGCCGAACTGCGCCGTGGCGTAGCCTTGCGGCTTGAGCAGCTCGGCGATCGTCGGGTCCTTCTCCGACAGCCCTTCTTTTGCCGCCGGCAGGCCGACCTTCAGCAGCCCGGTGCGCAGCGGGCTCTGGCCGGTGATGAACGCGGCGCGGCCGGCGGTGCAGGATTGCTGGCCGTAATAGTCGGTGAAGATCGCGCCCTCGTTGGCGATGCGGTCGATGTTGGGCGTGCGATAGCCCATCATGCCGCGGTTGTAGGCGCTGATGTTCCAGTAGCCGATGTCATCACCCATGATGACGAGGATGTTCGGCTTCTGCTGCGGCTGCTGCGCAGAGGAGGGGGGCGCCATCGTCACGGTGGCGAGGATCGCAAGCAGAACGGACCATCGTGTCATCCTCATGGGCTTTCCCTCCCGTGCGTCGAACGCGCCAATCGGCCGTGGCAGCCGCCAGCCGATGCCAGCCGTCCAGCTCGCGTCGAATTCTCTCGCTCAGTCGGTGCGGGCGCTATTGTCCTTAGGGGCAGGGTCGCCGGCGGCGATCTCGCCGCCGCTTCCGACGAGCGACGAGCGCGAGCAGGGCGAGCACCAACAGACGTCCCTCGCCGTTTGTCATCTGCTTCCGGTTTCGCCCTCAATGCCGAGGATCGTGATCTTCGCTCTCCGGATTTCGGTAGGAAAGGCGGGAGCTACATAGCCGGTCGCCACTGCGACTTTCTGCGCACCGTTCACTGAGTAAGTGATCACCCCGCCGCCGATCGCGCCGCCGATCCTCTGGCCCCACAGCTTCTGGCCGGTCGCCGCGTCAAGTGCATAGAAATTGCCGCCCGTGTCGCCAAAGAACACGAGACCCCCGGCGGTCGGCGTCACGCCGCTGAGGATCGGATAATTGGACTTCAGCCTCCACTTCCACACCCCCGTGTCGGCGTCGACCCCGTGAAGCCATCCCGCCCAGTAGCCGTCGGCGCGCTCGAACTTTCCGAACTCGTTGAACGGATTGAGGGACTTTTCTCCCGTCCACGGCTCCCCGAGCGGGGCAGCCGCGATTTCTTCCCTGGTCTGCAGCCTCACCGTCACGCACCAGTCGACCTGACCGGTGAAGATGAGATTGTTCGGAGGGTCGTACGCCGCGCCGTTCCATTCCCCGCCACCCCCGGCGCCCGGACAAAAATGGACGTCTTTGTCGACAGCCAAGGGCTCTTGCGTATTCTCGATTCTCGTCACCGGCGTGCGATACAAGAGTTTGTTGTCGGCAAGATCAAAGCCGTAAAGGTGTCCGTCCTTCGGCGACAACGCCATGACCCTCTTGCCACCCCTCGTCCTGATCAAGGTCGGTGTGTTGGAGACGTCCCAGTCGTGCCAATCCCTGGGCACAAGCTGGAAATGATTCTTGTAAGCGCCGGTCTTGGCGTCGAGGACAACGACGGAGCCGGTGAAGAGATTGTCCCCCTGGCGGACGCTGTTGTCGAAGTCGGGTCCGGGGTTGCCAACCGGCACATACAGGAGCCCGGAAGCCGGGTCCAAGGTCGTGGAAGTCCAGCTTCCGCCGCCGCTGATCGGAGCGCCAGGCACGTTTTTCCAAGTTGAAGTATTGAGCGGCGAGGCGCCCTCAAGCCCGAGAACCATATCGCCCTCGGTCTTGGGCACGAGGAAGAATTGCCACACAACCTTGCCGGTCTTGGCGTCGAGCGCGTACATGCGCCCTTTGCCGCCCTTGAAGTCTCCGCCGGCGTTGCCGATGAAGACGAGGCCCTCCCAGGCGATCGGTGCCGCAGGCACGCTTTCGCCCTTTTTCACGTCGGCGATCGTCGTCTCCCAGAGCCGCTTGCCCGTTTTGAAATCATAGGCCAGCACGCGCCCGTCGTCGGTCCCACGGAACAACCTGCCGTCGAGGTAGGCCGCGCCCCGATTGGTCGGCAGAATGTAGCCCGGATATTCCTCGTGCGTGCGCCAGTTCTCGGCGCAGGTCGAGGGGTCGATCGAGAAAATATCGAACTCGGTCGTACCGAGGAGCGCGCCCTCCACCATGATCAGGCCACTCTCGAAGGCCGTTATTCGCCAAGTGTTGTAGGTACACAAGACCTTGAGCTTGGCGACATTCTTTGTGTTGATCTGGCTGAGGTCGGAGAAGCGCTCGGACGTCAGCGTCTTGTTATAGCTCGGCCAGTCCGCGGCGGCAGGCGAAGGAGGAGCCGCAGGTGCGGGCGCCGCAGCGCCCTTGTAATCCGGGTTCGTTTCCGTCGCGACGGCACCGGCAGGCGCAAAGAGGGACAGAATTGCGCCGCGCAACTCGCCGACGCGCGCCTCAAGTCCGGCCTCGTCCGCAAGCAAGGAGGTGACCCCTCCGCCCACGACGCCCGCGTTTAGCGCAAGGACCATGACGCTAACGAATCCGAGTTTGCGATTCATCTCCGTCTCCCTTTCTTGCGTCAAACGCGTCGATCGTGCACGGCAGGCGGCATCGACCGCGGATGCACCGTTCTGAAACTCGCAGCGAATTCTCTCGCCCGGCCGGTCCGGCCGCTATTGTCCTTAGGGGCAGTGTTGGCGGGGACGGTCTGCCGCCAAAAGGCGCTTTGGTCGCTGTGCATCCGAAAGCGGACCTATGCTCACATTGAGTTTTGTCGGTCATCACCCGAAAGCGCCATGAGCGTTCATCAGATTTTTTCGAAGCCGCCGCCTGCCGCAAGAAATCCTCCATTGACGTGCAGAGATTCGATTGCGCCATGGTTCTCTATCGGAACAACGCCTTCCCCGTTGGTTTTGATGCCCCCGGCAATTTCGATTTCGCGAGCCGAGCCACCGGGCTTGATGCTCAGGCCAATGGCGGGCAATGTCATGACAACCCCCTTGACCAGCGATTGACCAGTGCCGCCGAACGTCTCGATGCCGCGACGGACGATTAATCGACCTATCGGTTGGCTGATCTGAATACCAACCGCTCCATCAGCGTGGGTGACGACGCGGTCAAAGTCAGCGACGTCTACCGTGCCGGTATAGACGTTGAAGCCGCGTGCGCCCTGACCAAAAGTCTCAATCAGCGCGGTGACCTTTAGATCGTGCACTGTCCCAAAGTTCACAAAGCCAATTCCACTGGGGCCGCGTGAGGTGATCTTTTCCTCGGCGATCCAGAGGTCAACGACGCCCCAGTTGTCGAGCACCATGTCATTGACGCCATAGGTCGTTACGGGACCGTGGTTTTTCACAACATCGACATGGGCACCGTGGACCGTAAAGACACCACCAGTGATTTGGTCCGGTGTGCCGGGCGCAATTCCACCGTCGCTGTAAATCGGACCGGTTTCCAATCGGCTTACATTCAGGCGGCCACCTTTGTCACCCGCGCCGCTCACGAAGACGCCGCTCCCGCGAACAGGAGCGCCGTCGCGACCAGCGGAAAGGCCAACAAGATCGGCGGTAACAACGACACTGTCGTCCGGCTGCATGTTCCAAAGGGTGAATGCACCGTGCAGGACGTAGACCCCATAGCCGTGCGGGCGTTCGTTCTCTCCACGAGCATCTGCTGCAATGATGTCCAGGCCATCAACATCGATATGCCCGCCACGCACTTTGTCGCGAGCGAGAATTTGAACGCGACCAATTGTCGTTAGATTGCGCAATTCAATCCGGCCCAGACTGGCGATGGTCGTATCATTGAAAACGGCTCGCTTATTTGGAGCAACTTCGAGCCGAAGCCCTTCGATTCGGTTGTCAGAGGAAAGCTGCACGCCATCCACACCATTGGCGAATGTGATCGTTGCGTTTTTTTCAGCGCCGCGCAGAGTCTGCCCGGGCGAAAGGCGAACAGACGGAGAGTCCATTAGATGCCCGCTGACAGCGATTTGCTGGACGTTTTTGTCTTTCGTTGCCGCAACAAGCGCGCTGCCTGTGGAGACTGATTTTTCGGCGACATTCATTTGCGCTCTGTCGATCTCGAACATGAATATTCTCCTCCCATTCATGGCGTCCAACGACCGTTGAACAGGCGAGCCATCCACTTCGGCGTAACACCGCTCACCGCACCGAATTGATTTCGGGCGGAGCGGAGATGGTTACCGCTGATCCTAAGCGGCCGGTTCAGCGGCGCGATATTGTCCTTAGGTGCATATCCTCGTCTCGCGCTGTCGCGATCACATTGACGACTGCGAACGCTAGGCAGAGGCGGTTGCGGATGGAATATCCAGCAAATTCGCCAACGTCACTTCACCGTCCGTAATGTATCGGTTTACGCGTTCCAATGGCTGGCCGGATCGATATGATCTCACATCATCGATGAGCTGATTTTTCATTAGCTCACCGACGATATAGTCCCGCTCGGCATTCGTGTCCGCATCGGTTGCATGAGTAATTTGGAACGTAAGCCGGGTCAGGGACAAACCGGTATCTCTCGTGCCGGCTCCGACCCAGAGAACGCGGGCGTTGTCAGCAGGGCGGTCGGTGTTGAGCCAGAAACTGGCCGTAGCCACCGTGTCCTCGGCGCGTGTGAGGCTCATCGCCCAAAACCGGATATGATGGCGCTTGCGAGGGCTGTTATCGATTGCCTTCTGGAAGCCGACGTCCTGGCCACGCCCGAAAAGATAAAGAGTGCTGAACGGGGCGGTAGGATACGGTGATTTGAATACAAATGCGCGGACCATCCGCCACGAGCTTGCCAACCCCAACCGATCAGCCCCCGACCAGCCGGCGGCCGCGAAGGCGGCGCAAAGCTGTTGCAGCGTCCCGACGAGCGCAAGATTGACCGGGTCACCGGGCAATCCATCACCTGTCGTCGTGAAACTGGGTACACTCTTGCGCTGAAGGATCTTAAGACCCATGCGAACGACCCGTGGAAGAATAATGTACGCCCCAATTCCGTAGGTGGTACCCAAAGCCAAAATCCACGGCAATCGCTGGTCCGCAAATTCGAAAATGACAAACACGATCAACCAGACGCTAAAGACGCCCAATCCCAAGATCAGCAGCCGCTGCAGCAGGCGTGTCAGCAATCTCACGATCGATCCGTCGGGTCTTGTCCGGGCTGCTCACGCCGCAGCGTACGGCGGGGCGATCGCCGAATCTCACCAACGCGATCGCGGTGCAGACGCCTTTGGCGGTGGCTATCGCGAGCTAAAGCCGAATTCGAAATCGCCGATGTCTACGGGCGAGCGGGCTCGTCTGATCGGATAGGGCCCGTACAGCATCCCGTATGGGCCAAGAATGTAGTTGCCGGG
>Ga0126376_10002376_pt1 | contig 10596 bp, 4 predicted proteins | sample PanSoiMetPlot_15_FD_92760 | JGI IMG/M metagenome (GOLD analysis project Ga0126376, IMG submission 92760) | Tropical forest soil microbial communities from Panama - MetaG Plot_15 | ecosystem: Environmental > Terrestrial > Soil > Tropical forest > Bulk soil | place: Panama | collected 2016-02-17 | reverse complement strand
TGATTATCCCCAAATCCGATTTTTCGGTCCGCATCAGGCTCCGCCAGAAAAATTCCCCAGCGGTATTCCGGCATCTTCACATAATCGAAGGTCGCCCAGCCCTTCGTGTCCACTGAAATCGCAGTCCTCAAATAAACCTCCGCCGCATTGAAGTCGCTCGGCCCCAGCCCGTGCCACCAATTCAAAAACTCCGGCTGCCAATGCTCCAGTGCGCGCTGAAGCGTGCGGTTGGATCCCAAGTCCACGTTGTTCGGAATCCGGTCTTGATAATTCGATTCCATCGCTACACCCGCTCCCAATCGAATTTCGCCTTCGAGCCTTTTCCAAAGACTTTCAACGCACCTTGCTCGCCCGTTGCATTCGGTCGGATGAAAACCCAGTTCTGCCAAGCCGAGAGCCGCCCAAAAATCTTGGTCAACAAATTCTCGCTTCCCCCAAATCGCAAACTCGCTTCCATTCCCGTTAGCGCGTCCGGCGAAAGACTCACTCGCTCTTCAATCGCAATTCGAATCTCGTCTTCCCAATCCAAATCGTCTGGGGCGACAGTCACCAGTCCCGCTTCCATCGCGTCTTCGGCATTTAGGGTTCGCCCAGCCAACGCCTTCAACCCATCCAGCCTTCTCGTGTCGCTGTGGAATCGCGCTTCCAACCGCCCCGCGCCATTCGCCATAGGCAGTAATCCCAAATTCATCTCTGACATCGCAATCTTCGGCAGCGTTGCTTCATCTTCCGCAGCCGCTAGCATGTAACTTCTGTCTGCCGCCAATGCCAACTCAAACAAAGTCCCCGCAAAGCACGATCCAGGTTCGATCATCGTGAACATGCTCCGCGAATTCACATCCAGCCGTGCAAACGTCCGTCGCAACATCCCAATCGTTTCGCGCACCAGCCAATCTTCGCGATTTGCCAGCGTCAATACATCGTTCGCAAGCACAGCCGCGGTGTCACCATCCGTCTTGAACAGAATCAGCCCCAGTTCCGTCTCATTCGTCCGCAACATTAATATGGCGTCGTCCAGTTCCCGCGCCATTTGCAGCGGCCACCAAGTATCTCCAGCAGCGTGAATCTCTTCCACGTTCTTCGGCTGCGGACCGCGCGGCCCGATTACGTTCAGCGTCGCCGTCCGCATCGTGCGATCAAATGTCACATCAACGTACTCGTAGTGATATCCAGCGTCATCAATCGTTCTTTTCAGCGTATTAAGTCGGATTCCTTTCGCGTTCGCACTTCGGTTCGAACCCTCAACCAATTTCTGCGCGCGTTCTGCCACAAGCGCCCCAAACTTAGCTGGCACGGCGATTTCATCTACCAATCCCCACTGTTTCGCTCGCTCCCCTTTCACACCATCTGCGTTCGTGCAAAACAAATCCGCCAAGTCTCTGCGCACTTTCCTTTTGTCCACCACGCGCGTCAGACCGCCCGTTCCTGGCAGCACACCCAAAAGCGGCGTCTCTGGCAAACTCACCGCGCTTGAACGGTCATCCACGAGCACAATCTCGTCGCATGCCAGCGCCAGTTCATAGCCCCCGCCCGCCGTCGTTCCGTTCAGTGCCGCCAGAAACTTCAGCCCATCATGCTTGCTCGAATCTTCCATCCCGTTTCGGGTCTCGTTCGTGAATTTGCAAAAGTTCACTTTCCATCCGTGTGAGGACTGCCCGAGCATGTAAATATTCGCGCCAGCGCAGAACATTCTTTCTTTCGCGCTCGAAATCACCACGCATGCCACTTCCGGGTGCTCGAATCGAATTCTCTGCAACGCATCATGCAGCTCGATGTCCACACCCAGGTCATAAGAATTGAGCTTCAGCTTGTATCCCGGCCGCAGCCCAGCATCTTCATTGACATCCATCAGCAGCGTCGCCACGCGCCCATCAACCTTCAGCTTCCAGTGTTTGTAGCTCTCCGGCGCCTCATCAAACATCACCGATTGTTTTTCCATCACTTCCGGCATGTCTCTCGTTCCCTTCGCCAATCCTTGACTATTTAAGTGTACTATATCTCCTGTGATCCCTGCCACTAAGCACTATAATGCATGTGGCATCATGGGCTTTATCCAGCCTTCGCTATCGCCGCCAGCTCTGCCACTGTTTGCTTGATCGTCTTTCCGCTCGTGTTCAACTTCCCGTCTGCCTGCTCGTACAGCGGTTCTCTTCCCGCTAAAATCTTTCGCAAATCCGCCATCGCCCACTGGCTGCCTGCCATTGGCCGTTTATCTCCCTGCGCCATCACTCGCTGCATGTGATCCTCCGGCTTCGCTTTCAGCCACACCGTGAAGCACGCACTTCGCAATCTCGCAAAAGTCTCCGGCTCGTTCACAATGCTTCCGCCCGTCGCCAGGACGAATCGCTCTTGCGTCTCCAACACGTGTTCGAGCGCCTCGCGCTCCAGCCGGTGAAATCCCGCCGGTCCGTACAAATCAAACACGACGCTTAATTTCAATCCACTCTCTTGCTCAATCCGCCGGTCCAGTTCGATGAAGGGAGCTCCAATTCGCTCAGCAAGGAGCGCACCCAGAGTCGACTTCCCTGCCCCTCTCATTCCCACCAGCGCAATTCGCCCTCGCCGCTCCTCTTCGCTCTTCGTTCCGAATCTCTCAAGCAGCATCGCTCGTGCCCGCCGCCGCTCCTCCGGTTTCAACTTTTCGAGCAAGGTGACAAGCGCGCCCATCTCCGGAACATCTCCGTTTCTCTCTTGCGCCAGTTTCTCCACTCCCATTCCCAACGCATGTGCAATGCGCCGCAGCCGAATGATCGAAATGTTTCCCCGCCCCGTTTCCAGTTGCGCCAAAAAACGCTCCGACACCTTCGCAACCTCGGCCAAATCTTTCCTTGTCAGTTCACGTCGCGATCTTTCCTGACGCACCCGCTCTCCTAACCCCTTCAAATACTCTGTCTCTGGCCTCGGCCCTCCTTGCACTTTGCTTCTCATGGCCTCCCCCAACCGGCAGTATAGTACATCTCCTCTTCCATGCCGCTAGCGCCCATTTTAGAAACAAAAAAGGGCTGGCGCCTTCGCGCCAGCCCTCTAATCTAAGATTGGTCTGTTTCAGAACGTGAACCGGACTCCGAACTCACCCTGGAACGACCTCGCCAGTGTGGCACTCGTGGGATTGATGAACCCGACCGGCCTGCTAAAAGTTTTGTCTTGAACGACATTGTCGAAGTTGTTGCCGTAATTGGCGTGGTTGAAGAGGTTGAAAGCCTGGAACGCGAGCTGCAAATTGCGCCCTTCGCCCAGTTTGATGTTCTTGGCTAAACGCATATCCACGTTGACATACGGATCGCCCCGCATGGAGTTGTACGGAACCACGTGGCAATTGCCTGAGTAATAACACTGGACTGCTGCCAACTTGGCGGCACCACTTGTCCCCGCCATCGCTGTTACGTTCGTCGGGTCGCTGTTCGGCACGATGACCGCACCGGCGGAGCTCCCGCCGCTCAGATTGAGCTCATTGAAGGACGAAGTCACAAGATAGGGCCGTGCGGAACCCGCTTGCAGGATTGGAGCCACTTCCATTCCCCAAGGCAGGTTTACAACGCCGGCAATTGTGACATGGTGCTTCTCGTCGTTAAAGGCCGGTCCGAATTCAAACGGCGAGAATGGTTTCTGCGGATCGCGCGGGTAATAGCGGAACGAACCGCCATCTTGGTCGTAGCCGACAGCACGCGAAAGCGTGTAGTTCGCTATTAAATCGACTCTGTGGAAGTTGCGCTGGCGATAGCTGAGATTCATGGCATCGTAGCGCGAGCGCCCGATCGCTTCTTCGTTACGGACGCTGCCGAGCAACGGCACGCCCGCCGCCAAAAAGCCTGCGTCGAGCGGCCGGAAAAAGCCACAGGATGCCGCCGAGCACTGGGGTACCCCCGCGTCGTTCTCCGTCACACTCCGTGTTGTTATGTTCGTGGGATTGATGGGAATCTTGGGATCAACATTAATCGTTTTATTCTCGTGCAAGCTAAGCACGTGGACGTATTCTGCTTCGATCACTGACTTCGAGCTGATCGACCAGGTATAACCGGCGTTCCATTCCTCGGTGACCGGATTGCGATAATTCGGGTCCATGATGCGGCCCGTGGCCCCTGGTGCCGCGGGTGTCCCCCCGGCCAAATCATGCGATGGTGGCGGAATCGTTGGCATCGGATCCTTGCCATAACGCCAGCTACTAAGAGGAATGCCGGTGCCCGGCACTACATCGCTGCCGCTAATGGCAAACCCCGTCTGAAAGATGGTCGCGTTGCTTTGCTGCTCCATGAACAACGGGATGTTTTGGAACGTATTGCCATAATACATGCCGAACCCGGCGCGGAGGACGTGATGGCCGGTGCCCATCAAGTCATAGGCTAGCCCAATTCGCGGGCTGAAATTCTTGTTGTAATCGTCCGCCTTCTTCCGCACGAGCGAAGCGGCCAGAGGGCTGAATGGAGCAGCCGCCTGGAGTTCCTGGAAGGTGCGGCTGTCAGAAATATCCGACCCGCCGATGAAGTCGTAGTCTTTATCCCAGCGAATGCCAAGATTCATTGTCAAACGGCGCGTCATTTTCCAATCATCCTGGAAGTATAATCCGAGCTGCTTCGCATCTTTAATAATGAAGTGAGGATCGCCTACGGCGATGCTCATCGATCCGACTGCGCCTGCTGTTGCAAAGCCATTCGGATAAGTACCAGAGCCACATCCAGCAGTCGTCGCGTCTGGCGCAACGCCGAGGATACAGCTGGGGTTGTCGTTGAAGTCGATCTCCAAGGTGGGATTGAACTCGAAAAAGCCGCCCATATACGGCGTCCAGATGTAGTCAAATCCCGTCTTGAACGTGTGCTTGCCAACGGTCTTGCTCACGTCGTCCTTAAACTGCCACTTGCGCTGGATCGACTCCTGGGGAACATTGGTGTTGGTGCCGAATTGCGCACTCGGAAAGGTGACAAGCGGGGTCCGCGTTTTGCTATCAATCAGGTTGTTCCAATACTGCCATCCCGCCGTAAATTGATTGATTAAGGTAGACGAGAAGAGAGAATTCACAGTGATGTTGGCAATCTGCATATGATTGACGGTAAAGTTGCCTTCAGTCAGGTCGAACGTGCCGTCGCTCTGATCGTTCAAGCTGTTATTCGCCTGCGTGGCAACCGACAGATAGGCGCTGTGCTTGTCATTGATGCGCCAGTCCACGCGTCCGGCAATTCGATTCTCATAGAACGGTTCTGGGATTGTCGCCGACGGTTGGGCGCCAAGCGAAGTGACCAGGTTCAGCTGAGTAAGTGCCTGCGGTTCCTCGACCAGCGCAGTGGTCGGCTCACGCTGGCGCTCGATGGCGAAGAACGCGAACACCTTGTCCTTTTTGATTGGGCCACCGGCGGAACCGCCAAACCATTGGCGCGAATATGTTGGGTTCGAGTAGACATAGCCGTTGTTGTCTGGATCAGGTTGCTTCTGGGATGCATTGAGCGCTTGGTCCCGGAAAAAGCCAAACACCGAACCGTGGTACTTGTTCGCACCCGACTTTGTGATCACGTTGATGGCTGCACCTTCGGACCGCCCATTTACCGCCGAGAAGCGTTGCGTGGAGATCTGGAATTCCTGCACGGCCTCAGCAGGGAGCTGCATCACCGGTCCGCCCACCGTGTTGTCCTTATTGTCGACTCCGTTGACGGTTACGTTTACATTGCGACCGCCCTGTCCATTCACAGACAGAATTGAGTAACGGTTCTTGGTCGGATCATAGGAATCGGCGGCTTTCACACCCGGCGCGAGATAGGCCAGGTCAGCGATATCGCGGCCGATCAGTGGCAATTCCTGGATTTGTTGTGGCGTAATGTCGGCCCGGACGTCCATTTTCTCCTGGTCCACCAGGGGGGCTGCGGCGGTAACTTCTATAGTTTCCGACACCGACCCCGTCTTCAGCATAAAGTTTTGAGTCGCGATTACGCCGACCTGGAGCTCCATATTAGTCGCTTCGGCCCCGTTAAAGCCCGCAGCACTCACCTTAAGGGTGTAAAACCCTGCTGGTAGCAAATCGAATCTATAAGCGCCAGTGTCGCTGCTTTCAGTATTTCGGGTCCAACCCTGCTCCTTACTCGTAAGCGTAATCCGAGCCCCCTTAATGGCGGCGTCCGACTGATCAGCAATCGTACCTTGTAAGGTGGCACTCGCTGTCGCCTGAGCCTGCGCACTGCTTGCAGCAAAAAAGAGAAAATATGATGACAACACCATCGCCAGTGCAAAATACATGATGCGTCTCATCTAAATTACCTCCCCCTCGGTATTAGTTCTCGACAACCACCACTTGCCCCACCAGGATTTCGGCGAGCCCCCGTTTCACGGTTCCTACAGACCACGCCGGGCCCGACAGCCTTTACCCAAGGCCTGTCACCTCGACAGCTGCATGGTTCTTTTCTTGATGAAGCCCGTCAACCGTCAGTTCTCGCCCCCCAGCACAGGGCTAAGCCGAAATGTTGAGCGTAAATTTAGCAAGAATTTGCTCGGAATCAACAACAATTTTATGAATACCTTAGATTTGCATCTCTGGGGACCGCGCCTTTAACCTGCCAATTGCACCCAACGTCCTTTGTGACCAACAAAATAGGCCGTATACAACTTGCCGGGCCCTGTGGCCATGCAAATCCTGTCTAGCAGTCAAAAGGGCCTACATACGAAGTAACCATCCCGCCTCGATTCCACATTCCCTTGTTTGCCGCGTCATTGCTAGAATCTCCCACCGGAGAATTCTCATGCCCAAAGCAAAAACAACTTCGCGCGCCGCAAAATATAAAGCCACAAATGGCAAACTCACCGAAGCCCAAATTGCCGTCCATTGGAAGGAAGAGCAGTATTTCTATCCAACCAAGGAATTCAAAGCTCAGGCGAATCTCGTCGACTCAGCCTTTATAAAGAAATTCTCAGAGAAGAACTTCCCGCAATGCTTCGACGCTTACGCCAATCTTCTCCACTGGGACAAGAAGTGGAAGAAATCCCTCGACACCTCTAAGCCTCCCTTCTGGAAATGGTTCGTCGGCGGAAAACTCAACGCCTCTTATAACTGTGTTGATCGTCATCTCACCGAACACAAAAACAAAGCCGCATTCATTTTCGTTCCTGAGCCGGAAAACGAGCCTGCTCAGGTAATTACCTATCGCGAGCTGTACATCCGCGTGAACGAAACAGCCGCGATGCTCCGCGACTTCTGCGGACTCAAAGCCGGCGATCGCGTCACCATTCACATGCCGATGATTCTCGAGCTGCCAATCACCATGCTCGCCTGCGCTCGCCTTGGCGTCGTTCACTCTGTGGTCTTCGGCGGTTTCAGCGGCGAAGCCTGCGGCCTTCGCGCCGCCGACTCCGGCAGCCGCATCCTTATTTACACCGATGGCTACCACCGCAACGGCAAATGGATCGATCATAAAGGCAACGCGGACATCGCTATCGAAACTGCAAAAAAAGAAGGCCAGCACATCGACAAAGTTCTCATCTGGCGTCGTTACCCCGGCCACACGCGCACCGAATCGCCCATCGTCGTTGGTCGTGACTTCATCGTCGAAGAAGTCTTGCAAGATTACCGAGGAAAAATTGTCGAGCCCGTCTCTCAAGACGCCGAAGCTCCACTCTTCCTCATGTACACAAGCGGCACGACTGGCAAACCAAAGGGCTGCCAGCATCGCACGGGCGGCTATCTCGCTTACGCGGCGGGCACTTCAAAGTATTATCAAGACATTCATACCAACGACGTTTACTGGTGTATGGCCGACATCGGGTGGATCACCGGCCATTCCTATATTGTCTACGGCCCGCTCGCTCTGGCTGCGACCAGCGTTCTTTATGAAGGCGTCCCGCAATTCCCCGACGCCGCTCGCCCCTGGCGCATCGCTGAGCGTCTTGGCGTCAACATCTTCCACACTTCCCCAACTGCCATTCGAATGCTCCGCAAAGCCGGCGCCGATGAACCGAAAAAATACAACTACTCCTTCAAACACATGACCACCGTCGGCGAGCCAATCGAGCCCGAAGTCTGGCGTTGGTATTACGAAACCGTCGGCAAAAACAAAGCGGCGATCGTTGACACCTGGTGGCAGACCGAAACCGGCGGCTTCCTTTGCACCACTAAACCTGCGCTTGACCGCATGAAGCCCGGCAGCGCCGGTCCTGGCGCACTTGGGATTTACCCCGTTATCTGGGACGAAAACGGCAAGGAGCTCAAAGCCGGCCAGCACGTTGCTGGCAACATCTGCATCCGCAATCCATGGCCAGGCATTATGCAAACGATCTGGGGCGATCCCGATCGCTTCGTAAAGCAGTACTACTCAAAATATTGCAAGAATCCGAAAAGCAAGAAGTGGCAGGATTGGCCCTACTTTGCCGGTGACGGCGCCATGCTCGCCGCTGACGGCTACTATCGCATCCTTGGTCGCGTGGATGACGTCATCAACGTCGCCGGTCATCGCCTCGGCACAAAAGAAATTGAGTCCGCCTGCCTCACTGTTCCGGAAATCGCCGAGGCCGCCGTCGTCCCTGTCGTCGACGAAATCAAAGGCCGCGTGCCTGAGGTCTACATCTCCATCAAACCCGGCTTGACGCCGAACAAGCAGGTCATTGATCGCGTCAACTACACAATCGAAACCATGATTGGCAAAATCGCTCGTCCGAAGAAAATCCACGTCGTGCCGGATATGCCAAAGACTCGTTCCGGAAAAATTATGCGCCGTGTCCTCGCCGCTATTTCGAATCGCATGCATACCGGCGACATCACGACGCTCGCTAACCCGGATATCGTCGAGCAGATTCGCGAACTCGTGCAGGGCCGGGAAGCCGTCGCCCTCAATGAAGGCCCCGAAGACATCAAACTCTTCGGCGAACAAGCTTAAGGAGAGCTGGAGTCCAGGCAATTGCCTTTGTCCGTCCGCCGGCTTTTGCAGTTTGGCAAGAGCCTACGGGTGAGTTTGCCCGCGTGGCTTTACGAATCGCGATTGAACAAGAATTCAGCGTCGTAGGTGCGCCATGGGTTAGCCCGCGGGTCAGCGCGGCGGTTCGGATTAACAGCCAACAGAGCCCGAGAGACGACAACCGACTAACGTCCTTCGTTTACTGTTTTAAATAACTCGCCAAATTCCCCTGCTGCAACCCTCGCAACTCAATGCACGCATTTACTGTATCTTTTGCGTTCCGCAAAATCCGCTCGCTGCCTTGCAGCTTCTGCCCCGCAAAAAACTGTTGAGCGTCATCTCGCCCCTTTGTGTCGCAAAAGAATCCAGCTACGCCTGCCAGCGTCACCGTGTCCGCCGCATCCACTTTCTTCAGGATCGCCGGGAAATTTTGTTTGAATAGCTTCCACCCGACTTCCTGCGTTGGCGGATTCCCGATCGGGCCAAAGATCACGAACAAATCCTGGCTCTTCACATCCGGTCCAAGCGCAAACTCAAATGTTCTCTTCACCAGCTCGGGTTGTGAAAACGACCCTAGCGCGCCGAAGTACGCATAATATTCTTCCGGCGCCTTTGCCGCTTTCATTCTGTCCAGATACTTCGCGTATAAATCCGCATCCCCTTGCAGTGCGGAAATCACCAGCGCATTGCCTGCCAACGCCGCCTCCACGGAATTGGAGTCCTTCATGTATTGCTCGGCCACTACCCTCGATCTTGCCAGCAACTTCGGATCCCGTCCCACTTGCGCCAGCGCGGCAAAGACGTCCGCCCGCATGCCCCGCCTTTCCTCTGGTTCCCCGACTGAGGGCTTGTCCCCCAGCTCTGCGGCGATCGGATTCAGGAAATCCTGCACCCACGCTTCAAATTTAGGTCGATCTTCTGCTGAAGCGATTTGGTCATGTATCTCGCCTAGTCGTCCCATCATTACGGCTACTACCGCGCGCGACCTGTCCTTTTTCATTTTTCCTAGAACTGCGAGGTAGTCGCCAATTCCCAGCCGTCCGATTCGCTGTTGCGTCCACACGTCGCCCAGAAAATGAATCCGCTCTTCCGGGCTGAACGAAGTTTCCAGCTCATCGCTCATCTTCGCCAGAGTCGCGGCGTCATACCCGGAACGGAAATATCCGCGCCCGCTCGCGTTCGCATACACCCACGCCGCGCAACCCTGCAGTTCGAACGTCTGCTTTTTCTCCGCAAGCAATTTCTGCTTAACTTCCTTTGACCCGGCGGCACGCAGGCTCACTGGTATTTGCCAAACCTCCTTCGAGCCTTCTTTCATTTTTGCCGCGTCCGCAAAATACCGTTCTTGCGTCAGCGTTACTTGCGTTTTTCCGCCAGCGCACGCGCTCTGCACCGTGACATACGGCGCTCCCGACTGCTCTGTGAACGACTTCATGATCTTGTCCACGGGCTTGCCCGACGTAGCAGTTAATTGATTCCAAAAATCTTCCGCCGTCGCGTTTCCGTAGGCATGTTTTTCCAAATAAGCGTTCACGCCCTTTTGAAAAACATCGGGGCCGACGTACGCTTCTACCATCCGCAACACAGACGCTGCTTTTCCGTAAGCCACGCCGTCAAACAGGGCTTGAATCTCGCCCGGCGTTTCCGCATTTGCGCGAATCGCTCGCACCGACGCTATCGCATCGTTGCTCAACGCCCCACCCGTCTGCTGAATCTCCTGCTGCTCTTCGTG
>Ga0126376_10002375_pt1 | contig 10596 bp, 8 predicted proteins | sample PanSoiMetPlot_15_FD_92760 | JGI IMG/M metagenome (GOLD analysis project Ga0126376, IMG submission 92760) | Tropical forest soil microbial communities from Panama - MetaG Plot_15 | ecosystem: Environmental > Terrestrial > Soil > Tropical forest > Bulk soil | place: Panama | collected 2016-02-17 | reverse complement strand
GCCCCCGGGCGAGCGATTGAAATCGAGCTGAAAAAGAAAAACGGCAAGATCGTCTGGGAGGTCGAGATCATCACAGCGGGCGACAAGCTTTCCGAAGTCGACGTGGACGCGAAGACGGGGGATATCGTCGACACGGAGGTGAAGAAGTAAGCGCGCGGTTGCTCGGTGACACCCGAGCGGCGTGGTCGTGCCGACCCTGCTCAAGGTCGAGGGGGCGGCCACTTCCTCACCATCAAGAAGGGCTTCTGCTCGACGATGCGATGGCAGGACTGCCGATGACCACCGGCCCTATTGAATCACGAGCGTGATGCAACCGACGCCGCGATCCTGATCGCCATCGTGAATCACGAATTCGAGGACATACTGACCCGGCCCGAGGCCGAGTGAGCTGATGTCCCAGATGAACTCCGCCGTATGCGCTCGCGTCATGCTGCCCGGCGGTGGAGGATCAATCGGCGCGCCTCGTATGCCACTGATGCAGTTGGGAAAACAGAACCCGGGCACCGGACAGAACAGCATGTTGCTGTACTCACCCTTGATCAGCGTCGGGAAATGTGGCGTTCCACCGTTTTCCGCCGACTGCGGCGCGATGTAGACTGCCGGCTCCCATAGATAGCCGTCCATGGCCGCGGCGGTGCGATTGCCCGGCATCGTGATCTGACCGGTGTTCGGGTCGACCTGCTCGTTGGGCGCGATGGTGGGCGGGCACTCGTCGTCGACCCACACCTTGACCTGGCCGTTCACTCCAATCGGTTGCCCGCTCGCGGGTTCGTACCCGACCAGAATTTCCGGCTCATCGTTGACGCCACCTGGAGTGCATAGCTGCGGCATCGGGGGCGCATCCGGCGAGCCACCGTCGCACATGTTGAATTCGCCCGAAGCGCAGTTGTTGGTGGCGTCCACGCCGGCATCGCACGACATGAACTCGCCCGCTCCGCAGCAGCTCAGCGTCATGCCAGTCGGGGACAGGCAGGGGCCCCAGGTCCCGAACTCCGAGTCGCCTCGGCAGGTCGTGGTTCCGTTGCCACAGCACGGCTGCGTCGCGCCGATGGGGCTGCAGCCCATCTGACCGCCGCCTCCGCCGCCACCGCCCGCACCGCCTCCGCCGCCACCGCCCGCACCGCCTCTACCGCTGGCGCCGCCTGAGCCGCCGCCGTTTGGCAACTGGGATGGGTTGCACCCGAGCAACGAGAGCAAGATAAGCATCAGCAAGCTTCGAAAGTGCATGCGGCCCTCCACGATTTGAAGCGAGTTCAGCAAGCATCGTGCCAGAGAATACCAGAAGTCCGCACTGCCGGACCCGCTTGGGAAAGCATGCCCACGCCTGTTGACAACGGACCCCGTGCTCGGGCCTGATGACCCCATCGGTGTATCCAACTGATCACACCGGGCTCCGCGAGGATGGCGGCGTCGCTGATCGGTGACAGATACAGGTCCCTCGAGCCGCTCCAAGCGTGGCTCAAGAGCTACGACGATCTCGATTTGTCCGGGTGGGATTTCTCGGCGATGGCGCCGCTCGTGAAGTGCAAGTGAGGCGCAGCGATCCGCCATAGAAAGGCCGCAATCAGGAGCACCTCGGCGATCATCGACCAGCGGGATCTCCGGGCTCCCGAGCCGAGGGCGAGCGCCAGCAACCCGAACGCCACGTAAAACGCGAATGCATGGAGATGTGCGGCCGCGGGCGCGCGGGCGCGTGCTGTGAGCGCGAGCACGAGCAGCAGGCCGAACCCGCCCGTGACGATCCCGAGAGCCTCCAGGTTCGGGTGCCGCAGTGCATTTCCAGGCTCGACGGCGGCGCGCGCGATCACCGTGGCGTAATGGACGCCGTGGGCGGCCACGAACGCCAGCGTCAGCTCGGCCCTGTAGCTGGCCACCCAGTGCGGTCGGCCGGCCCGTGCGACCAAGGCGACGGCGAAGACCAGCCCGGAAAAGCGAGCGGTATGGCGCGTAGCCGTGATCGCGCCGGCCAGCACGTCATCGGCCGTCGCGAACGAGAGCGCGACCACGATTGCAGCCAGCATCGCGGCCGCGAGCGTGAGCAGCCTACGTCGGCGCACCGCTCCAGCTTATCATCGGGAGAGACCGGGCTCGAGCCCGAGCGGGGAGATTCCGGAGGTCGAGAGGAAGCGAGCTCCCAGGGCAGGGCCGGGCCGCGTGGCGGCGAAAATTTCTGGGTTCCTGACAGCAAGCCCTAACCGAAACGTGACCCTGGCCACTAAAGTCGAGTGGCTTGACAAGCGAGCCGGGTCCCGGCTAACGCCGTAGATCGATGAAGCACTTTTTACGACCCCTGGCCGGGATCGGACTGCTTTGGGCCGCCGGTTGCGGCGATAACCAGGGAGCGGGCGGCAGCGGCGGAGCCGCCGGAGCAGGCGGCAGCGGCGGGGCATCCACGATCGATGCCGCGCCCGACGCGCCGGTCGACTTCACGCTCGCGGGCACCGTGACCTACGACCGCGTGCCGGCCAAGGACGACGTCACCGAGGGTGGAGTGCGCCTCGACTACGGCGCCATCGTCGCGTTGCCCGCGCGCCGCATGGTGATCCAAGCGCTCGACCCGGGGGGCGCCGAGGTGGTAGCCGGAATCACCGACGACGCCGGCCACTTTTCGCTGGTCATCCCCGCCGGCAAGATGGTCAAGCTTCGGGTGTCGGCGCGGCTCAAGGCCACCGCCTACGTTCCGGATGGCATCGGCAAGGACTTTTGCAATGGCGCGGCGTGGGACGTGCGGGTGGTCGACAATACTCAGCGGCGCGCGCAGTACGCCATGGACTCACCTAACACCTACGGTGAGCCGCAGACCGACATCATGCTGCACGCGGCCCTGGGCTTCGCCAATGGCCGCTACACCGACCGGAGCGCGGCGCCGTTCGCGCTCGCCGACCAACTGGTCGACGAGCTCGAGCTGGTCTGTGAAGCGCAACCGGCGCAGAGCTTCCCGGTCATCTACATCAACTGGAGCGTGAACAACCAGCCGGTGGACGGAAACGTCGCGGCCGGCGACATCGGAACCTCCTATTACGACGGCACCGTGAACGGCGTGAGCAACCTGTACCTGCTCGGCAAGGAGGACGTCGACACCGACGAGTACGACGACCACGTGGTCGCGCACGAGTTCAGCCACTACTTCGAGGACCGGCTGTACCGGGCCGACTCGATCGGCGGCACGCATGGCGACGCCGACACGCTCGATGCGCGGGTCGCCTTCGGGGAAGGCTACGGCGACGGCATGTCGGGCATCGTGCTCGAGGACCCGGTGTACGTGGACACGAACGGCTTGCGGCAGGCGCGCGGGTTCAGCATCCGGATCGACGCGGCACCGGTGGGCGATGATCGGGGCTACTACAGCGAGGACAGCGTGATGTACTTCCTGTACAAGCTGTGGGACGCGCGCGACGCCACGCCCAACCACGGCAGCTACGATCGAATCGACGACGTGCTGCGCAACCACCAGCGCACGACCGATGCCTTCACGACCGTGCAGACTTTCGCTGCCTATTACGACCAGCTCTACGGCGCTGCGGCCGAGGGCATGCAGGATCTGTGGACCACGGGCCTGGGGACGCCGTACGCTTCCCTGTGCGCAGGCACGTGCGGCGGCACCGGCAACACGGCAGATTTGTACGATTCCGATGACGACATCGGGGTCGCGTACAGCACCGGCGGCACCTCGCCGCGCAGGTACCCGCAGATGACCGGTCCCACCTTCGCGGCCGGGTTCTGGCAGCTCTACCGGCCCCTGGCTGCGGGTCTGAACGCTGCGACCGCGCACGATCAAATCCGCTTCGGCGGCTCGACCGACCCCAGCAACAAGCTGGGCGGCAACCGCTGGTACCGCTACGTCGGCACCGGTACCATGACGACCATCGCGGTATCGAGGCTCACGAATGATTCGTGCGCGACTGCCGGTGATCTTCTGGACATGGAAGTGTTCCAGGCCGGCACGCTGGTGACCTCGGACACCAGCTCGAGCGCGTGCCCGCAGGTCAGGTTTGCGACCACGGCCGGCAGCGTCTACATCATCAACATCAACGGCGCGATCTTCTCGCGAGAGGTCGCGGGTTGGGACCTCACGGTGACACCATGAAGACGATCCTGTTCTGGAGCCTTCTGTGCGCAAGTGCGACTGCGGTTGCGACTTCGAGTGCGGCGGCTGCGGATGCTGCGGATAAGGCTGCGGCGCCGCACCGGACGCGGACGAGCGCAGGCAAGCGACAGGCGCCGGTCACGGTGACGACGGACCTGGCGGGCGAGCTCGAGGCGGGTAGCCGACGCTTCGTCACGGTGACCATCCGGCCCCGGCGCGCCTGTACAGACCTAACCACGGCCGTGCGCGGCGTCGACGGGGTCGAAGTCCTGGGAACGCTGGTTCGGCAGCACGCCCGCTGCGCGGCCGGTGTCGCCGAGTTGCACATGGTTCAGGTCTCCGTGCCCGCCGACGCCTCGGGGACGCTGGTGGTCGACGTCACGATGCAGGTGCGCGGTCGGACATACGCGACCAGCCGCGCTTTCAAGCTGCGCGCTCGGGGCGCGCCGCCGGCACCCAAGACGCTGGGGACGGTCGAGCAAGGCGCCGAGGGACCGGTTGAGGTCATGAAGGCACGCTCGAAGTGAGCGCGCCCTCAACTGCGCGCACTGAGCTGCACCACCCCGTACGGCGCGCCGCCGGCTGCTGGTGCGCGGTCGGCGGCTACTGGAGCCGCCAGGCAACTGCGCAACGCCTACCAACTCATTGAAACAACCCGAAAAGCAGGTGGCACCCGTCTTGCTAATTCCGATCTCGCATGACTCCTCGCTGGAGAATCCTGCTGCTCGCTCTCGCGCTCCTGCTGCCGAGCGTGCACGGCTTTGCGGCGCGGCCGCAGCCGCTGTTCTCTGCGGAGCTCGAGTTCACCAATCGCGAGATCGAAAAGGGCAACAGCCGTTCCCCGGACGTCGTCGATGCCGAGGTCACGGTTCTATACAAGAACCGCTTCAAGCACCTGGTCATGCAAAAGTGTCCCGAGTGTCGGGCCGAGCGGCGCACCGATCGGCACGGCGCCAACATCTGGCGCATCGAGTTCCCCGATCATTGGTGGTTCGAGATCACCACCGACCCGTTCACGCTCGAGATCAAGACCAAGCCCTCGACCGCACAGGAGCTGCGACGTCTGCAACCGCGCCTGCAACGCTACATCTTCGACACCGCGCATGCGCTCGGCACCATCGGGCACTACGAGGACACCTCGGCGGCCCAAATCCACGTGGGCGTGCTGTCGGCGTTTGGCAAGGACACCATGCGTTTCCGCAACTTCCTGGTTGATGAGGCCAACCATTCGGGGTTGGCCGCGGGCGTTCTGTTCAAGGATTTCTCCAACGCGCCACCGCTCGCGCGTCTCCCCGAAAATCGGATCGAGCGGTTCCGCAACCTGGTCGAGCCGAAAGTGATGAAGGGCCAGTCGATCGAAGCGTTCGCCACAGCGCTGCGCGAGCGCGTGTTCGACCGTACAGTCGAGCCAGGCTGGGATCCCCCGGAGAAGTTCCATTCGTTCGCGCTCAACCGCATCGACAGCGAGGAGTTCCCGCCCGGGCAGTGGACCACCGAGGTGCGGGCGCTGCCGGCCCATGAAGAGGCCGAGTCGTTTCTGCGCACCACCGAGCTGTTGGACGCGCGAATCGCGTATCTCGATGAAAGGTTCGGCGAGCGAGCGCTGGGGTTCAAGCTCGAGCGCATTCGCGGAATGAGCGACCAACAGAAGGTCGACGAGTTCTTCACCTATATTGCAGAAAGTGGTTTGCGCTGGCGCGACTACGTCTCCCTGGTTTCCTATCGCTATCGCCACATCGCGCCCTCGATGGCGGCGGCGCGCAAGGCCCTGGGCGGTTGGGGTAGCCCGCGCTTCGTCGAGCACATGATGGACCTCATCGACCTGCGCGTCTATGACAAGGCCGCCATCAAGCGTGCGCTCTCTCAGGCCCCGGCCAGCCGGCGCGCCGCGGCCGAAAAGGTGCGCGCCAAGCTGGAGGGCGCGGCGCCGGCGATCCAATCTTTCGACGCGCCCTTTCATCAGCCGGTGCGAGGGTACGAGAGGGAGTTTCTGATGGCCGCCAAGCGCGCGCGGGTGCCCGGGCTGCGCGAGAACACGCGGCTTCAGCCCGCCTACGGAGAGCTTGCCGAGCACCTCGAGCCTCTTCCCCCGCAGGTCCTGGGCGACGGTCTTCGTGGGGTGCCCACCGACCTGCGCGCGGGTGTTCCGGGAGGCGGAGCCGATGACGAGGGCGCCGGCTGGATGCGCGGCCTGGCCTCTCGCTCGGGCCAGAAGCACTCCCGCAAGCACTCCCAAAAGTACTCGCAGCGGCCCGCCTTTCTGGGCGCGCAGAGCAGTTCGGAAGGTCCGACGGTGGAGCACGACGCGGCTGCGGAGACGGACGGTGCCGCAACCAAGCCCACCGTCGAGGAGCCGAGCTCAGGGGAGGGGCTGACGGAGCTTCAGAAAACGCCGGCGCCCGGCCAGCTCGTAAGGTCTCGCCCGACCGCAGGCGTGCGCCGCCTGCGGACCGACCGCTCTTCAGGCGAGCCGGGGCGCGGGGCCGTCCGGGTCGGTCGCATCCGGGCCCCGTAACACTCCAGTCCCGAGTAGTCCGGGTAGACACACTCGCGTGTGGACGACTCCGCCACATGCAGCCAGGCACCGACAAGAGCTGGCTGGCATGCCAAATGCTGCGCAGCGGCTCGTGTGGCGCCGCGCGCTCATCCCGGGCACCGCTCTCATCGGCGCCGCAACGCTGGTGTGGGCTGGCCGCCCTGCGTTCGACTGCAAAGGGAGCAGGCGCATCGCAAGGTCGTCGACTTCATCTCTGCCGGTGACCAATGTGGCGTCGAGAACAGGGTCCGTGTGGTGTTCACGCGTGGCAGGGGATCCTGGCGCGTCCGCGCCGTCCGGTGAGGTTTAGGTCAACCGGTTGAGCTGTTGGAAACCGCGGCCACCATGCGATCAATGCGCTGAAGCTGTTGCTGACTGAGGCCCTGTGTTTCGTCGGAGCCTTCGCGAGTCATGCGTTCTGCTGTGCCAGCAACACCACGGGCAGGATCGATACGAAGAAAGCTCGGATCGTTTTTGACCCGCTGAATTCGCCGAAGCGTGAGCACAATCGCAGGACGTTCGATCCCGAGCCGGGAAAGGATCTGGGCCGTTTGATGCAGGTCAATGTTTCGGATCAGCGCGTGGGTCTCCGCCAACAACGGTCCAGTGTGGCCTCGGAAGAAGTTCGGTGGGAAGCGGAAGGCTCGCTCTGGAATGGTGGTATGGAATGCGATCCCATTGTCGATGGCGACCGGACGCACTTGGTTGTCGACCATGCGAATCAGAAGGTTCCCACCATGACGGTCACGCTGGCCGATGATGTAATCGAAGACCCGAAGTTGCTCGGCCAGGCGACGCTCGAGAACCGGTCGCGCCGCCATCGGAATGCGTCCCGCCATTCTCGTGTTCTCCGCGAATAGCTGGAGTGAGCCAACCTGGCCCCCCTGCCGGTACCAGACCGTCGTCGGGACAAGTTCAAACCCCCACGCGTCGTTCAACTGGGAAGCCGCAATTTCGCGACGGAACAGATCTCCGCCGACTCGACGCCGTATCCCGTCGCGCTCACCGTCCCGGGGCTTGAACACGCCGCGGGCCTGCTGCCCATCGGGGCGCGAAACGGTCAGGATGCGCGTCGCGTTCGCGCTTTTGACGGTGTTATCCGCACTGCGCAGCACGGTGGCCGAACGCATCTGCGCCCGCCGATAGCCGGATCGACGATTTGCGGGCTGCGCCCCCCGTGCCGGCAGAGCGACTACGGCGAGCAAGACGGCTCCCATGGCGACTCGCATTCTGCACAGCAGGCGCATCTTTGAGTGCTGATGCAACGCGCGAGCCACGACCCTGATCGGGAAAACGGATCAATGAATTCAATCCAATCGGCCCACCCGAGGCGCCCGGATGGCTACCTCGGTGGCCATGGTTGCGGCAGGACCGCATCTGCTCGGACATCCGGATTGGATTCGCATCCGGTTCAGCCGATCCCGGACCCTCCCCACTGCACGCCGTTTTCGTCGGGGCTGGAGTCCCAGACCTCGAGCGGATCAGGGTAGACGAATGCGCCTTCTTCGTCGTCCCAGACCGGCTCGAAGTAGTCGAAGGGGATCTCGATGACGCCGCCTACGGTCTCGAGATGGACCGGTGTGAGCTCTCGTTCGAACCTGGCTGCTGGGTTCCTCATGACGATGGCCTCCGACGATCAAGTTGTGCAACCAACATGCCGATGCGCGGCCGCGCAGGAATCGGCGGCAGATCAAGCTCATGCGCGGGCCCTTCTGCGCGAGAGGCGGCGCTGGCCTGCGACCGACGTCGACGGTTCGCGCGGGGGTGTCTGCACCCATGACGAAAGCTCGCGGCGCCCGCATGCGACCGAATTGCACAAGGGTAGGGCGTCCCTGGTGCGAGCTGCCGGGATTCTAGCCCGGTGAATCGAGCGTCGCTTACCCTTGAGAAAGTCGACTTCCGACCGACGCAACTTCCACACACCAAGGGGCGCGGCGATGCGCTGCTCCAATAACTGAGATGCGCCCGTCGCTCTCTTCAAGAAACGTGACGAGATGCGACGCTGGTTCAGTCAGCACAACCCTCGGCGATCCAGCGTTCGAAGATGGCGACCTTCTCCGCAGGCCATGCTCCGTCGCACGGCATGCTGCCGTCCTGCAGGCGAGCCAGGATGGCTTTGGCGTGCGTACGCACATCCGCCATCGACCACAAGTCGAAGGCGAAGCGCATCGCTCCCCGGTCCCGAGCGCGAAACAGGCCCTTGACGTGCCTCTCGAAGCTCAGCGTCTTGCCGGGGCCAGGGATCTCGGGTGGCGGGAGATCGGAGATGGGTTTCTTCTCGCTAGGTCGTGACGGGGGACGCGCAGCCGGTGTTGCGTCGCACACCCACCACCAGCGCGGAACCGGCATTCCTTCCGGTGGCTTGGAGTCGGATTGGGAATTCTCCACGGCGATTCGCGATCCCCACTCCAGGTACGCGACGAAGGCCGCGCGAAACTCCGGATCTGCAGCCAGTAGCGCCTCGTCCGCGCTTCGGCAAAGCAGCGATACCCAGCGGGATCGCTGCGCTTCGGTCAACTGCTTGTTCAGGTGTTGAGATATCATGCGGGTATAGCCGCCGTAACGCTGCGAATAAAACTTGGGACCGCCGAACACCTCCGACAACCAAGCCGCCACACGCTCGGGGTGATCAGGCTCCATGCGCGCGAACAGCGGGGCAAGCAGCTCGTCTTGGGGGACATAGCGCTCGTAGAAGATGCGGGTCACGCGCAAGAAGGCGGGATAGCCTCCTGCCCACTCGAAGAGTGTTGGCTCCTTGTCCGCGTCCATCACCGGATCGTGAAAATCGGCGTGCCAATGCGCCCCACTGCAGAACGGCTTGTTCTTGGACTGACCACACCGGCACAGACTGTAGTGCTCTCTCGATGCGCCTGCCGGGCGCAAAGGCTCGTTTCCAGCGTCATCTCGTAGGTCCACGCCACCAGCGATAAGGTACGGGCCATCCTTCGACACCTCGATCGCAGGCGGACGAATCCTGTCGACCATGTTGTCGGCTCGGCGCTCGTTGATGGCGGCCCCAAGCGCACCGGACGGGCACGCCTGAATGGCCCGCACAATGTCGTCCGCCCGGCCGCCCGCCGGCGCAACAAACGGCTCCCCGCCGAGCTTGAACACCGTCGGCAACGCATCGGTGCAGCGGCCGGAGTGGGCGCACAACCCGCGGTTGTCCAGGATCGCGAACTGTCGGGTTTGGTAGCGGTCGAGTCGGTCGGGGACGCGATCGGCGTGTTTTTTGTCGCTGAAGCCGATTCTCGCGTGAGTCCCGTCGCACCAGGGCCGGGACCCGGATTGACCGCACCGACAAAGGGCTGCCACCGGCGGCGCCACAATCGTTTCGCCGAGAAAGTTCAACATGGCGGGGCCCCCGGTAAGCAGGTAGGGGCCGTTGGCGCGCGCGCGAATCCGACCCCTCGCACCGCTCGGGATCTCACGGGCAAGCTCGGCGAGCTTGCTGATGTTCTGCCGCGCATCGTCGTTGCGACCTATCATCACGAGGTAGTGGGTACCAGCGCACGCCTCGAGCAGCGCCGCTCGCTGGTCGGCCACACACGCGCGAGTCAGGTCCATCGCCAGGGCGAGCAGGGCGCTCTCGAGGTCCGCAGTGGACAAGCCCTGTGAGTCTTCCAGAACCAGGGGTTCCCCCAACTCTGACAGTGGGCGAAGTACGGTGGCACGCAGGCGAGCGGCGAGCGTCATCGAATGCGCGGATGCAGCCCTCTGAGCAAGGGCTTCGGCCGCTTTACACAACTCCTCGACACGAGCCAAGACCGTCATGGTCGCCATGTTATTGCTCCAATCGTCTCGCCAAAAGGTCGAAGGACATGGTCCTCTGTGTGTGATGGTGTCCCCGTAGGCGCTCACTCGCCGCGAAACAGTACCTCCGACTGAAATTGTTCTACCGGGCGGCGGTACATGGCGACGAACGCCTCGCCGATCCTCTGCGGGTCACAGGCCGTCCCGGTCGCAACTTGGC
>Ga0126376_10002374_pt1 | contig 10598 bp, 5 predicted proteins | sample PanSoiMetPlot_15_FD_92760 | JGI IMG/M metagenome (GOLD analysis project Ga0126376, IMG submission 92760) | Tropical forest soil microbial communities from Panama - MetaG Plot_15 | ecosystem: Environmental > Terrestrial > Soil > Tropical forest > Bulk soil | place: Panama | collected 2016-02-17 | reverse complement strand
GAAGCAATTCTCATCAATGGCAGCAAAGTCCAGCCGAAGGTCGCAATTCTCAAGCCGCTTTCCTCGGCAATTTCGATTGGTTCCGGCGGACCATTCGGCGCGGAAGGCCCTATCATCATGACGGGCGGCGCGTTCGGCTCCATGATCGCCCAGTTGTTTCACCTCACCAGCGCCGAACGCAAAACCCTGCTCGTCGCGGGAGCAGCCGGAGGAATGTCCGCGACATTCGCTTCTCCCGTCGCGGCCGTGCTTCTGGCCGTCGAGCTCCTGCTCTTTGAATGGAAGCCCCGCAGCCTGATCCCCGTCGCGCTCGCCAGCGCCGTCGCGGCCGTTCTGCGCCGTTACATCCTTGGCCTTGGCCCACTCTTCCCCGTTCCGGAGCATCCGCTCTTCATCGGGCCGAAAGCCTTGGCAAGTTGCGCTCTCGTTGGAATCCTGGCTGGCGGACTTTCCGCGCTGCTCACGCTTTCCGTCTATGCGGCGGAAGACGCCTTTCAAAAGCTGAAGGTCCACTGGATGTGGTGGCCCGCAATAGGCGGTCTCGCGATCGGTCTGGGCGGTCTGATCTTTCCCCAAGCGCTCGGCGTTGGCTACGACACCATTGGCGGCCTGCTCCAGGGCAGCGTAACTACAAGAATCATTCTCGGCGTCCTTCTCGTGAAGTGGTTTATTTGGGCCGTCTCGCTCGGCTCGGGCACGTCCGGCGGTGTGCTTGCACCGCTTTTGATGATGGGCGGCGCGCTTGGCGGCATTGAAGCTTTGATGCTGCCCAACGAAGGCGCCGGCTTCTGGCCTCTCATCAGCATGGGAGCGATTCTTGCTGGAACCATGCGCTCACCCCTGACGGGCATTGTTTTTGCCTTCGAACTCACTCACGACGCAAATGTTTTCCTGCCCCTCCTCGTCGCTGGGATTATGGCCCATGCTTTCACAGTCCTGACCTTGAAGCGTTCCATCCTCACCGAAAAGGTCGCGCGCCGAGGTTTTCACCTCAGCCGCGAATATGCCGTCGATCCCCTCGAGTTGATTTATGTCCGCGAAGTCATGCGAACGAACATCGCCGTGTTTTCTTCTGCACTCAGAGTGAAGGATATCCTCCATTCCCTGCGCAGCGACCAGCGCCACAAACAACGTCTGCTCGTTGTCGTGGAAAAAGATGGAAGACTGGTCGGCGTCACCACGCGCGGAGAGCTCTTCGAGAAACTCGAAAAAGACCAGCAGGCCATTCTTCTCCGCCCGCTCAACGAAATCGTTCAAAGAGCTTCTGCAATCGCGAGCCCGAACGAGACTCTTCGCACCGTTGTTTACCGCATGGCGGAAACCGGTTTTACCCGCATGCCTGTCGTGGAACCCGAAACCGGCAAACTTGTCGGCCTCGTTGCGCTTGACGATTTGCTTAAAGCCCGCTCGCGTCACCTGGAAGAAGAACAGCGCCGTGATCGCCCGCTAAAGCTGAAGTTCCTCTTGCCCGGCGGCGGCTCGACTGGACCGGCTGAAGTTCCGGTAATCCACTAGCTCAACCGCGCTTTCATGGAACCTCAACCGCAAACCGAATCCGACTCCCGTTCGCGAAAGTCCCGCTGGAATTGGTCTTCCTTTTCGATGCAGCGAGAGGAGCAGCTCTTTCTCGTTCTCACACTCATTATTGGGGCGCTTGTCGGGTCTACCGTCGTCGCCTTCATCCTGCTGACGCAACATTTCGGCGCTCGGATTTATGCGGGGCACCAGGGATCCCCGTGGCCTCGTCTTCTTATTCCCATCGCCGGCTCTCTCTCCATGGGTTATCTACTCTTCCGGTTTTTCCCGGATGCGCGCGGAAGCGGTGTTCCGCAAACCAAAGCCGCGCTCTATGCGCGCGAAGGCCGCATCTCTTTTAGTACCGTGTTCGGAAAGTTCTTTTGTACTTCTGCTACTTTGGCCAGCGGCATTCCCTTGGGCCGGGAAGGTCCCGCCGTGCAGGTCGGTGCGGGCATTGCCTCCGTCCTTGGAAGAAAACTCGGCCTTCGTCCGGAGAAAGTAAAAGCTTTGATTCCGGTCGGCGCCGCCGCAGCCGTAGCCGCTGCGTTCAACACGCCGCTTGCTGCAGTTTTGTTCGCGCTGGAGGAAGTCGTCGGCGATCTGCACGCTCCCGTACTCGGTTCCGTCGTCCTCGCTTCCGCAACCTCCTGGGCCGTCTTGCGCCTCCTGCTTGGCAACGACCCTCTCTTCAAAGTTCCGGACTATCAGCTCTCTCATCCGGTGGAATTGCTTCTGTATGCCGTTCTTGGCATCTTTGGAGGACTTGTTTCCGCCGCGTTTGGCCGCCTGCTGCTGTGGCTGCGAAAGAAATTCCTGGAGCTTCCACTCAAAACCCGCTGGTATCAGCCTGTCGCGGGCGGCCTCGTAGTCGGTGTGATGGGCTGGTTCGTCCCGCAGCTTCTCGGCGTCGGTTATATGCATGTTGGCGATGCATTGAACGGCGATCTCACGTTGCGGTTCATGATTCTGCTGCTGGTTCTGAAATTCTTCGCCGTCGTCGTCAGCTATTCGTCCGGAAACGCCGGCGGAATTTTTGGTCCCAGTTTGTTTCTTGGCGCGATGCTCGGCGGAATGGTCGGAACCGCTGCTCACCTGATTCTGCCCGGCTATGTCGCAAAGTCCGGCCCCTATGCGCTTGTGGGAATGGGCGCGGCCTTTGCGGGCATCGTCCGCGCTCCCATGACCAGTGTCGTAATGATTTTCGAAATCACCCGGGACTACGCTGTCATTGTCCCTCTGATGATTTCCAGCCTTTTGAGCCTCTTTATCTCCTCACGCCTTCAGCCAAAGCCAATTTACGAAGAGCTTGCCTCTCAGGATGGAATTCATCTTCCCGGTGAAGAACGTCGTGAAACCCCCGGCCAAATGCCTGTGGAAGTAATCTTGCTCAAATCCCCGGAAGCGCTCGACGCCACTCTCTCCGTCGCGCAAGCTCTGGAGCAAATGCAACTTGCAAAACTCCAATTCTTACTTGTTAAAAGCGGCCGTGGATTGGAAGGAATCTTAGCGATCGAAACTCTGCGGAGCTTTGCTGCATCCGCACCCTCTTGCTCTTTGCTGGAAGTCTTGCCGGAAGGGGATTTCCCGCATGTTCATCGCGACCAAACGCTCTCGCAAGCGCTGGATCGGATGTCCGCGGCCCGGGCGGAAGTGCTACCTGTGGTCAGTCGCGCTAACGTGCGCGAATTGCTTGGGGTTATAACCTTGCGCGGCGTTCTGAATCGCTACGGGTTCAACAACCCGGAATAAGCGCCCTAAAAACCGCCGCCGCCGCCACCGCCAAAACCTCCGCCGGAAGACCCGCCATCCCCGCCGCCTCCACTATCGCCAAAGCCAGAGCCGCCCGAACTGCGAGGCGCTGAGGTCATGACGCTGCTCGCGGCGGAAGACATCGTGTTCAGATTATTCACGAACATGTAGGGATAAAAATTCGGTCCGAAACTACTGCCCTGGTACCACGAAGGCGGCTGCGTGTAGATGTTTTGAAACGCTTTGCTCCAGTTCCTTTCCACTCCCAGCGCCATCGCAAACGGCAGAAACTTCTCGAACATTTCCGGGGTTTTCACCATCCGGTTAAAACGATCCGACTCCACGTGCGCCAGAAAATCTTCAAATCCGAGAACGCCTTCGAGAGCCCGCGCGCCCGAATTCGTCCGCGCTGGCATGAACCATCCAAAAATGCAGATGATGGCTGCAGTCAAAATCCCCGCAATAATAAACGGGAGGGGCGCCATTCCCAGAAAAGTCGCGACCGGCATTGCGCCCCAGATGCTCAGAAAACCTACAACAATCCCGCCGACGATGTAGCCCGTCCTCACGCTGTCCGGTCTGCGCTTGTAGTATCCGCTGCCCACAAGCGATTGGAACACGCGGTTTTTGATCGATGGAATGTACCGGTAGAACTGATTGTGCAAATCCGAGAGCGTAACCGTCGCCCCGGCGGCTGGCCCATCGCTGAACAGTCCATTTAACAGTTCCTGTTCATGTTGCTTCAAGGACGCCCAATCGGGAGATGATTTTTTCAGGTGAAACACATATTCTTTGTTATGAATCAGCCCCAACATGCTGCTCTGATCTTTTTCTTCAATCGAAATGTATCCGCGCACCGCCAAATCCACAATCGCCGCCGTGATGTCCCGCATGTCCACCGAATTGTCGATTAACGTGCCCACTTCGCTCGGTGTCAATTGATCCGGAGGCTGATACTGGGCGGCAATCGGCCGCAAACGTGGATCGCGTCCTCGCGTCCACCACAGCCAAAACATTCCGGCAAATGCAAAAATAGGAATGACCAGCGGCCAGTTGCTCCGCAGCACCAAGATCGTCCGTTCCGCCGAAGTCGGCTCGTGAACAATTCCCTTGTCGAACGCAACCGCGATCGTCAGTCCTTCGTGGTACGCCAGCGGCGCCGTGGTGTGAACTTCAACTCCATTGCCGACTACTTGTGCTTCCGCCTGTTTTTCCCTCGAGCGATAAGCTCCTGTAAACACATTCGTTCGAATCCCCGTCGCGCCCTCGGGCAGCGTGATATTCGCGCTGGCGTTCCCAATCGGCACGTCCCACTCGTCGCCCGTCACATTCCAATAAAACTCATCGTGATTGTCGAAGAACCGCAGCGCATCTGAAACCGTGTACTCGATCACGATTGTTTTCGTCGTGTCCTCTGCGCCCGGCACATAAATCTTTAGCTTGCGATAGTGCCGGTCCCGGCTCGATTCGAACTTCAGCTTTGCTCCTGAGCCATCCGTGATGCTCTTCACATTCAAAAAGAGCGAATAATTCATCCCTTGCGGCGTGTTGTATTCGACGGGAATTTCGCGGTAAACGCCGTTCCAATGGCCGATGAAATGAAATGTGATGCTTTCCGTCACGTCCACGGTTCCGTTCGGTAAAACCGTCACTTGCTCATCGAATTTTTCAATGCGAAGCTCGCGCGAGAAAACCCGCGGACAAAATAGGAGTAAGGCAAAGGCAAAAATGGACAATCGCAAAATGCCAAACGCATAGAAGCTTGGTTTCCGGTCTCTTGCGCGCAAGGATGACATCCTGGTGCGCGGCCTCAGGCCGTCGGAGCCGCCGGCGTGTTGAAGCTCACCTTCGGTGCTTCCCGTTCCGCCGTTGCAGTCACTTCAAAGAATTCCCGTGTCTTGAATCCAAGTATTCCGGCAAAAATGTTCGTCGGAAACTGCTGAATCTTCGTATTAAGATCGCGCACTACCGCGTTGTAATACCGCCGGGCGTTCTGCACCGTGTCTTCGATCTGGCCAAGCGAATTCTGCAGGGAAGTGAAACTCTCAATCGCGCGTAACTGTGGATACGCCTCTGAAAGCGCAAACAGGCTCTTCAATGTCCCTGACAGCATGTTTTCCGCTTCGGCCTTTTCTCCCGGCGATGTCGCGCTCATCGCCCGATTTCGCGCGTTGATTACTGCTTCCAGCGTTCCTTTTTCGTGTCCCGCGTAACCCTTCACTGTCTCCACAAGATTCGGAATCAGGTCGTAGCGCCGTTTCAACTGCACATCAATGTCCGCCCAGGCATTGTCCGCTTGCACCTTCAAGCGAACCAGCCCGTTATACATCCCGATCACCACGATCACGACCAGGACGAGCAACCCAAGAATGACCCAACCGATCATAGCGACCTCACGAAATCAGAGTTGTAGCCCGATTGCTTTGAATATACGTGGGGATGTCCGCGGTGTAAAGAATCCTGGCAGCGGTTGTTTCCGCTTGGCGGCTATTGTATTTCTGGTTTATCCGAGCCACTGTCGAAATATTCGTCGCAATCGGACACTTCTTTTTTAGGGCTGGGTTCTTTCCGAATCGGCTGGGGGTTGCGTCGGCGCGCTGATTTTCGATTTCTCATCCACGCTGAACAAAACGTAGTCCGACAATGTGTGTATGTGGTGATACCTCTTCCCCAAGAAGCTGAAATACATCTCCGCTCTTTGCGGCAGCCAGAGCTCTTCTTTAACTTCTTTGAACTTTACAGGTCCGTAGTCAATCGAAAGATGCTCTTTCGTGAGTTGCAGCGCCTTAATTGGCTCTTTCAAGTCTGTCTCCAGATGAATGATGTCGAATGTGTTTGGCGAGATCCAGACGCGTCCTTTCAAAGGTACGGCATATATCTTGCCTTTATGGGACCAAATCCTGATTCTCGATGGAACGTCCTTCTTTTGTTCAAAGCGCACCTGCCATGCGGGATGCCCATCCCAACGTCCCAGCCCCTCGCAGGAGAACTCAAAATCTGAAGCAAACTCCCTGTGAAAAAGGTTTATTCCAATGGACACAAGTCCCCGCGTAGCGAGCGCGGTGGGGAACGAGTAAAGACTTTCCCCGCCATCGCGCCGTTCCTCTACAAAGTAGGAGTCCTGCGACGGATGCTGTATCAAAATCATGTATGAGAAATCGCGAGACTTCACCGCGCCCGCATTGCCCAGCGCATCGATCTCTTGATGATCGATCCTTTCCGTTGCGCCAAATCGTTCAAGATCAGCCAGCGCCCTTTTCTCCCGCGCGCTCACGTGTTTCACCACATTTTCGGTGGAGCAGACCACGTCCGACGCGACCGTCGGAATGCTGTCATCTGTATCTGCTGGTGCCCAAAGATGTTCGATCACCAGCGGGGCGGGCGTGTGCGCCACCGGCAAATCTTTCGGCTCCGGAGGGAAGGTCGCGGAGCGCATTACTGATATTTGTTCAACGAGCCGTGTTGCCTCCGCCGCTCCTTTTTCATTCGGATAGTCCCTTAGGTAGCCGTTAAGAGCCTTGGTTGCTTCGTCGTAATTCTTCTCCATCAGATACGTTTTGGCGGCAATCATGTGCCCGATGGGGCCCTTGGTTCTATCGAGGTCGGCGGCAGCCAACGCTTCCGTTCTTGCCTTCGTAAAACTCTGCAAGTTGATATAGCAAACGGAAAGCAGCAGGCGCGCTTGTGCGTTCTTGCTATTGTTCAACACTGCTGTTTCCAGATAGCCCGCGGATTTCTTGTAGTCCTTCAATTCCATTTGCAACTGTCCAAGAGAAACCAGCGTCCGTTCGTGTCCCGGAGCCAGTCCCAGCGCCTTTTCAAAATGTGCGCGCGCCGGCTCAAGGATGTGCTCGGCGTAGTCAACCATTCCCATCAAATACTCAATGTCCGGATTCGACGGTGCCAGCTTGCTGGCGGCTTGCAGGTGCTCTCTTGCTTCTGTGTATTTTTTCTCCCGGATCGCAGTAAGTGCGCGATCCATCTCTTTCTGCAGTTTCGGGGTCATCACTGGACGTGAGTCCGTAAGCGCGTTGGACTCTGCCGTGCCCTCCGGCGTCATGTAGACGTAGACTGTGTAGGAAGAAACACCGACAACCGACGCCCTTTCGTGCGCAGGCTTGTAGCCAGCCGACTCCACGTCGATCAGATAATCTCCGCCTTTCATGTTCAAAAAAGACGCTGTCGAGCCGTCCTGCGTCACGCCAACAATGTTCTGTCCGCCGAGATCAGTGGAAAGGCGCACGATCGCCTGCTGTCCTAGCGGCAAACCGTTCTGTTCGCGCACGCTGACCTGAAGGGTCAATGTACGGTTCATGTTGGTGATTTGCGAAGTGCCGAGGGTACCGCCAGTAGACTGGCCCATCGCGGAGGCGCCAGAAAACGCACACACAAAAATTAGCCCGATGAGAAGACTGCGAAGCTCTGACCTGAGAGTCGGACCCATTTCGATTACCTGGACCTAACACCCCGACAAAATATTCCCCTACGCTATTCCAATCAATTCTGTTCGTCAACGAATGGGCCTAGTACCAAATCTAAGGTTGGCTATCTGCAGGCTTGGCTGGATCCCCTTGCGGCCTGCTAATCTTTGATTTTTCGTCCACGCTGAAAAGCACGTACTCGGACAACGTGTGCTTGTGATGGTACCTCTTGCCCAAAAAACTGAAATACATTTCTGCGTTTTGGGGCAGCCATAGCTGTTCCTTCACTTGCTTAAAATCGATCGGCCCGTAGTCAATCGATAGATGTTCTTTCGTCAGCTGCAGTTCTTTTACCTGCTCGCGTAGGTCCGTCTCCAGATGGATGATGTCGAAAGTATTCGGGGAAACCCAAACCCGGCCCTTAAGCGGCACGGGGAAGGTTTTGCCTTGATACGACCACCCGCGAATCCTCGAAGGTACTCCTTCTCTTTGCTCAAAACGGATTTTCCACGCGGGATGTTCAGCCCATCTCCCTAGCCCTTCGCACGAAAAAAGAAAATCCAGGGAAAATGCCGGATGAAAAATATTTACCCCAAGAGATACTAGTCCGCGCGTCGCAAGCGCAGTGGGGAAGGAAAAGTAAGCTTCGCTTCCATCCCGCCGTTCATCCACGAAATAAGAATCCGGTGTCGGATGCTGGACCAGAATCACATAGGAAAAATCCCGCGATTTTATTGGACCGGGATTTCCCAGAGCATCAATCTCCTGATGCTCGATCTTCTCTGTCGCTCCAATTCGTTCAAAATCCGCCAGCGCTTTTTGGGCTCGAGTGCCAACATGCCTCACAACATCTGCCGTCGGGCAGACAACATCCGGCGCCACAGCTGGAATCCTGGCGTCGGTATCCGCAGGCGCCCACGGTTGCTCTATCGGCGCCGGCTCGGGATTATGGATTGCGGGAATCGGTTCCGGTTCCAGGAGAGCGCTGGCGGAGCGCAGCGTGCCGATTTGCTCCAGCAGTTGCTTTGCCTCCGCTGCTCCTTTTTCGTTCGGATAATCTTTCAGGTACTCTGCGAACCCTTTGCTTGCTTCATCGAAATTGTTTTCCATCAAAAAGCTTTTCGCCGCGATCATGTGCCCGATTGCGGATTTGTTCTTGTCAAGATCCGCGGCAGCCAGCGCTTCCGTCCTCGCTTTCGAATAATTCGCCAGATTCATGTAGCAAACCGAAAGCAATAGGTGCGCCTGTGAATTCTTGTGGTTATTCAGCACCGCCGTTTCCAGGTATCCAGCCGATCTTTTGTAATCCTTCATTTCCATTTGCAACTGGCCAAGTGAAACCAGCGTCCGCTCGTGCCCCGGTGCCAATCCCAGCGCCTTTTCAAAATGTGCGCGCGCCGGCTCAAGGATGTGCTCGGCGTAGTCAACCATTCCCATCAAGTATTCAATGTCCGGGTTCGACGGCGCCAGTTTGTTTGCAGCTTGCAGATATTTTCTGGCTTCCGCATATTTTTTTTCGCGGATTGCAGTTACGGCCCGATCCATTTCTTTTTGCAATTTCGGCGTCAGTACGGGCTGGGGATCAACTGGCGTACTCGATTCCGGCGCCCCCTCCGGCTTCATGTAAACGTATACCGTATACGTGGAGACCCCGAAGACAGCCGCACGCTCGTGGGCGGTCTTGTAGCCCGCCGATTCCACATCGATAAGGTAATCGCCGCCCTTGACGTTTTGAAAAGACGCTGTGGCTGCGTCGCGAGTCACTTCGATGTTGCTTAATCCGCCGAGATTGCTTGAGAGATGGACGATCGCCTGCTGGGAGAGCGGCAATCCATTCTGTTCGCGCACGCTCACAAGAAGTGTAAGGTATTGCCCGGGGTCCCCTCCCGGTGCTTGTGCGCCGCCCCTCACCTGCCCCGGCACGGGGAGAGCGGCAATCAGAAAAGAGAAAAGAGAAATGCCACAATACTTTCTGTAGATCGACCTGCCCGTCGGACCCATATGGAATAACTCGGATCAACTCTGACGAATTTGTGTCCTTACCCTATTCCAAAGGATTTCGTTCGTCAATGAATCTTCGTTTGTCTTGGGCACGGTCTTGTCCATTCCTTTTAGCACTGGCTCTAATTACCTAGTTGGTTTATCCTGCGCGGCGGAAAGGCAGCTTTCCGCTCGCTTTATCTCGAACGTTCTTTGCTTACCCCGACGAGAGCGCTTCGCCGTGGGGGCCAGGCGCGCGTTCTTACCCTCTTCTTTCAAGATTCTTTGCCCACACTGGAAACTCATCCCATTTCTTTTCTTTCTCTTGCGCACTCTTCTTTCAAAACTGCCGGGGTGTACCCTCTTGAACTGACAGCTGTTTACTGGCGACCAAGGACTCGCGCACGCCGCGTGCGCCATTGACGGAGGAGCGCGCGGTGTGTTACCCATACAACGCCCCAAAAATCGCGCTTTTTTGCACGGTGACGGAGCGGATGGCGCCAGAAACCAAGCACCTTGAGGTCACACTGGAAACCCAGGTGGAAAGCGTGAACCTGGCCGAAGAAATGTGCCTGCGACTGGCAGAAGCTGCAGGTTTCGGCGAGGACGAGTGTTACCGCATCGGAATGAGCGTCCGCGAAGGCGTCATCAACGCGTTCCATTACGGCAACAAGGAAAAGCCGGAAAAGAAAATTCACCTCGCCGTGGATCTAACGCCGGACAAGATGATCATCCACGTTTCGGATGAAGGGGCAGGTTTCAAACGGAGCGATGTTCCCGATCCGCTGGCCGAGGAAAATCTGCTGAGCACTTCCGGACGTGGAATTTTTCTGATGCGCGCGTTTATGGACGAATTTGACGTGGTGCCGGCGCGGACTGGCGGCGCGGAAATCGTAATGTCCAAGCGCTTGCCGAGTCCCGGTAGCCCGG
>Ga0126376_10002372_pt1 | contig 10598 bp, 8 predicted proteins | sample PanSoiMetPlot_15_FD_92760 | JGI IMG/M metagenome (GOLD analysis project Ga0126376, IMG submission 92760) | Tropical forest soil microbial communities from Panama - MetaG Plot_15 | ecosystem: Environmental > Terrestrial > Soil > Tropical forest > Bulk soil | place: Panama | collected 2016-02-17 | reverse complement strand
GTGAGCCCAGCGCCTTGCTATGATGCTGGCGAGGCAGCAAGGATGCCCATCGCGGCGCCGGCAGCATGCTTTCCCTCCCCGGCTTGCGGAGGAGGGTTGGGGAGGGGGGGCGGCCAGTCATTGCCGCGGAATTTGCCCCCTCCCTCGCCCTCTGCCGCAAGCGGGAGGGACAAAACAGCTCTGCGGGCCAGAAGGGAAGCACCACTTGCGGCAGAACAAACAATAGGGATCGGGAGGACGAATGATGCTGCGCAAATGTTTCCTGCTGGTAGCGCCGATGGTGGCGACGCTCGGCGCGGTCTTCGCCGTCGCGCCGGCGACCGCACAGCCCTACCCGAGCCGGCCTGTCAGGATCATCGTGCCGACGCCAGCTGGCGGGCCGGTGGATGTCATGGCCCGTCTGCTTGCCAACGCGCTGCCGGCCGTGCTCGGCCAGAACGTGTTCGTGGAGAACCGTGCCGGCGCCGGCAACACGCTCGGCTCCAAGGTCGCGGCCACCGCCGACCCGGACGGCTACACGCTCCTGGTGAGCGCCGCCAGCGGGCTCATCATGAGCCCGATGGTCTACAAATCTGCCGGCTATGATGAGATCAGCTTCGCCCCGATCGCGCTCGTCGCCGAGACTCCGCAGGTGCTGGTTGCCCATCCGGCGGCGCCGTTCAGCAGCGTCGCCGAGCTCGTCGCCTACGCCAAGGCGAACCCGGGCAAACTCAATTATTCGACCGGCGGCGCCGGCACGCTGCCGCATCTCACCGCCGAACTGTTCAAGCAGCTTGCCGGCGTCGACATCGTCCACGTGCCGTACAAGGGTGGCGGCCCGGCCTTGACCGACGTGGTGGCCGGACAAATTCCGATCACCTTCGACACCATTGGCACGTCCGTGCAGTTCATCCGTGACGGGCGGCTCAAGGCTCTCGCTGTCTCGAACCCGACGCGCGTTGCCGAACTGCCCGATGTGCCGACCATGCCGGAGCTTGGCTACCCGGCCATCAACACTGGGGCTTGGGTGGCGATTCTCGCACCCCTCGGCACGCCGCCCGCGATCGTTGAAAGGCTCAACCGGGCGACCAACGACGCGCTGAAGTCGGCTGCTATGCGCGAGCCGCTCGCCCGCCTCGGCGCACAGCCGCGCGGCGGCACGCCCGACGATCTCACCCGACACATGAGGGCGGAACACAACAAGTGGGGCCCGATCGTGGCGAGGCTTGGCCTGAAGGAGGAGTGAGAAGTCATGGCCCGCCTCCCCGTCAGCATCGCGCTCTCCGACAACCCGAACACCCGGCCGTTGATCGATGGCGCGGTCGAGGCGGAGGCCATCGAACTCACCCCCACTGTCGTCCATCCGTCCGAGATGTTCTGGCGGCAGCTGCGCTTCGCCGAGTTCGACGTGTCGGAAATGTCGATGTCGTCGCTCTTGATCTCGACCGCCCGCGGGCCGACGCCGTGGGTGGCGCTGCCGGTGTTCACCACCCGCGAGTTTTTCCACACCCGCATCCTGGTGCGCGCCGATGCTGGCATCACGGCGCCGACCGACCTCAGAGGCAAGCGGGTCGGCGTGCCCGAATATCAGCAGACCGCCGCCATCTGGGGCCGCGGTGTGCTCGAGAACGAGTTCGGCGTGCCTCCGCGCGACATGGAGTTCTTCATGGAACGCGTCGCCGACAGGAGCCACGGCGGCGCCACCGGCTTCAAGCCGCCCGCGGGCGTGACCGTGCACCAGATTCCGGCGAACACCAATATCGGCGAGATGCTGGTCTCAGGCGCGCTCGACGCGACGCTCCTCTATCTCACCGATCGCAACCTCGTCGACCGCAGCCGCATCGACCTTTCCGCCGATAAGCACGTGGAGGCGCTGTTTCCCGACCGCGCCGCGGAAGGCCGCCGCTACTACGCCAAGACCGGCATCTATCCGATCAACCACACCGTCGTGGTCCGCCGGTCGCTCGTGGACAAGCATCCCTGGATCGCGCTGAACCTTTATTCGGCGTTTGCAGCGGCGCGGGCGCAGGTCTTGCGCGCGGGCAGTGTCGCCCTCGCCTCCCATTTCGAAACTGGCCTCATCGGCGACGACGTGCGCAAGGCGATTGTCACCGACCCCATGGCCTATGGGGTAAGGGCGACGCGCAAGGTGCTGGAGACGATTGCGAGCTACGTGCACGCCCAGGGGCTGACGGACCGGCTGGTGCAGATCGAAGAGCTGTTTGCGGCGGCAACGCTGGATCTATGACGATTGTCGAACGCGTAGGGCGCAATGGGGAAGTGTTGCGCCGCGGGCCGGCGGATTACGCTTAGCTAATCCGCCCTACGGGCGGCGCTCTCGTTGATCGCGGTTCGCAGCAGGACGTAGAGCACGGTGGCGTTGAGCAGATGCCATAGGAAATGCGTGCCCAGCGGGAACGTATCGCATACGGCGAGATCGATGGTGCGCAAGGCGAGCGATACGGTGAAGATCAACACCGCGAGTTCGAGGCCGCGACGGGCATGCCCGCGAGCGGCTCGCGCCACGACGATCAGCGCCACCAGCGCCGGCAGATAACCGATCGAGCCATTGAGGGTGTCGGGCGGTGCAAGCCGAGACAGCGCCTCGGCGCCCGCCGCGTACACGACCACGATTGCGACCGAAACCCCCGCCAACAAACGCAAGAAGCGGCGCAATGCGAGCAACAGGTAGCCATAAATGAAGATCGCGATGGGAATCACATCGGCCAGCACGGCACCGCGCGTCGCCAAGGTGTGGAACGCGAACGAGCCTATGCCGACCGCCACCACAACGATGATCAGCGCCAGCGCCGGCCAGTCGCGCGAGCCGGCGCGGCGCCAGAGCCAAAACGCGGCGGCGGCAGCGATCAGGAACGCCATGTTGGTCAGCGCGTTGGCGGGCTCCGCCCAAAACGACGCATCAGTGCGCTCGCAGTACAGATCGATCGGTACCCACCAGTTCATCCGCCCCTGCCCTCACGGCTTCCGATTATATGCGTCGTCGATGACCTGACAGTCGCGGGCCGCCCCCAAGGCGGCGACGCCGGTCCATAGCCCTCGGTCCATGGCTTCCGAATTCCGGGCTCGCCGGCTTCGCGGCGCCCCGCCATGACTGCACACATGATTGGAGATTCAAAATCGCTGTAGCGTGAGCCTGTGAAGAAATCCCGACCTCATCCTGAGGAGCGCCCGAACGGCACGTCTCGAAGGATGGCAGCGAGTCCGCTTGTGTAAGACTTTTGACCCAATCAGGGACCGTTTTTCGGATCCTTAACGGTCCCGGCTATTGGCCGGCGGCGGGAAGCGGTCATTGGGCAGATTTGAGGGAAATTCCAGGAATTTGCGCACAAAACCGGGCGCCGCCATAGAAATCGGGTTGACGTGCCACACTGGCGCGCCGGGGCTGCCGCCCACCTCGTATCGCATGCTGCCGATCAGGCCCTCCTTGCCGCCGAGAAAGAAGCCGACGATCGGGATATCTCCCAATGCGGCGTTCAATCCATAGAGCGGTACGAAGTAGCCGCGGAGGCGCAACTCATTGGCCGCATAATCCATGACGCCATCGATCGTCGCCCCGAGCGTCGGCCCGGTGAGGATACTTCCTTCATGGATCTCCATCTTGCCAGGCCGGCGGGTGAACTCGACGCGCATGCGTGAGAATGGCACCCCATTGCCGGCCGGGTTCGGCGCGCCAGCCACGGCACCGTCAAGCGCCGCCTCGCCGCGGACCGTGAATTCCCGCACGTTCATGAGGCCGTCCTGCTTGGCTCCGTCCGCCGTCGGCGGATCCATCGCGATCCACATTTGGCCACCCACCATGTGGGAGTAGGTGTCGGTCAAGCGGAACAGCGCTCCGGCATCGGTCGACTCTACATACACGATCTGGCGTTCGCCGGGACGTCCCCGCAACTCGCCTTGCAGCACGCCCTCGCCCGCGAACCGCGCCGTGGACGTGAAATTGCGGATGATGCCGCCGCGCCGCGTCAGGTGAAAGTCGAGATTGCGCAACACCTCGCCCTTGAAGCCTGCGACCGCGCCGATCTTGGCGTCGACATCAATATCAATTGATCGGCGCGGCTTTGTCTCGGGCTTGCCCGACATCGTCGTCTTGATGAAGTTGCGGCCGTCGAAGGTGTCGCCGCGCACCGTCATCTTGTAGAGATTGTCGGACGTGCGCTCAAGCTGCAAGCTCGCCTTGTCGCCGTCGGCGAATCCGAAAACCGGAAAGGTGCCGGTGACGAGATCGCCATTCTGATCAAATCCCACACTACCCCGGATCGACGCGCCGTTGCCCTCGAAAACGATATCTTCGAGCCTTATCGGCTTGCCGCGCCCGACGAAGGCGAACGTCGCTCGTGCCGGCCGGCCCTGCACCTTGCTCCATCCCGGGACCAGATTATCGAACCTCGCCTGGGTAAAATCTGCTTCAACCAACAGGCGGCCGTCGGCATCTCCACCCAAGGCGACCCGACCGCCGACCTTGACCGGGACTGGCCCGGCGATGGCACCGCTGGCATCGAGGCCGAACCGCGCCCGCGCCGCATCGTCGAGTGTGGCGGTCATGCGGACCTCGGCGTCCGGCTCGCCGGCACCGCGGCGCAACTCCACCGCGGCCGGCACCCCGCCGATGCGCATGTCGCCCTTGATCTGGTAGCCCTGATTGCTGGCACTGGCGCGCAAAGTCTGTGCCTCGACTTTTTGCGACATCACAAACCGATCGGCCGAAAAATTCACGATATCGGCGGTGACCGAATAGTTGAGCGTGGAGGCTTTCACCTCGCCGGCGAGCGGGAGCGCGAGATTGACCGTCGCCAACACGTTGCCGCGGCTGGTAGAGGGATCGATTGCGACCCCGGCAGCATCCCTGAGACGGTCCATGGCGAGAAGTTCGGCCGCCGCCGCGACCGGACCCTCGACCCGCGCACGAACCTTGGCGGGCGGACTTTTCACGCTGGTGTCCGGTACCTCAAACACGCCGTTCGCCACCGTGAGTTTGCGCCCCGACGGCATTTGGATCACGCCGCGCCCGAGCGTCACCGTGCTGGTGCGGCCCTTGATGCGGGTGACGAGGTCGGCATCACCGATTTCCGGCAGGTTGTCGAACGGTTGCAGGGTGGCGCCGGAGACTTGAAGTTGAATCGACAATCCGTCGTCGGGGACCGGCGGGCCGCTGGAACGCAAGGTGGAGATCGGCGCGTTGGTGGCGATTTCACCTTGCTCGATCATTCCGCCGGACGCCCGTTCGATCACCCAGTTGCGCACCGCTGGCATGATCAGCGGCGGCCACATCTGTCTGAATGCCGCAAGTGAAAGCTTGCGCGCCGCCATGCTGATCGTCAGCCGCGGGTCAGGTACGGAGTAGTCAAGGCTGCCCGTCATGGCGACGCCGACGCCCTTGCCGGCCACCTCTGCGTGATCGATCTGGAGCCGCCGCTCCACCGGGTCGATTCGGCTTTGCACCAGAATACGGTTGAGAACCAGCGGCGCCTCGCTGGGAGTGGTCGGCGCCAGAACCACCGAGCCGCCGCTCAGGTTGAGTGCCCAGCTTCCGCCCGGATCACCCGGCGCTTCGGCGTGGGCCAGAAGTTTCAACTGCGTGGCGCCGGAAACGACCTGAAATGGAATCGCCAGCACCCGCTGTGCAGCGTTCCAATCGAGTTGCATTTCGGCACGGTCGATCGTGATCTTGGCCTGCGGATCGCCGACGTCGACGAACGAACCCGGTCCCACCAGGATGCGGCCGGAAGCGAATTGCGGCGTTCCGTCCTGGGCAAATTGGGCGCGAAGCATCGCCGACGCCTGGTTATCAGTGTCGATCTGGCCGCCGTCCACCCGCAATGCCAATAGCAGGTCCTTGAGCAAAACCTTGCGCGCTTCCAGATCGACCGTGCGGGCGCCATCCCGGCCGGGCTTGATCGATGCGAGCACGAGCCACGGATGGGCTGCATCCTCCGAACCCAGCTCGAATTCAAGCGCGCCGGCACGCGGACGGGTGAGGCTCAGGCGAATATTTTCGAAGCGGGATTGCTGACCGTTGCGGCGGTCGTCAACGACCAGGTTCCCGCTCTTGAGGCCGACTTCCGTCAGGTCGCCGCCGTCGAGGCCGAATGCGCTGAGGCTGTCCACCCAGGCGAGGAAAGCGGCAAAACTCTCTTGAGGGCTGCGGGTGACCTCGGCCCCCTCCCTACCGTCGCCGGCAAGCGAGGGCGGGGAAATCGATCTACTTTCCCCAGCCTGCGGGCGCGGGGAGGAAGAGGCCTCCGCAGCACTCGGCCGTGCCACTCCCGCCGACAGCGCCGGCCCAATGGCAAGAGGACGCTGCCCGGCGCCGGTCGATACGGTGACCTTGCCGTCGGTTTCGATGTGGACCGCTAGTTCGGCGCCGACAAGGTTGAGGCGTTCAGCCCGCGGGCGCCCGCTGAGCAGACTCGCCGCGGAGAACCCGACCTCGGCCTTTGGAGCGTTCGCCACCACCGTGCCGTCCTGGTCGCGTACCGTAATGGAGCGAATGCGCATCGCGGTGCGGCCGTGCTCGTCACGTTCCAATACGGTGCCGCCGATGTCGACGCGGAACTGGCTGCCGAAATTCTCTGCGATTGCAGCCGCCAGCCATGGCGTGACGACGTCCAGTGATATCGGCCCGTTCGCCAACATGAACCAAAGGCCGCCGGCCACCAGCACGAAAATAGCAACGACCGCCGCGACGCCACTGGCGAGCCGGCGCACCCATCGTGATTTTACCGCTCCGGCGATGTGCCACCGAGGCGCCCCGCCGAAGCGGCTCCGACGCGGGGGACGGTAGGGAGAGGGTAACGAACCCGGCCCGCCACCCTCTCCCTTCCCACCCCCACCTGCGGGGGAGGGAAGTCGAGAGGCAGCACGCATCGCCTCGGCGCTGCGTCGCATAGGGGGCCTCGCTTCCACAGTGCGCAAGCCTGCGGTCTTGGGTGTTCTGTGATCAACCGCCATGCTTGGTGGAACGTCCCTATCCGTCAGGGTAATAATGGGGGGTTAACGCTACTCGAGTCCCTCGCGGCGCGGAACGTTTGGTTCCTCCCCAACAGACTGTCCGAAAACGACGAAACGAAGGCAGCGCAAATGACGACACACCTCGCGGCGGGCGACACAGCGCCCGACTTCCAGCTGGTACGTGATGGCGGCGGCACCATGTCGCTCGGGGATTTCAAGGGCAAAAAGCTCGTCCTGTATTTCTATCCCAAAGCCGATACACCGGGATGCACGATCGAGGCCAAGGACTTCTCACGCCTGCATTCCGCTTTCACCAAGGCCGGTATCGCCGTTGTCGGAGTCTCAGCGGACCCGGTCAAGAGGCAGGATGCATTCAAGGCAAAGCACGCGCTTGCAACACCGCTTGCCTCCGACGAAAACCATGAAATGTTGGAGGCTTACGGGGTCTGGGCAGAGAAATCAATGTATGGAAAAAGATACATGGGCATCAATCGCACCACGGTGCTGATCGGCGCCGACGGACGTATCGCGCGCATCTGGCCGAAGGTGAAGATCGACGGGCACGCCCAGGAGGTTCTGGCAGCCGCGAAAGCGATTTAGAGTAGGATCGCGACGTCTCGCCCACTATCTCTTGCACGGAGAGCGGGAACCAACGCTCCCAGCGATAGGGCAGACTTCCTATTTTGGCAGCACCGGGGCAGCGATCGGCGACGAAGTTAACGCAGCAGCGAAATTTGTTTCAGCAAGACGAGAATTGTTTCAGCAAGACAGGAAGTGACAACTGCCACGTCGCCATCGAGATGGATAGGCCACGCGCAACGCCGGTTTGCCGTGAGCCTGCATCCCGCGATCGCAAGCATGATCTTGCCACCCACGGCGATTGAGACGGCTAAGACGGTGACGCCTGCAAAACCAGCGGCTGAAATTCGATGGTTCTTCAGATTATCCGCGGAACCGCAGCGGCGACCTTGATCATTGCGGCGGGGTCAGCTCATGCCGACGACGCCTCATGTCGAGGGCTGCCGGCGCTTTCGGCGAATCCGAGCCTGACGGCCGGGCATATCGCTTCCAGCGAGCTGCGTGTTCATTTCATGAAGGATGGGCGGACGCCCGGCTGCCCCAACCAGACGCCTGCATGCGCCGAGCGGGCCTATCTCGTCGCTGGCGACCGCTTGATCGTGAGCAGGCGGCGGGATGCATTCGTGTGCGCGACGTATGTCAATGCCAAGGCATTCGCGTGGTCCGGCTGGCTGCCTGCGGCCGCCGTGGCCTACGACAACGAGAAGCCGATTGCTTCTGCCGACTGGCTCGGGAGATGGATCCGCGATGAAGCTGAAATCAATGTGAAGGCCGGGAAAGCAGGCGTCCTCTTGATAAAAGGCGAGGCCACTTATGGCGCAGGGGATCCCGACCGTGTAAGGCGGGGCGGCGTGAACACCGGCACGATCGAAGGCGAAGTGATGCCAGCCGGGAACAGCCTGGGCTTTGCTATGAGTGGTGATGCTACCTTGCCGGTTGACAAGGGCGACGACTTCGACTGCCAGGTTTGGATGCGGCGGTTCGGTTCCTGGCTCATCGTCAACGACAACAGCCATTGTGGTGGGCTCAATGTGACGTTTAGCGGGGTTTACAGCGGCAAGCCGTAATGCTGTGAATGACCCCTTGATGACGCCCAAACAGGCCCACGCGCCGGAACCGGCCCGCAAAATCAGCTTCGTCTCGCTGGGTTGCCCCAAGGCGCTCGTCGATTCCGAGCGCATCATTACGCGCCTACGCGCCGAGGGCTATGAGCTCGCGCGCAGGCACGACGGCGCCGACCTCGTGATCGTCAACACCTGCGGTTTCCTCGATAGCGCCCAGGCCGAATCTCTTGAGGCGATCGGCTCGGCCCTTAAGGACAACGGCAAGGTGATCGTGACCGGCTGCATGGGCGCGGAGCCGGAAAAAATCACCGCGCGTTTTCCCCATGTCCTCGCCGTTACCGGTCCGCAACAATATGAAAGCGTGCTCGACGCGGTCCACCGCGCTGTACCGCCGCGCCACGATCCATTCGTCGACTTGGTGCCGCCCGAGGGCATCAAGCTGACGCCCCGACACTACGCCTACCTAAAGATTTCTGAGGGTTGCAACAATCGCTGCACGTTCTGCATCATCCCGAAGTTGCGCGGCGACCTCGTATCGCGGCCTGCCGCGGACGTACTGCGCGAAGCCGAGCGCCTCGTGGCGGCCGGCGTCAAGGAGTTGCTGGTCATCTCCCAGGATACGTCCGCTTACGGGCTCGACATCAAATACGCCGCGAGCCGATGGAAGGAGCGCGAATTCAGCGCGTGATTGTTCGACCTCGCTACGGCTCTCTGTGAGTTCGGCGTGTGGGTGCGGCTGCACTATGTCTACCCCTATCCTCATGTAGACGCCGTCATTCCGCTGATGGCCGAGGGCAGGATCCTGCCCTACGTCGACGTGCCGTTCCAGCATGCTGCGCCGGCCGTGCTCAAGCGTATGCGCCGGCCGGCCGCTCAGGAAAAGACCCTCGACCGCATCCGTGCCTGGCGCGCCATCTGCCCCGACATCACGCTGCGCTCAACCTTCATCGTTGGTTTCCCGGGCGAGACCGAGGAGGAATTCGCCTTTCTGCTCGACTGGCTCGACGAGGCGGCGCTCGACCGGGTCGGCTGTTTCCGCTACGAGCCGGTGCAAGGCGCGGCTGCCAACGAGCTCGCCGCGGCCGTGCCGGATGAGGTCAAGGAGGAACGTTGGCACCGTTTCATGCGGCGCCAGCAGGCGATCTCGGCGCGCCGCCTCAAGCGCCGCGTCGGCACCCGCCAGCAGGTCATCATCGACGAGGTTGGCAACGGTTGTGCCAAAGGCCGCACTAAGGGCGACGCACCGGAGATCGACGGCACCGTCCATGTGACGTCGCGTCGGCCGCTGCGGGTTGGTGAACTCGCCACTGTGAAGATCGAGCGCGCCGATGCGTACGATCTGCATGGCACCGTGGTGGGGTATTGACCGTATGACTGAAAGTTTTTGAACGCATCGCCGGCAGCGACTTTCACGCATTTCGATCGACTGGGCGAGCTTGCACGGGTGGGCAGAGGGCGCGTTCTTCGCGCCGCCCACGCAGATTGCCATGCTTCTCTTTGCCCACATTGCGAGGTGCCAACTGAGCTACGGTTCGAGCGAGGCGATATAAGCGGAAATCGCGACGATGTCGTCGTTGGTAAGCTTCTCGACCACGCGCTTCATCAACGCGGTCCAGGTGCCAGCGCGCTCGCCGGTCGCCATGAGGTAGAGCTGCCGCGCGATGTTCACAGGAGATTGACCCGCGAGGCCTGGCACCTCGCCGAGGCCATTGAGCGCCAGGCCATGACAGATCGTACACGCCGTCGTCTTGCCATCGCCACCGCTGGCAACCAGAAACTGGCCCTTCGCAAGGCTGCCGGGCGGGGCATAGGCGAGGAAACCAGACTTCGGATCACGCAGCTCGACCCGCTCGGGGCTCTCGGGAATTTCGATGACCCGGGAGCCGATCGGCTCAGTGCCGCCTGCCGGCAGCGGCATGCGCGTCGTGCCCAGGAAATAGGTCTTGGGCACCGCGTCCGCTTCGATGACGCGGGTCCAGCGCTTTACTGGAAGCGCAGCGAAATAGT
>Ga0126376_10002371_pt1 | contig 10602 bp, 11 predicted proteins | sample PanSoiMetPlot_15_FD_92760 | JGI IMG/M metagenome (GOLD analysis project Ga0126376, IMG submission 92760) | Tropical forest soil microbial communities from Panama - MetaG Plot_15 | ecosystem: Environmental > Terrestrial > Soil > Tropical forest > Bulk soil | place: Panama | collected 2016-02-17 | reverse complement strand
TGCACGTTCCAAACTATCCGGTGCGCGACAATTATTCTCTTTGGCCGCCGGCACCTATTCACGCCCAATCGAGACGCCTGTTCATAACATGCGTCCAGCCAATCAGACTTGCGAACAATGTCACTGGCCGGCGAAGTTTCATGGCGCGCAACTGAAGACGTTCAACCATTATGCTTACGACGAACAAAACACGTTACGCCAGATGCGTATGTTGATTAACGTGGGCGGTGGCGATCCTGCGAGTGGACCAGTTGCCGGCATTCATTGGCACATGAACCTCGCTAACGAGATCTCCCTCATTGCGACCGATGCACAGCGCCAGGTTATTCCGTGGATTCGCGTCAAGGATCGCAATGGAAACGTGACCGAGTATTACGATCGGGCGCGACCGCTTACGGCAGAGCAGATCTCTACAGCCGAAAAACGACGCATGGACTGCATCGATTGTCATAACCGTCCGGCGCATACATACCTACCGCCTGATGTGGCCATCGATCAATCAATAGCGGCTGGGCGACTCGATCCATCGTTGCCATACCTGAAGAGACAAACAATTGAGGCTTTGAACAAACCGTACGCAACGGAAGATGAAGCAGTGAAGACAATTGCCGACAGCCTCGACGCGTTCTATCGCACTAACTACAGTGCCTTATATGGCGAGAAGTCGAACGCAGTTAAACAGGCAATCAGTGAGACGCAGCGCATTTTCAAGACCTACTTCTTTCCGGAGATGAAGACGAATTGGTCCACTCACCCAAACAACATCGGACATCTCTATTCATCGGGTTGTTTTCGCTGTCACGACGGTGAGCACGTGAGCAACACCGGCAAGGTGATTCGAAACGATTGCAACATCTGCCACACGATGTTGTCTGACTCAGCGCGAGTTTCAACGAACCCTATACCAATTCCAATCCAATATCACCCGGTCGATCTCGGCGGTCTTTCGGATCGCAAATGCGAGACCTGCCACAAGGCCAACGAACCTTTCAGACACCCGGTCAACCTGGGCGACATTTCAATGTTCCAATGTGTCGAGTGTCACCCGAAATGAGCGCCAGCCGGCATGCGTTGATTGGCTTCATGGTATACATCTTGTAAATCCTGCAAATCTTGTAATCCTGTCCAAGACTTTTGACAAGATTTCAGAATTTACAGGATTTACAAGAATCTAAATCACGAGCAACTCTTTGAGTCTTTTCCCACGCCCGCAGGTAGCCATCAGCGGATGAGAATAGTGCCTCGAAATCCTCTCGAGGCATACCGAGATTTTTCAAATCCTGGAGCATGTCGGGAATCAAACCAAAATGTGCCAGGCCATCTACATTGTAATCAAACCAACGCTTGTCCATGTGATATGGCCTCAACGGCTTATTATCACCATACTTAACGACCTTATCCTTCCGCCGAATCTCGTTCGTGTAAACCACGCCATATCGTTGGGCATCGATGTCATACAAACCAGGATTTAACTTCTTTTCCTGTTTTGGCTTCGTCGCTAAATTAAACGCCCAACATGCTTCATGACCGAACCGAGGAGCTGTGCCGGGAATGAACGTGAAATCTGTGGCCATGCCTACACCTTGCCTGTCCATCTTCTGTAAACCATATCGAAATGAATAACCGAATCCCTTTGATGAACCGGCGCAGTCATTCTCAAATGGTGCCTTCGGCTGCTCAGGCGGCAAACTGAGCGGCTTTTCTGCCACAAACGGGCCGAGCACACCACCAATGTGCCGGAGCATCTCAACATTCTGTTTACTGATTTGATATTCACTGGGCAGCGCAAGTCCCACCAGAATTGGCTCTTGATAGAACGATTGCGCGCGAAAGTGAGCGTGTGAAATAACGGTGGGATAAGCATCGTCGAAGCAGACTTGCTTGATTCGAGAAAGGTCTGCGTATAAAGCAAAGCCGGCACACTCAGGATGTTTTTGCTCCAGACTTTTTCCGATTACCGCGAACACGTCCTGCACCGAAGCATCTGACATGTGTGCCGTGTCTATAATCATGCCGTGCTTCATCAGCTCCATGATGTAATCGCGCCCATAATCTGTCAGCCCATGGACATTCTTGTGACCGGTGAAACTATCGTACATCGGCGCAGGAGCGGGTTCAGGAAAAGGCAAGTGTGGAATTGACCTGATTGCGACTCTCTGCTGCGGGTTAGCGAGACGAAAGACCACACACTCTCCGCGCTGTTCTAATAGTGGTCCCCAGCAACCACCTTCCCGTACCTGGAAAAACCGCGGCGGCAAGTTAGGCAGATCCTTTGCCTTCACATTGTATTGACCACGGTTTAGGAAATCATTTGCCGAGTTGTACTCATTGCGCCACACGGCTGCGCCGCCAAGGCGATTGTCAATCCCATGTATCGGCGTGACCACACGTATGCCGAGTTTCCACAAAGATTCGACTTCTTCCCTGGCGCTCTCAGGCTTTTCTGAATTCAATTCTCCTAACTGATCAACTTCGACGCCCAGGATCACAGCCAGTTTGTTCTGGCTAATGATGCGTCTGGCGTCTTCCGGCGTAAGAGCTATTTCCATCCAGTCTTGATTTCGCTCCACAATGTCGCAAATCGCCTTGACGCCGGCTTCCAGCACCTCCCAATCCGTGGAAGGCGTTGGTATGTTTCCATCGCGATCAAATTTCGACACCAGATACTCAGCGGCTCGGTTATGTGTGACATTGGCCACCATCAGTCGTAACCCACCCTGGTAGTTCCGGTGGATTTGAGTGATGTGCATTTGCTGGTGAGCACCCGAGAGAAATGAGGGAAAGTTCTTGAATTCAGGACCCCCGCTCCGTTTATGAGATGTGAGCCGGCCATGAAGAAAATTCACAATCAATGACCAACAGCCGTCGAGTCTCAACCGTTCTTCTACCTGGTTAATCAATGCTTCAGCAGCCGGTCCACCCCCATGGCCTGTTGTGCAATGCGGGATGTCCTCTGCAACACACTTCTTTCCGTTCTCATAATCAGCAGCAGCAGCAGTGCCGGGTTTGCCAAACACTGTATGAATGTGTCGAACACCTCCAAAAGCGACATACGAAGCGGGATGAGTATGATAATCCGCGTAGCCCCAGACTGGGCCACGATAGTTATCCGGCGTCTTCGTGAACCTCACATAATCGACGTTGATATGTGCGGAACGCGAATCATCGATGATGCTGAGTCGCGCCGTCCGTCCAAACAGGAAAGCAGGCAAGGCAAATGTTTCCGGCTGAAGCACTTCGAGCGTCAATTTGTCTGGACCTGTGTGCCCTGTAACCGCCAACGCGACAACGTACTTGCGCTCCCGGCGTAAGGTATTCGGTAGACTGCGGTGCTCGCTCGTGGCCCAGGCTTTGATAAGGCGCTCGAGCTCCGTCGCATCATCCTCAGAGTTAAACAGGATTTGAAGCTCAAACCGCTCGTGAGCAAGATCCTCAGAGCCTCCGATGAGCAGGTTCAGGTAAGGTGTATCAGGGCGGAGTTTGAATTCCGGTGACGAAAGCGAGCCCACTGGCTGATCCTCAGTGAGAATCAAACAGCCACCATGCTGCCCGAGAGAATAAGGTAGACCTCGCCAATAATCACCGCCCAGCTTCACCAGCTCGGGAGGATGATCTGTAAGAACAGTACTGGCATCGACAGGTTGAGAATCGAACGCATGGTCGGTCCTGGTCCAATTTCCGAGACCGTTCTCAAAATCCCAACTGTTCTCGTCTGTTACGGGCGAGGGGGCACACTTCTGCTTCTGAGGAGTTTGAGCGCATACATACGTGGTAGTAGATACCAGCGCAATCAGACTAACGCAGCAGAGATTCAGGCCGGATAATCTCATCTGTGCAATTCAAAAGCAGTGTCTCGCAAGCACCCAATTGACAAAGTAAGAACCTGATGACCGAAAGCCTCCAGCGTGTTACTCCGTTAGCATTGACGAAGTCTTCTGGGTCTGATGAGAGTTCTCATGATGGACGAGCATGATGAAATGAATTATGCTCGCAATGACCTGTGCGACACCCAAGTCCTTATATTTAGCTGGAAAATAAACCACATACAAAACAAAAAGCGAACAGACGGCAAGAAAAACCGAAACGAAACTCACTTGGTCGTTGGTTTAGATATCAACCTTTTCACCCTTCTTTATAAATTCGAGTACTTCTTTCTCCGAAATAGTGGGCCATCCAAATGATTGGTAAAGAAGATGCGTCATGCCCGACAGAACAGTATGGGCTAAATTGAGTGCTTGATATATATCGTCCAGCTCTGTATTCATAGCCTTTCTACCTTCTTCGGTGTGAATGGCGAAATTATGCGTTTTGAAGAATTTGTGCGTTAGGTAATTGCGTTTTTCGAGTGCTTCAGTAATCGTCTTTTCTATTTCTTCGCTAATGATCGCCGTTTTTCTGATCTGGCTCCAGCAGATTACTGAATGTGCGTCTATTTACATCCTCCATAACAGATTGAAAAAATGCGGCGCTGTTCATCAGTGATGGTTTGCGGGTCGAACATCACAGAGACGAACGCGAGCGCAAGGTTTCCCACCTCAAACTCCATCACTTGAGCCATCTCAGCCGTCCGGCCGTATTTGTAATACAACTCTCGTAAATCCTCAGGATCGCACATGGTAAATCATCTGGCAGAAATTAGAAAAGTAAGCCGCAGATATTCGCAGGTGAACGCGGATCAAAACTGCATTTACCCACGAATTTAGCTGTTATTATGAATTCGTGGACGCAACTACCCGGCGCATCGGCAAATTCTCAGCCATCACTGTGGTTCTACTTTCAGCGGCGTACATAGCAACTGGATCGATCTGGTTCATTTCTCACATCGAGGTCGTGAAAACCAGTGGCCTTCAGCCAACCGAACCGTATCTCGCAATTCTTGAATCCCTGATGCTCCTGTTGAGTCCGGCGATAATTGCGCTGTTTGCAGCCCTCTATGCTTCTGCGCCCGCTGAGAAGAAAACTTACAGTCTGGCTGCATTTGGTTTTGCGCTGGTGATGGTGTGTCTAACGGCCTTCGTCCACTTTGTCCAGATGTTTGTTGTGCGGCAAACAACGAGCGCAGTGGTGCGGGAACTATTCAGTTTTTACAGTGCCGACGGTCGTATGTTGCCGCTGTTTGCCGCGGACATGTTGGCGTGGGACTTTTTTTTCGGTTTGGCGCTGCTGTTCACCGCACCTGTTTTCAAAGGCGACAGGTTACAAAACGCGATTCGGATCGCTTTGCTGGTGAGTGGTGTTTTGTGCCTGATCGGAGTTGCGTTTCCGGTGACTGGTAATTCCAAACTTCAACTTCCCGCGATTTTGGGATATGCGTTTGGTTTTCCTTTTGTTTGTCTCTTGCTGGTGATTCTGTTTTCCCGTTCACGTTGACAGGATTTTTTCATCAATCTCGCCCGCAACTATCTCAGCAGTAAAATATCCTTCAGAGCGAATCGGTTTTCCTGCTGTCGAAGGAAATTATGAGTGAGGGTTTCCTCTGGCGTGATAACTGTTAGACTCGCGGCACACCACTATGCATCGCGAATGTTCGTTAGGAGATTGTTTTGATTTTCTTTTGTAACCCGAATGAGAAAACGCAGTGCCTCATTTACTGCGTCCGCGTTTGGAAACGCGCCGGCTACGTCAGGATCGAGTTTAACCACATCACCGAAACTCTTACGCCTAGGTCCAAGCTTACGGACTTGAAGCGTGGATAAGTCATATTCAGGCCGAAGATCGTCTTCTAATTCATCCTTCTTCATAAGCTCTTCTTTCTGACGGGGTCACTTCTCTCGCACTAATCAAACGAACGACTTCATCCCTTTCTGTGTAAGAGACGATCAACAAGCGACCCGCCGTCGATTGCCCCATAATAAGATACCGATGCTCGTCAACGGAATGGTCCGGATCATAGAAATCAATGTAAAGCGGATCGACGAAGACGGTGGCAGCTTCCTCAAAAGAAACCCCATGTTTATCAAGGTTACTCGTCGCCTTTTCTTCATCCCACTCATAATCCACGTGATGGAGTATAGCACCTGACTTTATCCACGAGGTCTTCGATTATGCTCTAACCGAAGTAAGAGTCACGAATCGCTTTGATTCCGAGTAATATCATGTCGCGAGTTCACATTACCAGGCATGCAGCCGCTACATCTGCCTACTGCGAGTGGTACTTACTGTCCCAAGTCAAATTCTGACTTTCGTGCACTGCACGATTCGCGTTGAGGGTTCAGACTTGTCGCTTGAAGTAGTAATCGAGCCTGATTTGTCGTTGCCCACCGCGTACGGACTCTTCCGAACGTACCATCACTAGTTCCCAGCCCTCTTCACCAGCGTCGTTGAACTGCTTCATACTTGGTGGTGCCAGTTCAATCGTTCCATAGACCGAGATGACTTTATATTCCCAGGCAGTTCGGGAAGATCTTTGTGCTCTCCCACTCCAACCTGCGAGGCAAAGGAGCGCAAGGGCTGCGATGATCAGGATTATCTTTGGTTTCATTAGGGCCTCCTCATTCGTTGGCGTTAATACACGTAGTCAAAGGTAGAATGTTCCATAATCGGGTACAATTCTCCGCGATGCCCCATTACATCGATCTAGGAACCTGGCCGCGACGCGCTGTCTTCGAGTTTTATCTTCCGTTCGATAAGCCGTACTTCAACGTCTGCACACAACTCGACGTCACTAATCTTTTGATCCAGCTACGTAAGCGTCCCGGTACGAGTGTGTGGCTGACGTATCACTACCTCGCACTGCGGGCGGCTAACGAGATTGAGCCATTCCGTTATCGCCTGCGCCAGGGCAAGGTGCTGGTCCATGACGTAATCAACGGCGGCACTACGTTCATGCTCCCAAACGAAACCTTCACGCTCGTTTACTTCGACTACGCCGAGAGCTTCTCAAAATTCATGGAAGGTGCGACGCGTGCCGTTGAGGAAATACGAGCCGGCGATTGGGCTTTCAGGCCAAGACACGAAGACGACGCACGCATCCATTGCACAACCCTGCCCTGGATCTCGTTCACCAGCTTCTCACACGCACGCCGCTGGGGACGCGAGGATTCAGTCCCAAAGATCTCTTTCGGCAAATTCATCAAGCAGAACAATCGCACCCTACTGCCATTTTCCGTCGAGGTCCACCATTCACTGATGGACGGCCTGCACGTCGGACGCTACATCGAGCGAATCGAAGAGATGCTCGCAGAACCGGAGATTTTTCTCGACTAGCCGACGATGCGCAAACTCGTTATCGCCCTCATACTGCTACTCGTTTTGGGCAGCGCAATTGCTTTCCTTGTCTACCGGTATACACAGAAGCCGTTGCCAACGCCGATCGCTTGGAAAGCTCACGTCACCACCATCGCCGGTGACGGCTCACCACTCGGGTTTTCCGATCCTTTCGGCATCGTAGTTGGCAGTGACGGATCGATTTATATAACTGATGCCGGCGATTACAACCGCATTCAAAAAATCTCTCCCGATGGACAGCTCTCGACAATTGCCAGCGGCTTTAACACACCTTCGGGCATGGCGCTTGCACCCAATGGCGACCTCATCGTGGCAGACACCGGAAACAATCGCATCCGTAAAGTCACACTTACAGGTGAGACTTCAACCATCGCCGGTGATGGCACCGCCGGATACGCTGATGGACCAGCGTTGAACGCAGAGTTTAATGGTCCGATCGGAGTTGCCGTCGACGCTCGCGGGAATATCTATGTTGCCGATACTTATAACGATCGCATTCGCATGATCACGCCGGATGGCCAGGTCAGCACCATCGCAGGCAAGGGAACTCCGGGATTTGCGGACGGTGATCGCAATAGTGCAATGTTCGACACTCCCTGTGGGATCATCGTCGCGAACGACAACTCACTGATCGTTGCTGATACAGGCAACGACCGGCTCCGCCGGATCAGTCCCGAAGGAAATGTCACTACACTCCCGGTGGCCGATCTCTCCAGTCCAGTTGGACTCGCAATTACGCACGACAACTTTCTTTACGTCACTGAGATGAACCGCTCGCGAGTTGTTCAGATTGCTCCCGACGACACTGCGAACGTTATCGCCGGTAAGGGGCCTGGTTTTGCAGACGGTTCCGATGAGGCGCGATTTAATCAGCCAACAGCCATCGCCATCGGACCACGCCTTAACAAACCGACTGAGCTCTTCGTCGCGGACAGTGGCAACTACCTGATTCGAAAGTTGGACCGAACCGCTGCCTCGAGCACTGCGATTCTGATCGATCCGCGTCCTAAACTCACCAACGAAACCTTGCGTGAGCAATCCTTGTTGTGGCCGCTCGACCCGCAGCAAAGCCCGCACGAGGTCGCCGCCACTATGGGCGAAGTGCGAGGGAGTTTCGATTCGACTGATAGCCGTCATCATCTTCACAGCGGGCTCGACGTCTTTGGTGGTTACGGCGACATTGTTCGTGTTGTGCATGCTGAGAAGGTTACGAGTCCGCTTCCGAACTGGGGTTTTGGCACGCTCAATGAAGGTTTTCGGGTCGGCGTCGTCTCTTACATTCATGTGCAGGTCGGGCGCGATAAAGACTCGAAAATGTTTGACGACGCGCGCTTCATTCCGGTGAACAATGCTGAAGGAAAGCTTGCCCGCGTGCGCATCAAGCGTGGCACACGCTTTCGTGTGGGTGATGCAGTCGGGACAATCAACAAGATGTATCACGTACACCTCAACGTTGGGCCGCCGGGCGGCGAGATCAATCCGCTCACACTCTCGCCCATCGGCTTCAAAGACGATATTCCGCCTACTATCGAGAAGGATGGTATTCAACTGTTCGACGCCAGTGGTACACGGTTCAAAGAGAAGCAGGGTGAGCGCTTGCTGGTGAGTGGGCCAGTGCGAATTGTTGTGGATGCGTTTGATCGGACAAACATGAACGCGAACCGGCGACGCCTCGGCTTGTACAAACTCGGCTATCAAATTCTTAAGCCGGATGGAACGCCCGCTCCAGGGTTCAATGAGCCGCATATCAACATTCTCTTCAATCGACTGCCGAGCGACAGGGAAGCGACAAAGGTGGCGTATGCGGATGAGAGTGGAATCACTGTCTATGGCAGTGAGACGACGCGGTTTCTTTATGAAGTGACAAACACGGTGCGCGACGGGCAGGTTGCAACGGGCGTTTGGGACACGACGCAGTTGCCGAAGGGAGATTACGTGCTGAGGATCATTGCCGCGGATTTTTCGGGAAACGAGGCGCATGACGGGCGTGACGTTCTGATCACAGTGAGATAACATCTTGTCAATCCCGTAAATCCTGAAATCCTGTCAACAGTTTGGACAGGATTACAAGATTTGCAGGATTTACAGGGTGTGATTACGAAGCCGGCAATGAGTCCAGATCTTCTCATCGAAATCTCCCAATACATTAAGTCTGCGCTCGAGGAAGACATCGGTATCGGTGATGTCACCACTAATACGATTGTGCCTGTGGATGCATCGCTGCGCGGCCGGATCGTCGCGAAGCAGGATGGTATCGTTGCCGGATTGGATGTAGCGCGGCAAGTCTTTCTTACTTTGAATAAAGATGTTGAGTTCGTCACGAAGGAAGAGGATGGATCAAGTGTCTCACGAGGAGCTGTCCTGGCAGAGCTCGACGGTCCAGCGCGAGCACTACTCACCGGCGAACGGACCGCACTAAACTTCCTGGGCCGTATGTCGGGCATTGCCACCTTGACGCGCAAGTTTGTCGATGCGGTCTCAAGCACGAAGGCAGTTATTCTCGACACTCGCAAAACCGCTCCGGGCCTGCGCCTGACTGATAAACTCGCTGTTCGTCTCGGTGGTGGCCGGAACCACCGCGCCGGCCTCTTTGACATGGTATTAATAAAGGACAACCACATCGACTTCGCCGGCTCGATCACTGTCGCGGTCCAACGCGTCCGCGCGTCTGGAACAAAGCTCGAAATCGAAGTCGAGACTCGCACGCTCGACAACGTGCGTGAGGCGCTCGCGCTCCGAGTCGAACGAATTTTGCTCGATAATATGCCTGTCGAGATGATGCGCGCAGCGGTGGCTATTTGCGACGGCAGGGCCAAACTCGAGGCGTCTGGCAACGTTACGCTCGAAAATGTGCTCGAAGTTGCTTGCACCGGTGTCGACTACATTTCCGTTGGCGCTTTGACGCATTCGCCGAAGGTATTTGATGTGAGCCTTGAGTTCGTCGCGTAAGAAGAGATGATGATTACTGACACTACAACTGACGAGATCTACGAGAAGCTGAGCGGACTGCTGGCGGATACCGTGCCCGATTTTGAGCTGCGTCTGAAGGCGGAACTCGCGGCGGAGATCAATCGACTGAAAGTCGAGAAGAACGCCGTTATCCTCGGTCACAACTACATGGAGCCGGCGCTCTTCCATTCCATTCCCGATTTCGTCGGCGACTCGCTCGAGCTCAGCCGCAAAGCCGCAGAGACCGACAAAGACATCATCGTGTTTTGCGGCGTGAAATTCATGGCTGAGACGGCGAAGATTTTGAATCCGACGAAGAAGGTGCTGATACCTTCCGAGAAGGCCGGATGTTCTCTTGCAGCCAGCATCACTGCCGAAGACGTGCGGGAGCTGAAGAGAAGATTTCCCGGTGTCCCAGTGGTGACT
>Ga0126376_10002369_pt1 | contig 10609 bp, 10 predicted proteins | sample PanSoiMetPlot_15_FD_92760 | JGI IMG/M metagenome (GOLD analysis project Ga0126376, IMG submission 92760) | Tropical forest soil microbial communities from Panama - MetaG Plot_15 | ecosystem: Environmental > Terrestrial > Soil > Tropical forest > Bulk soil | place: Panama | collected 2016-02-17 | reverse complement strand
GTATTTACCGGCGTTCATCCATTGTTTTTTCCGAACTTTTTCCTCTCCCGTACGTCTAAGTTGACTGAAATCCGAATCTGGTCAGCAGTCAAACTCCGCAAAATGGCCGCAATTGTACCCAAACAAGCCGTCAAAGACTCGATTTTAGACGGCTGAAACGCGTGTTGAACGGCTGCCGGGCAACATCGGCTATCTCGAATTTTTCAACTTCGCTGACGAGGAACTGGGCGCGGACACAGTTGCTGCAGCAATGAACTTCATCAACGGCACTGACGCGCTGATCATCGACATGCGAAAGAATGGCGGCGGAAATCCTGCGATGGTCGCGCTTGTCTGTTCTTACCTGTTCGGTCCCGAGCCGGTACACCTGAATGATCTCTACTGGCGCGAAGGTAATCGCACGGACGAGTTCTGGACCAGGAAAGAGCTGCCCGGAAAACGTTACCTGAATAAAGACGTGTATGTGTTGACGAGCAAGCGCACTTTCTCCGGCGCCGAAGAATTCACTTACAACCTGAAGAATCTCAAGCGCGCGACGATCATCGGTGAGACGACCGGCGGCGGCGCACATCCCGGCGGCGGTTTCCGCATCAGCGAGCACTTCGGAATGTTTGTGCCCACCGGACGCGCGATCAATCCGATTACGAAGACGAACTGGGAAGGCACGGGCGTGACGCCGGATATCGACGTTCCTGCCGATCAAGCGTTGCTGGTCGCGCGTCTGATGGCGCTCAAGAAGGCGGTGACAAACTTGCCCGATCCGGATTTCAAAGCCGGGGTGGAAGAAGAGATTCAGAAGCTGGAGAAAGAGCTCGCGGCCATGAAGTCGAAGAGTTAAGTCATCAGATAGCGCTGCGTATTCCGTCCCGCCGCTCTCTTGGATGAAGCACACAGTGCTACCACGTTCGGTTTTAGAGTTCCAGCTTCAACAAATGCGGACGTTGCTCATATAACCTCACGATCAACTCTCCAAACATCGTGTTGGCCCACGCAAACCACGAGCGCGTGAATTTCTTTGGATCGTCTTTATCAAACGCTTCGTGCATAAAGCCGGTGCCTGCGTGCGTGGTCTTCAGTACTCGCAAACAATAAAGAATCTCTCTGTCGTCAGTGCTCGTTAGTGCACGCACGATAATTACGAGCGGCCAGATCATGTTCACGCCGACGTGTGGTCCACCAATTCCCTCCGCTGCTTTGCCGCGAAAGAAGAAAGGATTGTCAGGGCTCAGGACAAACGCACGCGTCCGGCGATACACGGGATCGCTCGCTGCGCAGCAACCAAGGTATGGCAACGATAAGAGACTCGGTACGTTTGCGTCGTCCATCATGAGTTGATTACCAAAGCCATCGACTTCGTATGCATAAACCAACCCACGTCGCTTGCCGTAAACGTTCACGGCCTGATTAATCTGTTGCGCCAGTGCTCGGCACTCGCCGGCAAACGTCGTATCTGAAACGACCGTGGTGAACATCTCTGCAAGTTGCTTGAGCGCCACAACGGCGAAGAGGTTTGCCGGTATCAGGAACGGATACAAACACGCATCGTCGGATGGCCGAAACGCCGAGTGAATCAAACCTACTGGACGGCTCGGATTACCTAAGCCATTGAACGGAGGGGTGTCGATGGGATTATCCGTCGTGCGCTGAAACCTGTACGGACCTGGACCAGTCAGTCGTTGCTGTTCGCGAAAAGTCTTGACGATCAATTTACTGGCTTGCATCCAGTCTGCGTGAAAACATGATGTGTCTCCGGTGGTCTTCCAGTAGGAATAAGCCAGGCGAATCGGATAACACAGTGAATCGATCTCCCACTTGCGCTCGCAGAGTTCGGAAGTCAATGGCGGCTTGTCGTTAACTCCCCACGGACACGCTTTGGCTCCGAAACTAAACGCGTTGGCATATCTGTCGATGAGGATGCAGTGCGTCTGGCGATTAATGACCCCGGCAATCAGGTCTTTCAGTTTCGTGTCTTTGGGCGCGAGCGGAAGATAAGGAATGACTTGCGCGGTTGAGTCGCGTAGCCACATCGCGTTTATGTCGCCGGTGATGACCAGTGTGTCGGGCCGATCGTTGCGCACGCCGAACGTGACGGTGGTATCGAGCGTGTTCGGAAAGCAATTCTCAAAGAGCCAGGCCAACTCCGGATCAGCCATGACTCGTTTTACTTCGGTGATCTTCGCCTCAACCGCATCGCTGACAAACTTCCGTTGCGCAGGCGCCGGGCGCCGGTTGCTCAGATCACTCTGCGCCGCCGCGGAGGAACGAAAAAGCGCCGCGCCAGCCGTAGCGCAGACGAGTCCACGTAAAATTTCTCGACGCTGTTTATTGGGTTCTGCCATGCTCGAGCGGTCGCGCTAGCTTCACACATCTTAACCGATCACAATTTGTGATCGGTTCAATTCCGCGACCTTTGAGATGCCAATTTGGCATCTCAATAAGTAGTTAACCTCTGAAGTCATCGAGCAAACTTGGATGAGCTAAGCTTGAGGGTTTAGGGCTGGCTTTGTGTTGCTGCACAAGTCGGCCCGCTTCGTTTTTTAGATGTGTCGACGCACTATAGGACAGTAATTTTCGGTTGTGGCGGAGCTTTCAACAAAAGTCCTCTGATGTCGCGCTGCGGCTTTGCCGCCTGATGTGAGGCGTGGCTTTGCCACGCCGTCAGCTTATCAAAATATATTTAGGGCTGAGCCCTCGGTTCGGCCTTTGGCCCTCGAAACACTTGGGGCAGAGCCCGAACCTAGGGCTTTAGCCCAAGCGAAGTGGGTTAAGGTAACGGCAGGGCATAGCCCTGCCTCACATCGAGCGGCGAAGCCGGAGCTGTTGATCAAGAGACTTTTGTGCAAGCCGTGTGGTGGTGACCTCCGCTCAAATCTCGCTGCTCAGCGGTTGGTCTTTTTCAAGGTGAGATCGCACACGACTCGACACTAATTGCCACGCTGAGGCGGCGCGGTTGAAGCGGAGGCGTTTGATGCCGTGCGCGAGGCCGAGAAGCTGCAGGGCACGAATTCCCAGCCAGTTCAAATCGATCTCATACCAGTGCAGACCATGGCGCGCTGATGTCGGATGTGCGTGGTGGTTGTTGTGCCAACCCTCACCGAACGTCAAGAGCGCTACCCACCAACTGTTGCGCGAATCGTCGCCGGTTTCGAATCTGGTTCGCCCCCACAGATGAGTGGCTGAATTCACGAGCCACGTCGCGTGCAGAGCAAGTGTCAGCCGAAGGAAAACTCCCCATAGCAATACGCCCCAGCCTCCAAAAATAAAGAGCGCAACTCCCACTACCAAAAGCGGCACGTAGTAGAAGCGATTCAGCCAACGATAGTAGCCGTCTTTCAGCAAGTCGGGCGCATAGCGCGCGATGGTCCCAGGTTCGTGATTCTGAGCCGTGCCCCACAAGATCCAGCCAACGTGCGCCCACCAACCACCGTCGCGCGGCGTGTGCGGATCGCCGGCGCGATCGGCGTGCGCGTGATGGATGCGATGCGTCGTTACCCACTGAATCGGCCCGCCTTCGAGCGCCAACGTGCCGCACGTCGCAAGAAAATATTCAACTAGTTTCGGAACTTTATATGCGCGATGAGTCAGCAGCCGGTGAAAGCCCATCCCGATGCCGAGACTTCCAGCCACCCAGTAAAGTACAACTGCGGTAATCACAGCCGGCCAGCTCCAGAAAAAAAGCGCCGCAACCGCAGCAAGATGCGCAAAGATCAGGAAAACTCCGTTGGCCCAATTTACGCCGAGCTTTTCTCTCGCCCCGCGAGGTAGTTCTAATTTCATTCATTGTCCTTTAAAACAACATTCGGTAGGTCGCCGCTTGAACTCTCGCTTCGCAACCTCTTCGTGTCTATCTAAACACAGAGACACTCAGAACAGACTTGTCGCGCAACGAAAATTACAAAACTGCGACACTACCGAATGTGTCGAGTACCGAAACTAACTACCAGCGTGGCTCGGAGCGGCGTCCGTGATTGCCACCACCACCGCGGTTGCCGCCATAGCCGCCACCACGATTACCACCAAACCCACGGCCACCGCCACCACCGCCGCGACTCTCGCGGGGTCGTGCTTCATTGACCTTCAACATCCGACCGGCGAGTTCCTTGCCGTTGAATTGATCGATCGCTGCCGCCGCCTCTTCGTCAGTAGACATTTCGACGAAAGCAAAACCCTTCGATCGCCCGGTGTCGCGGTCTTCAATCACACTCGCTGATTCGACCGTTCCGGCCTGCGAAAACAGGTCTTGCAAATCCTGACTGGTAGTTTGGAATGCGAGGTTTCCAACATAAAGTTTTTTTGACATATACAGAGATACCTTCCTCTTTTAGGAAATGAAAAGAAGCTACGAATCGGATTTGGCTTCGGCGAACGGCAGCGTTCGAAGAATCAGGTTCGGATGCTCTCAAAAGAGCGGCTTCGATATGTGAAACAGACCTGCTCTCGAACCATCCAAACGTCCGGCGCTAATCGTTTTGTGCGCGGGGCGCATCACCGTCGATGCGCGAGAGAAGGATTAAACGGCGGTTATGATGGCTTATCTACGGCCCCGGTTGCAAGCTCAGCAGTTCCCGCATTATCGGAGGGAATGCTAAACGCTAAGGATTTCGGCGCCTTTGGTAAAACTGGCTGTAAGTTGCTTTCAGTGAAGGATCAAGCTGAAACGCCGTCTCGAAATCCGTTGCATAGTCCGAGCGTTTCAGGAGCGCCTTAACTACGCCCCGATTTGCGTAGGCTAACGCATGCCTGGGATCGAGTTGGATCGTTTTTGTGTAATCGGCCAGAGCGCCATCTAAGTCATTTTTCTTTTGTCTCGCCGCAGCTCGTCCGTAATAAAGCGACGCATCATTTGGTTCAAACTCCAGAGCTCGCGTGTAATCTGCGATGGCTCCTTCCAGGTCACCTTTCTCGAGCAGCGCCACCGCACGACTGATGTTTGCTTTGTAGAAGTCAGGACTGATCTTCAACGCGTCGGAAAAGTCCTTGATCGCGGCATCAGTTTGCCGTTGGTTTTGCAGTGCAATTCCGCGGTTGTAGTAGTAAGTCACACTCTTCGGCGACAGCGAGATCGCGGTTGAATAATCAGCCAGTGCTCCCTCGACGTCACCTTTACCGATCCGTACATTCCCGCGTTCGCTGTAAGCCATAGAGAATTTCGGGTAGAGCTCGATAGCCTTGCTGTAATCAGTCAAGGCCGCGTCCAAGTCTCCCTTGTTATACAGGGCAATGCCACGGTTGTAATAGTTCTCGTAATTAGTCGGTTCTAACTTGATCGCACTGCCGTAATCTGCAATTGCCGCGGCGAGATCGTTTTTACCCATAAAGGCATTCGCGCGATTGTTATAGATCGTCGCGAGAATTGCCGGTTTTGTCTTTAAGGAGAGGGCCGTTGTGTAGTCGGCAATGGCGCCGTCCAGATCGCCGGCATTCTGTCGATCGAGTCCTCGGTTGTTGTACTCCTCCGCGCTTTTTGGACCTTGCCACGAAGCATTCGGAGTATGAACCTCGACAGCGGGTGTGCTGATCCAACCCAAGGACACTGCGGCGATTGCCCAAATCAAAAGGTACTTTTTGATCACGAATCATCTCTCCCCAACCAGACCACGCACTGATTCGATCAACTTCGCGGGGTCGCAGCCGATACCGTCTTTGAAAACTAATTGAATGCCAGGACGACACGAAACCGCGCCCGGCCGCTGTGCATCTGTTCATAAGCCTCGGCCACACGAGCGAGCGAATATTTTTCGATCATGGGATGCACGCCGCTCAAGGCGCTGAACTCCATCGTGTCCTGTGAATCGCGCGCGGTGCCCGAGTACCAGCCACTGACCGCACTTCGTTTGCTTATCAGCGAGAAAACATTGATCGACAACGGCTCAGTGGGCGCCGCAGGAACAAGCAACAGTCCACTTGGCGCCAAGCCGTCAACCAATGGCGAAATTGCCGGCGCACTCGGCGCAGTCGCGAGAATGACACGAGCGCCGCCGAGCTTCTGTAACTCAGCCACAACATCCGTTGCCGTCGCATCGATGTAATGATGCGCGCCCAGCTTTTGCGCAAGCTCTTGTTTGTCGTTGCCGCGGTTAATGGCGACGGTCTTAAATCCCATACGTCGTGCGTACTGAACGCCGAGATGGCCCAGCCCACCGATACCGTGGATCGCAACAACGTCACCCGCGCGAGCACCGGCGTTGCGCAGCGCGTTGTAAACCGTCACACCGGCACACATGAATGGTCCAGCCTCTTCCGCCGGAACTTCGTCAGGAATCGCAGCCAGCGCACTTGCCGGTGCGATCATGTACTCCGCATATCCACCATCGAAATCAAACCCTGTAACTTTGCGATTGACACACATGGCAAAGTCACCACGACGACACCGCTCACACACGAAGTCGTGCCCACCATGCCAGCCCACACCGACGCGCTGACCGGTAGTCCATGATGTGACGTTCGCGCCGGCCGCATCGATGCGTCCGGCGATTTCATGACCGGGCACACGCGGAAATTTAAGTCCAGGCCACAGACCTTCTTTGACCAGTACATCGCTGTGACAGATACCGCATGCCTCAACTTTCACGCGCACCTGACCAGCGCCGGGCTCTGGAATATCGCGATCGACCAGTTCCCAGTCTCCACCTGCCCTGCTTATCTGAGCTGCTTGCATCCTGCTATCCATGCTCGCTCCTTTGATTAATTAATAGGACCACGTACGACCCGACGCTACCGCGTTACGGTACTGACATCCTCCAAGAATGATTTTCGGCTTTGATGCAAAGCTAACCTCAACTCCCACAAAGAGGCACAACACGCACGAGAACATGTTGTGCCTCGTTGCGTCTATCAGATTAGCGCAGTGGCTTGAACGCCGTCCGCAGCTCCTCAGTTATGAATTGCGGCTGTTCCCAGGCCGCGAAGTGGCAACCTTTGGGAAGCCGGTTGTAGTGGATCAAGTTGGGATAGGCCCGCTCGACCCAACTGGGCGGGGCCGGGTATATCTCCTGTGGAAATACGCTCACGGCAACCGGGATTGTGACGTTTTTCGGCGCGAAGAACCACAGCTTGTTTTCCCAATACAGACGCGCCGAAGAGACCGCAGTGTTTGTGAACCAGTAGAGCGAGACGTTGTCGAGGATGTCGTCTCGTGTGAGGCCCTCGCTCTCACCGTCAAAGACGCGCGCGATAAGCTTGTAGCTGTCGATGTCGTGATCGATCATCCAGGCAGCCAGACCGACAGGTGAATCCGCAATCCCGTAAAGTGTCTGTGCGCGGTTGGCCATCTCCAGAGCGTAGCCAAGGCCGTGTGGTTGTGTAGCACTGCTTTGGCTCATGATGTCCTCCTCTGGAATGGTTTTGGATTTTCGTAACGGCAAATGCCAGACTCAACAGGGAGCCGCTTTTAGAAACCGACGGCGCGACGTTGGTCCAGTTGTGTTGGGGGAATCCTGAGTTTTGTTTTGTGCCGTCATCGTATCATTCCTTCTGCTGTTGTCCCAGTATTTCTTTCGCGACTCTGGAACATTCTTCAAATCAAAGCGTCTAAAGAGCATCATGAGTCCTCAACGGCGTAGAAGTTTGTTTTGGCTGCTGTGCTTCAGTCTGCTCGGGGGCGCTGCGTCGTGTGCTTCGAGCAATCCCGCCAGAACGCCTGCAAGGACCAACTCCTCAACCAGCCAAACTGAAAAAGCCGCGGTTAATTCGATCCCGGTGATCCACGTGTTCGTCGCACTCGCCGACAACGTCAATCAAGGCATCGTTCCCGTTTCCGCAACTTTAGGAAATGGCGACAACGCCGCGACTAACCTTTACTGGGGCGCGGCTTTCGGTGTCAGAACTTTCTTCACGAAAAACAAAGACTGGGAGTTGATTTCAGTCACACCCAATCCAAGCGCGACCATTCTCGAGCGCTGCATTTTCAAACACCGGAGCAGTTCGGCTTTGCTGGTCGCAGATGCTTATCGCGGCAAAGAGATCTCACAAACAATCTGGGACTTTCTGGAAGCGGCGGCTGGGAAACCGGGCGAGCAACTAAAGGTTGGCGACGTGCAGTTTCATACCGGCGGGAGCGCAGACCTCGTGGCGTACGTCGGACACAACGGATTGATGGATTTCAAACTCCAGTCTTATCCGAAGCAGCGCGACGATCGTCAGCGCCGTGCGATCATTCTCGCGTGCGCGAGCAAGCAATACTTTTCTGACGCTCTGGAACAGACTGGCGCCTCACCGCTTCTTTGGACCACCAACCTCATGGCGCCCGAGGCGTACGTCTTATCGTCTGCAATCGATGGCTGGATGAAAAAAGAGACGGACGAACAAATCCGCGTCCGCGCCGCAGACGCCTACAACAAATACCAGAACTGCGGCGTCAAAGCGGCGCGCGGCTTGTTTGCCAACGGCTGGTGAGTGTCGGCGCGTCTCGACAAGAATTTCAGATAACTCGCGCACGTTTCTGCGACGAATCACGAGCACGATCCGAAGTAGAATCATTTCATAAGGAGTCGTGAATTCATGTACAAATCAAAAGCTTATTCCGCTGCGAGTCCGACGTCGGCGTTTGCTTCCGCTTCGATCCCGCGGCGCGATCCGACAGAACGCGACGTCCGGATCGAGATTCTCTTTTGCGGCGTCTGCCACTCGGATCTTCATGCGGTGCGCGACGAATGGAACGAGTTCATGCCGACTGAATATCCGATTGTTCCCGGTCATGAGATCGTTGGGCGCGTTACGGACGTCGGTTCGGCAGTGACGAAGCACAAGCGCGGAGATCTCGTGGGCGTTGGCTGTATGGTTGACGCTGATCTCACATGCAATCAATGCAAAGCGGACTTCGAGCAGTTCTGTCCCAACCGGATTCTGACTTACAACATGCCAGACAGGCATCTCGGCGGCATGACCTTTGGCGGCTACTCCGAGAGTATCGTCGTTGATGAACACTTCGTACTGCGTGTTCCTTCAAATCTCGATCTCGCCGGAGCCGCACCGTTGCTCTGCGCCGGCATCACAACCTATTCGCCACTCCGTCACTGGGGTGTGACGAAAGGCAAGAAAGTCGGTGTAGTCGGACTCGGCGGGTTGGGCCACATGGGCGTGAAGCTTGCACATGCAGTCGGAGCACACGTCGCAGTCTTTACTACTTCACCGGAGAAGCAAGAAGACGCGCTGCGGCTCGGCGCGGATGAAGTTGTTATGTCTCGCAATTCAGCCGAGATGGAGAAACATGCAGGCACGTTTGACTTCATTCTCGATACGGTATCCGCGAAACACGACATCAACAGTTATCTCAGTCTGCTCGCGCGCGACGGCAACGTCACGCTCGTCGGCGCGCCACCGGAGCCGCTTAACGTGGCGGCGTTCTCTTTGATCGGTGGGCGGCACAGTTTGTCAGGGTCTGCGATCGGCGGCATCCGCGAGACGCAGGAGATGCTCGACTTCTGCGGCGAACACAACATCACCTCCGATGTCGAAGTGATTCCGATTCAGAAGCTGAACGAAGCTTACGATCGATTGGCCAGGTCGGATGTGAAGTACCGCTTCTCGATTGATATGGCTTCTCTCCGGGACGAGCGTAGTTAAAAACCGTTTCACACAAAGGCACAAAGGAAACTTAGCGTCTTTGCGTCCTCTTTGTGCCTTTGTGTGAAACTACCACCGCAAGTTAAGATTCCGGCTGCGTAACAGGCCGCAACCGGTCCGCGGAAAGGGCTGAGCCCACCTGCCATTTGTCTTGCGACAACCTCGATCTTCTTTTGGCCTGCGTGCGGACACGGGCGTTAACGAAAGGAGATCAACATGTCTGATTCCACGCCTCGTCTGTCCCTGGTTCAGCTCCGCAAACAAGCCAAGGAATTATTGCGACAACTACGCAGACGTGATCCGGCTGCCGTTGAACGTCTGCGCCGGTACAAACCAAACGCGGTCGATGCGATCCTGGCCGATGCTCAGTTCGTCATAGCTCGCGAGCACGGTTTCGAAAGTTGGCCCAGGCTCGTTCATCACATTCAATTTCCATTTGTCTTGAGCTCCAAGCCGCCGTTCTACCGGATCGACTGGATCAGGAACAGGATCGAACTGCGCCAACCGATGTCACCCAAAGATTGGGAGAACGTCTGTGCGGTAACAAAGGAGTTTGGAATCACCGGCGTCAACTCAGCGAGTCTCATCGGCGATGACGATCTCCAGATCATTTCACAACTCGATCAAATCACCTCGCTCAACCTCGACGGCTCAAAGCGTCTGAGTGACAAAGGGCTCGGGCATCTCGCTCGTATGCCGCAACTGCGCGAATTGACGCTTGGCGGTCAGATCACTGACCGCGGTCTCGAAGTGCTGGGCAAACTGCGCGAGCTGCGTGTATTCCGCATGTTCTGGCAAGGAAACATCACGGACGTCGGAGTTGCAAATCTCAGGTTCTGCGATCAACTGGAGGAAGTCGATCTCCTGGGCTGCAACACGGGCGATGGCGCGGTCGCCGCGCTGGTCGAAAAACCCAAACTGCGTCGCTTCAAAACCGGCCGCAACGTAAGCGACGCTGGTCTTGCACTGCTGCAACAGTTTCCTGCTTTCAGATCGCGGCCGGCAGAAGAACCTGAGTTCGGACTGATGTCGTTTAGTGCTGAGC
>Ga0126376_10002368_pt1 | contig 10611 bp, 10 predicted proteins | sample PanSoiMetPlot_15_FD_92760 | JGI IMG/M metagenome (GOLD analysis project Ga0126376, IMG submission 92760) | Tropical forest soil microbial communities from Panama - MetaG Plot_15 | ecosystem: Environmental > Terrestrial > Soil > Tropical forest > Bulk soil | place: Panama | collected 2016-02-17 | reverse complement strand
TGGCATCGGCTGGACCGCGCGCTCCGCATGCTGCGCGACCCGCGGCACGCGGCACGCCGCATCGGCGACATCGCCTACGACGCGGGTTTTGGCGACCTGTCCTATTTCAACCGAGCGTTTCGCCCCCGGTACGGCGCCACGCCGTCCGAGATGCGGAACGCTCGGCCGGAAGAGTGAACTACCTCGCCTTCGCGGGCCGATAGGTGCCGGCGGGAGTCCTGGCCGCGATGTTCAGACGATTCCAGCCGTTGATCGACGCGATGGCGAAGGTCAGGTCCGCCAGCTCTTTCTCCGAGAAGAACTTCTGCACCCGGTCGTGCACGTCGTCCGGCACGTGCCCGTCCTGGATGTTCGTGACCGCGTCGGTCCAGGCCAGCGCCGCCCGTTCCCGATCCGAGTAGTACGGAGACTCCTGCCAGGCGTCGAGCCCGTAGAGGCGCTGCTCGTCCTCGCCGGCCGCCCTCATGTCCTTCCAGTGCATGTCGATGCAGTACGCGCACCCGTTGAGCTGTGAGGCTCGCAAGCACACGAGATTGACGAGCGGCTCGTCGAGCCCGGATGTGCGCAGGTAGCCCGCGAGGTTCAGCATCGCCTCGACGACGCCCGGGGCCACGTTCGTGTAGTGGATTCTCGGTTCCACGATTGGTCCTCCTTTCGTGAGGAAGCGAGTTCGATCGCTCGCGTCACCGTAGAACCCGGACGTGAGAGTGCGATGAGGCCGATATGAAATTCTCGGGAATCTGCGCCTGCGAGTCTGCGCTGCGCTCAACGGAGCCCGTCAGGTGAAACCCGGAGCCTCCCCGCGTCCGTTGTCAGACGGCAGTCCTTCGGGCACGCTGGGATTGTGGACAGCGTCGCGTGCGAAACGTGCGGGCTCGTGCAGCGCCTGCCGCAGCTGGCGCCCGGGCTGATCGCCGAGTGCGTGCGCTGCGGGGCCCGACTCGCGCACGGACACGACGGCAGCTTGACGCGGACGGCAGCGTTTTCCCTGGCTGCGCTGATGTTCTACCTGCCCGCCAATCTCTATCCGATCCTGCGGCTCGAGTGGTACGGGGTGCACTCCGAGAAGACCGCGCTGGACGGCGCCATCGCGCTGTTCCGCGAGGGGCAGCCCGTGATCGCAACGATCGTCTTCCTGGCCAGCATCGCGGTGCCATTCCTCAAGCTCGTAACGCTCTTCTATCTGGTCGCCACGGTGAGGCTGCGGTCGGCCGCGTGGCGGCGCCAGCGGGTCTGGATCTTCCGAGCGCTCGAGCTCGTCGGCCCGTGGGCGATGCTCGACGTGTTCGTGATGTCGGTGCTCGTCGCCCTCGTGAAGCTCGGCGAGCTGGCGACCTTGGTGGCGGGCCCGGGGCTCTTCTCCTTTATGGCCGTCGCGGTGCTGACGATCCTGGCGTCGTCGAGCTTCGATCCGCAGCTCATCTGGGAGATCGGCGACGCACGGGCGGTGCGCAGCGTAGGCCGTCGCGGGGTCGGGGCCCCGCCGGCCGAGGCGCGCCTTTAGACCGATGACGCAAACGAATCACGACGACCTGGCCACCGTTGAGGCGCCGCCCGTGGCGCGGACCCGCCGCCGGCGGTGGACCGTTTACCTCGTGTGGCTCGTGCCCCTGGTCGCCGCCGCGGTCGCGGCCTACCTCGTGAACGACCGGATCCATCAATTCGGTCCCACGATCACGATCACGTTCCAGGACGGGACCGGGCTCAAGCCGGGCCAGAGCGAGATACGGCACCGCGGCGTCTCGGTCGCCGAGGTGTCGGCGCTGCGGCTCAGCGACGACCGTGCGCACGTCGTGGTATCCGCTCGCGTGCGGCGCGAGGCGGCCGACATCGCCCGCGAGGGATCGATCTTCTGGATCGTGCGGCCCGAGGTCGGCATCGAGACGGTCCGCGGCCTCGGGACCGTCATCACGGGCCCGTACATCGACATATCCCCCGGCTCCGGGCCGCCGAGGACGGATTTCGACGGCGTGGAGCGGCCGTCGCCGACCCTGGGCCGCAAGGGACTCCACCTGACCCTGGCGACGCCGCAGCTCAGCTCCGTGCGGCCGCGTGCTCTCGTGTACTACCGCGGGATCGAGGTGGGGATGGTGAGCGGCGCTTCGCTCAGCCGAGACGGCAGTGCCGCGCACGTTCACGTCTTGATCGAGCCGCGCTACGCGCGCCTGGTGCGGCTGGGATCGCAGTTCTGGAACGCCAGCGGCGTCGACATCAACCTGAGCTTCTTCAAGGGCTTCGACATCAACATCGACTCGCTCCGCTCGCTCGTTGCGGGCGGCGTCGTCTTCGCCACGCCGAGCGCCGAGAGCCTGCCGGTGAAGGACGGCACGGTCTTCCTGCTCAACGACAAGCCGCAGAAGGAGTGGCTGGCGTGGGCACCGAAGATCTCGATTCCGGGCGGAGACTGAGTCGGCGATCCGGCACGTCGCCGCGGCCATCCGGATCGTGAAGGGTAGCAGCGGGTACTCTCGTACTAGAATCCGTGTCGCGGCCGGGTCTATAGCGCCTCGATGGGCGCGAGCCGAGGAGGGGTCTCATGCGCCAATGGCTATTCGGCGGTTTCCTCTGTGCCTCGACGGTTCTCAGCGCCACCGCATGCACGCTCGCGCCCGAGGTAGACTCGGCCGCGACAATTTCATCTCAGGTATTACCCGCTGACGCCCGCGCGCTCGTGTACGGGCGAACGGTGAGCGAGGTGCTCCAGAGCTCCGAGCTGCGTGACAAGATTCCAGCTCTTTTCGGAGCGGACTGGATGCCCGGACGCGGACAGATCGCTTCGGGCGCGTCGGCATTTTTCGAGAAGGGTGGGCCGCTCAGGATGGTCAGGATTGCGGGCAACGATTACGTCGCCGTGACGGGGTGCGTCGCCAGCGCCTGCCCGACGCGCCGAGTGCTCACCCTGATCGCCGAAGGCGGGTCGTCACTGCTCGCGCGGCTGGATGACGGCGCGGTCCCGCACTATTACGCCTTCGGGAGCGGAGGCGTCGCGCCGCCGGGCAACGCTGCCGCTATCGCGGACGCGGGCCTCCGCGCTCTTCAGCGCGTGGACGGCGCCTACCCCTAGCGCGGGCGAGCAGATCCGCCAGCGGAGCGTTCGGTCATGGTACGATCGGCACGCGTAGCGAACCCCGATGGCGGCGGCGAACCGATACCGCCAACAGGAGAGCTCACACTATGGCACAGAAGACCGCGCTGGAGGACGTGAAAGTCCTCGATCTCACCCAGTTCGAGGCCGGAACCTCGTGCACCGAGGCGCTCGCGTGGCTGGGCGCCGATGTCATCAAGGTGGAGAATCCCAAGGGCGGCGACCAGGGGCGCGGCGCGTCCACCGACACGAAGGGCGTGGACTCGCACTACTTCATGCTGCTCAACGCCAACAAGCGTAGCGTCACCTTGAACCTCGGCACGCCGCGCGGCCGCGAGATCTTCACGGAGCTGCTCAAGAAGGCCGACGTCATGATCGAGAACTTCGCGCCCGGCGCCATCGAGCGGCTGGGCTTCGGCTACGACGTCGTCCAGAAGATCAACCCGCGGATCATCTACGCGCAGGTCAAGGGCTTCGGCGAGGGGCCGTACGAGAACTACGTGAGCTTCGACATGATCGCCCAATCTGTCGGCGGCGCGCTCAGCCTGACCGGCACCACGGAGACCGAGCCGCTCAAGCCCGGCCCGACCATCGGCGACACGGGCACCGGCCTTCACTGCGCCATCGGCATCCTGGCCGCCTTGCACCAACGCGAGCGCACGGGCCGCGGCCAGCACATCAAGGTGGCCATGCAGGACGCCGTGATCAACTTCAGCCGCATTGCGTTCGCGCGCCAGGCCGCCAGCGGCAAGGCCGCCGTACGGTCGGGCAACCGCAGCGCGCTCGGCACGACGGCGCCCAGCGGCCTCTACAAGTGCAAGGGCGGCGGGCTCAACGACTACTGCTTCATCTACACCACGCGCGCCGGCAATCGGCACTGGGATCGCCTGCTGAAGGCCATCGGCCGCGCCGAGCTGATCGGCGACGAGCGCTTCAACACGCCGGAGAACCGCTGGAAGCACCACGACGAGGTCGATCGCATCCTGAACGAGTTCACCCAGAGCCGCACGAAGGCCGAGGTCATGCAGATCCTCGGCGACGCCGGCGTGCCGGCCGGAGCCGTCTACGACACGATGGAGATCACGCAGGATCCCGCGCTGCAGAAGCGCGAGATGATCGTGACCGTCGACCATCCCAAGCGTGGCAAGTTCACCCTGCCCGGATGGCCGGTGAAGATGTCCGATTCGCACGTGGCCGTGGACCGCGCCCCGCTCCTCGGCGAGCACAGCGCGGCGATCTATGCCGAGTGGCTGGGCATGAGCGCGGCCGAGCTCGCGGATCTGAAGTCGAAAGAAGTCATCTAGCCGACGACCAACGGCGGGGCGGCGACTCGCGAGCGAGCGGATCGCCGCCCCGGTTTCGGTCTCCGTAGAAGCCGCGTCATCTCCCCGATCGCGGCGCGCGAATCGATCGCTTCACCCACAAGACGAACGACCGGCCGTTCACGCGGCCCTCGGCCGACGGGTCGAAGGAGTCGGCCGGCGCGCTTCTGGCGATGACGTAGAGCGGCGGCTCGAGCCCGCGAAGCTCGGTCGGAGCGGAGATCGCCCGGATCGGCCGCTCGAGATAGAAGGAAAAAACCAGCTCGGGGGCGTCGAGCGCGAACACCGGCGCGCGCATTCCCTCGAGCGCGCGCACGATCGTCGGGAACTCCGTGCCGCGGCGGTCGCGAGCGGCGATGTAGCGGCCGCCCACGACCAGGATGCCGGCGGCGACCGCGCCCGCGACGAGCGTCGCCGCCGTCTTGCGCCGCGGGAGCCGGGTGAAGAGCCACGGCGCGATCAAGAGCGCGCCCGGCACGCAGAGCGGCAGGTAATAGCGCCATCGCTGGCGCGCCGATGCGGCCACGACGACGAAGACCGCCAACGCCCAGACGAGCGTCAACCGTTCACTCGCGGTTGCCGCCGTCTTCCAGCGCCGCGCGGCCCACCACACGGCGAACGGCAGCAGCACCGACCACGGGAACAGGATCGTCGCCGCGGCGCCGAGCGGCGCGACGATGCGGTGCCATGCCAGCCCCCGCAGCGGGTTGTAGCCCTGCAGCATATCGGCCCGCACGACGTCGTGGACGAACTGCCCCCGGCCGGCGCTGGCGGCGAGCGCCCACCACGGCGCGATCAGGATCAGGAGAATCGCCACACCGACGCCGGCACGCATGCGTGTGAGGCCGCGCCAGCCGAACGCCGTCAGCTCATAGGCCAGCGCGACGACGAGCGGCAGGAGTCCCGCGGGCCCTTTCACCCAGCAGGCCAGCCCGACGAGGACGTAGAAGCCAAGCCATGCGCCGCGATGGCCATCGAGCTCGGCGGCGACGAACGCACAGACAGCGGCGACGATGCCGCACGCCAAGGTCATGTCCGGCACCGGTGATCGCGCCAGCGCGTACATGCCGGCCGTCGTCGCCACCATCACGCCGGCGACGAGCGCCACCCCGGGCTCGAACAGGCGGCGCGCGATCCAGCACGTCAGCATCACGACGAGCAGGGCACCGAGAAAGGACGGCACGACGGCGGCGCGCTGCGATACGCCGCCGGCGGGCCAGGCGGCGAGCGCGATCAACCAGGCGTGGAGCGGAGGCTTGTTGAGCATGGGGCCGCTCGACGTCTCGGGCAAGAGCCAGTGGCCGTTCGCCAGGATGTCGCGCGCCATCACCGGGAACCGCGCTTCGTCGTTGGTGGCGAGCACGCGCCGGCCGAGATCGAAGCCGAAGAGCGCCGCACTGCCGGCGCTCACGATCGCGAGCGAGGCCCACGCGCGGAGATGCGACGGGCGGCTAGGTCCAGCGCTCATGCGGCAGGTAGTGATCGCACCAGGCATCGAGCATCATCAGAGCCCAGAGAATCTTGCGATGGTCTCGGCGGCCGTCGGCGTGCTCCGAGGCCAGCCGCGCCACCGCGCTCGCGGTGACCAGCCCGCGTCGAGTCAGGGCCGCGAGGCGGTCTTCCATGGCGCCACGAAGAGGGCCGCGAAGCCAGGCCGCGATGGGAACGCCGAGCCCCTGCTTGCGTCGCCACACCACGCTCGGCGGCAGGATGCCCGCGAGCGCGGTTTTCAGGATGTACTTCGTGCGCCATCCACTGAGCTTCAGCGAGCTCGGGATCGTCGCCGCCAGCTCGACGAGAGCCGGATCGAGAAACGGCGCGCGGACTTCGAGGCCGGCGGCCATGGTGGCCCGGTCCATGGCGACCAGGGTCTGGTCCGCGAGATAGAACCGCGCGTGGTGATAGATCAGTCGCTCGATCGGGTCTCGCAGCGCGGCCTGCTCGATCGAGCCGATCAGCTCCGCATCGGGATCGAAGCTCGCGAGCGCGCGACGCAGGCCCGGGGACAAGAGACTCTCCCGCTCGACGGCGGTGATGCCGCCGAGGAGGAGCTGAGTCCGCACGGCCGCCGGATAGGGCAGCCCGCGCACGAACTGCTTGAGGAGGAAGTCGACACTGCCGTACGTCGCCGACACGGGCAGCCGATCGACCAGCCGCGTGACGAGGCGCTGGGCGGCGGGCCGAAGCGCGGCGCCGAGCCATCGGGCCGGCGCATCCGCGAGAAAGGTCGGGTATCCGCAGAAGAGCTCGTCCCCGCCATCGCCGCTCAGCGCCACCTTGACGGATTCGCGGGCGGCTCGGGCGAGGGCGTACTTCGGCAAGAACGACGCGTCGCCGAGCGGCTCGTCCAGGAGCCCGCCGACGCGCTCGATCAGTGCCAGCGCGTCGGCCGCGGTGAACGAGAGCTCCCGATGCTCGGTGTGGAACCGCGCCGCCACGATTCGCGCGAAGCCCCGTTCGTCGTAGCTCGGCGTGTCGAAGCCGATGGCGAAGGTTCGAAGCGGGGCGGCGCTCGCGTGGCGCGCCGCGAACGCGGTGACCGCGCCGGAGTCGATCCCCCCACTCACGAAGATCCCGACCGGGACGTCGCTGCCGAGCCTGCTCTTCACCGATCCCTCAAGCTGACCGACCAGACGGTCGCGCCATTGCGCCTCGCTGGCGCGATGGTCCGTCGAGAAGGCGAGCGCCCAGTACGGTGTCACGCTCGGCTTGGCCCCGGGCGACACCACGAGGGTGTGGGCCGGTGCGAGCTTGGCGATGCCCTCCAGAATCGAGCTCGGGGCGGGGACCGCGTCGAACACCAGGTATCGCGCCAGGCTCCGGAGGTCGAGCGTGCGAGGCACGGCCGGATGCTCGAGCAGCGCGCGAAGCTCCGAGCCGAACACGAACACCCCGGGACCGTCGTAGTAATAGAGCGGCTTTTCGCCCATCCGGTCCCGCGCCAGCACCAGCTTTCGCGCCGGCCCGTCCCAGAGCGCGAGAGCGAACATGCCGTCGAGATCGGCCACGAAGTCTTCTCCGTCCTGCTCGTACGCGTGCACGAGGACCTCGGTGTCCGACTGCGTCGCGAACCGATGCCCGCGCTGCTCCAGGCGCGCGCGCAGGCGGCGGAAGTTGTAGATCTCTCCGTTGAGGACCGCGTAAATGGTCCCCGTCTCGTTCGCGATGGGCTGCCGCCCGCCGGCCAGATCGATGATGCTGAGACGGCAAGCGCCGAGCGCGGCCTGCTCGTCGACATGCTCACCCTCGTCGTCAGGACCGCGATGGCTTAGTGCCGCCACCATGCGGCGTACGACGGCACGGGGGTCGTACGATGAGCCGGTCGCTATGAATCCGGCAATGCCACACATTGCACGTTGGCCCTCTCACGTCACAAGCACGATTCCCTGGCAGGTGTCCGCGGAGGCGCCGGTGCGCAGCCGCGCGCAGACGTTGCCGGGCGCGGGAGCCTGCCGTTAGTTGCGAATCAGCTGTCGGACGAGAGGGCTAAGGGCGGAGCGCGAGGCGGAGCGAACGCGGGGAACGAAGCCGAGCGGGCCGGCGGTCGCGCCAGCTCGACGCAGTGCTCGGCGACGGAGAAGGGTCTGCCGTCGATGACCGGCGAGGCGACGACAGCCACGGCGCTGGCAATGAAGGCGACGACGTTGTCGAAATCGTCGTCATCCCAGTAGCCGCCGAGCCAGGTCGGGTCGGGTGGATCCGCATACGCGATCGGCGTCAGTCCGACGACCAGGACCGCGAGGACGACGCCCAGCATGCCGCGTAGCCGCAGCATGTGTCCATGATTGCCGCAATGGTTGGTCAAGTCAAGGCGCGCGGCCTCGATTGCTGCTAAGATCTGCCCGTATTTCCTGGACAAAGGAGCAGCGATGACACAGCGTGGTTCTCGATCGTCCTGGTTCGCCCTCAGCGCCGTCGTCGTGGGAATCGTGGCCCTGCTGGTTGGCTGCGCCAAGGTCGGTCCCGTCACACAGGTCACCGTGCCGGATGTCAAGTCCGTGACCGGCACGTGGAAGGGCGTGGTTTATCGGACCGGCTTCGAGCCCGACAACGTCACCCTGACGATCCAGGACGACGGCTCATTCGACATCGTGTCCGCCCAGAGGGGCGCTTCGTCCCGCGGCCAGGGCAAGGTCGTGATCAGCGACGGGCGCATACTCTTCGAGGGCGCGGCCGGCGGGCACGGTGTGGGAACGCTGCTGAGAAACCCTGCCGGCGACCTCGTGATGAACCTCGACGGCACGCTCTCGGACAACAGCACCCTGACGGCAAAGCTCTTCCCCGTCCGCTAGATCTGCTGCTCCTTGACGCCGCGCACCGTCTGCGTGGCCGTGGAGGCACCGAGCGTGGCCGGCTCACCGTTGCGGTGAAAGGCCACCGTCAAGGCGACCGGTCTGCGCGCCGAATTTCTTGGGGCCCGCCGAACCCTCTGATACGGTTTCGTCGTGCAACGCACTCGGGGCCAAGGAGGAATGCCATCGACACCGATAGCGTGATCACACGACGGACGTTCGTGGGTGCAGCGGGAATGCTCGCGGGAGTCACGGCGCTCGCTCCCGCCGTCGTGAGGGCGCAGACGCCGCCGGCCGGCAAGCCGGCCGACCCGGCGAGCACCATCACGACGCCGCCGCGTGACTGGTCGCCGGACGCGAACCCCACCACCTACGTCGATCCCGACGTGATCACGATCGATCCCGCGTTCAACCGCCTCCGGCAGGGCAACACGCCGATCAAGCGGTTATGGACGGGTGCCCTCTGGTCGGAAGGCCCGGCGTGGTGCGGGCAGGGACGCTATCTCGTCTGGAGCGACATCCCGAACAATCGGCAGCTGCGATGGCTCGAGGACGACGGCAGCGTGAAGGTGTTCCGGATGCCGTCGAACAACAGCAACGGCAACACGTTCGATTTCCAGGGCCGCCAGCTTTCCTGCGAGCACCTGACCCGGCGGGTCGTCCGCTACGAGCACGACGGCGCGATCACGATCATCGCCGACTCGTACCAGGGCAAGCGGCTCAACTCGCCGAACGACATCGTGCCGCACCCCGACGGCAGCTACTGGTTCACCGATCCGCCGTACGGCGGCCAGCTCTACGAAGGCACACCCGATGCGCCCGGAGGACCGAGCAATCCGGAGGGCCGCTTCAAGCACCGGCTCGGACAGCCGCCCGAGGTCGCCAACCTCAAGCGCGAGCTGCCGACGGCTGTGTATCGCGTCGATCCGAGCGGCCGCCTCGACCAGGTGGTCAGCGAGGCTCAGCTGCCCAACCCGAACGGCCTGACCTTCTCGCCCGACTACAAGAAGCTCTACGTGATCAGCACCGGCCCCGGCCCAGGCGACAAGGGCCCGGGGGGCAAGCGCGACATGCACGTGTTCGACGTGGGCGCCGACCACAAGCTCTCGAACCAGAAGCTCTTCAGCGATTTCATGATCGACGGCATCAAGTGCGGCCCCGACGGCGCGCGCTGCGATGTCGACGGCAACGTCTGGGTGTCGAGCAACGGCAACCCCGGCGGACGCGGCCTCGGTTACAGCGGCGTGACCGTGTGGACACCGGAAGGCAAGCTCATCGGGCGCATCCGGCTCCCCGAGGTGTGCGCGAACATCGCGTTCGGCGGCCCCAAGCGCAACCGGTTGTTCATGTGCGGCAGCCAGTCGCTCTACGCCCTCTACGTCGCCACGCAGGGCGCTGCGCCGAGCTGAGCCGCGCCGTTCACCACGGCGTGCGCGTGGTCGACTGCTCGCAGACCATCCAGCAAATGCGCGAGCTTACCCCCTACGCGGCGCATCCGCCGTTCCGCCAGGTGCTCTATCGGCCCCGTAGTCCACTCGCCGTCCGGATGGCGTGGACGGCGTCGCAGTGGGCGTGGGCGCGAGAGGGAATCTCCCGCGCGATCCGTCGCGTCTGAAAGGCTGGTATAGATCGTGGTCGCTGGAGGTGAGCGATGCTCCCGATCAGAGGTCTCTACGAAGTCGCGATTCCCGTCAGACATCTCCAGAAAGCGGAGACCTTCTACCGCGACGTCCTCGGGCTAGAGGTCGGCCTTCGGGACGAGCGACGAAACTGGGTGTTCCTTCGAGCGGGGGGTACCTCCGGAATGGTGGTGCTGCAGGAGCGCGGGGCGGAGTTTCCGAGCTGCCACTTCGCCTTCACGGTCAGCCAGTCCGACCTCGAGCGGGCGGCCGACATCCTGCGCGAGCGCGGC
>Ga0126376_10002367_pt1 | contig 10616 bp, 9 predicted proteins | sample PanSoiMetPlot_15_FD_92760 | JGI IMG/M metagenome (GOLD analysis project Ga0126376, IMG submission 92760) | Tropical forest soil microbial communities from Panama - MetaG Plot_15 | ecosystem: Environmental > Terrestrial > Soil > Tropical forest > Bulk soil | place: Panama | collected 2016-02-17 | reverse complement strand
GACCCGCAGGACGGCGCGGACCACCGGGATGTCGCCGGTGAGTGCATAGTAGACCACGGCACCGGCACCGAGCGGCGCGCGCCTGACAGTGTATATGGCTCCGAATCGATCAACGATGGTGTCCACGTGTGCAACTAACACGCCAGCGACCGTGCCGCCAGAATCGACACTAGGCCGGCGCTGTTGACGAAGGGCGGCGAATTACCAGTTTCGGCGTTCCACGGTGTAAAAAAGCCGCATTACACTTCGACCTAAGTGGGGTCACGTCCTCTCCCTGGCGACGCGCTCCTTGCCCGCCGGCAGTAGCTCCACGATGAGTTCAATAAGTCCCGTCCCGCGCCACAGCACCAGCGCCAGATGCACGCCTCAAAGCCGGCGCGAGCCCTCGATTGCGGATACCCTTAAAGGCGCACCTGCACCGTCACATCTAACAGCTGTGCTTTCTCCGGCGTGCCGATCAGATAGCGCGTTCGTCCTTGCTCGTCGAGCGTTGCCAGATGCACACACGAGATTTGCATCGACGAACGCATATGACGATACAGGGGTGCGCAGATATGTGGTGGACGACCACCCGCAACGGCTACGTGGTCGAGGCAAGAAATAAAAGGCTTTCCTTGCCGACAGCAACAATTTCGGAATGCCGCAGATTGTTCGCCGGGGTTTTGAGAAGGCCCCGGGTAAGGGTTTTTGCCGATTACGCCCGCAGCATTTGCCCAGCAACTATGCCTCAGATTCGCGACGACGATGATCACGATGCAGCGGAGTCACATCGTGATGGTGATGAGAGGTGCGAAATGTCGAGGCGTACGTGGTTAGCGATAGTACCCATACTGCTGTTCGCGCTTTCAGCTGCTCAAGCGCAAACCGTGGTCGACGTTGCAAAGATCACTTGCGAGCAATTCGTTGATCTAAAGGTCGCCCCTCCGGATACAATTGCGATCTGGTTGAACGGCTACTACCACGGCCTACAACGCAAAACCATTGTTGATGCTCAACAATTAAAAGATCAATCTCAAAATATGACAACCTATTGCCTATACAAGGGTAAGGGTGGGACGGTAACTATAATGGAGGTCACGGAAAAGCTGCTTACTTCAGACAAGTAGGTTCGCTTGGACGTGGCTGATAACAAGGTGAAGAACAACAACACGACAAAGCTGAGCGTGTCCACTTGTGGACCATCATCGAGGAGCATTGAGAATCCAGCCCATATTCCCCAGAAGATCACGTCGGCCGCGAGCAGAACGCCGAGCGTTGCACCGGCGATGGCATGCCCCGTTACGTGCCAGTCATCCCGATGTTCGCAGGGCCGCACGTGGTCCATCACCAAGAGCAGCGGAGAGCCGTGATCCATGTCGTACAAGACCATCCTGGTGCATCTCGACGACAAGCGCCGCGCCGAGGTAGTACTAGGGCCGGCGGTCCACCTGGCCCGCCGCAACAACGCCCATCTGATCGGCCTGCACGTCTACGCGACAATGCCGGCACCGCCGATCGACATGGCCTACGGCGGCCAGGCTCTCAGCTCAATCATGGCTGCCCAGCGCAAGGAGGCGGAAGCCATTGCCGCTGCCTTCGCGCAAGCGACGTCAAACCAACCGTTCGTGGCAGAGTGGCGGTCATTGAAGGTGTCGCATGTCGAACTCGCTGCCACGGTATTGGACCATGGCCGTTCTGCCGACCTTATCGTCACCGGACAGGCCGATCCCGATTGGAACCTCTCGCCACTCATGGATTTTCCCGAACGCCTGGCACTCGAAAGCGGTCGCCCGGTACTGGTTGTGCCCTATGCTGGCCGCTACAGCGAGATTGGCCACAATGTTGTGATTGCTTGGAAGGCGGCGCGCGAGTCGGCCCGCGCCGTGTTCGATGCACTGCCGATTCTGCAGGCGGCAAACAAGGTGCACATTTTGGAAATTAAGGAGCATGCCGACCAAGTCGACGCGCTGGCCCCCGACACGACCATTGCAGCGTCGCTCGGCCGGCATGGCATCAAGCCGACCGTCCTAACCTCAGTGGCCACCGACATAAGCGTGGGCGACGACATCCTCTCGCGCCTCTCCGACCTCGAGGCCGACCTTCTGGTCATGGGAGCCTACGGTCACTCGCGCATGCGCGAGCTCGTGTTTGGTGGCGTAACGCGGCACATCTTCCGCCACATGACGGTGCCTACGTTCTTCTCGCACTGAGGCGAAAAGCGCCGTGGGAGGGGAGCCACACATTCTAACGGCGCTTATGCCTTATGCCCGCGCAGGATGGCTTCCTCATTGATCAAGTTGCTCACGATGGAGCGCCCAACGCAACCATCACCCCACTTCCTTTCACTATCGCGGCCATCAGGCCACGTCCTGTGCGGTAGTTGTTTCTGGTGCCAGTGTTCAAATGCTATCGGCCCGTTTAGGTCGCCCCCAGGATGGACATCTGGATGATGCCAACATGGGCCACATGAGAAGCGAGTGCCAAGCAGCATCACATGTTGCCGAACGGGTGTGCGATCCTTGCAACGTCCAGAAATATTGCGCCTTCGAGATGAGGCGTCGTCAGGTCCCAATATTCAGGGCTCGGTTGGTTTGAGCATCCAGATGCCGGATTGCACCCCGGCAATGTCTGCACGCCGGGTGGGGATGGTTATGTACTCGACGCGTCGCCATCGTTCGACAAACGAGCGATAAAAGGGGGAGAACGGATTTCCGGATTGACCGGTGCTTTGTATGTAAAGGGAACGGTCAAGGTCGGAAAAGTCGTAGATGGCGCGAAAACTCGACGCTTCGTGGCTGGCGAAGATCGGTTCATCGCGGAAGGCGACAATCCCGCGGTTGAGGGTGTATGTGCCCCCGGCGATCGGCACTTCCACGTTGAAAAAGGAGCTGAGACCGGGAACGAGGCCAAATGGCCGATGCTCGCCCAAGGCAATATGCGCCTTTCCCCAGCGCCAAGCGCGGCGATCGGCGCCGTAGCGCCTCTGCAGGTCTGCCAAGGCCGACGTGAACGCCCTGGCGACGACGACGTCGCAGCCGTCGTTGCTGAGGGCCATGCCCGGTTGGCACCAATTGCGGCTGGTTGCGCGCCCTTGCAGCAGTCGGATGAGAGCTAGCGCACGTGAACCGAAGAAGCGCTCGAATGCAACGCCAAGGGGAGGCTCGTAGATTGCCAGTATTGTCTCGCGTTCCCAAGCGGTGAATACGAGCGGTTCAGCTCTATCGGCGTCCATCGACCCATCCCAGCGCTCAAGCGCGTCAAGCATTGCGTCATTCCGACCGGCGCGGCGCGCGGCAGCAATCATCAGCGGTTTGAGTTCGACGGCGGCGAGCGACAGAACGTCTGCCTGTGCCGCTCGCATGCTCGCGCTGTCATGGTGATCTTTGTTGATGATGAGCGCATTGATCCGCTCCTGCCGGAAGGGGGCGTCCCAATCGTAAGTGAGGAAATACGGGTAGTCCGGACCGACGATGGGCGCGTTCGCGGTTCCGATGGCCGCGGCGGGCGGATTGATGAAGCGCGGCAGGTCTTCAAAGGGTAGGTAACCCTTCCAGTCAAAGGTTGCATCCCAGCCTGGAACGGGCGCGCGCCCTGCAACCCTATTGGCGGCGTCACGTACAGGGATCCGTCCAGGGGCGATCATACCGATGTTGCCGTCGACGTCGGCGATCACCATGCTCTGCATGGGAACCACGTATCCGCGCATGCGCTGTATGTAATCCTGGACCGAGCGCACGCCAGCCTCAAAGGCCCCGGCCTCAATGGTGGCATCGTCATCACTGAGCGCAGTCCATTGCAGCGCTGCGACGTAACCGGGCGCCAACAGTTGGTCGAGGTTGCGAAAGGAGGCCGGCAGGACGGGGCCATGGCGTGTGCGCCGTCGCTCGACGGTCTTCACCCCAGCGCCCCTGACGGCAATAGTCATGGCTTCACGCACAAGTGGCCGCCAGCCCTCGGGCGTGAGGTATAGGTCCGCATCGGTGGGGTTGAGCTTTTCGACAAAAAGGTCCTGGACGTCGGCCCCGGTGTTGGTAAAGCCCCACGCCAAAGTGTCGGTGCGTCCGAGCATCACCAATGGAATTCCCGCGAGAGTGGCGCCGACGACGTTGACCGGCGCATTGGATTTGCCAAGTGCCAGATGTGCGAGATACCAGAGGGAGGGCGCGGTGAGTTCCAGGTGGGGATCGTTGGCAAGAAGTGGTTTGCCCGACCGGGTCCGGGTACCCGCGACGACCCAGTTGTTTGAGGCGCCACCGGCGATGTTGTCGAGCTCGCCCTCAATCGCGGCCCGCATGTGGGATGGCCGACGCAACGGATAGAGGTCACGCAGGTCAGGCAACGGTGGGACAGCGCCCGTACGGTCGGGGGGCAGCACATCGTCGATCTCTTCCGGGGACAACCCTTGAGCGGCCAGCGCGAGCCGCGTGATCTCGTGATTGAGATTGGTGCTGAGATCCATGGCGGCGAGCTTCATGATGACCATGCTGTCGGCGGGACGCCACGGCTCCGGGCGATGCCAGAGCAGCTGGAACTCGGGAGGAAAGCGAGCCTCAAATAGGTGGGTAGACCGCCCGATGAATGCATTGACCCCGCGCGCATAGGCATCGAGCGTGCTTCGCATGATCGGAGAGAGGGCGGAGAGCGATCGCTCGGCATGGCCGTACAAGTCAAGCGTTTGCAGCAAGACATCCCTTTCAAACGTGGACTGGCCAAAGATTTCTGACAGGCGTCCCTGGCCGGCCCGCCGTGCTAATTCCATTTGCCACAGACGGTCCTGAGCATGGACGTAGCCTAAGGCGCAGAATGCATCATCGACGGTGGCAGCGAATATGTGCGGCACGCCTTCGTTGTCACGGACTATTTCGACCGAGGAGGTGAGGCCGGTGATGGCGAGGGTACCGCTAAGGGCCGGCACTGTGGTCTTGAGCCATGTGTACGCAAGGCCACCCGCCCCGAGCACGAGCAGCAGACAAAAAGCGAGAAGCCGGGCTGCCCAATTCACGACGCGCTTCATGGCTAGACACCCTATGGAAGGGGGATCCTTTGCAGACAGAGGCAGTGATGTGATTGCGCCCAGTCAAGGCCAAGTCCGTCCGCCCGACTGTTTGTGGTGCTTATCTGGTTTCCCGTATTGGGGCCTAGGGGGACGTAGTCATGATCTGTCCTCGCGGCAAGCTCGGGGCCTGTCTCCGGGCGTGCTTCTGGGCGTGTCTTTTTAGCGCGTTGCCCCTGCAGACTCTTGCTGTCGAATGGGCGGTGCGCGGCGCGCTGATCGATGTCGGAACAGCTGCGGCGCCGATGCGTCTGTGGGTCGAGGAGCGCGGACACGGGGAACCCATCGTGATGCTGCATGGGTTCGGTTCTAGCACATACACGTGGCGCTACATCGCATCGCCGCTCTCGCGCACGCATCGCGTCATTGCAATCGATTTGAAGGGCGCGGGCCGGTCGGATAAACCTTTCGATGGCGCCTATCGGATCCTGGATCAGGTAGCGCTCTTGAAGGCCGTGATCGTTCACAAGCACCTTAGCCGTGTGACACTGGTCGGCCACTCCTTTGGTGGCGGGGTTGCGCTCGCACTTGCCCTTGATCTCAACAGAACGCGCCCTGACACTCTCGTGCGCTTGGTGCTGATAGACAGCATCGCCTATCCGTAGCCTCTTCCACTTTTCATGGAGTTGCTGAAGACACCGGTGTTAGCACAGGTCGGGTTGCTTGCGATGCTGCCGGAGGTGGAGTCCTACAAAGGTCTACTGGCGACCTATCTGGATCCGAGCAAGATCACGTGGGATGCAGTGCGTGCGTACGCTTTGCCACTCTACGAGCTTGGCGGACGCTACGCCCTCGTTGAGACCGCCAAAGAGATGATTCCGGCTAATCTTCCAAAGCTGATCAGGTTACCCGACGATCCACCAGCCCACGCTCCTGGTCTGGTGCGCTGAGGATAGCATTGTCCCCGCCTGGGTCGGGCACAGACTTGCACATGATCTGCCCAACGCGAGGCTGTCCCTTATCAATGGCTGTGGGCATGCACCCCAGGAGGAGTTGCCGAAGGCGACGTTGGCACTTATCCGTGGGTTCTTGCCGTAAACCAGTGCACTGGACCAGGCGATTTGGCTGCCGATAGGCCGCTCATGGCTAAGCCTGGAACCGATCAATGCTTCCCGCTCATTCAGCCATACGCAGTCGCGCAAAAATCGCAGCCTTGACGCTATCGAGCGCGAAGGCGAGAAAGATCGCCGACGCAAGCAAAAAGTCCAGAGATTATCGACAGAGACAACGGCGCCTGACGCCCGAGAAGGCCAAGCTTGGGATAATAAGAATGTCAGTGACGGAGGCCGTGATTACCACTGAACTTGGGTAACTCGACCACATCCGCCGACCCTCGCGGACCACGTAGAAAACGGCTTGCCCATTGAACACGAGCATCACGGCGGTCAACGTTTGTAGTGCATCAACCCCAAGGCCAAGCCAATGTTTGCCGACGGTCAGAACGGCGACGCAAAAAGCTAAGTCAAACAATCCCAGAACAGCGCCGGCGATCGTGTGCTGTCGATCCGCCGCAATTCGGTTTTGTCGACGGGACCACATTGTCCGTCGTTGCCAACATGGCAAGAAAGTCGCCTGTGATCATCAGCAGCACCATCGTGAGCGGCGTCAGGATAGCGTGTCCCGTGAACCGCAAGACCGACCGCCAGGAACAGCACCTGCCGAACCTTATGCACGAGCGAGCGTAAGGTGTAGGTGAGAATGCGCTGCAACGGCCCGCGCCCTTCTCGGACAGCGGCGACGATTCCCGCCAATCCCGCCTCGGTGAGAAGGATGCCGGCAGCCGACTTCGCGACATCCGTTGCCCGCCAACGATGCGCCGGCATTGCGGCAAGCGCAAATCGGCATCGCTGTTTCAACGTGGTGTGAAGTCGTCGTGTGCAAAGGTGAGCTCGGCTAGCTCTGGTATTGTCTCGCAAGCAGGCTCATGAGAGATACGCGCCCCAGCGCTGCGCCAGTGAAACGGCTGGAGCGACGCCATAAGCGTTTTCGCATGCCGAAGCAACAACTGCAGACGAAACAGCTGCGCATGGGTGGAAAGCCGTTCAATGCGACAGCAGCGGTGCTTGCCGTGGAAGCGCCTGCCGACAAGATATCGATCGTGTCGCCGATGGCAACATCTGGCGTACCGATGCCAGCGATAGAGAATGTCCGCGCTATCACAGGTGGGGCCCGCAAGAATCGCAGGTCCGGACGCATCCTCTTCGCGCGAGTGCGAACGCGATTGTGAATACGTCAGTCAAGAGCCTCATCCAAGTCTCGGAACGGTTCCCTCTCGGCCTCTCCGCAATCGACACCAGACGCCTTGATATGGGTCAAGGCAACCGCTCTTCACGTGAGTTATTCTTCACCTTCACTCTTCAGGAGGTTTGCCATGCCGTCGGGTTCGGAAATTGATTGGCTCGGGGCAGCCTCCGTGCCTCTTCTGATCACGGGCCTACTCGTTTTCGCCATCCTCTTCATTGTGGTGCTGTTTCGTGCGCCGACTGACGCGCCCGCGTCGCCCGGAGTTCATCTCCGCACCTCGCGTGAAGTGCTTGATGAGCACCTTACGAAAGGCGAGATAACGTGCGAGGAGTACGTCGGTCGCCGCCGGGCCCTCGACTTCAACACGGCTGTGGTTTAACGCTGCGAACGGCGCCTCGCGCCTCAGGAGCGCCCTGGCAAGATCATCTTTGCAAGCTCGCCACTCTGCACTCCGCGGCGGTGTTCTTCATGCAGACAGCGGGCGTCACGTTGGTGCACGTTCCGTTCTTCGCCGGAGCAATCTCGGCCCTGCTGGGTTCGGCAGGTCGATATGACGGTAGGTGGGGAGGCGAGTTTGCACCTTCGCTCGATGAAGAAGGAAATTTCCTCGGACGTCTCCGCTGCATGCCGTTCGCTCCTGGGCAACCGCGCCTGCACGAGGACGACCAAGCCATCCTCCGGAGGTGGTAGTCCAGTTGTGATGGGCAGAGCAAATGCAGTGGCGCGTCCGCAAAGCGTGCGTAAGATCACGGGAGCAGCAACGGCGCTTGCCGGTTGATGGATCCGGGTGCGCAGCACGAATGGGGGCTTATTTGTGGCTCTTCCAGGATGCTGAGAGGCCTCTTTCCTGACAGAAACCTGAAGCGCTTGCGCGAATTTTGAGTAGGAGTGACGGCCGCCAGCCGCAAACGGCCTACTGCTGCGCACCAGCGAGATTGCGCGGTCTTCGATGCGATGGCACGGTTACCCCGCGAGTCGGAACCGCCAGATATCCTCCATGAGGCCACGCGCACTCATCGTTGCTTGTGTTGTAGCCATCTCCACCCTTGCTGGGGGGTGCTCCGGAAGTGGGAGCGACGTTGCCACCGGCAGCATCGACACCACGGCGGCGAGCCAACCACCACGCGGCGCAAGCGAATCACTTACACGCTCGATCGAAGTGGCGACGACCGCAGGTTGCGCGCGAGCCTACGGTTACTCTCTTGATCCGGTGCGACTGAGGGAAACTTATCTCGGCTACGAGAGCAAGCATGGAGCAAGCCGCGAGCAGCTCCGCGCGATCGAGCAGAGCTATGACGCGACATACCAGCAAGTCAGCGGGTCAAACGGGCAGAGTTTCTCTTGCGCGAGAAAGGAAGCGGCGACCATCAAAGCCGACGTTCAGCGCTATGCGTCGGGATACTTCGCGTCCAGGGCGCCGCAACCGAAGGAAGTATTCGACGTGAACAAGGTCTGGGCGGATCAGGAGTGCGGCGGCCGATGCTGAGCGCTCGCTAGGCGAAATACAGCGCAAGGCGCGCGTCCCGGCTCAATACCGTGGGTGCGCTGCTTAAGGTTGCCAATTCTGTGTTTTGTAAGCAAGGCAACCTATGATCTCTCCGCGGTTGTTTCCGCAGAACCCTGCTCGCCGCGAGCCGACCCCAAAGGCCTGGTGAGGTGGCCCCCATTCGTCAGACTACCCGGCGGCGGGATTAAGCTTGGCTTGCCCGCGTAGGCCTCAGGCGTCAGCCCGGCGAGCGCCGAGTGCGGGCGCTGCGCGCCAACTCCTATCTCTCCTGCCGCGCTCAATCATTCCTCACCGGGCGTAGAGGGTAAATGCCGCCCAATAGTACGGATGCGCATAGCGCTTCGCCATGTCAATGATAGCGGCCTGATAGGCGTCCTCGAGATTCCTTGTTTGTGCGAAGCGCGTATAGAGGAGCGAGAACCATTCCCGCGTCGGTTGGTCAGCGACCTTCCATTGCGAAACAATCGCGCGACGCGCGCCCGCCATGAGAATCCCGCGCACAAAGCCAAAGGCTTCCTGGCCCGGCTGAACCCCCACGTCCCCCGTCTCGCACCCGGACAGAGACACGAGCTCTGTCCCAGTGAGGTCCAGCCCGACAAGGTCCGCGGCGCGGATCAGGCCATGCTCGTTCCCGCCGCCGAGCAACAAAGCTGAGGCCATATTGTCGGTGCGATCAAAAAGCCCGTGACCTGCGATGTGCACGATACCCTTGTCCCGAACCAGTCCAAGGAGAGAAGGAATCTGATCCGCGTCGGCCTCGGAGCGAACCACTAGGGGCGCTGGGAGCTGGTATCCCGCGTCGCCCAGAATTGTTTGCACCGAGGCAATCTCCTCGGCGACGGCCGGCAGTTCGGCGAGACTCTTGGCCACTCTTCGCAAACGATAGGACGGCATGAAGCGAATGAGAGCCTCACCAGAAACGGCCAGAGTGGAGCCAATGAGTATCGCCGTGCGCATAGAAGCCGCCGTCGATGTCTCAAGCAACTGGGCCGACGGAAGCACCCGAATGACATAGTCGAACCCAAGCGGTCGAGGCTGGTCGGGTGCGGCCGACGCAGCTCCACTCGCGCTTGCGGGAATGAGACGCAGCAACGCGTTCCACGCCATCCCGTAGAGCTCCTCGCCATCGGGTATGATCACGATAGACTTCACGCCTGAGGGCAAATTCAAAGGAGCAATCAACGCCTTGTAGAGAGTTTGCAAATCAGCCGTCATTGCGGTCGGCACTTGGTCTGCCTGAATGTTCTTCAGAGCCAGGGGAGTGTCGGGTGTGAACTGGCGATCAATGCGCGCGCGAATGGATCGGAGAGTTCCGCGGGATTCGGGTAGCGCCACCAGACGAGCCCCATCACCATCCACCACGATCGCCGTGGGTAAGGCGCCGCCGAGAAAATAGGACACGAGAACGGTGTCCTTGTGAAGCGCCTTGCCAATCTGCTGCAGAAGCTCTGTTGGGTGAGCCATAGGGTCCCTCGCGGGTCCGGGATTGCGGACCATCGACCGAAGAACTTGGGCGCGCCAGGCTTCGTTCGCGGCAAACTGCTCTACGACCGACGCTTGCAGCCGCTGGAGCCGCACCATTTGCTCCGTCGCGAGTTCGTCTGTGCTCCTGACGAAGGAGAGCTTTTGCGTCTCAATCGGCACCGCGTTTTGCGTCACGGTAAGCGCAGCAAGGCCCGACCTCGTGGCGCTAATCGCCGCATCGCGCTGCCTGCGCAATTCCGCAAGTTGTGCGAGGCCATCATAGGGCAGGGCCAAGCGCAGGCCGCCCAGGGGCGCACCGGCGCGGATGGCGGTTTTGAACGCAGCCTCGGCATCCTGGGTTCTCCCACG
>Ga0126376_10002365_pt1 | contig 10617 bp, 11 predicted proteins | sample PanSoiMetPlot_15_FD_92760 | JGI IMG/M metagenome (GOLD analysis project Ga0126376, IMG submission 92760) | Tropical forest soil microbial communities from Panama - MetaG Plot_15 | ecosystem: Environmental > Terrestrial > Soil > Tropical forest > Bulk soil | place: Panama | collected 2016-02-17 | reverse complement strand
GGATATCGCGCGTAGCGGACGCATTGCTATCCGAATTCGATCCGACATTAGCAGATGACCACATCAGTGACGCTCTTTCCTTACAGGTTGCATCCCGCTGAATTCATCTTCAAAAGGCCCCGCGACTGGGAAAACTTGGCCGACAATTTCATAAAGGCGCTCAGATCGTGAGTCTGTCAAATTCACGAGGACTTGAAGCTCAACTGGCCCTCTGATTCGAATAACCAGACTCAGCAAAGTGCAGAAGAATAGAAAAGAAAAATATGCCAGCGCAATTCGAAGTTCGACAAAGAATTCCAAATGAGCGCTTGTTCTGGCCGCAGCACGGTGAGCGCCCATCAACGCTTGCGCTTCTGCCTTCGCGGCGCGGACCCAAGCGAGTGCAAGCGTTTTCCGCACTTTGAGAAACTCGCGTTGGATTGGTTTTGATCTACACGCGACGACATATTCCCAGTCTTCACTCCCAAAAATTTGAGCCGACAACCGAGTATCCGAAAAAGATCCGACGGAGTGCTCTCCCATGCGCAAGGGATTAGAGAATTCATCCTCGGTTTCGCGGTGGAAAAGAATTCGTAGGAGGGAAATAGTAAGCAGCAAGCCCCCGGCTATATACAAGACAATACTGCTCATGTGCGAATTCCTTTGTTGACCTGAGACTTCAGCGCACGTAAACGAATTCGAGTTGACCGGGCGAGACGTTCGTAATCTTCCTGAATCCGCAGACCAATCCTGGGCAGCTCAATAGGTGAATAACGCCACATGCCTGCGCTCCATACACACAAAACTAGGATGTATAGAGATGGTTGAAGAAACTGCCAAGTTGGTTGGAATCGCTCACCTAGCTGTCCTCGTATTGCAAGATTTACAACACTTGTCGCTAAGAAAATTCCATAACCGAAAACAAGGGAACGCAGATTCCGACCCAGCGACAACGAGTAAAATGCGAAGACTGAAACGACCGCAGTCAAAAGAATCGCTTGCACAAGACGCAAATCCCTCTCAGTGTCCAGGGCTGTTAGAATTGCCTGATTTTGTGTCCAAAGTCCGTGGCTCAAGGTCGCCTTCAACAGCAAAACAGTAACCAAGATTGCGAGGACATTCCGCGCAAAGCGCCGTGCGCCCGGAAAAGGAGACAGCGCTCCACGATAAATCTCCCACAGCACGCCGCAACCGAAGAACAGCCCCAGGAGCTGGGTGGACCAATACACGTGCGGATAGATGCCCGGGTACCTCACGTAAGCGAACATCCGAACTGCGTCCTGTACTAATACAAAGGCAATGTAGCCGTAGAAGTAAGGGTAGCGTCGTATCAATCCCTGGAAGAAAGATCGGATCAGTAGGAATGTTTCCAACACAACTGCAGCGATCCAAATGGCTTGCGAAAGCATATGGTCAGCGTCATCGTAGCACACTCAATGTGTAAGGAGGCGGCTGCCCATTTTGCCCGTCTCCCTACACTGAAGACTGCAAATATCAACGTCCCCAGGGAGGAGGCGGTGGCGGCGCTCCTCCGTCTGCAGTCAGGACACTCTCTGTCATAGTGCCATGCCCGTAAAAGCTGACTACTCCTACGACTGCAATCGCCAAACAAAAAACTGCGATCAATCCATTCTTCCTTAGAATCTTCATTGCCCCTCCATTGCAGAAAATTTGCATGTTGCCGATGCTGGACGGCGCTTCATGCGATGGAGAGGCTAGACGGGAACCACTCGACTAGAATGAATTCAAGTTCCTTTGCTTAGGATTCCGAGCAGACACTGAAAACCACGCTTAGTGCTTGGCTCTGATACAAACTGTTTGTGCGACAAAAACTCATCTGCTCAAAGCTAGGTCTTAGGCTAAATCGTTCAAGTTCGAGCGGTTGTTTTCCATCGGCGTTGTGGTTCGCGAAAATCGGTGAAGAATTCGTTCGAGTTTTTCAGTGTGGGCTAAAGCGCTTCTCGCTCGCAGAAACTCTTGGAGATGGGCTTCCGTGCTCACTATCCCAAGCAGACCTGGTCACTAACCAGCTTTCGAAACGGGTAAAGCGGATCGGGGAATAATGACCCGATTTGCATTTGGCGCAGGAAGATTTCAAATCCATTCAATAGTTTGTTATTCTTACCGCAGCCCAGTCAGGAAGAGCCGGACCTGGCCAAATGTTGCCGATGAAAAAGCTGCAGATCCTTCTTGTCGACGGCGATTTTTCGACTCGCCATGTTGCCCGTATTCAAATAAAAAAGCATGCGGCTTGGGCCGTGACCGGAGAGGCCGAAACCATAGGGGCGGCTCTTGAACTGGTTCGTATCCGCAAACCTGACTTAATTGTTTTGGACCACTCTTTAGCGGCGGAAGCTAGAGACCCAGTAGTTCCGCGAATCATTGCCACTACTCCTAAAACGAAGCTTGTCATGTTGATTTCGAACCCTTCCGAACAAGCGGTACGAGAGGACTTGCGTGCGGGCGCATTGGCATTTCTGTTGAAATCCGAATGTAAGAACCGACTTGCAGATGCAATAAAACATGCGGCGTCAGGAAAGCGTTTTTTCAGTGGCCAAATTTCTCGGATTATTCTTCGTAGATTTCTCTATCCAACGGCTAACGTTGAGAAAATGGCTGAAGTTTCGAGCGAACTAACTCCCCGGGAGTTGGAAATAGTTCGTCTAATCACGCTAGGCAAGGGAAACAAACAGGTGGCGTCACAACTGGGGATTGCTGTAAGAACCGCCGAAACTCACCGCGCAAACGTCATGCGTAAACTCAACCTTCACAATCTCGCCGAGATCATGCATTACGGAATGGTTCGCGGATTGATCGAAATCGATGTCGCCAGTCTGAAAGTCGAATAATACCTTGCTAAACTAGCTTTGAATCCCGCCAAAACAGCCGCTTCTTAATTCGAACAACTTAGCTAAGTAACTTGCTTATTGATAAGCGAGCACTACGTAGTTTTCCGTATTGTCTGCGCTGTGCTTCCACTGCTTTTCTTTAACAGTGCGCAAAAGCGCCCGCGCAACTTGGGCGTTTTTAGCTGTTTGTACGTCTTGACCATCTACTGGTTTTTGCCTGGAAGGAGTTTCCAGCCTAATGCTCACAGTGCATTTAGCCAGTGCCTCTTTCACTTCTCATTCTGTCGCACAGATCTTGTGCCCTGAACCTCTGACCATCTCAAACAGATGTCCTGTCTCTTTCCTACAAGACAGCCTCTACGAAATTGCGATGTCGAAAGCAATTTATGATGGCGAATAGTCGATCAGATTTGCCGAGCGATTTTGCTTCGTCGAGCTCTGATACATCTGCGGAACGACTCAAGAAAATAGAGCGACGGGAATGGTTACTCTGGGCAGCTGCCGTAACTATTATGTTGCTCTTGACCGCTGGAATTGGTTCTTTTCTCCTGCCAATTCTACAAACTTCAAGTGATGCCGCTCTTTCACTAAGCCTCCGCCAGGAAATCACGGGACTCTTCGGTGTCGTACTTCTTTTCAATTTGTACACCGTGTATCAACAACTCCAGATTCACAGAATGAGGCGTCGCTTAACAGAGAGCGAAGAAATTTTTCGGCTCATAAGTGAGAACGCAGCCGATATGACAGCGGTGGTCGACTCCGAAGAACGTCGACTCTACAGTAGTTCCTCTTACCAACGTGTCCTTGGCTATTCACCGGAAGAACTCAGAGACAGTTCCGCGTTTGCACAAATACACGAGGAAGATATAGCTCGGGTAAGAAGCGCAGCGGAGGAAACGCGCACCTCCGGTCATGGAAACGTGATCGAGTACAGAATGCGTCACAAAAACGGTTCGTGGCGAGTGATTGAATCGACCACCAGCCTGATCTTTTTGCCCAAGAGTTCACACAAAAAGCTTGTAGTCATCAGCCGCGACGTTACGGAGAGACGCGAAACCATTGAAGCGCTACGTCGATCCGAGGCCAGCTTCCGTTCAGTGGTCGAGCACGCTCCCTATGGAATCTGCCGAGTCGACCGCAAAGGAAATGTGCTGGAGGCGAATCCTGCCCTTCATCGGATGCTCGGGTACCAGGAGTCTGAAGTCCTTTTGGGGGCAAGCCTACCCAATGATCTCTTTTTGGACCCCCAAGATTTTCTTCGGCTTTCAGATGTTATCGAAGCTAGTGAATATTTCCACGAGGTTGAACTTACCTGGCGAAGACTTGACGGATCTCGCTTAGCGGCCAGGTGTAGCGGTCGTCGAATTTCCGAGAGCAATCAACTCGAAGGTTACATGGAACTTTTTGCGCAAGATGTAACCGAGAGAATGATTCTGGAGCGCCAACTCCGCATGGCGGGGAAAATGGAAGCGATCGGGCGCCTGTCCGGCGGCATCGCACACGATTTCAACAATCTATTAGGAGTCATCATCGGATACAGCAAGCTCATCCGCCAGCGCGTAGATCCACATCAGACCACTCTAGCCGAATTTGCCGAGGAAGTTGAAAAGGCGGGGCAGCGGGCCGCAGCGTTAACGCGCCAGCTTTTGGCGTTCAGCCGTCAGCAAATACTGACTCCAACCGCGCTCGGCTTGAATGCGCTCGTTGTTGACATGCAAAAAATGCTTCCCAGGCTTCTTGGGGAAGATGTGACTGTCGAAATTGATCTCGAATCTGATCTTGGAACCGTCAGGGCGGACCGGAGTCAGCTCGAACAAGTTGTCATGAACCTTGCGGTCAACGCCCGTGACGCCATGCCAACTGGAGGAACAATCCGCATAGAGACCGCAAATGCCCACTTTCATGAGGACTATGCCAGGCACCATGCAGGGGCAAAACCCGGTCCCCAGGTATTGCTTTCGGTTTCGGACACTGGGACGGGAATGAGTCCCGAAACGGTTACGCATATCTTTGAGCCCTTTTTCACGACGAAGGAAATGGGAAAAGGTACAGGACTGGGGCTCGCTACAGTCTACGGAATCGTCAAGCAAAGCGGTGGCTACATCTGGGTTGAGAGTGAAGTCGGTGTGGGATCTTCATTCAAGATCTTCTTGCCAAGAGTTTTTGACGAGGCCGTGCCCAAAACTTTTTCGCAAGCCCCGTCAGCGGCCTCGGGGCGCGAAACAATCTTGTTAGTCGAGGATGCCGAACCGCTTCGCAAGCTGGCTCTTCGTTTTCTTGAAAACCACGGATACAGAGTAATCCAAGCCCAGGACGGTGAAGAAGCTCTAACAGTGGTGAGAGGCTTAAGCGAGCCTATTCACTTGATGCTCACCGACGTAGTGATGCCGGGCATAAATGGGCGGGTTTTGGCCGAAAAACTTCTCCCCAGTTATCCCCAAATGAAGGTTTTGTACATGTCGGGCTACACCGACTCCTTCATTGCGGGTCATGGAGTCTTGGAACAAGGTACAGCTCTGATCCATAAGCCGTTCTCCGAGGAAGATCTGCTCGCCAAAGTCCGCGAAGTGCTCGACAGACGTGAAGGCGAGACGCGGGAACATTCACTCCTAAACCAACAGTCTCTCGTTACTCGGGGAAAGGAAATCTGAGGTCATGCCCAAGCTTTTGGTGGTGGACGACGACGACGCGGTTCGCCGCTTCATGAAGGTCAGTCTCAGCCATCAGCACGAAATTGTGGACACTGCAGTTCCAGACGAGGCTCTCGCCTTGGCCCTTGAGCACAAGCCCGATGCCATCTTGCTTGATCTGAGAATGCCGCGATACTCGGGCTACGAACTTTGCCACACGCTCTCATCTCTTAGTGCGACGCAATTGATCCCCGTGATCATCGTTAGTGGCGAGGCCGGGGAGAAAACCAAACAGCTCTGCAAGGAACTCGGAGCCATAGCCTATTTCGAAAAACCTCTACAAGTCGATGATTTGCTGTCGTTCCTGGATACAACTCTGAAGCAGAGACGGGTCGAGCGGCGTAGCGAAGTCCGAGTGCGCCTCAACGTAGCTCTATCACTCTCTCTCAAACCTTCTCAGGAAGAGCCTGCTCCTCAGGAACTTTTGACTACAACGGAAAACCTAGCCCTCAACAGCTTTCTTTGCTCGGCGGCAGTTCATTTCGATGTAGGGGCAGTCGTGTTAGTTCGCACGGTTGGTCCTGGTGGAGGTCTGGTTGGAACTGCAAAAGTCATCCGGACTGAACGGCGGCTTTCTTCTCTGACACGGTATGCGTTTCGATTCGTTGCAAAAGGTGGGGCCTGGATACTGCACTGAAAGATTTGTTTTTGTCGTGACTCAGCTTTGCGAAGGACTTAGTCCAATTTCATTTAGGGGAGGTACGAGATGCGAGACGTACTTACAAAAACGGAAATTGAGACTCCTCAGTTGGTTGCTGTAGTGCAAGCACTGCGAAGTCAATCCATTGATTATGCCGGTCCGTTCGTTACGTCCACAGGCAGGATCGTGTTTCGAGTTGAAGACAAAATCGTCCTTGATTGGGAACTTATAGCTCTTCTCGGTGCAGGTAAGCTCAATCCCACCGATGTTTCAACGCTGCTTAGCCGAATTCACGCGTAGTTGTTTTGTGCGGGGCCCAGATTACAGCTATGTGGCAATCCCTGAACAGCCGAACGATTGTTGGTTTCCTTGTCGCGCTTTCAGCCGTTGCGCTGGGAGGTGTTCTGCTCCACCGCTCTTCTGCAGGTTTCGAGCAAGCGCAACAATTAATGGCTCAAACCAGGGATTTTTTAAACGAAATTCGTGGCTTCTCTACAACTATCGAGCACGCTGAGAGCGCACAGCGGGGATACTTGCTCACAGGCGATGATTCCTACCTGGTTGAATTTCGAGTTGCCCGTCATGATGCCGAATCGTTGCTCGAAACCTTGGAGTCTATGGCTCGGGCTGATGAGCGCCAGGCCAATTCGGTAGTCCAGCTCAGCAGTCTTATGCAACAAAAATTTGGAGATCTGGAGAAAGGCATCGCATTACGAAAAACGAGCGGTCTTTCGGGGGCGCAAAAATTCCTCCGTGATGACTCCAGTGGCCGCCATTTGGACTCTGAAGTAAGCGACACCCTACGAGGCCTAGAGAGACGCCAGACCGATCTGATGCAGTCCATGAACGCGCAATACACTGCGAGTATCGCTCGAAGCGGCACCCTCATGGTTATGGCCTTCGTCGTCCAATCCATTTTGCTTTTATCCCTTCTTTTGCGGGCGTACAGACATGATGCCGCTCGGTCGGCGCTGGTTTTCGAACAGCTTCTCGGCACTACGCGCCTGCAGGCCGTCTTGAGCACTATCGGTGAAGGAATCTATCAATTCGACCGTCAAGAGAAACTCGTCCATTTGAACCAAATCGGCGAACAAATCTTGGGCTATAGCTTGGACGAAATACGAGGCAAGCCCATTCACGAGATCATTCATTCTTCAAATCCAGAGGGTATCGAACCCCGGGATTCTGCTCGGGGACTAACCGAGGTGGTGACAAATGGTGCTCCGTATCGCAGCGCCATGGACTGGTTCCGAAGGAAGGATGGTTCTTTTGTTGCCGTCGAATACAACTGCAAACCTCTGCTTCTCTCTAACCGAATCGAGGGAGCAGTGATGTCCTTCCGTGACATCACTGACCGAATTGCAGCTGAGCAGGCGCTGCGAATTAGCGAACAACGTTACAGGAACCTGGTCGATAAGAGTCGTGGCCTGATTTGCACTCACGATTTGACTGGCAAATTGATTTCGGTCAATGAAGCTGCGGCTGAGCTTCTAGGCGTAACAACCGAGGAGATCGTCGGCAGAAATCTGCTCGACTTCTTAACCCCGGGTTCCGACCGCGAATTTCAAGCCTACTTGAAGAAGATTGCCGAGTGGGGCGTCCATCGCGGTCTCATGCGAGTAGTTAACAGCCAAGATGAAGAGTTGGTCTGGTCCTATTCCAACAAGCTTGTGAGTGAACAAGGGCAAGCACCTTATGTTCTAGGGCATGCCCACGATGTGACATTCCAGATGGAAGTGGAGCGTGAGCTTCGCGAGACCCAGGAAAAACTAAACATCTCGCTTGAGAACGAAAAAAACCTCTCTCGGATTGATTTCTTAACGAAAATCCCCAATCGCCTTGCGTTCCACGAGGCCACTGAACTCGAAATACAGCGGGCACGTCGCTACAAACGACCGATCACTACTGTCTACATCGACATAGATAACTTCAAAAACGTGAACGATACCCTGGGCCACGAGATCGGCGACCAATTACTTCGGAAGGTGGCAGAAACACTTCGGACAAAAACGCGCGAGTGTAATGTCGTTGCGCGTTTCGGGGGCGATGAATTTGGAATCCTCCTTGCCGAGACCGCACATGAAGGTGGTTTGGCAGCCTCACGTAATTTGCGGAAAGCTTTAATTGGTCTCGTCGCTGAGCACCAGTGGCCCGTTTCCTTCAGCATAGGCGTCGCCACATTCCTGGATGCAGAACAGTCCGTCGAAGAGATGATTGCCGCCGCCGACGAACTGATGTACGAGGTAAAAAAAGCTGGGAAAGACTCCATTGCTTCTCGCATCTTCACCCGCAGCCAGACAGCAGAAATTTCGATTCATCCTGTCGGCGAAGAAGGCTCGCGATGAATTTCGAGAGAACTTCTGTGTCGGCTTCCGATCTGCGGTTGACTAGCGACGCAGCAGAATCAAACCCACAAAAAGTTTTGATTGTGGACGATGATCCGGCTTTCCGGCGCTTGCTAGAATTCATCCTTACGGATGCAAAGATCGAGAGCCGCTCTGTCTCCGATGGTGACGAAGCCCTCAAATTGCTGGCTAGAGAGCGGTTCTTGATTGTACTTTGCGATTTAAACATGCCTCGTATTGCAGGCCGAGAGCTCTTGCGGATAGTCCGAGGGGCTTATCCTCACATGGCTTTTTTTATTATCACGGGTCAAGGAGAAGTCGACGTTGCCGTTGAGTTGATGCGGATGGGGGCGGACGATTATCTGGTCAAGCCCTTTGAACCAGCAGTGGTTCTTGCGAGTATTGAGCGAGGGTTGAAGAAAAAACACCTTGAGAATGAGTTAGAAACGTATCGGTCGCGACTTGAACAAATGGTCTCCGACCGAACTGAGCAGTTGCGGGCCGCATTAGCCCGGATTGAACAAAATTATGACGAGACTTTGGAGGCCCTAGGCTCGGCCATCGACCTTCGCGACAATGAAACCGCTGGCCATTCGCGGCGAGTCTGCCTTTATTGTCTTGAAATTGCCAAAGTGCATGGATGCAATGCAGGTGACTTCGTCACGCTCGGACGAGGCGCGTGGCTGCACGATATAGGGAAACTAGCTATACCTGACTCCATTCTGCTGAAACCGGGGCCCCTTACAACTGATGAGTGGGTCACGATGCAAAGCCATGTCTCTATCGGGTACGAGTTAGTCAGCAAGATTTCATTTTTGTCCGAAGCTGCCGAGATCGTGCTCCATCATCACGAACGTTATGACGGTTCGGGCTATCTCCAAAAGCTGATAGCCGAGAAAATACCGCTGACGGCGCGAATCTTTTCGGTGGCTGATGCCTTTGATGCAATGACTTCGCCTCGGCCCTATCAGGACCGCATGTCTTTCGACGCCGCAAAATGCAAAATCAAGTCAGGCGCTAATACTCAGTTCGATCCTTATATTGTTGAGTCGTTTCTTGAGATACCGGTTTCTAGGTGGTTCGATCTACGTGAGAAGACCTTGCGACGGCGTAGCTTTCGGAATGCAACAATTCTAGGAACGACACTCTAGGGCGAAACGCAACTTTGAATTACGAGACAAGCTCAGTGAACTTCAGAGGCGTGTGCTGGATGTGGTGGAGGAGCGCTTCCAGTGACCTCCGTTTGTGCGCGACCATTATTCTCGCATGAATGCTCGTATACTCGTTTTCTCACTGACTGATGGTAAACGTCGCAGCTGTTTTGCCAACTTGAGGCGCGCATCCGCCTACGCTGTTTCCTGGTGTGTTTAGGATCCCTGCCGGAAGTGTTCCCAAATAAATGTCCCCGGAGCTTCCACGCAGATCGTTTAGCCGATCCAAAAGGTCATTGAATCCATTGCCGCATCCGTTCGCAACATTTCCCGTTACTGATTCATTGAAATTTAGCGTTGTGGTAGGACTTAATAAGGCTGACGATTGTCGCAGAGATTGCAGCTTGTGTCGGCGCAGGTATGTTCGGGGCCACAGCCTGATAATTGATACCGACCAAATAGAGGTTAAGCGGTTCAACTGGAGTGAATACAATCGTTCTAGTGTAGCGGGCAGAACGAGAACTAGGCGCGTTTTGGTCCCAGAGTTCACAAGTTACTGTGACGGTACCAACGCACCAGGCAGCTGGAATCTTGAAATTCAAAGTTTGGTCGACTACTGCCGTATTGATTTGCGAGTCTCGAAGTGGACTAATTGAATTCCCAGGGTTGATAGGATTCAATGTTAGAGTCGTGCTGGAAGTCTGAACGGTCAGACTGCCTGTAAGTCGAGTGATTGGCGGGAGCCCCGCAGTCGAGTCCCAATCCGTATAAACCCTTACGCCGGTATTCTTTCGAGCAACGAGCCAAATAGAGTTGTCCGGCTGCGCTGTCGCGGGATCCGGAATTCTGATCACACTGAGACGGAGGCAATGAATTCAGTTGACTAGTCCTTTTGCATGTTTTAGAAGGAAAGCGCAATGCAGCTGACGTTGCGCAGATTGGGTCTTGTTTTTTTGCTCACTC
>Ga0126376_10002364_pt1 | contig 10624 bp, 9 predicted proteins | sample PanSoiMetPlot_15_FD_92760 | JGI IMG/M metagenome (GOLD analysis project Ga0126376, IMG submission 92760) | Tropical forest soil microbial communities from Panama - MetaG Plot_15 | ecosystem: Environmental > Terrestrial > Soil > Tropical forest > Bulk soil | place: Panama | collected 2016-02-17 | reverse complement strand
TCGAGGCGAATCATCATTGCGTAGAGGCCGCCGATGAAGAAAAAGAAAGTAATCGACCCCAGGTAAAGCAGCGCGATGCGCTTGTGGTCTTTAGTCAACAGCCACGACTTCAACCCGTACTGGGCGTTGATGTAGTTGACCTTCGACGGCTCTGGTATTTCGAACGACTCTATCGGTTTCATAATGCTACTTGCATCTTTGTAGGGGCGGCCCTCCGTGGCCGCCCGTTCGTCGAAAGAACCTCTTTGTGCTCCAGCGGGCGGCCACGGAGGGCCGCCCCTACAGTTACTTCTTTGGCGCTGCTGGACTCGCTGACGGCGTCTGCGTCTGTCCGCCCGCGGGCAGCGACTTAATGAACGCCACCAACTGCACCAACTGATCCTCACTAATCTGGCCCTGGAACGTCGGCATGATGGGCCCAAATCCCGCGACGATTTTCGCCTGCGGGTTCAGAATCGATTCGCGCACGTACGCCTCGTCGACGCGCACCTTCTCGCCGGTTTGCAACGTAGTCTCACTTCCAAACACGCCCGCGAGCGTCGGTCCGCGTCCGCCTTCGCCATTCGCGCCGTGACACGATGCGCAGCCGAGCGTTTGAAACAACTGTTGTCCAGCGGCGGCAGGAGTTGTCGTGCCCGTGTTACCGCCCAACCAGTTATCAAACTCGCGTGGCTCCATCACGATCACCGAACCGATCATGCCCGAGTGATTCATGCCGCAATACTCCGCACAGAACAGGTGATAAGTTCCCGGTGTCGTTGCCTCAAACCACAGCGTCGTGTACTTGCCCGGCACGACGTCGGCTTTGGTTCGGAAGGCGGGCACGAAGAAGTCGTGAATGACGTCTTCCGAAGTCATGATCAACTTGATCTTGCGACCGACGGGTACGTGCAACTGATTGATCTCGCGCTGCCCGGTGGCGTGTTGCAGTTTCCACATCCACTGCTTGCCGACGACGTAAACTTCAACCGCGTCTGCCGGCGTTTTGTACTGCGTGAAGTAGACGCGCGCACCCCAGGCAAACATCGTCATCGCGATCAGGAAGGGAATGATGGTCCAAATCGTTTCGAGCTTGTGCGAACCTGCGATTGGTCGCGGGATCTCGTAAGGCGTGCGTCGCCGGTAACGAATAACGAAAAAGATCAAGACCGCCGAGATGAGCAGTGCGAAGAAGAGCGTGACACCCGAGAGATAAAAGTAGAGCGCGTCGACCTGCCAGGAGAAGGTCGAAGCACTTTCGGGGACCAATGGAATCCACGACTGCATTGCTAAGCCGCGCCTCCAGTTTTCGCAGTGGTCAGGCCCTGCTTGCGCCCTTTGAGCAACAACAACATGGCCACGATTCCGATCATCGTGATGACACCGGCGACGCGCATCACTCTCATGATCGCGAGGCCATATTTACCCGTTGCCGGATCGTAGTGGTAGCAATAAAGCAGCAGTTGCTCCACTGGCGAGCCGATCTTGTTTTCAGACGATTCGATCAATCCCAAGCGCAGGTCGCGTGCCGGGTAGTCGATGCCGTAGAAGTAACGCGAGAGTTTTCCCTGCGGTGTGGTCAGCATGATCGCGCTGGCGTGTGCAAACTGTTTCGTGGCCTCGTCGTAGCGATAGCGAAAGCCGGCCGCATCAGTCAGCTTCGCGATGCTTTCCTGATCGCCGGTCAGGAAGTGCCAGCCATTGCGTGCGTTTGCTCGCATCCTTTCCGGCAGGTAGTTGACATAAATTTTTTTCTTCGCGGCGGCCAGCGTGCTTGTCTCGCGCGGATCGAAACTGACGGTCACCACTTCAAACTCGTTTCCGATCTGAAACGGCAGCACGCGGAACGACGTGACCATGCCGTTAAGCACCTGCGTGCAGAGCATCGGGCAGTCGTAATAAACAAACGCGAGCACGACCGGCTTCGTGCCGAAGTACTGGCCCAACTTAACCTGCTGACCGCTTTCGTCACGAAAGACGAGATCGAGCGGTAATTGCTGATCGAGTTTCTGTTCGATCTTAACGTCGCGCAGCGCGGTCGGTAGTCCGGTTGAAGGACTTCCGACTTCCGCCGTTCGCGCGCCGTAGAGCGGCGAGCTCGGTCCCGGCCCTCCCGGTTGAGCGAAGACAGACGAGACCCCGGCAACAAAAACCAAACACAGATAAAAACAGATAGATCGCATTACTGAACTCGCTTCTCCGTTTCTCTGCCGGAGCTGGCAGCGGTGGGCATGCCGATCGCGTAGTCAGACAGCTTTCCAGCCGATCCCTTGACGCGCGATGGCAGTCCACCGGATACAACTTTGTCGATTGCCGCATCGATCGGCATGCCGACAACTTTCCCCGACTGGTCCTTCAATCCCGTTTTGAGATTTTCATCCCATTGCTGGCGTAGAACTCCATACTCAGCTTGCGGCTCGCGTTTTTCAAGGGGCACCTTCCGGCCATCCTCCAGTGTGACCTCGAATCCGGGCGCCGCCTGCAGGCGCGGCCCTTGGGGCAGCCGTTCTTCTTTCGTCAACGCCATCGGTCCGGGCTGTGGCGCTTTCGCTTCCTGCGCGTTGAAGTACTTGAACAACAGCACCATGCCGGCGCAGACAGTCGCGGTTGCGATCGTCAGCACGACTACAAACGTGAGCACGCCACTGACACTGACGTCACTCGGCTCGTGCGTGACTTCGACGTTGCGAATGTGCGAAACGTCGGGCGTCTCAGTCTTGTGTCCGTTTCCTTTATGCTTTTCTTTCATCCGCGTAAATCCGTTGTAAATCTGCGGCTAATGTCCCGCGTGCATCTGTTCGAGCGTCGACTCAAACTGTGGATCGTTGATCGGAATCAACGGTCGTTTACCCAACTGCCACGTGAACAACGCCAACCACAACCCACCAAAACCGAGCAACGCAACCACATCGACCAAAACCCACCTGTTATGCCCAAATGCCGGCGCGAGCATCCATACAAGATCAACTCCGCGCATCGCAATGATCAGCATCGCAACCAGCACTAGTCTGCGCGGATTGCGTTTCAAATTACGCGACAACAGGAATAAAAATGGCGCGGCAAAATGAAGGATGCCGATCAACACGATCAGCGTGCCCCACGCAGCGTGTATTCGGTGTGTGTACCAGACGATCTCTTCCGGAAGATTGCCCGACCAGATGATCAAAAACTGCGAGAAGGCGAAGTACGCCCACAACATCACCAGCGCCAGCAGCAACTTGCCGAGGTCTTGAAAATGGAGTGGCGCCACGATCCGTTTCATCGGCTCGTCGGCGGAAAGATTCGCCATCGCCGCGATCACAAACGCGAGTGCGCTCAGGCTCCACGCGGCCACGAAGATGAAACCGTAGATCGTCGAAAACCATTCCGGCTCGAGCGACATGTACCAATCGATCGACGCGAAGGTGATGGAAAAGATCAGCACCACCATGCCCGGACCACTCAACAAGCGCATTTGTTTGGTGTAGCGATTGTCCGCGGTGCGATCCTGTGCGAGCGACCACTTGTTCAACAAAAACGCCAGCGTTATCCACACACCGAAGTAAACCACCGCACGCACCGTAAAGAACGGCAGGTTCAGGTAACCGGTCTTGAACTGTACTGCCGGATGTTGCGCTACCTCTTCGGGATCCAACCACTCGTGATAGATCGAGTGCGAGCCAAGGATCACCGGCAGAAACAGGATCGCCATGATCGGCAGTAACCGAGTCGCCGCTTCGAGCACGCGCCGGATCACGAGGCCCCAGCCGCCGCCGGTCAAGTGTTGCAGCATCAACAACGCCAGCGATCCGACGCTGATTCCGGTGCAGAAAGTCCAACTGATCAAGTACGACTGGAAAAACTGTCTTGAGTTGAAGAACGCGCTGGCAATGAGACCAACAAGAAACACGATGCCGAAGATCAGCGAACGCTTTTGCAAATCGGACAGGTTCGGAGGATTGAATGATTGAATCATTGATGTCCTCCGGCTGCTGGTGTTGATTTCGGTGAAGCCGACGGTGCCGGACTGGCCGTCGCCGCGGCGATATTTTCCTGACTCATCTGCAGGGCGCGAATGTAAGCAATGATGGCCCAACGATCCTGCACCGGAATTTGCGGTGCGTAGGCCGGCATCGCGCCCCAACCGTTGGTGATAGCGTCGAAGAAATGTCCGACCGGCGCCTGGCGCAGGCGGTCGTCGTTGAAAGACGCGGCGCGACGGAAACCGCGGCGCACGATCATGCCGTCGCCGTTGCCGGTCATACCATGACACGCACTACAGAAGATGTTGTAACGCTCTTGGCCGCGCACGACGATCTCTCTCGTAACTGGAAACGGAAAAGTGTCCAGGTCGTCAGGGAAATTGTTTTGCTGCGCACCTGGTGATGGTTGCGGTGCGGGCGTCGCCGTCGCTCCCGGTGCTTTTGCTTTCTTGCCGGTGAAGTACTCAGTGTCAGCGCGCAGGTAGCCACGTGGAATGGTTCCTGCAATCGGCTGCCGGGTCGACAGTCCATCTGTAAAGAATGTGGTGCTGCGATACGGCTTCATCTTCGGCTGGTCCTGCATGTCACGCCGGCAACCACCACAAACCAGAATTAGCCACAAAGAGGCACAAAAGGCACAAATAATCAGTTTGGGTCTTTTGTGCTTTGTGTGCCTTTTTGTGGCTATTTTTTCAGACTTCGACATCATTAACTTCGAGCGCATCCAAACTCTTCAGCAACTCAACCACTTCAGCGTGATTGAACTTTGGATCGTTTGCTTCAATCGCCAGGAAGAATCGATCGCGTGTAGCCAGTGCAAAATTCGGGACGTTGAAAACAGGGTGATAAGGTTGCGGCAACCTATTCAGGACCAGCATTCCCAACACCGCCGCGAATGCCGCGAACAGCACCGTCATTTCAAACGTAATCGGAATGAACGCCGGCCAACTGTCGTAGGGTTTGCCGCCGACGTTGAGTGGATAGTCGATCACTTCGATCCAGTACTGCATGAAAAACCCGCCCAGTCCGCCGAGCACTCCGCCTATTAAAACAATCAACGGCAAACTCGTGTGCGTGAATCCGATCGCCTCAGAAAGCTCTTCGATCGGATACGGCGAGTAACCATTGATGCGCCGGTATCCGAGCGAGTAAACACGACGCGCTGCCGCGACCAGCTCCGACGGGTTCTCAAACTCGGCCATCACACCGTAAAGCGGTGGCCGATGACGTCGATGCGACGGCAACGGTTGCTCGAGTTTGTCGTGCTCGCGGTCCAACTATTCCTCCACCTCAGCTTCCGGCAGGATCGTGCGCATCTCGAAAATCGAGATCATCGGCAGGAAACGAATAAACAGAAACAGCAGCGTAAAGAAGAAGCCGATCGTTCCGATAAACATGGCCCAGTCCCACTGCGTCGGTTGGTACATGCCCCACGACGTAGGCAGGAAGTCGCGATGCAGGCTGGTGACGACGATCACGAAGCGCTCGAGCCACATGCCGATGCTCACGATGAACGAAATGATCCAGAGCCACAGCAAATTCGAGCGCACCTTCTTGATCCACAGAAACTGTGGCGTCACGATGTTGCAGATAATCAACGCCCAGTAATAGAGATGGTAAGGACCATGCATGCGGTTCCAGATCATGAAGCGTTCGTACTTGTTGCCGCTGTACCAGCCAAAGAACGCTTCCATCATGTAGCCGTAGCCGACGATCAAACCGGTGGCGAGCATTACCTTGGCCATGTTGTGCATGTGGCGCATGGTGATGAAGCCTTCGAGACCATAGAAACGTCGCAAGGGAATCGTCAGCAACAGCACCATCGCGAAGCCGGCGTAGATCGCGCCTGCGACGAAGTAAGGCGGAAAGATCGTCGCGTGCCATCCCGGAATGATGCCGACTGCGAAGTCGAAACTGACGATCGTGTGAACTGAAAGCACGAGCGGCGTCGCGAGACCAGCGAGCAGCAGGTAAGCCGTTTCGTAGCGATGCCAGTGACGCGCGGAGCCGCGCCAGCCCATCGCTAGCATGCCGTAGAGAATCTGAAACGGTTTGCTGCGAGCGCGATCGCGAAGGGTCGCGAAGTCGGGGATCAAGCCGACAAACCAGAACATCGCCGAGACAGTGGCGTAGGTCGAAACCGCGAAGACGTCCCACATCAATGGGCTGCGAAACTGCGGCCAGATCTGCATCGTGTTTGGATAAGGAAACAGCCAGTACATCAGCCACGGGCGCCCGAGGTGGAAGATCGGATACATGCCGGCCTGAGCGACGGCGAACAACGTCATTGCTTCGGCGAAGCGGTTGATTGACGTACGCCAGCGTTGTCGCAGCAGCAGGAGAATCGCGGAGATCAATGTGCCCGCGTGACCGATTCCGATCCACCACACGAAGTTGAGAATGTCGATGCCCCAGGCGACGGGCACGTTGACGCCCCACAGGCCGATACCTACGAAAAGCAGGTTGGTCATCGCCAGCAGCATTAGCTGGAAGAGTGCGAAAGAGATGGCAAAGCCGAAGAACCACGCCAGCGACGTCTTGCGTTTCAAGACGATCGAGCTGATCTTGTCGGTCACTGAGGCAAACGTCAGCCCCGGATCGATCATGGGCGTGGTCGAATGCATCGGACCTTCGGTGTATGGTTTTTCCGCCTCGTCTTTCATCGTCTCGCTAGCGTGTGTACAGGTCCTATAGGACCTATTTGACCTATTTAATCTCCGGGTTTGGATTTTTTAGCTGCGACAAATAAGTCGTCCGTGGCCGCGTGTTCAGATCGTCGAGCAACGAATAATTTCGCTCGCTGCGTTTCAACTTCGAGACGCGACTGTTCGGATCGTTCACGTCGCCAAAGACAATCGCCTCAGTCGGACAAACTGCCTGGCACGCCGTCACGATCTCGCCATCTTTAACTTTTCGATCGTCAAGCTCGGCCTGAATCTTCGCGTTCTGAATGCGCTGCACGCAGTAATTGCACTTCTCCATCACGCCGCGGCTGCGCACAGAAACATCCGGGTTGCGCATGAGTTGATACGTCGGCGTATTCCAGTCCTGGTAAAGGTAGAAATTAAAGCGGCGCACCTTGTACGGGCAGTTGTTGGAACAATACTTCGTGCCGACACAGCGGTTGTAGACCATGTCGTTCAAGCCTTCGGCACTGTGGACCGTGGCGTGAACCGGACAGACAGGTTCGCACGGCGCGTTTTCGCAATGCATGCAAGGCACGGGCATGAAGTTGGTCGCTTCGGGACGATTGGGATCGAACCCCTTGAAGTAAGTGTCGATACGGATCCAGTGCATCTCGCGACTTCGCACCACCTGGTCTTTACCGACGACGGGTATGTTGTTTTCGGACTGGCAAGCGACGGTGCAGGCGTTACACCCGATGCAATTATTCAGGTCGATCGCCATGCCCCACGCGTAGTTAGGAGCGTTCTCATCCTGGTCCTGATAGTGGTAATCGGGATAAAGAGTCGGGAGAGCCTCTTTCTCACCTTCATGCCCTTCGCCACGGAGAAACTGTTCCAGCGTTTCTGAACGAACAACGTCGCGCGGTTGAGTGCTGAAGTCTCGATCTTCGAGATTGAAATGGAGCTGCGTTGTTGCCAGCAGATGATCTCCGACGCCCCCACTTCGGCGCACCTCCACGCCGGGAACGTACCAGGGCGCGAACGACGTGCGAATCTGGTAGGCATCGAAACCGACGATCTGATTGAGGGCTCCGTATCCGATCTGCCCACTGCCTACGCGACCCGCCAAACGACGGCCGTAACCGAGATGAACCGTGATCACACCATCGGGCTGACCCGGCATGATCCAGAGCGGAGCCTGAACCGTTTGGCCCTGTGGGTTGATGATGTCAACTACGGGCACGTAGTGTTCGCGTCCCTTGACCGCGCCGCCGTTGTCATCTTTACCGACGAGTTGTTGCGCGGAATTCGGACTGACGACAGCGACGTTGTCCCATGTCACCTTTGTTAAAGGTCGCGGCAGTTCCTGTAACCAGCCGTTGTTTGCGAAGCGGCCGTCGTAGATCGATGGATCGGTGCGAAATACGAGCTCGAAAGTGCCGGGTGCGGGTTGTTGTGCGGGCTGTTGTTGACTCGCCCAGCCGGAATTCAACGCGACGGTTTTCGCCTGGAACGCTGAGTCAGGAATGAAGCCATCGTGAATTGACTGCCGCCACCAGTTTTCGAAGTCCGCTGACGGAGAAGGTGCGGGCGCAGCAGCAGGAGTAGACGCAGTCGCGTGTTGGGATTTTCGATTATTTCCTGTTCCTGCTGTCTGCCCTTGCCCCTGATTCCCTCCACCTGAGCGTTGCTTTTGCCAGTAGCTCTTAACGATGTCGTACGGCTTGCGATCGTACTGGTCTGAAAAGAGCGCCAGGATTTCGTAGGACGTCTTGCCGTCATAGAGCGGCTCGATCAGCGGCTGCATGATCGTCACTGTGCCGTCGTAAGAACGCGTGTCGCCCCACGATTCCAGATAGTGAGCAGCCGGCACATGCCAGTGACACCACTCGGAAGTCTCATCTTTGTACTCACTCAGGTGAACGCGCAGCTTGGGCTTCTTTATCTTCTCCAAAAAGTTCAGATCTGCCGGCGCGTTGTAAACCGGATTGCCGCCGATAATTACGAGCAGCTCAACTAGTCCGGCGTCGATGTCGTTGATGAGGTCCTGTAGCGACTTCAGATGTTCGACTGAGTTAACTTCGAGCGGATCCGTGTAGAAAACGGTTTTGCCGACGTTGCCGAGCGCGCTGTTCATCGCGTGCGCGAGCGCATGGATGATGGGCGGCTGATTATCACCCGCAACCACGATGCTTGCGCCTTTGTGCTGTTGCAGATCGCGAACAAGCGGCTCGATCCACGCAAGATTCACGGCGCCGCTCTGCGATTGCACCCCCGCTCCAGCCGCGATGGCTTTCGCAATCACCTCGAACTCGCTCGGCCTGACTTCCCACGCGTGATCCGCGATCGCACCGGTGTTCGACGGCGTCGTCTCGACAACGTAAAGACGATTCATCTCGCGATTCGTTTCGGTAATGCGCCGGCGCGCCATGAACTCGCGTGAATAGCGCAGATAACCCGGGAAAATCGGTGAGAGAAAATCACAATCGAGCGACAAAATTCGCTGCGCCAGATCGAAGCGATACGTCGTGTTTACAGGCTGACCGAGCGCTATCAGCGCGCCCGCGCGCGCATTGTCGCGATTCGCCGGCTCCCACTGATGCCACTTCGCCTGCGGCAGCGAGGTGCGCAAGTCGTTCATCTGCGCGCCGAGGGACGGCGAGATGATCGATTCAGTCAGGAAACGAATACCCGCGCCTTGTTTCGGACGCTGCTCGTCGAGCGCGGAACGCATCACACCAACAAACGCCGTCCACGTGCGAATATCTTCGCGATACGTCAACGTCTGTGAACGATCAGGATCGTAAAGGTTCAAGATCGATGCCTGCGTGAAGATGTCGGTCGCGCTCGATCCGCGCTGGTCCCGAACCGGATCTTCAGCGGGAAAATCGACGGGCCGGTTGTTCGGATGATCGGGATTGCCTTCGATTTTGGTAGGCCGTCCTTCGTTACTTCGAACGAGCACCGGCGTCGCTGCACCAAACAACGGCGTGGCAGTCGCGAAAAAAAGCGCTTTGCCAGGAACGTATTCTTCGGGCTGTTTGACGTTCGGGACGATCTTCTCCGGCGGCTGAAAGACGCAACCACTCAAGCCGGCGAGCGCCAGCGACGCGCCCATCAATTTGATGAACGTGCGGCGCTCGATCGGGTCATGCCACTCCTCCGCCTGTTGCGGAAACTCGCGCGCGACAAACTCACGAAACTGCGGCGTATCAGCCAGTTCTTCAAGACTGCGCCAGTATTTCTTCCCGCCACGCGGCGTCTCAGCATCCTGCAAAGCAAGGATGTGATCGCGCATCAGCTTGAAATTTATGTGACGGTCGCTATCGCTCATCTCGTTAACGGTGGCAAGTGGAACAACTTTCCAGGATGTGTCTTCCCTGGATGTGGTACTTAGCTTTTAGCTGGACGCCTTCGGCCAGTTGCTCTTTCGTGGTGTTTTCCGGTCGCCACTCCATATCGAAAATCTTGTCGAGCGGGCGCACGAATCGCTCTGGCGCACGATGACACTCCAAACACCACTCCATCTGCAGCGTCTTGGCCTGATAAATAATCGGCATCTCGTCGATGCGACCGTGACAGGTCGAACATCCGACGCCCTTCTTCACGTGAATGCTGTGATTGAAGTAGGCGAAATCAGGCAGGTCGTGGACTCGAATCCACTCGATTGGCTTGCCACTCTGAAAACTCGCGCGCACTGGTTCAAGATATGGACTATCAGACCAGATCTGTCTATGACAGTTCATGCACGTCGTGGTGGAAGGAAATCCGGCGGAAGCCGAAGTTTCCACTGACGTGTGACAGTAACGGCAGTCGATGCCGTCGTCACCGACGTGATGTTTGTGACTGAATTGAACCGGTTGCTGTCGTTCGACCCATTGACCCGTATTCCAGGACGAACGATTCAGCTCGACAGCGACCCACAGCAAAGCAACAATTATGAAGAGAGCGCCATAAATCGTAATCTTTGCTAGCGCGTTAGTGCTGTGATGGAAGATCTGTGGCATTGCCGCAGAATTGAATTAGTCGGGTGCTAGTCAAACCGATACCGCTGGC